>JAABUT010001394.1_pt1 | contig 27635 bp, 24 predicted proteins | sample 5559281 | NCBI WGS metagenome assembly JAABUT01 (sample SAMN10711880, study PRJNA513359) | rock metagenome | isolation source: Antarctica rocks | place: Antarctica: Victoria Land, Ricker Hills nord | collected 2016-01-04
AACCACTGAAGAACAGCTCCGGTTAAACTTACCCGGTTTACTTGGCTTTATCGAGCTGCCCGGCGTTGGTCACTGGCCAAATCGGGAAGCCCCGGAAGCGTTTAATAATGCACTTCTTGGCTTTCTTAAACGCCTATAATCTTATTTATCAATAAGTTCAACCGAGTAGTTTTGATTAAAAAGTGCTTGTTGAAATTTAGCAAAAGTTAATTTACACGATGTTTTTTCTTCTTGTCAGTAAGATGTCAAAGCGATTTGTCGGCGAATAAGTAAATCATTTTAAAGTCAGTCGTTGAAGAGATTCACCGCAATTTCAAGAAATTATAAAATCAGTTACTGCTTTAAATAGGATTGGCAATGCCGACGATATTGTAGGTATTGTTGCTTTTTTATGTTCCGGTGATGCCAAATCGATTACCGCTCAACGTATAGAAGCGTCAGGAGGAATTTATTTGTAAAACTGTAAGTTGTTAAAATATTGAAAAATACTGTCTGTGAAGTTTAATGATTTTAATGTGGTAAAAGAAGCATATAAAATAAATTCAACAAAATTAAAACAGGCCCTTAGAAATGCCAATTATGCAACCTTACAGGATTAAAACTATAAAAGAATACCATCAGATTTTGGGGATTTCTAAACCGGAACACCCATTGATCAGCGTTATACATCAAAACGAGTATAAACCGCTTTCAAGCAATAAGCAAATTAGTGTGGTATTTGATTTTTACATTATCTCACTCACAAGGGATTCCAGCGGTAACGTGAAATATAGTTACGGCCAACAGCAATATGATTTTGATGAAGGCACCATGTTGTTTATGGCCCCCGGCCAGGTGTTTTCGTTTGAAGCTGATGAAGATTTTACAACTTCGGGATGGATGCTGCTGGTTCATCCGGATTATTTATGGAATACTGCTTTAGCCAAAGCAATTAAGCAATATGAGTATTTCAGCTATTCGGTACATGAAGCGCTGCACCTTTCGGAAAAAGAAGAAACAATGGTAAATGGTCTTATACAGAATGTTTCACAAGAATACCACTCAAACATTGATAAATTCAGTCAGACTGTAATTATAGCACAGCTTGAATTATTGCTGACGTATGCAGAACGGTTTTATCAACGCCAGTTCATTACCCGTAAAATAAGCAACCATAAAATATTGGACCGTTTGGAAGGCCTTCTTACAAGTTATTTCAACAGCGATGCATTGCTAAAAAAAGGATTGCCTACGGTTCAATACATTGCCGAAACATTAAACGTATCACCCAATTATTTAAGCGGCTTGCTCAAAGTGCTGACAGGACGAAGCACGCTGCAACACATACAAGATAAGTTAATTGATAAAGCAAAACAAAAATTATCTACCACAGCTTTATCTGTAAGTGAAATTGCCTACGAATTAGGCTTTGAGTACCCGCAGTCGTTCAGCAAATTATTTAAGGCAAAAACAAATCTTTCACCTTTAGCGTTCAGGCAATCTTTTAATTGACAAACATAGAAAGGACAAAACCGCTACCGCTAACATGGGTATTGCCAATAGTGGGGCTTGACATTGTTATCATCAGCAGCAGTAATTCTGTTGTACTTCAGTTCCGGTCTTGACGAACAAAGCTAAACTTTAGTTCTTATTATTTATCTTTATCAAAAAGCCAAACAGTGGTTCCGGCAGACGAATTTTAAATTCCAACCATCGGCAATACCTGAACGTTGGTTACAAGTTTAATTTGACACAAAATCGCTTTTTGTAAACGGCAACAGACTTAACATTTTGATGACCCACCTTTGTACTGTTAAACAAACAATCAACAATAAAAACAGAAAGCAATGGAAACAAATCTTCAGAAAGAAAACCTAAGCATTATATAATCGAACCAAAAAAGCAAAGTAATAAAGCTCAGGGTGAATGAATACGGAAAGCATGATAAACTATCTCTTACAGTTTGGCCCATTAAATAAACAGCAGATAGAACTGATTATTTCCGGTTTGTGCTTTAAAACTTACAAAACAGGTGAATATTTTTTAAGGGCCGGACAGACATCGAGAGAAATTGGTTTCATTACAAACGGAATATTTAGGGTTTGTTATTACGACAATGACGGCAAAGAAATAACCCGGTATTTTATCAATGAGCTAAACTTCATAGCAGATATAAACAGCTACAACACCGGCATCCCTACTGCTGAATATGTAGAAGCAGTCACTGACTGTGAAGTATTGATACTTACTAAGCAGGCAATGGAAAATCTGTCAGGAACAATTATCAGTTGGGACAGTATTATCAACAAAATAATTGCAAAAGCCCTCGTTGAAAAAGTTGCCAAAGTAAGCCAAATGATGCCGCAGGATGCAAAAGAACGGTACGAATATTTTATTGAAAAATTTCCAAACCTTGCCAACAGAATACCGCTCCAATATATTGCATCTTATGTTGGTGTTACAAAATCTTTATTGAGCAGGCTTAGACGTGAGGTGGAAAGAAAGAGATAGAAAACTTGTTATTTCGGTAGTCCTGATTGCAATCCGGACCTTTGAACTATGGATTTTTTTAATCCATTAAATTCTACGAACATAAATCCAATTGCGTTATTGGCAATAGTTTCAGCCGGATAAACAAAGTAATACAAAAGTTTTTAGCTTCACCTTTGAAATACAGCAAGGCCAAAGTTTCGCCCAAGGTGTCAATAGACCAATTTTGATAATGCGAACTTTTTTTTAATGCTGTTTTTATCCACAATTTTAGCTCTTAAATCTAGAAAACAATAAAACTAAACAGGTTTATCCCAGTTTTGTTAAAAAAGAAACTTAGAACAAACATGTCCAAAGAAAACAACTTAAACAGATTCATAGACGCGCAAGAAAGGGACTACCAAACCGCGTTGACAGAAATCAGGAACGGCAGAAAAAGAAGCCACTGGATGTGGTATGTTTTCCCGCAGGTACAAGGTTTAGGTTTTAGTGAAACTTCGAGGTTTTATGCGATAAAAAATTTGGATGAAGCGGAAGCATTTTTACAATGTGCGATTTTGGGCAGCAGGTTGATTGCCATTTGCAATGCTTTACTTGGATTGGAAAGCAACAATGCAAATCAAATATTCGGAAGCCCGGACGATTTAAAGTTAAAATCTTGTATGACTTTGTTTTCTGCGTTATCCAATACTGATCCTGTTTTTGGATTGGTTTTAGATAAGTTTTTCAACGGACGAAAGGATCAGAAAACTTTGCAGCTAATTAAGCGGCAAGATTAGAATACAGTTTGGACAAGAAATTTTACAAATAAGGACACCATGAAATTTTCGTTCTTAAATTACAATGGTTCGATTGTTCTTGATATTTAATGATTATATTTCAATATTTAAACTTGAAAAGTTAGAAACCTATCCTCTCTTCTTCTGAAAAATTTCAGTTACATACTGTTTTTATCAACCTAAAATCAGCATAGGCTAAAAATTAAAACAAAAAATCCCATACTTTTAGCCATGCGTTTTTTCTTTTGTTTCTGGCTGATCGTATCGTTGCCTACTTTTCTTTTAGCTCAAACCGGCACTATTACCGGTAAAGCAACGGCTGTTGATATCAAAAGTCCGCTGGGCAAGGCAAGTGTTTTTTTAAGCAATGCTACTTTCGGAACGGTTACTGCCGAGGGCGGGACTTTTATTTTAAATGGCGTGAAACCCGGACAGTACAACCTGGTAATTTCCATTTTAGGTTACTAAAATTTAATTCCTGTCAGAAAAATTGCAGTGCTTCTTTTATCCCTATAAAATCTTGTTTGGCTATTAACAATTAACCATCAAAACTTTATACTTTTTTGGGTGATAAAAGAAGCATCAAAACTTTCGGACAAAATTTAAAAACGTTCTTATAGTTTTTTTTATGGTAATTTAACCCCTCTGTAACTTGCTACATTTGCCAGCGGGATATTTGAGTTGTATTGTGCGTTGGCAGCTTTGATAAACTGGTTAGCAACAATTGCATAACCCCTTGGCGTTAAATGAACCCCATCCAAAGAAAATAAACCACCGCTGATATAATTGGAGTTAATATTGATGCCATCAACCACCAATCCGTTTGCTTTAATATTATTTAAGAAGGTGTACATATCGGCTACTGCAATTCCTTTTGAAGAAGCTATAGACTTAATAGTATTGTTGTAGGATACCACGAAATCCTTTGTAATGGCAACTTCATTGTTATCGAGCACATATTGGTTCTCTATGGGCGAATATGGTGTTAAACCATAAGGCAGCATACCCGCAACTGTACTTACAAGGGTACCGATTTTAGATCTAGGAAAAGTAAGCACGATCAGGTCATTGGCTGTAGCCGTCCTTGCTGCATAGGTAGTGTTAGTATTGTCGTTATTGCTTTTTGCATTAATGAAGATGGCCTGAACGCTTGGGTTTGCCTTTTGCACCCCTGCCAGGATCAGGGTCGGTGTAACGGTATTAAAATAAGGTATCGAGGTAACATCAGGAATGGTTGCTACCACACCTTTTTGCCCGGTAACCGTAAGCCTGGCCATTAACAAGGTATATAATGAGGCGAAGGTGGCTTTATCTGTCAATACATCACCGGCACCGCCAGAAGTTGCGTAGCCTAAAGCATCATTGTTGCCCAGCCAGTTAGTGAAGAAGGTAAATGTTTTAGCGGTAACAAAATCAAGGTATGCAGTGTTGTTTGTACCGGCATTGCCCGGCAGCAGCCTTTCATAATAACCATTGAGGTTGCCATAAGGCGCATAGGTGATGTTTAATAATTTTATTCCTGGTACGCCATAGTTATTGATGTCGCCACTGTATTTTGTATAAGTAGTAACGTTGCCAAAACCCGGAATGGTTACAGTACCTCTTATCGCAAGTTGATCGGTCACGTTTACAGTTATTGGCGAACCGCTGGCATCAAAGCCGGTAAGTTTGATATAACCAGAGCCGTTTGCCTGGGCATCAGAAAACAAGGGCTGGGTAAAGGTTCCTCCGCCAATTTGCTGCATTTGGCGTGCGATAATGGCAGGATAAGAGTTTTGCTGCCCTTCCAAGTATAAACCACCATCAGCAAAACCGGCAGTAAGCGAGTTGCCAACAGCAATGTATCTTGAAAAATCTGCTGTTCCCTGAGTGGCCGAGGGCGTTTTAAACTCGGGTTTGCAAGCAGCAAAGCTTAAAACACCTGCTGTTAAAATAAATATATTTTTAAACTTGTTCATGTAAGTCTATCTTTTAATATTACCAGTGATAAGTAAGTGACAGGCCGGGAATGTAAACACTCGACCGGAAAGTACCCGACAATTGCGATTCAATATTGGTTTGCGTTCGCGAGAACAAATGCTCATACTCAAAAGAAGCATCTATATCCAGTTTGTTTGCAATCCTGTAACCAAGGCCAGCAGTTAAATAATATCTGTTTGCATCCGGCACTTCAGGGGTTACATAACCGTTCTGTGCGGCAGCCGAAGCATAGCCTAATCCTCCGCGCACTGCCCATTTATCAACCGGCTTAAATTCTGCACCGCCTCTCACGCTAAAGCATCCTGGTATAAACGCGGCGAATAGGTATCCTGCAAGGCAGGGGTGTTGGCCGCATAATCAAAAGCAAGTGCTTTATAAACATGCCAGCTAACCAGATTGGCATCAAACTCCAAGGTCCATTGCTTGCCCGGATAAAAACCTAAGCCAATTGAAGTGGTTGATGGCAGCGGGATGCCCGCCGTAAACGTATTAGGCTGCGGGAAATTAGCCTGAACAGAGCCTGGCACCTTAAAAAGGGCATTCCCGCCAGAGATAGTAGTGTTTACCCTCGAGCGGTAGTCAACACCAATAGTAATACCTGCTTCAGTTTTAATATAAATGCCTGCATTCCAACCATATCCTTTGCCTGTACCTTTAAGCCTTGCCTGCCCGTCGGCACCGTTTGCATCGGCTAAAGGTATAGCGCGGGTAAGGTCAACGCTGGCGCGGTTGTAAACAAAACCGCCGCCAATGCTTATAAAGTCGGCAAGCCTGATACTTAAAGTTGGCTGGATGTAGATCGCTTTAAGGTCAAGGCTTTCCAATACATATTTACCTTCCCAGCTATTGCCCCAATTGGTCAGGCCGCCAAAAGGTGTATAAACGCCGATCCCCAGTTTCCACCAGGATGATTTTGGCCCAAAAACAGCATAACCCGAAAACGGGGTCGCTACTTTATCTGATGTACGATAAACATCATTAGTGCCAGACGGGTTAAAAGCGGATTTAAAAAATAGCGGACTAATACCTCCCTGTATATAATTTTCGGGCAGCATGGCTACCGCGCCCGGGTTAAAAAATATGGAGGCGCCGTCTTGCAATAGTCCGGTCCCGGTATGGCCCATGCCAATTTGTTTCTGGCCGGCCAGGTTAACCTGAAAACCTTGTGCAAACGAAATTGCCGGCAATAAAGCCATCATTAGGAGTAGAATTTTTCTCATGAAAATTATAATACAAAAATGAATTAGGTTTGTATGTAGTCTATAATTGGATTAGAGCATACTTTTATCGGATAAAACTAGGTTTAATAAATTTCAAAAAAAGGGTTGTAGTACGGAGAGATTAGTCAATAAGTCGGAAATTAGCTATTATTGAATTTCCGACAATGATCCACATTACTTTAAGGGCCTGTTTAAATTCTGTTGAATTTATTTACATGCTTCTTTTATCACCTAAAAATCAGTGAACTTTTATAGCCCATGGTTTATGCCTCATAACCTTGTAGAAAAGCACCGATACCTGAAAGCCGGTGGCTGTAAGCTTAAACACGGGTTTTATAGGCATAAAAGAAGCATTATGATCCTTCAAATATTGATTTAAACGCATCTATCCTGACTTATGAAATTTAACATAATTTAATAGGTTTGGCAATGCAGATTAGTGTGCAGCATTGAGTTTTATAAACCGGAAACCTTTATATGAGTAAAAAAATCGCACAGCTAAGTTTTCCTAAGTTTGTTGATCTGTATGCAGACAGGTCAATCGGAACTGATTTTTTTATAACAGAGGAGAAACAGCTGTTGGCATTGAGTGAATATCCTTACCGCTCTGAAGGCTACATCATAGGAATATGTACAAGGGGAACGGCAGAAGTTGAAGTTAACCTGCAAATTTATTATGCCAAACCTGACGCCATACTTTTGGCAACGCCATTTCACATATTAAGGATCTATAACAGCAGTGAAGATTTTTTATGCCGTTTTGTGGTTTTTTCAAAAGCCTTTTTAACAGAAAACAACATCAACAGTCATTTTTTAGAATCCTTCAGTTATTTTAAAACTTCATCTACGCCGGTTATCTACCTAAAACATGAAAGTGCGAAAATCCTACTGGAAGTTTTTACATTGATCCGGCAAAAATTACAAAGGGAAGCGCACCCTTATCACACAGAAATATCCAGGAGCATTTTAACAACGCTTTTGTACGAAGTAGCAGCGGTTTACGAGCATCAGCATGTGATTATAAAAAACAAGCAAACCAGGAAACAGGAGTTAAACAGGTTGTTTCAAAACCTGGTTTTTCATCACTATAAAGAACACCGCAACGTACAATATTATGCAGATTTTTTGTGTGTATCTTCCAAACATTTAACAGAAAGCATAAAAGAAGTAACCGGCAAAACAGCCGGCGAATGGATAGACGACGCCGTAGTTTTAGAGGCCAAGGTTTTATTAAGGGCCCCGGAAAGAAGCATTGCCCAAATAGCAGATGAAATCCACTTTCCGGACCAATCAACTTTTGGCAAATATTTTAAAAAACAAACCGGGCTTTCACCTTCCGAATACCGGGTTAAGGCCAATAGTTGATCGGTTGTGAGTTGTGAATTGCAGGTTGCCCGTTTAAACCTGCAACTGTCAACTTCTTCCTTCTTCCCTCCGAATTTTTGACCAAAACCTCCGCACTCCTGCCCTTTTTTTAATTATACCTGAACCTAATTTTACCCTGATAAAAGAAGCTTATTTTAAAACCTTTAATTTGAGGCTTCCACCAATTAACAACTTGTAAGATGAAAATATTAGTATGTATTAGTCAGGTCCCTGATACTGTAACCAAAATTGTATTGAAAGATAACAATACCGCCATAGAGGAAAACGGGATTACTTTTATAATCAATCCTTATGATGAGTGGTATGCCCTGGTGCGTGCGCTGGAACTAAAAGAAAGTGGCATTGCCGAAAGTGTCCACATCATAAATATTGGCAGGGCAAATTCAGAGCCGATCATTAGAAAAGCACTTGCTTTGGGCGGTGATGAAGCGATACGGATTGATGCCGACAGCACAGATTCGTATGTAATAGCTAATTATATTGCTGAATATGCAAAAGGAAAAGGTTACGACCTTATTTTATGCGGAAAGGAATCCATTGATTATCTAAACGGTGCTGTCGGGCCAATGATTGCAGCGTTAACGGATACAGATTATATCGGCTTTGCAACCAATATCAATATTGACGGTAATGCGGCTGTTGTGAAACGTGAAATAGATGGCGGGGAAGAAACAGTCAGCTGTAATTTTCCGCTTGTTGTTTCCTGCCAAAAAGGAGTGGCAGAGGCGCGTATCGCAAATATGCGTGGCATCATGACGGCAAGAACGAAACCTTTAAAAGTTATTGCCCCTGCTGAAATACCTGCATTAACGTCAGTTTTATATTATGAATTACCGCCGGCCAAAACGGGTGTAAAATTAATTGATCCCGATCATATGGACGAACTGGTGAATTTGCTTCATACCGAAGCTAAAGTGATTTAATAAGTACTAAATTTCAAAACAATGTCAGTAATCGTATTAGTTGAACATACAGAAGGTATTATAAAAAAGAAAAGCTTTGAAGCGGTACAATATGCTTCAGGAATTGCCAAATTGCTGCATACAAGTGCTACAGCTATTGTGGCAGGAAGCTTGGCAGAAAATGAAATGAAAAGCCTTGGCCACTATGGCGCACAGAAAGTATTGTTTGTACCTGATAGCCGTTTGGATGAACTGCATGCCCGCGCTTTTACCAGAATTTTGGTAAAAGCTGCCAAACAGGAAGATAGCCAGGTGATCGTAACCCTGCATGATGTTAACGGCAGGGCTATAGCACCACGTGTAGCTGTTCAATTAAGTGCGGCTTTAATAGCAGGCGCACTCTCCTATCCTGATTTAGACAAGGGTTTTGTAATTAAAAAAGCGGTTTTCTCGGGCAAAGCATTTGCTTATGTCAATACAACAAGTGAAAAAAAAGTTGTGATGTTAATGCCAAACAGCTTTCCGTTGATCAAGACTGAAGGAAGCGCTTTAATAGAAAAATTGGAAGTTGCATTTGAAGAAAAAGATTTTGGTGTTAAAGTTAAAGAGGTAAATAAAATAACCGGCGAAATACCATTGTCTGATGCAGAGCTGGTTGTTTCCGGAGGCCGGGGAATGAAAGGCCCGGAAAACTGGGGATTAATAGAAAACCTGGCCAAAGAATTAGGTGCGGCAACTGCATGCTCACGCCCGGTGGCTGATGCGCATTGGAGGCCGCACCATGAACATGTAGGGCAAACTGGCGGTACAATCCGTCCAAACTTATACATTGCCGTTGGTATTTCGGGGGCTATCCAACATCTTGCGGGGGTTAGCGGCTCTAAAACAATTGTCGTGATCAATAAAGATCCGGAAGCGCCATTTTTTAAAGCAGCCAATTATGGTGTTGTAGGTGATGTAATGGATGTTTTGCCCCGGCTTACGGCAGCTGTAAAAAAATTCAAAGAACAACATCATTAATAAACAACTGTATGCATGTTTTTTATGAAGGCCAGGTGCTTTGGTCGCAGATAGATGCAAACCAGCATTTACGCCATTCTGCTTATGCCGATTTTGCGGCGCAAGCCAGGATTAATATGCTGGAAGATGCAGGCCTTAGTCCGCTAACACTTTTTCAAAGTAAAATAGGCCCTGTTTTGTTTAAAGAAGAGCTTTTTTATCTGCGGGAAGTAGCCATCAACGATTTTATAAAAGTTACCTGCGAAGTAACACGTTCAAGGGCAGACGGATCACGCTGGGTCATCAGGCACGAGCTGTACCGCGGCGATGGCGTAAAAGCTGCTGTCATTAACGCCGAAGGTGCCTGGATAGATTTGGAAAAACGCAAACTAACCATATTACCTGTAGAACTGGGCAATTTATTTTTGCACTCGCCGCGCAGCAATGATTATGCTGAAGAAATCCGTCAACCAAAACCATAAATAGTTAATGTTTAATAATCAACCTTAATCAACTCAAATTATGGATTTGCAATGGCGTTTTGAGATAGCTGTTAAAGAAAGTAAGGAGTTGCCTTCGAAACCCAACAATGAAATGCTTTTGAAATTATACAGTTTGTACAAACAGGCAACCGAAGGCGATATAAGCCCTAACACACCGGCACCAGGAACGTTCGATTTTGTAAATAAAGCCAAACAAGATGCCTGGCGGCAACGCAAAGGAATGTCATCAGAAGCCTCTATGGAAGAATATATCAAAACCATAGATCAATTAAAAACAGCTTAAAACACAATTATTAAAGCCTCGGTTTAAATTCACAATGCTTCTTTTATGCCTGTAAAATTGGTGTTTGTCTATAGCAACGTGGTGTAAGCTTTCACAATGAGCTATCGGCAATCAGCAATCAGCCATAGCTTTCACCTATTTTTATGCGATAAAAGAAGCATTGAAAAATGAAGGATCAGATTTAAGATTACTTCGGATCCAACATTAAATCAAATACCGAACTTTTGACAAATCATTCCGGTATATAGACCTTTTTTATACCTCCTTGAAAAAGGATCTTTGTTTAAAGGAAACCAATAATAAAGGGCATCTCTAAAAACGCTCCTTTTCCTCTCCAATGGAGAGGAATTAAAGGTGAGGCCAAACAAATAATACGGGTTTTTAGAGATGCCTAAACTAATTACCACTGTCAATTAATTCTTTTTTAGGAAGAAAAGCATTAAGGTTATTTTTTCTTTTCGTCAGTTAGCCATAATTGTAAGATTATCTTACCAATCTATGGTAATTAATATTTTAACTATTTAACTAAATTCTATGTACAGTTTAACAAAACGTTTTATTTACTTCTCATTAATCATACTGCTTGCACTTTCTGCTAAAATTGTACAAGCCCAAAACGACAAGATAGAAGGCCTTTGGTACAATGATATTAAATCAGCCAAAGTTTTAATATCTAAAGGAAGTAACGGAAAATTTAACGGTAAGGTTGTTTGGTTAAAAGAACCTTTGGAGAAGGGTAAACCCAGGGTTGATGAAAAAAACCCTGATGAAAAATTGCGCAACCGCCCCATTATCGGTTTGAAAATATTAGCGGGTTTTGAAAAAGAAGGCGACAATAAATATGTTGACGGAACTATTTACGACCCCAAAAATGGCAAAACCTATAGTTGTAAGATGACTTACAAAGGAAAAACCTTGGACATCAGAGGTTATATCGGTATTTCTTTGCTTGGGCGCACCACCGTTTGGGAACGCACAAATTAAGCTTCTTTTATCAATAATAAACTTGTATGAACCTTAAACGAATTATTAAAAAAGTTGCAGTACTTGGGTCAGGTGTAATGGGCAGCAGGATTGCCTGCCACTTTGCAAATATCGGCGTGCAGGTATTGTTGTTGGATATTGTACCGAAAGAAGCTGCCGCCAATGATCCTAAAACAAGAAACAGACTGGTAAACGAAGCATTGAGTGCTGCGTTAAAATCAAACCCCTCTCCGATTTACAAGAAATCATTTGCCAATTTGATCACAACCGGAAATTTTGAAGATGATATGCCAAAGATTGCTGATTGCGATTGGATTGTTGAAGTTGTGGTTGAACGATTGGATATCAAGCAAAAGGTGTTTGAAAACGTAGAAAAATACCGTAAACCGGGCACGCTGATCACTTCTAATACTTCCGGGATTCCGATCCATTTAATGGCCGAAGGGCGGAGTGATGATTTTAAAAAGCATTTCTGCGGATCCCACTTCTTTAATCCCCCCAGATATTTAAAACTGCTGGAAGTAATTCCCACAAAAAATACCTTACCAGAAGTAACAGACTTTTTGCTGCATTACGGCGAAAAGTTTTTAGGCAAAACTACCGTTCTGGCTAAAGATACACCGGCATTTATCGGTAACCGCATTGGTGTTTTTAGTATCATGAGCATTTTGCATTATGCTGATAAAACCGGTATCACCATAGAAGAAGTTGATAAACTGACCGGGCCAGTGATAGGCCATCCTAAATCAGCAACCTTCCGTACCAGCGATGTGGTTGGTATTGATACGATGGTGCACGTGGCAAATGGCCTAAGTCAGAATGTGCCTGAGGATGAAGCTAAAGATTTATTTGTTATACCTGGGTTTGTAAAAAAGATGGTTGAAAACAATTGGCTCGGCAGCAAAACCAAGCAAGGGTTTTACAAGAAAGAAAAGGTTGACGGCGCAGATGTTTTTTATGCGCTCGACTTAAAAACACTTGAATACGAACCTTCTAAAAAGGTAAAATTTCCATCGCTCGAAACAACAAAAACGATAGATGATTTAAAAGGGAGAATGCAGGTACTGTTTGCGGCCAAGGATAAGGCCGGGGATTTTTACCGCTCGATATTCTATCAGCTTTTTGCTTACTCCAGTAATCGCATTCCTGAAATTTCCGACGAGATCTATAAGATCGATGCTGCAATGAATGCTGGTTTTGGTTGGGAAACGGGACCTTTTGAAAAATGGGACGCATTAGGTTTTGAAACCACTATTAAAGAAATGGAAGCCGCAGGCTATAAACCGGCAGATTGGGTTTATGACATGCTGCAAAGCGGGGCAACAAGTTTCTATAAAATTGAAGATGGAAAACGCGTGTATTATGATATTCCATCAAAAACATATCGAGTTATTCCAGGTACAGAAGATTTTATTTTGTTAGATAACATTCGTGCCTCAAATACTATCTGGAAAAACAGCGGAACAACTATCATTGATCTTGGCGATGGTATTTTAAACCTGGAATTTCATACCAAAATGAACACTATTGGCAGCGAAGTAATTGAGGGCATAAACAAAGCGATCACCTTTGCAGAGCAAAGTTATAAAGGTTTGGTTATCTCTAACGAAGGAATAAATTTTAGCGCGGGCGCCAATGTGGGAATGATCTTTATGGTGGCTGTTGAGCAGGAATTTGATGAATTGAACATGATCATCAAGGCATTTCAAAACACCATGATGCGCATTCGGTATTCATCAATCCCTGTAATTGCTGCTCCGCATCAAATGGCTTTGGGCGGAGGTTGCGAACTGTGCTTACATGCCGATAAAGTGGTAGCACACGCGGAACTGTACATGGGTTTGGTTGAATTTGGTGTTGGATTGATACCAGGCGGAGGCGGCACTAAAGAATTTGCTTTAAGGCTTTCCGATGATTTACAGGAAGGCGATATTGAAATGAACAATTTCCGCGACAGGTTCCTCGCTATTGGTCAGGCTAAAGTTTCTACTTCGGCTGATGAAGCCTTTGATCTGGGATACCTCAAAAAAGGCCGGGACGTGGTTGTTATTTCCAGGAACAGGCTGCTTTCCGAAGCTAAAAAACAATGTTTAATGCTGGCTGAGGAAGGCTATGTACAACCTGTTAAACGTACAGACATCAGGGTTTTAGGAAAACAAGCACTTGGTTTAGGCTACGTTGGCGCCAATACGATGTACAGCGGTAATTACATCAGCGGGCATGATGTTAAAATATCACAAAAACTGGCTTATGTGCTTGCAGGCGGAGATCTTTCGCAACCAACCTTGGTAAGTGAAGATTATCTGTTGGACCTGGAACGCGAAGCCTTTGTATCGCTATGTGCCGAACGAAAAACCCTGGAACGGATACAGTCCATTTTAACAGGCGGAAAAGTATTAAGAAACTAAGTTATCAAACAAGAACAAAAATGAACGCATATGTAGTAGCAGCATGCCGAAGTGCAGTTGGAAAAGCGAACCGAGGCGGCTTCAGGTTTACGCGCCCGGATACGCTTGCCGCAGATGTGATCAGGCAGCTCGTGGCATCTGTACCTAATGTAGCTAAAGAGCAGATAGATGATGTTATTGTAGGAAATGCCACACCCGAAGCCGAACAAGGGTTAAACGTAGCCCGTTTGATCTCCTTAATGGCACTGGATACGGACAAAGTTCCAGGGATGACAGTGAACCGATACTGCGCATCCGGATTAGAAACCATTGCAATTGCTTCAGCAAAAATACATGCAGGAATATCGGATTGTATTATTGCAGGCGGCGTAGAAAGCATGAGCCTGCTGCCTATGGGCGGCTGGCGGATTGTACCGAATGCCGATGTTGCCATAGCACATCCTGATTATTACTGGGGCATGGGATTAACAGCAGAAGCAGTTGCCAAAGAATACAAGATCAGTCGCGACGAGCAGGATAAATTTGCTTATCGATCCCACCAAAAAGCAATCCGTGCCATAGCAGAAGGAAAATTTAAAAACCAGATCGTTCCGGTTAATGTAACGGAAATATATGTGGATGAAAACGGAAAAAAGAAGAAAAGGGAATTTGTAATAGATACAGATGAAGGCCCGCGTGCAGATACTTCAATTGATGCTTTATCAAAACTAAAACCCGTTTTTGATGCCCGGGGTATGGTAACCGCAGGTAATTCCTCCCAAACTAGTGACGGGGCAGCTTTTGTAATGGTAGTGAGCGGGCGTTTTTTAAAGGAAAACAATCTGGAACCTATTGCCCGCTTAGTTAATTATGCGGTTGCAGGAGTGCCTCCGCGCATTATGGGTATCGGGCCGATGGAAGCGGTCCCTAAAGTGTTGAAAATGGCTGGCATGAAGCAGGACGATATCGAATTAATAGAGCTAAACGAAGCATTTGCTTCGCAATCATTAGCAATAATCAACGGTTTGGGCCTGAATACAGAAATTGTAAACGTAAACGGTGGTGCCATTGCTTTAGGCCATCCTTTAGGTTGCAGCGGTGCTAAACTTTCCGTCCAACTTTTTGATGAAATGAAAAAGCGGGATAAAAAATATGGCATGGTAACGATGTGTGTAGGCACTGGCCAGGGTGCCGCAGGAATATTTGAGTTGTTAAATTAAACGGTTGAAAACATTAAACAGATAGTTATGGGCATAGCAGTAGAAAACAAGCATTTAAAAGGCGGCGAATTTCTAATCAGGGAAACAAATGCCGAAGACATATTTATCCCGGAGAACTGGGATGAAGAACAGTTGATGATCGCGCAAACCTGCCAGGACTTTGTTGATCAAAAAGTAGTTCCTATTCTAAATCGTATCGACTCACAGGAAGAAGGTTTGATGGTTGATTTGATTGACCAGGCAGGCGAATTGGGCATTCTAAGTGTTTCTATACCCGAAGAATATGGTGGTTTTGGCAAAGACTTTACCACAGCTATGCTCATCAGCGAAAAAACAGGTCCTGGCGCATCGTTTTCTGTCGCGGTTATGGCGCACACCGGTATCGGCACACTGCCTATCCTTTACTACGGTAACGAAGATCAAAAAAATAAATACATACCTAAGCTGGCGAATGGCGAATGGAAAGGCGCATATTGCTTAACAGAACCGGGCGCAGGTTCTGACGCAAATTCGGGCAAAACACGTGCAACGCTTTCTGCCGATGGTAAACATTACAGCATCAACGGACAAAAAATGTGGATTACCAATGCAGGCTTTGCAGATGTATTTACCGTTTTTGCCAAAATTGACAACGATGAAAACCTGAGCGCTTTTATTGTTGAAAAAGGTTTTGAAGGGCTTTCCCTCAATCCTGAAGAACATAAAATGGGCATTAAAGGAAGCTCAACCCGTCAGGTGTTTTTTAATGATTGCAAAGTTCCGGCCAAAAACCTGCTTTCCGAAAGGGGCAATGGCTTCAAGATCGCCGTAAATATCTTAAACCTGGGAAGAATGAAGTTAGGCGGGGCGGCACTGGGTGCATCTAAAGCAGTTATAACCCAATCCATTCGTTATGCCAATGAACGCGAACAGTTTGGCCGCCCTATTTCAAAATATGGAGCCATTCGTTATAAACTGGCCGAGCAATCCCTTCGCGCGTATGCAGCAGAAGCGGCCATGTACAGGGCAAGCCAGAACATAGAAAATGCCACACACAATTTAATAGAGAACGGCATGGAAGCTTCTAAAGCAAAGCTTAAAGGGACCGAACTTTTTGCCATAGAAGCTGCCATCATCAAAGTGCATGCATCAGAAGTATTGGATTATATTGTGGATGAAGGCGTACAAATTTACGGCGGGATGGGTTACAGCGCAGAAGCGCCGATGGACAGGGCTTACCGCGATAGCAGGATCAACCGTATCTTTGAAGGAACGAACGAGATTAACCGTATGTTAACGGTAGATATGATGCTGAAACGTGCCATGAAAGGTGAACTGGATTTGATGGGGCCAGCACAAAAAGTAGCTGCTGAATTAATGGGCATCCCCGATTTTAACACAACTGATGATGAGGATATTTTCAGCAAAGAAAAAAAGTATATCGCCAACTTTAAAAAAGCAGTTTTATTGGTTGCCGGTGCTGCGGTGCAAAAACTGATGACGAATCTGGCCAAAGAACAAGAGGTTTTGATGTACCTTGCCGATATGCTGATTGAAACATACGTGAGCGAATCCTTACAATTAAGGGTAGAAAAATTAGTGGGGCAACGCGGTGAAGAAAGCGTGAAAGGGCAGATTGACATAATGCAGGTTTATATCAGGGATGCAGGCGATAAAATTTTAAAAGCGGGCAAAGAAGCTTTAAACTCTTTTGCAGAAGGCGATGAGCGCAGGATGATGATGACCGGGTTGAAACGTTTTACCAAAACCGACGACATCAACACCACGGCAGCAAGAAGACGGATTGCGGCAAAACTGATAGAACAAAATAAATACTGTTTCTAAAGCTTGTTTAAATTTACTCCTTAAAAATTATAATGCTTCTTTTATCACTATAAAATTGGTGTTTGCCCATCAGCAGCAGGCTTTAAGCAATGAACTATGAACAATAAACCATGAACGTTTCACTGTTTTTTAGGTGATAAAAGAAGCATCAAACAAAATTTAAACATTCTTTAACAAACCTTTCATCTTCATTTCAGATCCTTTAAATTATGCTTATATGAAGAGTGCAACCAGATTATTTGATTGTATAGATATCCAAAAACAAGGGAAAAAAGAAGATTTTTTAAGTGCCAAAGTTAGCGGTGCATGGAAATTATACAGTACGGATGAGGTGCATGAAAAAATTTACCAGTTAGCTGCCGCACTTCTTGAAATGGGCATCTCTGCCGGTGACGGGACAACGGAAGGCCGCGATAAAGTAGGACTGATCAGCAACAGCAGGCCCGAATGGCTGATTATTGACCTGGCCGTACAATTGACCGGTGCTATATTGGTGCCGCTATATCCAAATACCAACGTAAAAGAAATTGAACAGATACTGCAGGAAGTAGAAATGAAATGCATGTTTGTAAGCAATGCAGAATTATTTGAAAAGGTAAGTTCGGTAAGCGCAAATACCCCGTCTTTAAAATCTGTTTTTTGTTTTGACGAAGTACAGGGTTGCACCAATTGGGAAACGCTGCTGAAAGCGGCCAGGGAAAAAGATCGCGAAAATCTATCGGCAATCAGCTCCAAAATCAAAGAAGATGATGTAACCACCATCATTTTTACCTCCGGTACAACCGGCCGGCCAAAGGGTGTAATGCTTACCCATAAAAACATCCTGAGCAACGTTAAAGCTGCGGGCAAAGTGCTACGGCAGATTCCATTGGACCAAAAACGCGCATTAAGCTTTTTACCGCTTAATCACATTTTCGAAAAGATGGTTACCTACATTTATCTCTTTTACGGATTTTCCATTTACTACGCCGAAAATATGGACACCATTGGCGTAAATATGAGGGAAGCAAAACCTTACCTGTTTACGGCAGTGCCAAGGCTTCTTGAAAAAGTATTTGAAAAAATAATGATCGAAGGACAAAAACTTTCGGGCATTAAAAAAAGCATCTTTTTATGGTCTGTTAAAATTGCAGAACAATTTGAAAACACAAATACAAGTTTGTGGTACAATTTTAAATTGGCCATAGCAGACAAACTTGTTTATAGTAAATGGCGAAATGCAATTGGAGGAAATGTAAAAGCGATCATTGTAGGCAGTTCTGCATGCCCGGTAAGATTGGAAAGGATATTTACCGCTGCAAAAATGGTTGTTTTAGAAGGGTACGGACTTACTGAAACTTCGCCGGTTATTTCTGTTAATCAGTATCAAAAAAAAGGAAGAAAATTTGGGACAGTTGGCCCGCTACTGGAAAACGTGCAAGTTAAAATTGCCGATGACGGTGAAATATTATGTAAAAGCCCAAGTGTTATGCCCGGATATTATAAAAACCCGGTACTAACGGCCGAAGTATTTACAGACGGATGGTTTCATACAGGCGATATTGGTGAATTAGATAAAGATTCCTTTTTAAAAATAACAGATAGAAAGAAAGAGATCTTTAAAACATCGGGCGGAAAATATGTTGCGCCGGTACCAATTGAAAACCGGATGAAGGAAAGTCCGTTTATCGAGCAGATGATGGTGATTGGTGCCGAAAGAAAATTCACTTCGGCATTGATCGTTCCGTCCTACCCCAACATAAAATTGTGGTGCGACCAGAATAAGCTCCGTTTTTCATCAAATTCCGCAAGTGTAAATGATGCTAAAGTAATCGCTTTGTATCAATCCATAATCAACTCATTTAATGTTGATTTTAACCATGTTGAACAGGTAAAAAAATTCACGTTGCTTCCTGAAGAATGGACCATTGACGGCGGGGAACTAACCCCTACCGGAAAAATGAAACGGCGGATCATCCTGGAGAAATACAAAGCGGAAATAGAAAAAATGTATGACGGGGAAACGGGCAACACAACGCTGCCACTTCATGAAATCCCGGGAACTATGACTTCAACTTCCTGATTGCTTTTTTTATAGCTTTATATCATCCCATGAAAACACTTCGGTTAACGGTAAAAGATAAACTGGCAGTTATTACTTTAAACAGGGGGCGCTCAAATCCGATCAATGCCGAAATGGTTACAGAGCTAACAACAGCAATTAAAGAGATTGAAGATGATGATGATTTAGGTGGTTTAATTATAACCGGCAAAGAAGGGTTTTTTTCTGCCGGTATTGATCTGATGGAAGTTTATAATTACAACCAGGAACAAAGCAAGGGTTTTTGGAGTAGTTTTTTATCGCTGCAAACTATTTTAGTAGCCTTCAAAAAGCCGCTTGTTGCTGCCATAACAGGCCACAGTCCTGCTGGTGGTTGCGTTCTCGCTTTGTGTTGTGATTATCGTGTAATGGCAAAAGGCGCATTTATCATTGGGTTAAACGAAATCCCGGTAGGGGTTATTGTACCTGATGCTGTGTTTCACTTGTATTCCTTTTGGATTGGAAAACGTAAAGCCTACCAATATTTGATGGAAGGCAAGTTATTAAATGTTGATGAAGCTTTTAGGGACGGATTAATTGATGAAGTAACCGGGCCGGAAGATGTAATGGCCGTTGCAGAACAAAAAGTCCGGCTTTACATGAAACTAAATCAAATAACGTGGCAGCAAAGCAAATTGAATTTACGAAAAGAACTTTCTGCCCATTTTCAAAAAGACCCAACTGAAGTATTGGATAAAATGTTACGGCAATGGTGGTCGCCGGAAATCCGTTTAACGTTACAAAAAGCAATTGAAAAGTTAAATAAACCAACCGTTAAAAATTAAATTCAGATCCAATTAAAAGACAAAGTTGCATGCTTCTTTTAACACATAAAAATCCAAGTTTAGATCTTATTCAAATTACAAGTTAGAGGTTTTTATAGGATAAAAGAAGCATCGCCGATGAAACCATCAATATGTTAAAAGAAAACACATTCAAAGATAAAACCATTATTATCACTGGCGGCGGCACCGGTCTTGGAAAAGCTATGGGAACTTATTTTTTACAATTAGGGGCAAATTTAACAATCACAAGTCGCAAGCTAAACGTGCTGCAGGAAACAGCTGTTGAAATGGAAGCCCAAACAGGCGGCAAAGTTTTGGCTTTAGCTTGTGACGTAAGGAATTATAGCGAAGTAGAAAACGTACTTCATCAAACTGTTGAAACTTTTGGAAGTGTAAACGCCCTGATCAACAACGCGGCGGGCAATTTTATTTCACCTACAGAACGTTTATCGGCAAACGCATTTTCAACCGTCATTGATATTGTGTTGAAAGGTTCAGTCAATTGTTCACTTGCACTGGGCAAATACTGGATAAAAGAAAACCTTCCTGGCAATATCCTCAATATTATTACCACGTATGCCTTTACCGGTTCCGGCTATGTCTTACCTTCGGCTTGTGCAAAAGGCGGTGTGCTGGCCATGACACGTTCGTTGGCGGCTGAATGGGGAAGGCATCAAATCCGCACAAATGCCATTGCCCCGGGGCCATTTCCCACAAAAGGTGCATGGGAGCGCTTACTGCCCGGGGAAATGGCTGAAAAATTTGATTTTAAAAACCGTGTCCCGCTTAAACGGGTGGGCAAGCATCAGGAAATAGCAAACCTGGCCGCTTTTCTGGTTTCAGATTTTTCAGCTTATATCAATGGTGAAATAATTACGATTGATGGCGGAGAATGGCTGCAAGGTGCCGGTCAGTTTAACGGACTGGAGATGGTGACGGACGAAATGTGGGACAATATTGAACAATTAACCAGATCAGCAAAAGGAAGTTGATGTTGCCGATGCTTCTTTTATCGGTATAAAATTAGTGCTGGTATTGTACCTTTTTAAAAATAGATAATTTTGTTGTTTTTTGTTGGATAAAAGAAGCATTAGAATACATCCGACAAAATTGAAACTGCAATAAATACTGATTTACAAAAATATACAAATGATTGCCCAACTAATTTTTTTGATCATACTGGCCGCGGCTGTTTTTCTGTTCAGCAAAAATGCAGGCAAGATCAGGCGTAATATCCTGTTAGGAAAAGATACCGACCGCAGCGATAACCCTGCCCTACGCTGGAAAACGATGGCAAAAGTAGCTTTGGGGCAAAGCAAAATGGTTAAACGGCCGGTAGCGGCAATCATACATTTATTCATTTATGTTGGTTTTGTGATCATCAATATCGAAGTGTTGGAGATCATGATCGATGGATTGTTTGGTTCACACCGTATCTTTTCAAAGCCTCTGGGCAGCTTATACGGCTCACTGATTGGTAGCTTTGAAGTGCTGGCCTTTTTAGTGCTATTTTCCTGCATCGTTTTTTTGGCAAGAAGGAATATTTTAAAGCTTAAAAGGTTTAGCGGAAGGGAAATGACCGAATGGCCACGTTCGGATGCAAATTACATTTTGATCATCGAAATCCTTTTAATGACCGCCTTCCTAACCATGAATGCTGCGGATTACAAACTACAGCAATTGCACTTCGGGCATTATTTGCAGGCGGGCAGTTTCCCCATAAGTTCATGGCTTAGTCCCTTTTTGCCTGCAAGTGCGTACTCATTAGAAATAATCGAACGCAGTTGCTGGTGGTTTCACATCGTTGGGATACTGGCATTTTTAAACTACCTGCCCTACTCCAAACATTTTCACATCCTCCTGGCTTTCCCAAATACTTACTATTCCAGGCTTACGCCGAAAGGCCAGTTCAGTAATATGCCATCGGTTACAAACGAAGTAAAAGCAATGCTCGATCCTTCTTTTGTACCTGAAGCTACAGAACCAGGGCGTTTTGGTGCCAAAGATGTAACCGACCTCACCTGGAAAAACCTGATGGATGCTTATACCTGTACGGAATGCGGCCGTTGTACCAGCGTGTGCCCGGCCAATATCACCGGCAAATTACTGTCGCCGCGCAAAATCATGATGGATACCCGCGACCGTATTACCGAAGTAGGGAATAACTTAGATAAGCACGGCAAGGGTCATCAGGACAATAAAACTTTGTTGGATACTTACATTACCCGGGAAGAACTTTGGGCCTGTACAACTTGCAACGCCTGTACAGAAGCTTGTCCGGTTAACATTGATCCCTTAAATATCATTACCGAAATGCGCAGGTTTATTGTGATGGAAGAATCCCAGGCGCCGGCCAGCCTGAACAACATGTTTGGCAACGTAGAAAATAATGCCGCACCATGGAAATATTCAAATTCCGACAGACTGAACTGGGCAAAAGCTAATTAGGTTTTTTCTTTCGGGAAAGAATAAAAATCATTGTAAAACATGGAAGAAATAAATAACCAATCAGATAATAATTCAATCTTCCCCAAGAACAAGTGGGATGGGGTTGTTCCTACTATGGCCGGAATGACGGCCGAAGGGAAAGTGCCGGAAATTTTATTTTGGGTTGGCTGCGCCGGAAGTTTTGACGAAAGGGCACAACAAATCACCAAAAGTATTTGTAAGATATTGCACTATACGGGTATTAGCTATGCTGTATTAGGTACCGAAGAAAGCTGCACCGGCGATCCGGCCAAACGCGCGGGAAATGAATTTTTGTTTCAGGTGCAGGCCATGGCCAACATCGGGGTATTAAATGCTTATGAAGTAAAAAAGATCGTAACGGGTTGTCCGCACTGTTTTAATACCCTTAAAAACGAATATCCTCAGTTGGGCGGTAATTACGAAGTGGTCCATCATACACAACTTATCCAGCAATTGATTGACGAAGGCAAGTTAAAAACCCGGGATGGCGAAAGTTTCAAAGGTAAGCGCATCACCTATCATGATGCCTGTTACCTCGGCCGGGGCAACAACGTTTACGAAGCTCCCCGCAGCGCGCTTGAAGTACTGGATGCCGAACTGGTAGAAATGAAACGCTGCCGCAGCAATGGCTTGTGCTGCGGTGCCGGCGGCGCACAGATGTTTAAAGAACCAGAACCAGGTAAAAAAGAGATCAGTACCGAACGTATTGAGGATGCCATAGAAGCCAATGCTCAAATTGTGGCTTCTGCCTGTCCTTTTTGCATGACCATGCTGAGGGATGGCGTTAAACACAAAGAAAAAGAGCAGGAAATACAGATACTGGACATTGCTGAAATTACGGTAAGGGCAAACGGATTATAAGTTAAGGTTATGGAAAGTACCGAAAGCAAGTTTTGAATTGGCAATCAAATTTTTTTACGGCCTAAGCCTCTGTTTCTTCCGTTTTTTTAAATTGATTTCTCCTCCAGGAAATCCTTGCCTTTCTTTCCCGCACATTATGGATCAGGGTTTTGTAATGAACCAGATAAGTGATCAGCAAAGCAATTAAACAACCAACGATCACGCCTGCAGCCCGTTCTAAAGCTACCTCCCAAAAGTATTTTCCTGTTTCATGGATACAAATGATGACCACGGCAGCCAATGCAGAACGTGTGGCAACTTGTAGTTTCAGCAATTCGCAAATCACAACCACAATCACTACGCCCAGACAAAGCATGACAAAGGCCGGTGGATGCAGGAAAAACAAGATCAAACCAGTGCCCGCCCCTACCAAATTGGCTTTGATCCGCACTTCTGCCAGGTTGATAGCTTCTTTTCCTTCCGGAGAAAGCACTAAGAGAATGGAAATTAAACCCCAGGCTCCGCCTTCCGGAAACGCCCGGTAAATAAAAAAACCAATGACAGCACCAATAAGGCATTTCAGAATGTATAATAAAAAATCAATCCTTTTCTGATCCATGGAATTATGCAACAGCTTTACTTCTAACAACAAACATAAAGCTTGTTCCAGTCATTTTGTCTAAACACAAACTTTTACCCGATAAAAGAAGCATCGGCAACAATCATAAAAACTGTTTGCTTCCGGTAATATTCATGTACCTATTGGGCACAAAAAACGTAAATATGCCTGATAACACGTACATTTGCGCCCAATGATTGCAATTAATAATTTAACTTACGAAATTGGTTCCAGGGCGTTGTACGACGAAGCCAACTGGCACATCAAACCAGGAGAAAAAATCGGTTTGATAGGTGCCAACGGAACCGGAAAAACGACGTTGCTGAAGCTGATTGTAGGCGATTTGAAACCTACTGCCGGTACGATTTCCAAATCGAAAGAACTCACGCTTGGTTACCTCAACCAGGATTTGCTTTCTTATGCTTCTGATAAAAGTATTTTGCATGTGGCGATGGAAGCGTTTGAGCGACAGAACAACTTGCATGATGAAATTGAGGCTTTACTGAAAAAACTGGAAACCGATTATTCGGAAGATGTTTTACATAAATTAAGCGATAAACAAAGCGAGTTTGAAGCTTTGGACGGATACAACATCGAATACAAAGCACACGAAATCCTGGCTGGGCTTGGTTTTAACGATGCCGATACCGAACGTAAATTAAGTACCTTTTCCGGAGGCTGGCGTATGCGTGTCATGCTGGCCAAGATCCTGCTGCAGGCACCTGACATTTTGCTGCTGGATGAGCCAACCAACCACTTGGACCTGCCTTCCATCCAATGGCTGGAAGATTATTTAAAAGCTTTTGAAGGCGCTGTGGTGATCGTTTCGCACGACAGGTGGTTCTTAGATAAAGTCATCAACAAAACTGTTGAATCCCGTAAAGGAAAACTGAATGTTTATCCGGGCAATTACTCTTTTTATGTAGAAGAAAAAGAGATGCGCGGCGAGATCCAGCGGAACGAATTTAAAAACCAGCAGCAAAAGATCAAGCAGGAAGAACGGCTGATCGAGCGTTTCCGGGCCAAAGCTTCCAAAGCAAAAATGGCGCAATCACGCATCAAAGCACTGGACAAACTGGAACGTGTGGACGATGTGGACGATGATAATCCGTCTGTTAACTTCAGTTTTCGGTTTTCCAAACAATCCGGCCGCCATGTCATAAACATCGAAAATTTAAATAAAAGCTACCCGGCCATTGATATTGTGAGCCAGGCCAATGCGATTATAGAAAAAGGTGATAAAATTGCGCTGATCGGTGCGAATGGCCGTGGAAAATCCACCGTTTTGCGGATCATTGCTGGTGCCGACAAGGAGTTTGAAGGCAAAAGTGAAACCGGATATAACGTTACCCAAACGTTTTTTGCCCAGCATCAGTTGGAGGCTTTGCACCTGGAAAGCGGGATTTTACAGGAATTGCAAGCCTTCGCCCCAAAACATAACGAAACGGAACTGCGCTCTATTTTGGGTTCGTTTTTGTTTACCGGCGATGATGTTTTCAAAAAGATCAAAGTGCTTTCCGGAGGGGAAAAATCGCGCGTGGCTTTAGCGAAAGCTTTAACTGCAGATGCGAACTTTTTGATCCTGGACGAGCCGACCAATCACCTCGATATTGCTTCGGTAAATATCCTGATCCAGGCTTTGCAGCAATATGAAGGCACGCTGATTGCCGTATCGCACGACAGGTATTTTTTAGATAACGTAGCTAACAAAATCTGGTTTATTGAAGATCAGCAGATTAAAGTTTATCCCGGAACGTATGCCGAGTACGAAATCTGGCAGGCGAAAAGGAAACTGGAAGCCAAATCCGCTCCTGCCCCCCAGCCTAAAAAAGAAGAAAAAAAGGAACCGGTTGTTGCAAAACAACCAACAGATGAAAAGCCAAAACAGTTGAAAAAACTGAACCAGGACCTCTCGGGCATGGAGCAAAAAATTGCCGTACTGGAAAAAACCGTGAAGCAATTGGAAGCCGAACTATCCGACGATAAAATATACAAACAGCAAAACCGCTTGCAGGAAGTGAACAAAAACCTGAAGCAAAAACAGCAGGAATTAAAGCAACAGCAGGACCAATGGGAAGCTTTGGCCAGCCAGATCCTGGAAATGGAAGAAAAGTAATACTGTTTTTACCGGCATAAAAACAGCAAAAACAATTCTGCAATATTTTTTATTTCAGAATTGTTTACTAATTTTAAACAAGAAAATAAGATTATGGCTTTTTCACTATTCAACACAGCACCTAAAATACTGAGCGATAAGTTTATTAAAATGGCAAAAGAAGGCCATCTGCCTGAAATTATGGAAGCTGTTTATGACGAACGCAGCAATAAGTCTGGTACAGGAACTTCTAAAAATGGCAAAATTAAAGTTACCCGCGTAGGCGCTTTTTCGGGTAAATAATGAATGAACATTGCCCTGCCAACACTGGTCCTGCTGATTTTACTGATACCAGGCTTCCTATTTAGAAGGTTCTACTATTCCGGGGAATTTTCCAGGGAATATTTTAAGCAAAACTTTACCGATCTTATTTTACCATCGCTGATATTCAGCGGTGTCATCAACACTTTTTGTTACAGTGTTATTTATTTGTTGGGCTATCGCTCCAATGCGGTTTCTGCAATTGCAGTATTGTTAAGCGGAACAACAGACAGCGGCCGTGTCTCTGCCGCCATTGAAACATTGTTCCTCAACCTTTATCCGGGTTTATCTTATTTCTTGTTTACAAGCCTAACCGGTGCTTTAACAGGTTTTTTTGCAAAGTATTTGATCCGGACTTACAAACTTGACCGCAGGTATAAACTTTTCCGTTTTCAAAATGAATGGCATTATCTTTTTAGCGGTGAAATACTTGATTTTCCGGAAATTCAGGGAAGTGCCAGAACGGTAGAACTTACTTTTGTAGATGCACTGGTAAATACTTCGGAAGGAAGTGTAATTTACAGCGGCTATCTTTCGGCTTATGTGCTTTCAAGTTCTACCGGTATTGACCGTCTTTATTTAAGTAACGCACGAAGGCGTTATCTTAAAAACGACGACAAGCAGGAACCGGAAAGGTATTACGAAATGCCAGGGGATTTTTTTGTGGTTTTTGCCAGTCAGATCATCAATCTTCATATCTCCTATTACAGCATTTAACAGGAAATCTTAAACAAGAAAGAAGCAAATGAAATTTAGACTATTACTAATGCTTCTTTTATCATGCAAAATCCTTACTGCACAAATCCAATATCAAAACAAGGTTTACCAATCCAACATTAAAACGGTTGAATTATACAACACGCAGCAGGAAGGTTCATTCCCCGTCATTGGTTTACGCACAAATGATGTTTTATTATTAGGTTTTGATGATTTAAACGGCGGCCCTAAAACTTATGCTTACACCATTGAACATTGCGACGCCGATTGGAAACCTTCCAACCTCTCCCCTTCCGAATATTTACAAAGCTTTTCGGAAGACCGGATTATGGATTACCGCTATTCCTTCAACACAAAACAAAAATACACACATTACCAGATTACGTTGCCCAATTACAATATCGTTCCAAAGCTTTCCGGCAATTACATATTAAAAGTTTATCCCGAAGGAAATCCATCGGCACCAATTATAACACGCCAGTTTTATGTGGTAGATAACAAAGCCGGACTGGCGGCCGGTATTGTTGCTTCCAATAATGTGGTGGACCGCACTACAAACCAGAAAATCAATTTCAGTGTTGATGTAACTACTTTAGGCGTGCAGAACCCTTATGCAGAAGTGCGGGCTTTGATCCTGCAAAACGGAAGGACAGATGTAAGCCGGATGAACACACGGCCACAATTTGTCCAGGGCAATATTTTGCAATACAATGATTTTCAAACCAATGATTTTGCAGGAGGAAATGAATTTAGAAGGTTTGACCTGAGGACTT
>JAABUT010001392.1_pt1 | contig 27626 bp, 24 predicted proteins | sample 5559281 | NCBI WGS metagenome assembly JAABUT01 (sample SAMN10711880, study PRJNA513359) | rock metagenome | isolation source: Antarctica rocks | place: Antarctica: Victoria Land, Ricker Hills nord | collected 2016-01-04
GCTCTGCCTACGTTGGTTCGAACCCAACACCCGCCACGCTCCCCCCTGCCCGCCGAGGGGCAGGGGGCCGTCACCGATGCCGCCGACGCCGACCGGCCGGACGTCTCAGCTCGGCAGAACCCAGACGGCGGAGATCAGACGCAGAATTCATTCCCCTCCGGGTCGAGCATCACCGTCCACCGGGAGCCGAACTCGGCGCGCTCGGAAGTCATCGTCGCCCCCAGCACCACCAGCCGCTGCACCTCGGCGTGCATCCGCTCCGCGCGTTCCTCCGGTGTGAGCCCGGATCCGGCACCGGACGGGAGGTCCAGGTGCACCCGGTTCTTCACCGTCTTGGACTCGGGGACGCGGCGGAACCACAGCCTCGGCTGCTGTCCGGACGGATCCACGACGGCAGCCGCAGCGTCGCGCTCCGACGCCGGGATCCCCTGCGCCTCGCACCACGCGTCCCAGCTGTCGAATCCCGGCGGCGGTGGCTCGGCGACGTACCCGCGGTCTCGCAGCGCGGCTGCCCAGAACTGCGCGAGCGGCACCGGACTGCGGGCGTCGAAGGCAACCTGGAACGGGCGCATGCGGCTGAGACTGGCACACCTACGCCGGGCCGGGGCGACCCCGCGTGTAGCCTTTCCCTGCTCCTCCGCCCCCTTAGCTCAGTCGGCAGAGCGTCTCCATGGTAAGGAGAAGGTCTACGGTTCGATTCCGTAAGGGGGCTCGGACCCACCACCCGCGGCCGGAGTTCCGGCCGTCGCAGCGGCGTAGCTCAGTCGGCAGAGCAAGCGACTCATAATCGCTGTGTCGCCGGTTCAAGTCCGGCCGTCGCTACTGACCAGCACCACCCCCACAAGAGAAGGCGCGCCCGTGGCTGCCACCGACGTACGACCGAAGATCACGCTGGCCTGCCAGGTGTGCAAGAACCGCAACTACATCACCAAGAAGAACCGGCGCAACGATCCCGACCGGCTGTCGCTGGCGAAGTTCTGCCGGCACTGCCGCCAGCACACCGAGCACCGCGAGACGCGCTGACCGGGTCGCCGCCGGAGCCACCGGGAGCGCACGGCAGCACGCCCGCGGGACACGTCGGGCCCGGGGCCGCGGCGGCGCCACGGCCACCCTGGTCGTCGCGCCGGCCAGCCGGCGGCACGCCGCTGCCGGGCTGGGTGCCCCGCGGTGCGCCCCGGCCGGCCGTCGAGCCGACCACCTCGCCGGCGCCAGCTGACGCTGGTGAGCTTGGGACCGAGGTCATCCCGCCGCCTGCCACGGCGGCCACCTCCCGGCTGCGCGGCGGCACCGCAGACACGCGGGCGCGGGGTGCCGCCACGGCGCGACCGACCGTGCTCACCGTCGGCGACGTCGCCGCGGCCACGAGCCATTCCCCTGCCGTCGGGGTCGGCGGTGACGTGCTGCCGTCGGCATCGCCCGGTGCCAGGGCCGTCGCCGCACGCCCCGTTCGCCCGGCCCCGACGAGCGCTGTCCCCGCCGAACAAGCGCCGCCGGCGCGGCCGACGGGCGCGGAACGCGGTGTTGCCGCAGCATCCGCCGTCCTCGGCACCCTCGGCGTGCTGCTCGGCCTGCTGCTCGCCGGCGTGGATGCCTACGGCTACGACGCGTCGGCGTCCTGCGCCGCCTATGCGCGGGCCCACGCCGGCCGGGTCGGGTTCGGCTGCACCAGCACCTCCCGCAGCGTCGCCCTCCTGCTGCCCGCCCTCGGGCTGCCGCTGCTCGTCGTCGCGGCGCTGGCCCTCGTCTGGGTGCCCGAGCACTCGACGCGTCGCCGCGCCGCGCTGCTCGTGGGGCTCGCCGCGGTCCTGGTCCTCGCCGTCACGCTCGCGGCCCTCGCCTACTCCGCGCTCCCGTCGCAACGCTGAGCCCGCTCGGCGCAACCGTTCTCGACGGTCCCGCGCGCCCTGCGCTAGCGTCCGACTGCCAGGGTGACCCGCGGCGAGGCACAGCCGGCCCCGCGTCGGCAGCCTCCTGGGCGCCTCCCCCGTTGAGAGGAAGCCGTGCCGCTCAACCGCGCGTTCGTCGGCCGCAGCTACGCGGCACCAGGGACCTACGAGGTCTCGCGGGAGAAGATCCGCGACTTCGCCACCGCGATCGGCGACAGCAACCCCGCCTACACCGACGTCGACGCGGCCAGGGCGCTCGGGCACCCCGACGTCATCGCGCCGCCCACCTTCCTCACCACCATGCAGATGCGCTTCCCGACCGCCAGCCCCGTGTCCGATCCCGAGCTGGGCCTGAACTACGCCCTCGTCGTCCACGGCGAGCAGTCCTACACGCATCATCGACCCGTGCACGCCGGTGACGTCCTCACGGTGAGCACGCGAGTCGAGGACATCCGCGACGCCGGCAGCAACGAGTTGCTGGTCGTGGTCAGCGAGATCAGCACCGTCGCCGGCGAGCGGGTCGCCGACGCCCGCAGCACGATCGTCAGCCGCGGCACCGCCGCGTCGAAGGAGTCCTGAGATGGCAGCCAGCGTCCGCTACGCCGACGTCGAGGTGGGCACCGACCTGCCCGCGCAGCGCTTCCCCGTCCAGCGGGTCAACCTCGTGATGTACGCCGGCGCCAGCGGTGACTTCAACATCATCCACTGGAACGAGCGGATCGCCACGGCGGTCGGGCTGCCGAACGTCATCGCGCACGGCATGTTCACGATGGCCGAGGCCGGCCGGGTGGTCACCGACTGGGCGGGCGATCCCGGTGCGGTCGTGGAGTACGGCGTGCGCTTCTCCAAGCCGGTCCCGGTGCCGGACGACGACAAAGGTGCGGTCGTCGAGGTCAGCGGCAGGGTCGCGGAGAAGCTCGACGGTGACAAAGTGATCGTGGAGCTCACCGCGGCCCTCCAGGGCGGCGGCAGGGTGCTGTCGGGGGCCCGCGCGGTCGTCCAGCTCGCCTACTAGCCGCGACGCTCAGCTGCCCCCACCGTGGGTGATCATGTATGCCGAGCACGCCTTGCGAGTCCCGGCCCACGCCGCCCGCGCCCGCCGCGCGCCCGCGCTCAGTCCGCCTCGGCGAGGAGGTCGGCCAGCCGGCCCAGCCCCGCGCGCAGGTCGTCGTCGCTCAGGGCATAGGACAGCCGCATGTGCCCGGGGGCGCCGAAGGCCTCCCCCGGCACGACCGCCACCCGGGCGTGCTCCAGGGCCAGCGCCGCGAGCTCCGTCGACGTGGCCGGGCGCTGGCCGCGCAGCTCGCGCCCCAGCAGGGCGGAGACGTCGGGAAAGCAGTAGAAGGCCCCCTGGGGCTCGGGGCAGACGACGCCCGGGATCGCCGTGAGCAACCCGTGCATCAGCACGTGGCGCCGATCGAAGGCCGCCCGCATCGCGTGCGCCGCGGCCAGGTCACCGCCGACCGCAGCCAGGGCCGCGACCTGGGACACGTTGGCGACGTTGGAGGTGGTGTGACTCTGCAGGTTGGTCGCCGCCACCACGACGTCCGTCGGTCCGACCACCCACCCCACCCGCCAGCCCGTCATGGCGTAGGTCTTGGCGACCCCGTTGACGACCACGCACCGCTCGGCGATCTCCGGCACCTCGACCGGCATCGAGACGGCCCTGGCGTCGCCGTACACAAGGTGCTCGTAGATCTCGTCCGTCACCACCCACAGGCCGGCATCGGCGGCCCACTGCCCGATGGCGCGGACCTCCGCCGGCGGGTGCACCGCCCCCGTGGGGTTGTTGGGGGAGACGAACAGCAGCACCTTCGTGCGCGGGGTGCGGGCGGCCTCGAGCTGCTCGACGGTGACCCGGTAGCCCTGCTCCGCCCCGGCGTACACCGGCACGGGCACACCACCGGCGAGGCGCACTGACTCGGGGTACGTCGTCCAGTAGGGCGCCGGCACGAGGACCTCGTCGCCCGGGTCGAGCAACGTGGCGAAGACGTTGTAGACCGCCTGCTTGCCGCCGTTCGTCACGAGGACCTGCGCGGCGGTGACCGCCAGGCCGGAGTCACGCCGGGTCTTCGCCACGATGGCTTCCCGCAGCTCGGGCAGGCCGCCCGTCGGGGTGTAGTGGTGCCAGCGCGGGTCCCGGCAGGCCTTCTCGGCGGCGGCGACGATGTGGTCCGGCGTCGGGAAGTCCGGCTCCCCGGCGCCGAAGCCCACGACGTCCACGCCGGCGGCCTGCAGCGCCTTCGCCTGCGCGTCGACCGCGAGCGTGGCCGACGGGGCGATGGAACCGACGCGGCGGCTGATCCGGGGAGGGCGCACGCTGGCGGCCGGGGTCGGGGGACTGGCGGAGGTCACCCCGCCATCGTGGCAGATACACTTGCGCCGCCGGGCTCGCGCGAGCCCTGTCGCGGCGTGCCCTCGGGGCGTCACCGGCAGGCGGGGCCGGGCGGAGGGGCGTAGCTCAATTGGCAGAGCACCGGTCTCCAAAACCGGTTGTTGCAGGTTCAAGTCCTGTCGCCCCTGCGGTCCTGGAGCGATCGGCACCGAGCAGAGAGAAGGCGGCATGACGACCGAGATCGCGCCGAGCCCCACCCCGGCCTCCGGTGGTCGTGGCGCTCGCACGCGGCGCGGGTCGGCACGCCCCGGCCTGCTCTCCCGCATCGCCACCTACTACCGCGAGATCGTCGCCGAGCTGCGCAAGGTCATCTATCCGAGCCGCCAGGTGCTCTTGACCTACACCACGGTGGTGCTGGTCTTCGTGGCCTTCATGACAGCGCTGGTCAGCGTCCTCGACTACGGGCTGACCAAGGCGGTCCTGGCCCTGTTCGGCTGATCCGCCGCGCCGCTGTCCACCCCGCCATCCACCCGCCGGCCGTCTCCCGGGCCGCCCCCAGCAAAGGACCATCGCAGAAGTGTCCGAGCAGTCGCCCGACCTCCGCGCCGATCGCGCCGCGGACGCGTCCCCCGCCGAGCGGGCGCCGCACGCCATGTCCGAGCAGGCCGAGGCGGTCGCCACGGAATCCGCGCAGGACGAGTTCCGTGGGCTGGTGCCCTCCTCCGCGGCCGGCAGCGAGCCAGGCGAGGAGTCGATGACCGGTGACGCCGGAGGGCTCGGCGACGGCACCGTGGACGGCCCGTCCGGCTACCTCACGGACGAGACCGTGACCCTGGCGGACCCCGAGCCGGTGACCACCGAGGAGGACCCGGCCGAGGCCTTCACCAAGGAGCTCGCGAGCCGCCCTGGTGACTGGTATGTCGTGCACACCTACGCCGGCTACGAAAACAAGGTCAAGACCAACCTTGAGCAGCGCATCTCCTCCTTCGACCTCGAGGACTCGATCTATGAGATCGAGGTCCCCACGGAGGAGGTCGTCCAGATCAAGAACGGCACCAAGAAGACGGTGCAGCAGAAGAAGTACCCCGGCTACGTCTACGTGCGGATGGAACTCACGGACGAGTCCTGGGGGATGGTGAAGAACACCCCCAGCGTGACCGGCTTCGTCGGTCTCACCAACCGCCCCTCGCCGTTGACCCTGCGCGAGGTGGCGTCGATCCTGATGCCGCCCCTGCAGGCCGCCGCGGGGACGTCGTCCGGCGGCGGTGGCGGGGCCGCCGTCGCGGTCGCCGACTTCACCATCGGGGAGTCCGTCACCGTCATGGACGGTCCGTTCGCCACCCTGCCCGCGTCCATCAGCGAGATCAACGTCGAGGCCCAGCGCCTCAAGGTCCTCGTGTCCATCTTCGGCCGGGAGACCCCGGTCGAGCTGGCCTTCACCCAGGTCAGCAAGATCTAGAGAAGAGCACGCCATGCCCCCCAAGAGGAAAAAGCTCACCGCCATCATCAAGCTGCAGATCAACGCCGGGGTGGCGACCCCGGCGCCGCCCGTCGGGCCGGCCCTCGGCCAGCACGGCGTCAACATCATGGAGTTCTGCAAGCAGTACAACGCCGCCACCGAGTCCCAGCGCGGCAACGTCGTCCCCGTGGAGATCTCCGTCTTCGAGGACCGCTCGTTCACCTTCATCACGAAGACCCCGCCCGCGGCGCGGTTGATCCTCAAGGCAGCCGGGGTGGAGAAGGGCAGCGCCACTCCGCACACGAGCTCGGTCGCGACCCTGTCGCGCAGCCAGGTCCGCGAGATCGCGACCACCAAGCTGCCCGACCTCAATGCGGGCGACCTCGACGCGGCGGAGAAGATCATCGCCGGGACGGCGCGGTCGATGGGCATCCGCGTCAGCGACTAGCCGCCCGGCACACCCGTGGGAGGGCCGCCCGGCCCGCCTCACCACGACCGCCGGCCGCAGGTGCGCGTCGGCAGAGGAGACATTCATGGCTCAGCACGGCAAGAAGTACCGGGCGGCGCTCGAGAAGATCGAAGCCGGCCGCGTCTACACCCCGCTCGAAGGCATCCGGCTGGCCAAGGAGACGTCGCCGACGACGTACGACGCCACGGTCGAGGCCGCTCTCGTCCTCGGCGTCGACCCGCGCAAGGCCGACCAGATGGTCCGAGGCACCGTCGCGCTGCCGCACGGCACCGGCAAGACCGTCCGGGTGATCGCCTTCGCCACCGGCGCAGCCGCGGAGGCGGCCGAGGCGGCCGGCGCCGACCGGGTGGGCAGCGACGACCTCATCGCGGAGATCCAGGGCGGTTTCCTCGATTTCGACGCCGCGGTCGCCACCCCGGACCAGATGGCGAAGGTGGGGCGCATCGCCCGCATCCTCGGACCACGCGGGCTGATGCCGAACCCCAAGACCGGCACGGTCACCCCCGACGTCGGCAAGGCCGTGACCGACATCAAGGGGGGGAAGATCGAGTTTCGCGTCGACAAGCAGGGCAACCTGCACGTCGTCCTCGGCAAGGTCAGCTTCTCCGAGGAGGCACTGGTCCAGAACTACGCAGCGGCGCTCGATGAGATCCAGCGGGCCAAGCCCTCGGCGTCCAAGGGCCGCTACGTCCGCCGGATCACCTTCTCGACGACGATGGGCCCCGGCATCCCGGTCGACCCGGCCCGCACCCGCGGGTTCCTCGAGGACGCCAGCGCCTGACGGCGGCTGTTAGCCTCGTCCACGCACCGTCGCACCTGCTCGACCCAGCACGCCGTACCACCCGGAGACCGCTGGTCCCCGCGCACCGCTCACTGGTGCCGGGCGAAGGTCCGCCCCGCGCGGACGACCCGCGCAGGGAGTGACGGTCGTCCCGGCCCCGGCCCCGGCCGCCGCCCTCGACGCCCCGCGCGCCCCGCGCCGGGGCGTCTGTCGTGCGCGGCGTCCCTCGCAGGGACCGGCCAGCGCCGCCGGCCACGTCAGCACCGGCCAACCGGCGTCCGCCACAGGGCGCCAGGACACGACGAAGGAGACGCCCGTGCCCGGAGCGAGCAAGGCGGGGGCCAAGCGCGAGACCGTCAGCACGATCGCGGGCAGCTTCCGTGATTCCTCGGCCGCCGTGCTGACCGACTATCGTGGGCTCACGGTGGCGCAGATCACCGAGTTGAGGCGCGCCCTCGGCGCCACCACCACCTACAGCGTCGTGAAGAACACGCTGACCAAGATCGCTGCGTCGCAGGCCGGGGTGGAGGGCCTGGAGGCCCTGCTCACCGGACCGACAGCCGTGGCCTTCGTCGCCGGCGACCCCGTCGAGGCGGCCAAGGCGCTGCGCAGCTTCGGGCGGGAGCACCCGCTGCTCGTCGTCAAGGGCGGCGTGCTCGACGGCAAGGCGATCTCACCGGCGGAGATCGCGCGGCTCGCCGACCTCGAGTCGCGCGAGGTGCTGCTCGCCAAGCTGGCGGGTGCCCTGTCCGCTACCACGGCCAAGGCGGCCGCGTTGTTCCAGGCTCCGCTGGCCCAGGCGGCCCGGCTCGCCGAGGCGCTGCGCGCCAAGGCCGAGGCCGACCCGTCGGTTCTGCGGGGAGGCGCCGGGTCACCCGTCTCCGCCCCCGCCGACGGGCCGACCGCGGCAACCGACACCCTTCCGCCGGCCGAGACCGCCACCGCCAGCGAGTCGCCCGCGCTGACCCTCACGGTCGACGAGGCCGTGGCCGTCTCCGAGGGCGGCGCGGCCCCCGCCTCGAACGCCGACGCCCCGGGGGAGGCCGACCTCACGCACGGAGCAGGCATCGACGTGCCGGACGAGGGCCCGAGCACGGCAGCCGGCACCGACGCCGCCGACACCCGCGCGGCGCCCACGGAAGCACTCAGCACCGACGCCAGCACCGAGGCCAGCACCGACGCCTGACCCGGCCCCACCAGCGCCACCGCAAGCCACCCCACCCCGACGTACCGATCAGGAAGGACCCGCCACGATGGCGAAGCTCAGCACCGGCGAGCTGCTCGACGCGTTCAAGGAGATGACCCTCCTCGAGCTGAGCGAGTTCGTGAAGCAGTTCGAGGACACGTTCGGCGTCACAGCGGCCGCCCCGGTCGCCGCGGCTGCCGCCCCCGGAGCAGGTGGCGGTGCCGCCGCGCCGGAGGTCGTCGAGGAGCAGGACGAGTTCGACGTCGTCCTCGAGGCGGCGGGCGAGAAGAAGATCCAGGTCATCAAGGAGGTGCGCACGCTGACGAGCCTCGGACTCAAGGAGGCCAAGGACCTCGTCGACGGCGCACCGAAGACGCTCCTGGAAAAGGTCAACAAGGAGGCCGCCGACAAGGCCAAGGCCGCCCTCGAGGGCGCCGGGGCCACGGTCACCGTCAAGTAGCACAGCTGTTCGCCGCCGCGACAGTGCGGCGGCACGACACCACCCCGCGGGGCGGTCGGCAGCCGCCGGCCGCCCCGTCGGCGTTCGCCGGGCCGCGGGCGGGGCGTCGCTCCGACTCCGGTTGCGTCAACCGTGCTGGCGGCACGTAGTGTGGTGTCAGTCACAAGCCCTCGCCCCGGCGCCCCGCCCCTTCGCCCGCCTCGCTCCGTCCGGTCCTGCCCGGCGCAGCGGTGCTCGCCGGGGCCGGCACGCGGCGGGGTTCCCGGGAGAGGCGGAGCGGCAGCGTGGGCGTCGAGGTTCGCGTCGAAGGGCTCACCAAGCGGTTCGGCAGCCAGACGATCTGGCAGGACGTCACGCTGACCCTGCCCAAGGGCGAGATCAGCGTGTTGCTCGGCCCGTCCGGGACGGGCAAGTCGGTCTTCCTGAAGACCCTCATCGGGCTGCTCCGACCCAACGCCGGGTCCATCTTCATCGCGGGCAAGGACCTGCCGCGGCTGTCGGAGCGCGAGCTCTACGAGACGCGCAAGCTCTTCGGGGTGCTCTTCCAGGACGGCGCGCTCTTCGGCTCGCAGAACCTCTACGACAACGTCGCCTTCCCGCTGCGTGAGCACACCCGCAAGAGCGAGTCGGAGATCAAGCGCATCGTCATGGAGAAGTTCGACCTGGTCGGGCTGCTCGGCGCCGAGGGCAAGCTGCCCGGAGAGATCTCCGGCGGCATGCGCAAGCGTGCCGGGCTGGCCCGCGCCCTGGTCCTGGACCCGCAGATCCTGCTCTTCGACGAGCCGGACTCCGGTCTCGACCCGGTGCGCACCGCCTTCCTCAACCAGCTGATCGTCGACCTCAACGCCCAGATCGAGGCGACGTTCCTCATCGTCACGCACGACATCAACACCGCGCGCACCGTCCCCGACAACATCGGGCTGCTCTTCCGCCGCAACCTCACCATGTTCGGCCCGCGCGAGATGCTGCTGTCCAGCCAGGAGCCGGTCGTCAAGCAGTTCCTGAATGCCAAGCGCGAGGGCCCGATCGGCATGTCGGAGGAGAAGGACGCCGCCGCCCTTGCCGCCGAGGCCGATGCTGAGGTGCCCGACCTGCCGCCGATCGAGCCGCAACTGCTGCCGTCCGACGGCAACCCGCGGCCCACCCAGCGCACGGCCGGTCGGTGGCTCTACGAGCACGGCGTGCAGCCGCCGCCCGGCTCCTTCGTCGACGAGTCCTACGCGCAATACTTCGACGGCGTCCGCACCACCCTCGAGCCGACCCGCGACAGCATGCAGGTGGCGTCGCTGCGCGCCGGTGGCCACGACGAGGCCGTCGACTACAGCCACAGCTCACTCGAGCCGGTCGCCGATCTCCCCGCCGACCACGACGGCCACCGTGCCGGCCGCGCGGATGACGGCGGCGGTGCGGACGACGCCGGCGATGCCGAGGACGGTTTCGGCCCGGACGGGTACGACGCCGAGGGCTTCGGCCGCGACGGCTTCGACGCCGAGGGCTACGGCCGGGACGGCTTCGCCCGCGACGGCTACGACGAGCACGGCTACGACCGCGAGGGCAACCTCATGCCCGGCTACGAGCCCGAGCCCGAGCCCGAGCCGATGGCGGTCGGCAGCGGCGGTGGTGCGTGAGCGTCCTCACGCAGAAGGCGGTTGCCCCGTTCCGGCAGTCGGGCAATCTCTTCGCCCTGTTCCTCGACGTCATCAGGGCGATGTTCCGTCGGCCCTTCCAGCTGGCGGAGTTCATCCAGCAGGCCTGGTTCATCGCCAGTGTCACGATCCTGCCGACGGCCCTGATCTCCATCCCGTTCGGGGCGGTCATCGCCCTGCAGCTCGGCAACCTGACCCGCCAGCTCGGCGCCCAGTCCTTCACGGGCGCGGCCGCGGTCCTCGCGATCATCCGCGAGGCGTCGCCCATCGTCACCGCGTTGCTCATCGCGGGGGCCGGTGGGTCTGCCATCGCGGCCGACCTCGGCTCACGGAAGATTCGGGATGAGCTCGACGCCATGGAGGTCCTCGGGATCTCGCCCATCCAGCGCCTCGTCGTACCCCGCGTCTTCGCCACGATGCTGGTCGCCGCCCTGCTCAACGGACTCGTCTCCGTCGTCGGCGTCTGCGGCGGTTATTTCTTCAACGTGATCCTGCAGAAAGGCACACCGGGTGCCTATCTCCAGTCCTTCACCGCGCTGGCCCAGCTGCCCGACCTCTACGCCGGCGAGTTCAAAGCGATCGTCTTCGGGTTGATCGCCGCGCTGGTGGCTGCCTACAAGGGCCTCAACGCCAAGGGCGGCCCGAAGGGCGTGGGTGACGCGGTCAACCAGAGCGTCGTCATCACCTTCATGCTCCTCTTCCTGATGAACTTCATCATCACGGCCGTGTATTTCCAGATCGTCCCGCAGAAGGGCAGCTAGCCGTGGCGACCCTGTCCCTGTCCGGCGCGCGCATCGCGAAGTCCTTCCGCAAGGGTGCCCGCAAGCCGTTCGACAGCCTCGACAGCCTCGGTCAGCAGCTGAGCTTCTACGGCCGGGCGCTCGGCTACATCCCCAAGACGCTGGTCAGCTACAAGCGCGAGGTCACCCGGCTCCTCGCTGAGGTCAGCTTGGGCAGCGGCGCGCTGACGGTCATCGGTGGCACGGTCGGCGTGATCGGCTTCATCTGCTTCTTCACCGGCACCGAGGTGGGCCTGCAGGGTTATGCCGCGCTCAACCAGCTCGGCTCCGCGGCGTTCACCGGCTTCATCTCCGCCTATTTCAACACCCGCGAGATCGCCCCGCTGGTGGCCGGTCTCGCCCTCGCGGCCACCGTCGGCTGTGGCTTCACCGCGCAGCTCGGGGCGATGCGGGTCTCCGAGGAGATCGACGCGCTCGAGGTCATGGCCGTGCCGTCGGTGCCCTACCTCGTGACGACGCGCATCATCGCGGCGCTCGTGGCGGTGATCCCGCTTTACTTCATCGGGCTGCTCGCGAGCTACCTCGCGACTCGGCTGATCGTGACCTTCCAGTTCAAGCAGTCCACCGGCACCTACGACCACTACTTCCATCAATTCCTGCCACCGGTCGACGTCGCCTACAGCATGCTGAAGGTCGTCATCTTCGCGGTCGTCATCGTGCTCATCCACTGCTACTACGGTTACTACGCCTCCGGCGGGCCGGCCGGCGTCGGGGTGGCGGTCGGCAAGGCCATCCGCACCTCGCTCGTGGCGATCAACGTCGTGGACTTCTTCCTGAGCCTGGCCATCTGGGGCGCCACGGCCACCGTCCGGATCGCGGGTTAGGGGAGATGACTGCGCCCATGCGCCTGCTCGCTGCCCTCCGTGGATCTCTCGGCGGCGCGCTCGGCGGCGGCAGCCGCCGCGCCTGGAAGGGGGCCAAGCCGAAGCTCCTGGGCTTGAGCTTCCTCGCTGTCGTCGTCGGTCTGGTCGGCCTGTCGATCTCCTTCTACAACAAGGCCTTCACCAACGTAACGATGGTGACGCTCGAGACCGACCGCATCGGCAACTCGCTCGGCCAGAACGCGGACGTGAAGATCCGGGGTCTGCTCGTCGGCGAGGTGCGGGCGGTGCGCTCCACCGGTGAGCACGCCGTCATGACGATCGCCCTGCAACCCGGGCAGACGCGGCTGATCCCCGTGAACGTGCTCGCCAGGATCGCGCCCAAGACGTTGTTCGGCGAGAAGTTCGTGGATCTCGTCGTCCCCAAGGACCAGCCCGCCGGTGTCCGCGCCATTCGGGCCGGCGATGTCATCCCGCAGGACCGCAGCCGTACCGCGATCGAGCTGGGGCAGGTCTTCGACGACCTCGTCCCGCTGCTCCAGACGGTGCAGCCAGCCAAGCTCGACAGCACGCTGACGTCGATCGCCACCGCCCTGCAGGGACGCGGCGACGCGCTCGGCGACAACCTGGTCCGCGTGCACGACTACTTCCGTCAGCTGAACCCGGCCCTGCCTGACCTCAACGCCGACATCAGCAAGCTCGCCGACCTCGCCGACAACCTCGACGCCGCGGCGCCCGACTTGTTCCGCATGCTCACCGTCAGCAGCGCCGTGAGCGACAACGTCGTCCGCGAGCAGGGGCAGCTCAGGTCGTTTCTCACCAAGACCAGGGGCTTCACGGACACGGCGGCGCGGGTCCTGCAGCGCAACGAGGGTGATCTGATCCGGGTCGGCAAGGTCGGGCGTCCCGTTCTCGAGACCGTTCGCGACAACGGCCAGCAGCTGCCCTACATCTTCCAGGGGCTCACCGAACTGACGCCGCGCATCAACGACGCGCTCGGCGGCCAGGGGCCGTTCCTGCACATCAACGCCCAGGTCGTCAAGGACCGGGGGCCCTACGTGCGGCAGCAGGACTGCCCGAACTATGCCAACCGCGACGCGGTCGGCCCCAACTGTCCCGACTACAAGCCCGGCTCCACCAACGGGGCGACGACGGTGGACTTCGCCGACCCCGCCGGTAGTGCCGCCGAGCAGGCTCAGATCGCCTCGGTCGTCGGCCCGGCCGTCGGGATGGTGCCGGGGGACGTCCCGGGTCTCGCCGACGTGCTCTTCGGCCCGGTTCTGCGTGGCACCCAGGTGAGCCTGTCGTGAACGCCGCCACCACCCGGGCCGCCGTCAAGCTGGCCGTCTTCGCCGTCGTCACGCTCTTCCTCACCTACATCCTGGCCAGCACCATCGGCAGCCTCGGCACCGGGGAGACCACCGCCTACAAGGCAGACTTCACGGACGTCACGGGCCTGCTGCAGGGCGACGACGTGCGCGTCGCCGGTGTCATGGTGGGCAGCGTCAAGGACATCAAGATCAAGGACCGTCGTACCGCCGAGGTGACGATCGGGGTGGAGCGCGGCGTTCCCGTCTTCACCAACGCGCACATCAAGGTCCGCTACCGCAACCTCGTGGGCCAGCGCTATCTCGCCCTGATGCAGGGCTCGGACATCCCGCTCAAGCCCAACGGCACGCTGCCACTGGCGAACACTGAGCCGGCGCTCGACCTCAGCACGCTGCTGAACGGCTTCAAGCCCCTCTTCACCGCGCTCGAGCCCGCTGACGTCAACAAGCTCAGCTTCGAGATGATCCAGACGTTGCAAGGTGAGGGCGGCACGTTCACCACTCTGCTGGCGCACACCGCCAGCCTCACCTCGACGCTGGCCGACCGCGATGCCGTCATCGGGCGCGTGGTGAAGAACCTCGACGCGGTGCTGACCACCGTGTCCGAGAAGGACGCCCAGCTCAGCCAGCTCATCGCCACGTTGCAGAAGCTCGTGACCGACCTCAAGGGAGACCGCGAGGCGATCCTCGGCTCGCTCGGCGGCATCGACGACCTGGTCACGACCACGACGGGCTATCTGCGCGACGTGCGTCCGCCGTTGACGGCGGACCTCAAGCGCCTCGACGTCGTGGCGGGCAACCTGGCGAAGGGGCGCGGCGAGATCGACCGCACGCTGCGACTGCTGCCCCGCAAGTTGAATGCGATCATCCGTACGGCGACGTACGGCGGCTGGTTCAACTTCTACCTCTGCAAGGCGGATGCCAACATCACCCTGCCCACGGGTGACACGCTCACCTTCACCGACTTCATCAAGAACAACACGGCGGCCTGCAACCAGGACGTGAGCCAGATCGACGTCAACAAGGGGCCGACCCGGTGAAGCCCTTCCGCGAACGCAACCCGCTGCCGATCGGCGTGCTGGGCATCGCCGCCACCCTGGGGCTGGTCTTCGCCGCCTTCAACGCGTCGGCCCTGCCGTTCATCGGTGGCGGCCCGATCTATCACGCCGACTTCGCGGAGGCCGGTGACCTCCAGCCCGACAACGAGGTGCGCATCGCCGGCGTCAAGGTCGGCAAGGTCGTCGACGTGTCGCTCGACGGCGATCACGTCCGGGTCGCGTTCCGGATCACGGAGGGCTCGCCCGACTTCGGCACCCAGACGCACGCGGCGATCAAGCTCAAGACGGTGGTCGGTGCCCGCTATCTCGAGCTCGACCCGCAGGGCCCGGACCAGCTCGCTCAGACGACGGACATCCCGGTTTCCCGCACGACCTCCCCGTTCACGATCGACCAGGCCTTCAGCGGTCTGTCGCAGCGTGTCGACGCCATCGACACCGCCCAGCTCTCCCAGGCGTTCGACACCATCAGCACCACGTTCAAGGACACCCCGGGCGTGAACAGGGCCGCGTTCGTCGGGCTCTCCCGGCTGTCGAAGACCATCGCGTCGAAGCAGGCGGACCTCAAGAGCCTGCTCGGGCACGCCCAGCAGGTCGTCGGCACGCTCAACGGGCGCGACGCCGAGCTGTCCAAGCTCATCGACGACGCCGACGTGCTGCTGCGGGCGGTGCAGCAGCGCCGCGACGTCATCGACCGGCTGCTGGTCGACACCTCAGCCCTCGCCAACCAGCTCACCGGGTTGGCGCGCGACAACCAGACGGTGCTCAACAGCTCGCTCGGCAAGGTGCGCTCGGTCCTCGACACGCTGCGCGCGAACCGGGACAACCTCGACCGCACCATCCAGCTGCTGGCGCCGTACTCACGCGACTTCACCAACACGCTCGGCAACGGCCGCTGGTTCGACGTCATCCTCTACAACCTGCTGCCCAACGCCGACCCTGCCTCCATCGTCAAGTCGCTCGGGTGCGCGCAGGTCAACGGCGCGACCAACCCCCTGTGCGCGCTGACCCCGGGAGGTCACCCGTGATCCGCCCACGCCTGTCGACGCCGGGCTCGCTGCGCGGTGCCGCTACCCGCGCCCAGGCCGCGACCGCTCTCGGTGTCGCGAGTTGCCTGGTCCTCGCGGGGGTCAGCGCCGCCGCGGCGGCTGACTCCGGCAGCGGCGAGACGCACCTGAAGATTCACTTCGTCCGCGCGGTCGGGCTCTACTCCGGCTCGAGCGTCCGCGTGCTGGGCGTCGGCGTCGGCAAGATCGGCAAGATCCATCCGGAGGGCACGTCGGTCGCCGTCGACGTCACCGTGAAGGACGGCGTCAGGGTCCCGCTCGGCGTGACCGCGGTCGTGGTCCCCCCGTCGCTCGTCAGCGACCGCTACATCCAGCTCTCCGCGTTTCGACCGGGCGACACCACGGCGCCGGACGGTTACGACGTCACGATGGACCACACCCGCGTCCCGGTGGAGAAGGACCAGGTGCTGGCCAGCCTGGACAAGCTCGACCACGCCCTCGGCCCGGACGGGGCCAACAGCGGTGGGTCGCTCTCCCGCCTCGTGCACACGGGCGCGGCCAACCTGGCGGGCAACGGCACGCAGCTGAATCAGACGCTGCGCGATCTGACCGACCTGGTGACCTCGCTCGACGCCAACGGCGACGACCTCAACGGCACCGTCAAGCAGCTCGACACCTTCACCCAGGTGTTGCTGCGCAACGACGGTGGCATCCGCCGGCTCTACACCGATCTCGCCTCGGTCTCCGCCCAGCTCGACGACGACCGTGCCGCGCTCGCCGCCGCGTTCAGCAACCTCGCGGTGGCGACCAAGCAGCTGGGTGACCTGGCCAAGGGCAGCCGCGGCAACCTCAAGGCCGACATCGAAGGGCTCGTGGACATTTCCAACGTGCTCGTGCAGAACCGCAAGGCCCTCGAGGAGACCCTCGACACCGCTCCGCTCGGGTTGGCCAACCTCTCCGGTGCCTACAGCCCGGTGACGCAGACCCTCGACGTCCGGAGCAACCTTCCCGTGTCCGACGGCAGTGGCCTGTCACTCCTGCTCTGTACGGCGCTGCAGTCCTCGCCCGTGCCGGCGCAGCTGGCCGGCCCGGCGTGCGACGCGGCCAAGAGTCTTCCGCCCCCGCCGTCGGGCGGCGGCGGCGCTCCGCCGCCAGCGCCGGGCCCGCCGGCCGTCCCACCGCTGCCTCCGCCGCCGCCGCTGCCGAGCCTGCCCGGGCTGCCCTCGCTGGGAGCCGCCGCGGGCGGGGGCCACGCATGAGAGCCCGTCGGCTCTCCGTCGTCGGGTCCCTGGCCGCTGGGGGCGCCCTGCTCGTCTCGGGCTGCAGCGCCTCGATCAAGGACGTGACCCTGCCCGGCGGCGCAGTCAGCGACAAGGTCTTCCTGAGCAAGCCCACCCGCACCTACACCGTGATGTTCAGGGACGCCCTCGACCTGGTGCCGCAGTCCTCCGTGCACGTGAACGACGTCAGCGTTGGGGACGTGCAGGAGGTGACGCTGAAGGATGGCCAGGCGCGCGTGCGCGTGCGCGTGCTCGCGTCAGTCGCCGTACCCGCCAACGTCACGGGTGCGCTGCGCCAGACGTCCCTGCTGGGTGAGAAGTTCGTCTCGCTGGAGCTGCCGCCCGGAGCGACGCCCGCCCGCGGACCGGACGGCACGGTGCTGCGGCTGGCGGACCAGGCGGTGATCCCGGCGAGCCAGACCTTCGAGGAGCTGCAGCTGGAGGACGTCTTCGGCGCACTGTCGGCCCTGCTCAACGGCGGCGGCGTCGACCAGCTGCAGACCATCTCGGTGGAGCTGTCGAAGGCCCTCACCGGTCGCGAGCCGCAGCTGCGCGGCCTGCTGAAGGAGCTCACCACCTTCGCTTCCACCCTGGACGACCGGCGGGGCGAGATCGTCCGTGCCCTCGACAGCCTCGACCGCCTCTCCGCCGCGCTGGTCCAGCAGCGTCAGACGATCAGCACCGCGCTGGACAAGATCACTCCGGGGCTGAAAGTCGTCGACCAGTCCCGCGGTGACCTCGTCGCCCTGCTGCAGGGGTTGGACCGGCTCAGTGCCGTCGCGACGCGCGTGGAGAACAAGACCAGAGGGGACACCGTCGCCGACCTGCGCGCGCTCGAGCCGACCCTGGCCCGGTTGCAGCAGGCTGGGGACGACATCGTCGGCAGCCTCCAGCTGCTGGTGACCTTCCCCTTCGGGGACAACGCGCTCAAGGCGATCTTCAGCGACTACACCGGCCTCAAGGCCACGCTGAACCTCGACCTGCGCAGCGGCTCAGCCGCCAACCCGCTGGGTCCGAACGGCATCTGCGCGGCGCTGCCGGCCGGCAGCCCCAACCTGTGCCCCGTCACCGGCGCGGTCAACGGTGTCGTCGGGGGCATCACGGGCGGCGGACTGCCGCCCCTGCCGCCCCTGGAGCCCCTGCCCAAGGGCGCCACCGGCAACGCCGACGGGCTGAGCCAGATCGTGGGAGGGCCGCTGCGATGATCGGCCGATACGTCAAGATCCAGCTGCTCGCCTTCGCGCTGCTCGGCGCGATGGCGGTCGCCTATGCCGGCATCGCCTACGTCGGCCTCGGCAGCCTCTTCCACAAGCCCTACAGCGTGACCGCCTACTTCAAGGAGTCCGGGGGCATCTTCAGCAACGCGGCGGTCACCTACCGCGGCGTCACGGTCGGCAAGGTCGGCAAGCTCACGCTGACCAGCGACGGCGTGGCCGTCGAGCTCAAGATCGACCCCAACAACAAGGTACCCCGGAACACCGACGCGGTCGTGGCCAACCTGTCGTTCGTGGGTGAGCAGTACGTCGACCTGCAGCCGGTCACCGCTGACGGCCCGATGCTCAAGCAGGGTGACGCGATCCCCGTCGAGCACACCCGGACCCCGCTCGGTGACGCGGAGTTCCTCGTCGGGCTCGACCGCCTCGTCAACAGCGTGCCCAAGGACGATCTGCGGGTCGTCGTCGACGAGCTCGGCAAGGCGACGGACGGGCTCGGCCCCACGCTGAGCACGCTCATCGACCGGGGAAACAGCCTCACCCGCAAGGCCACGGCGGGGCTTCCGGACACCCTTGACCTGATCCGGCAGGGCAAGCAGGTGCTCGACACGGCCAACGCCACCAGCAACAAGTTCCGTGAGTCGTCGCGCCGGCTTGCGTCCGTGCTGCAGCAGCTCCGCGACAGCGATCCCGACATCACCGCCACCTTCGCGAACGGCGTCTATTCCGCGCAGCAGCTCGACGCGCTCCTCAAAGAAAACGAGAGTCAGATCCCGCCGCTGCTGGCGAACCTCATCACCCTCGGCCAGATCCAGTCACTCCGGCTGCCGGCCCTCAAGCAGCTCCTGGTGACCTACCCCGAGGACATCCGCAACGGCTTCTACAACGCGCCCGGCGACGGCACCTCGCACTTCGGCCTCGTCTTCGACCAGGGCGCGCCGGTCTGCACGAAGGGCTACGAGCGCACCGGAAAGCGCAGCGGCGAGGCGACACCGTCGGACATTCCGGCCGCCACGGGTGCCTTCTGCAACCTGCCGGTTCAGGACCCCACGGACGTGCGGGGTTCCCGCAACGCGCCTCGACCGCCCGGTGACCGCACCGATCCGGCCCTTGCTCCCGGAGCGGCGGCTGCGTCGAGCGCCGTCCCGGCCGGCCCCTCTACGGCCACCGTGCAATATGCGTCGTACGACCCGCTGACCCAGATCGTCGCTGCCCCCGACGGCCGCAGCTACGTCCTGCAGCGGCTCAACGGCAACGCCGACCTCTATCCCGGCGAGGGATGGAAGGAGCTCTTCCTCGGGCCGCTGTCCGGTCAATGACCCGCACTCGGTAGCGTCAGCACTGGCATGCGGGCTCACTCGCCGATCCGCCTGCCGTCCCGCGGTGCGCCAGCTAAGGCGCGCCCTCCGCCAGCGCCCGCCGGGCGTCGAACCGCCTGAGGTGCTGTGCCCTCCTACGACGGCCCCCCCGACCCGGGTCCCGCCGCGCCGGGAACCGACCTGGACGCTCCTGCGCGCCACGAGACCGCCATGGAGCGACTGCGCCGGCGCGCGGCAGAGACCCGCGGCGCGCGCACGCCCGTCGCGCCCGAGCCCACGGGCACCGCCGACGCCCCCGCCCGGCCGGAACCACCCCCGTCGCCGGTTCCCGAGCCCCTGCGCGCGGAGGCCCCAGCCCTCCCGCCGGCGCCACCCTCGCCGGCACCGCCCCCGTCCCCGACTGCACCGCCGCTGTCCTCGCCCATCCCGCCGCCGGCTCCCCCCACCGAACTGGGCAGGGGTGACCGGCCCGCGCCGGACGACGAGGTCCCCCTCGCGTCATCCGTCGCGTCGGCATCCCAGCCGACGGCAGGCGAGGTCGCCGTCCCGGCTGCCGCCCGGAGCCGCCGGGTGGTGGGTGCGCCGGTGGTGCCGGCGAGCGGCCCCCTCCCGTTCGATCCCGGCGTCGACCGTGCCGCCGATCGCGACGCCGCGCCTGACCCTGACGCCGCGCCTGACCCCGACGCCGCGCCTGACCCCGCGGCCGGCCCGGACCAGCCGGCCGCCGTCGCCGTCGCCGTCGTGGCCCCCGGCCGGCCGCCCGCTGGGCGCCGTCCGCCACTGCTGTCCGTCGTTGCCGGCCTGCTCGTGCTGGCCCTCATCGCCGCGGCGACGACGCTCGGGCTGCTGCTGCGTTCCCGGGCGCACGCGAGCGCGCGGGACAGCGACCGGGTGGCCGCCGCAGCGTCCGCGCGGCAGATGTTGGTCGACTTCACCGACCTGGACTACCGCGACCTCGACAGCTGGTTGCGTCGCGTGCAGGGCGACGCGGGACCAGGCCTGCGAGCGGACTTCGTGGTGCGCAAGGAAGCCCTCGCGACCGTGGTGACCGCCGACCAGTTCGTCAGCAAGGGCACCGTGCTGCAGGCCACCGTGTCGCTGGCCGGCGGCACCGCGACCGCGCTCGTCGTGACCAACACCCGGGTCATGACGAAGGACGTGCCGGCGGGGCGGCTGACGGCGGACCGCTACCAGCTCAAGCTGCAGAAGATCGACGGGCACTGGATGCCGGTCTCGCTCGACCCCGTCCCCGTGGAGACGCTCAAGTGAGCGCCGAACACTCGCCGGACGTGACCACGGACGGCACTCCGGCTGCCGATACAACCGCTGTCGATACAACCGCTGCCGATACGACGACTGCCGATACGACGACTGCCGATACGACGACTGCCGCTACAACGGCTGCCGCCTTTACGGCTGTCGGCACAGAGGCCGGCGACCCGGCCGCGGCGCCGGTGGGCGACGTCGACGCAAGCCCATCCCACCGGGGGAGGCGGTCGCGCCTGCCTTTGCTCGTCGCCGCGCTCGCCGCCCTGCTGATCGCCACCCTGGTCCTCGCCCTGCTCGTGCTCCTCGACGTGCGCCACCGTGACGCACGGGAGCGGGCCCGCTCCGCGGCGGTGGCCGCGGCGGTGCTCGCCATCCCGAGGATCGGTTCCTACAGCTATCAGAGCTTCGCGGGCGACATGGCGGCCGCGCGGGCGGTCCTCACTCCCGCGTACGCAGCCAGCTATGACCGCCTGGTGGGCCCGCAACAGCGTCTCGTCGACCAGCAGAAGGCCGTGGTGCGCTCGACGGTGCGCCAGGCGCAGGCGATCAGCGTGGACTCCGAGACGCAAGTAAAGGTGCTGGTGTTCTTCGATCAGCAGACGACGAGCGCCCGGCTCGCGGCGCCGGCGGAGAAGCCGAACGCCTTCGTGGCGGTCATGCAGCGCCAAGGCGACGGGCGATGGCTGGTGGCGAACCTCGACTCCGCGGTCACCGCCTCGCCCGGGTCGGGGGAGTCAGCGCCGGCACCGTCAGCCCCGGCACCGTCGGCTCCCACACCTTCAGCCACGGGCTCTTGACGCCAGCCGCCGCGTGCATGACCCTCGGCGCTGCGCCGCCCTGGCTCCGCCCTGCCCGCGCGCTGGACAGGCGGCCGCAGGCTGCCTAGACTGTCCTGTTGCGCTGCCTTCACACCACCCCTGTGACCCGTCGCTCCGTGCCGGGTCACTCGGCGTGCCCTCCGACCTTCGCCTCCCACCCTGACGGCACCCCGGGCGCCACCACCCGTCCCGCCCACGGGCGCCACCGCCGACCGGACCCGACCCGACCCGACCCGACATCGCTTCGCCCGCACCGCCCCGACCCACCCGTCGTCCCTGCCGCGACGCCCTTCTCCGGGCGAGCCGATCGCGGCAGGACTCGAGAGGACACCTCTTGGCCGCCAGCACCACCCCCGCCACCCCCACCTCCGCGCCGCTGCTCCGTGCCTCCTTCGCCAAGATCGACGAACCGCTTGAGGTTCCTGACCTCCTCGCTCTGCAGACAGCGAGCTTCGACCGCCTCGTGGGCAACGAGGGCTGGAAGGCCCGCGTCGATGCCGCCGTCGCGGCGGGTCGCGACAACGACGTCCCGATGACGTCTGGTCTGGAGGAGATCTTCGAGGAGATCTCCCCGATCGAGGACTTCAACCAGACGATGTCGCTGTCCTTCCGCGACCACCGCTTCGAGCCCCCGAAGCTGTCGGTCGACGAGTGCAAAGACCGCGACGCGACCTACGCGGCGCCGCTGTTCGTCACCGCGGAGTTCACCAACAACACCACCGGCGAGATCAAGAGCCAGACGGTCTTCATGGGCGATTTCCCGCTCATGACCCCCAAGGGCACGTTTGTCATCAACGGCACCGAGCGCGTCGTGGTGAGCCAGCTCGTCCGGTCTCCCGGCGTCTACTTCGACCGCAACCTCGACAAGACCTCCGACAAGGAGGTCTTCACCTGCAAGGTGATCCCGAGCCGCGGCGCGTGGCTCGAGTTCGAGGTCGACAAGCGCGACACCGTGGGCGTGCGCGTCGACCGCAAGCGCAAGCAGCCCGTGACCGTGCTGCTGAAGGCGTTGGGCTGGGACGACGCCCGGATCCTCGAGCGCTTCGGTGACTACGAGTCGATGCGTACGACGCTGGAGAAGGACCACACGGCCGGCCAGGACGAGGCCCTCCTCGACATCTACCGCAAGCTGCGTCCGGGCGAGCCCCCGACGCGGGAGTCGGCGCAGACGCTCCTGGAAAACCTCTTCTTCAACCCCAAGCGCTACGACCTCGACAAGGTCGGCCGCTACAAGGTCAACAAGAAGCTTCAGCTCGAGCTCCCGCTGAGTTCCGGTGTGCTCACCGAGGACGACGTCGTGAGCACGATCGAATACATCGTCAAGCTGCACGCCGGTGAGGCCGGCCACGAGGTCGACGACATCGACCACTTCGGCAACCGCCGCCTGCGCACGGTCGGGGAGCTGATCCAAAACCAGGTCCGCACCGGCCTTGGCCGGATGGAGCGCGTCGTCCGCGAGCGCATGACGACGCAGGACGTCGAGGCGATCACGCCCCAGACCCTGATCAACATCCGCCCGGTCGTGGCGAGCATCAAGGAGTTCTTCGGGACCTCCCAGCTCAGCCAGTTCATGGACCAGACGAACCCGCTGGCCGGGCTCACCCACAAGCGCCGCCTCTCAGCGCTCGGCCCCGGGGGACTCTCCCGCGAGCGGGCCGGCTTCGAGGTGCGCGACGTGCACCCCAGCCACTACGGCCGGATGTGCCCGATCGAGACCCCTGAAGGCCCCAACATCGGCCTGATCGGCTCGCTGTCGACCTACGCCCGGGTCAACGCCTTCGGCTTCGTCGAGACGCCGTACCGCCGGGTCGTCGGCGGCCGCGTCACGGAGCAGGTCGACTACCTCACCGCCGACGAGGAGGACCGCTTCGTCGTCGCGCAGGCCAACAGCCCGCTCGCCGCCGACGGCACCTTCAGTGACGCGCGCGTGCTGGTCCGGCGCAAGGACGCGGTCGAGTTCATCCCCGGCGCGGACGTCGACTACATGGACGTCTCGCCGCGCCAGATGGTCTCGGTCGCCACCGCGATGATTCCGTTCCTCGAGCACGACGACGCCAACCGGGCGCTCATGGGCTCGAACATGCAGCGCCAGTCCGTGCCGCTGCTGCGCAGCGAGTCGCCACTGGTCGGCACCGGCATGGAGGCGCGTGCGGCCGTCGACGCCGGCGACGTCCTCGTGGCGCTCAAGGCCGGCGTCGTGGCGGACCTCTCCGCCGACTACATCACCGTCATGGCCGACGACGGCACCCGACAGACCTACGGGTTGCAGAAGTTCGTGCGCTCCAACCAGGGCACGTGCATCAACCAGAAGCCCGTCGTCGTGGCGGGCGACCGGGTCGCCGAGCGGCAGGTCATCGCCGACGGCCCCTGCACCGAGAACGGCGAGATGGCACTGGGCAAGAACCTGCTCGTCGCCTTCATGCCGTGGGAGGGCCACAACTACGAGGACGCGATCATCCTGTCGCAGCGGCTCGTCCAGGACGACGTGCTCACCTCCATCCACATCGAGGAGCACGAGGTCGACGCCCGCGACACCAAGCTCGGGGCCGAGGAGATCACCCGGGACATCCCCAACGTCAGCGAGGAGGTCCTCGCCGACCTCGACGAGCGCGGGATCATCCGCATCGGCGCCGAGGTGTCGCCCGGTGACGTGCTGGTCGGCAAGGTCACGCCCAAGGGCGAGACCGAGCTGACCCCGGAGGAGCGCCTGCTTCGCGCGATCTTCGGCGAGAAGGCCCGGGAGGTGCGCGACACCAGCCTCAAGGTGCCGCACGGTGAGTCCGGCAAGGTCATCGGCGTCCGGGTCTTCAGCCGCGAGGACGGCGACGAGCTGCCCCCCGGCGTCAACGAGCTGGTCCGGGTCTACGTCGCCCAGAAGCGGAAGATCCAGGACGGCGACAAGCTGGCCGGCCGGCACGGCAACAAGGGCGTCATCGCCAAGATCCTCCCGCAGGAGGACATGCCGTTCCTCTCCGACGGCACTCCCGTCGACATCGTGCTCAACCCGCACGGCGTGCCGCGCCGCATGAACATCGGGCAGATCCTCGAAACTCACCTCGGCTGGGTCGCGAAGACCGGCTGGGACGTCGAGGGCGCTCCCGACTGGGCCACGAAGCTGCCGCAGCAGGTCCGGGCGGGAGAGCCGGGACAGCGCGTCGCCACCCCGGTCTTCGACGGGGCCCGCGATGTCGAGATCACCGGCCTGCTCGACTCGACCAGGCTCACCCGCGACGGCGAGCGGCTGATCGGGCGCTCCGGCAAGACGCAGCTCTTCGACGGCCGCTCCGGCGAGCCCTACCCCGAGCCCGTCAGCGTCGGCTACATCTACATCCTGAAGCTGCTCCACCTCGTGGATGACAAGATCCACGCCCGCTCCACCGGCCCCTACTCCATGATCACGCAGCAGCCACTGGGTGGAAAGGCGCAGTTCGGCGGCCAGCGGTTCGGCGAGATGGAGGTCTGGGCGATGCAGGCCTACGGCGCGGCGTACGCGTTGCAGGAGCTGCTCACCATCAAGAGCGACGACGTCCTCGGCCGCGTCAAGGTCTACGAGGCGATCGTCAAGGGCGAGAACATCCCCGAGCCGGGGATCCCGGAGTCGTTCAAGGTGCTCATCAAGGAGATGCAGTCGCTCTGCCTCAACGTCGAGGTGCTCTCCAGCGACGGCATGGCCATCGAGATGCGCGACACCGACGAGGACGTCTTCCGCGCCGCCGAGGAGCTCGGCATCGACCTGTCACGGCGGGAGCCGAGCAGCGTCGAGGAGGTCTGAGACATCCGGGTACGCCGGGGCTTCTCCCCGGCGTACCCCTGCACGAACGCCCTGAGTGGTCCGTTGCACGAGACAGAAATGAGACGACGTGCTCGACGTCAACTTCTTCGACGAGCTGCGCATCGGCCTGGCCACGGCCGAGGACATCCGTCAGTGGTCGCACGGTGAGGTCAAGAAGCCCGAGACGATCAACTACCGCACGCTGAAGCCCGAGAAGGACGGCCTCTTCTGCGAGAAGATCTTCGGTCCCACCCGGGACTGGGAGTGCTACTGCGGCAAGTACAAGCGGGTCCGCTTCAAGGGGATCATCTGCGAGCGGTGCGGCGTCGAGGTCACCCGGGCCAAGGTCCGGCGTGAGCGGATGGGCCACATCGAGCTCGCGGCGCCCGTCACGCACATCTGGTATTTCAAGGGCGTCCCGTCGCGGCTGGGCTACCTGCTCGATCTGGCCCCCAAGGACCTCGAGAAGATCATCTACTTCGCGGCCTACATGGTCTTCGAGGTCGACGACGAGGCCCGGCACCGCGACCTCGCCTCGATCGAGACGCAGATGGCGGTCGAGCGCAAGCGCGTCGCCGACAAGCGCGACGCCGACATCGAGGGCCGGGCCAAGAAGCTCGAGGACGACCTCGGCGTGCTCGAGTCCGAAGGCGCCAAGGGGGACGCCAAGCGCAAGGTGCGTGACAGCGCCGACCGCGAGATGACCCAGATGCGCAACCGTGCGCAGCGCGAGCTCGACCGGCTCGACGAGGTGCTCGATACCTTCAAGAAGATGAAGGTCCAGGACCTCATCGGTGACGAGATGCTCTACCGCGAGCTGCGGGACCGCTTCGACGCCTACTTCAAGGGCGGCATGGGAGCCGAGGCGCTGCAGAAGCGGCTCGACGCCTTCGACCTCGAGGCCGAGGCGGAGTTGCTGCGCGAGACGATCCGCAGCGGCAAGGGGCAGAAGCGCGAGCGGGCGCTGAAGCGCCTGCGCGTGGTGTCGGCGTTCCTCAACACCCGCAACAGCCCCAACGGCATGGTGCTGGACTGCGTGCCGGTGATCCCGCCGGACCTGCGCCCCATGGTCCAGCTCGACGGCGGGCGCTTCGCCACCAGTGACCTGAACGACCTCTACCGCCGGGTCATCAACCGCAACAACCGGCTGAAGCGCCTGCTCGACCTCGGGGCGCCGGAGATCATCGTCAACAACGAGAAGCGGATGCTGCAGGAGGCCGTCGACGCGCTGTTCGACAACGGCCGTCGCGGGCGGCCCGTCACGGGCCCCGGCAACCGTCCGCTCAAGTCCCTGTCGGACATGCTCAAGGGCAAGCAGGGCCGCTTCCGGCAGAACCTCCTCGGCAAGCGTGTCGACTACTCCGGCCGCTCGGTCATCGTGGTGGGCCCGCAGCTCAAGCTGCACCAGTGCGGGCTGCCCAAGCAGATGGCGCTGGAGCTGTTCAAGCCCTTCGTCATGAAGCGGCTGGTTGACATGAACCACGCGCAGAACATCAAGAGCGCCAAGCGGATGGTGGAGCGGGCGCGCCCCGTCGTCTGGGACGTGCTCGAGGAGGTCATCGCCGAGCACCCGGTGCTGCTCAACCGGGCACCGACGCTGCACCGCCTGGGGATCCAGGCCTTCGAGCCCCAGCTGGTCGAGGGCAAGGCGATCCAGATCCACCCGCTCGTCTGCGGCGCCTTCAACGCCGACTTCGACGGTGACCAGATGGCGGTGCACCTGCCGCTGTCGGCGGAGGCGCAGGCCGAGGCCCGCATCCTCATGTTGAGCTCCAACAACATCCTCTCACCGGCGTCGGGGCGCCCGATCACGATGCCCGGCCAGGACATGGTCACCGGCATCTGGTTCCTCACCACCACGCGCGTCGGTGCCGTGGGCGAGGGCCGGACCTTCGCCTCCGTCGACGAGGCGCGGATGGCGATGGACCGCGGCGACCTCGACGTGCGGGCCGGCGTGCGGATCCGGCAGCTCGATGTCGTACCGCCCCTGGGGTGGGTGCGGCCCGAGGGCTGGGTGGAGGGCGACCCCTACCTGCTCGACACGACGCTCGGGCGCTGCCTGTTCAACGAGGCGCTCCCGGTGGACTTCACCTTCGTCAACGACGACGTCAACAAGCGCCGCCTCGGCGAGGTCATCAACGACCTCGCGGAGCGCTACCCCAAGGTGACGGTCGCGGCCTGCCTCGACGCCATCAAGGAGACCGGCTTCCACTGGGCGACCCGCTCGGGTGCCACGGTGGCCTTCGACGACATCGTCGCGCCGCCGGAGAAGGAGCGCATCCTCGGTGAGGCCGAGACCAAGGCCGAGAAGGTCGAGGGACAGTACGAGCGCGGAGTCATCACCGACGACGAGCGGCGCCAGGAGCTCATCGAGATCTGGACCAAGGCCACCGCCGAGGTCTCGAAGGCCATGGAGGAGCACTTCCCGGCCGACAACCCGGTCTGGATGATGGTCCAGGGCGGCGGCGGCGGGAATCCGATGCAGATCCGCCAGCTCGCCGGCATGCGCGGGCTCGTCGCCAACCCCAAGGGCGAGATCATCCCGCGCCCGATCAAGACCAACTTCCGCGAGGGCCTCACGGTGCTCGAATACTTCATCTCCACCCACGGCGCCCGCAAGGGCCTCGCGGACACGGCCCTGCGCACCGCCGACTCGGGCTACCTCACCCGGCGCCTCGTCGACGTCAGCCAGGACGTGATCATCCGCGAGGACGACTGCGG
>JAABUT010001395.1_pt1 | contig 27617 bp, 28 predicted proteins | sample 5559281 | NCBI WGS metagenome assembly JAABUT01 (sample SAMN10711880, study PRJNA513359) | rock metagenome | isolation source: Antarctica rocks | place: Antarctica: Victoria Land, Ricker Hills nord | collected 2016-01-04
CGACCGCGCCTCCCGGTCGCCGCATGGGCCACGCCGGCGCGGTCATCAGCGGCGGCAAGGACACGGCCGAGGCCAAGTTCGAAGCCATGCGCCAGGCCGGCATCCACGTCGCCGAAAGCCCGGCTGCCCTGGGCAGCACAATGGTGCGCGCCTTGAGAGGTTGAACACGCGCTGGAGACACGCAGAAGCGTGCCCGGCAAAACCAGGGAGGAAACGATATCATGTCCATGAGCATGGCTACGACGGGCAAGCCCGGAGGCGGACGCTGGTGGCAACTGGCATTCGGCGTCATCTGCATGATGCTGATTGCCAACCTGCAATACGGCTGGACCCTGTTCGTGCAGCCGATCACCAAGGCGCATGGCTGGAAAGTCGCAGACATCCAGTTGGCGTTCAGCATCTTCATCGCGCTGGAGACCTGGCTGACGCCGGCCGGCGGCGCGCTCGTGGATATGTTCGGCACGAGGCGGGGGCCGAAGTACACCATCGCCCTAGGCGGCGTCATGGTCGGCATCGGCTGGGTCCTCAACGCCTACGCGGACTCGCTGACGCTGCTCTATGTCGGGTCGGCCATCACCGGCATCGGCGCCGGGTTCATCTACGCGACCTGCGTGGGCATCGCGGTGCGCTGGTTCCCGGATCGGCGCGGCCTGGCAGTCGGGCTGACGGCAGCCGGCTTCGGCGCAGGGGCCGCACTGACCGTCATCCCGATCAAGGAGATGATCGAGAGCAGCGGCTACGCGCACACCTTCCTGGTGTTCGGCATCGGACAGGGCGTGCTGCTGTTCCTGGTGGCCTGGATGCTGCGGATGCCGGAGCCGGGCGAGGTGCCCAGCGCGCCGTCCAAGAAAATCCAGCAGTCGTCGCGCAGCTTCACCCCGCGCGAGGTGCTGATGACGCCAGTGTTCTGGCTGCTCTACGCTATGTTCGTGATGGTGTCGTCCAGCGGCCTCATGGCGACGGCGCAGCTTGCGTTGATCGCGGCCGACTTCGGCATTGACAAGATGCTGCTAGTCGGAGGCGCCACCGTGCTGGCGGTGGCGCTGGTGGTGGACAACGTCGCCAACGGGGCGGCCCGTCCGTTCTTCGGCTGGGTGTCGGACCAGATCGGGCGCGAGAACACGATGATCATCGCCTTCACCCTGGGTGGCGCGTCCTACCTGCTGCTGGGGTCCGTGGGCCACCAGCCCTGGCTGTTCGTGCTGTTTGCAGCCCTGATCTTCTTCACCTGGGGCGAGATCTTCAGCCTGTTCCCCAGCACCTGCACCGATGCGTTCGGCCCGAAATACGCCACCGTGAACACGAGCCTGCTCTACACGGCCAAGGGCACCTCGGCGCTGTTGGTACCGTTTGCCAACATGATCAAGGATGCTTCGGGAAGCTGGTACGCGGTGTTCCTGGTGGCGGCGGTGATGAACTTCACGGTCGTGCTGCTGGCGCTGTTCGTGCTGAAGCCGCTGCGCCGGGCGCAGGACGCCAGGTCGGACCGGATAATTTTGCAGGGCGAGGCGATGACGGCAGTGTCAAGCACACCCGGCATGACTCCGCTCCGCTGAGGCTTCTCGCCCAGAGGGCAACCAAGGCTCTGACCTGTGACAACGGCCACCTGCCCTGCCTCAAATGAGTAGGACCGGGTTTGGCGAGCCGCATCGCAAACCCTCAGAACCCAGTGGCGGCGGAGGTCCCAAGATTTACCCTCGTCGCCCCCCCTGCTTCCTTCCTGCCCTCGTTCCGTAGGGAACCGGGAAGATTGAGGTGGTCCCCGTTCTTCGGACAGGCGGTTAAGCTTGGTTCGCCTGACGAGAAGGACGGAACCGATGACGGGCAAGCGGAAGGGGTATAGGGCTGAGTTCAAAGCGCGTGTTGCGCTGGAGGCGCTGCGGGGCGAGCTGACGAAGGTGCAGTTGGCGGCCAAGCACGGTGTCCACCAAACGATGATGGGCGAGTGGAAGAAGCAGGCCGTGGAGGGCCTGGCGTCGGTGCTCTCCGGCAAGGAAGCGGCGCAGGACACGGCTCGGTCGTCTGAGGCCGAGGTGGAGAAGCTGCACGCGAAGGTCGGTCAGCTCGTGGTGGGGCGGGATTTTTGGCCAAGGCCTCCGGTTGATGAGCCTGGAGCGGAGGCGGCAGACGATTGAGCCTGGGCATTCCAGCCTGTCTGTGGTGCGGCAATGCGAGTTGCTGTCGGTCAGCCGGTCCGGGTTCTACTACCAGCCTGCGGGCGATACGGCGAAGACCCTGGCGCTGATGCGGCTGATTGATGCGCATGACAACAACCAGAACCAAGCTTATCCAGGCCGCCAACCTGTCCAAACGGACGGGACCACCTCACATTACCTCACGGCCGGGGTGCGGCAGGCATGGGCAAGGCTCGGTCCCGCTTGCCAGGCCGACATCATCAACTTTAATGCTTGTAACCGGTGCGGTTCTATCGTTGCGCGCGCCGGGCAAAGGAGAGCAGGATGGATGGCGGTTCCAGGCCGGACAAAGCGGCCCGCCCGGGTAAGCATCCCGCCCACGGCCAGTGGGGTTATTCCGCCCGCCTGGCGGGCGCCACGGGTCCGCAGACATGGGACATGCCAGCGCCGGCCACACCGCAGCCGCAGGCCTGGCCCCGAACTCAGCCGGTGCGCCGGGGTGACCAGCCCGACGACGACTCTTCCGAGGACAAGGAGGCTGAGGTCAAATCCAAGAACAAGCCGGACGACGATCCCAGCAACAAAAAGGCTGATAGCGGCGGCAAGCCGGACGGCGACAAGTCCGATGATGAGAAATCGGCCAAGAAGCCTCCGATGTCGCGTGGCAAGCGCATCCTGTATTGGTTCATCGGTATCCTGGTGCTCGCCACCCTCGTCACCATCGGCGTGCTGTACTGGCTGCACTCCCGGCATTTCGAGACGACAGACGACGCCTTCATTGACGGCAACATCTCGCAAGTTTCCGCCCAGGTTGCGGCGCGCGTGATACGCATCGCCTTCACCGATAACCAAGAGGTTATGGCCAGGCAGGTGTTGATCGAGCTGGACCCGCGTGACTTCCAGGTGAAGCTCGACCAGGCACGCAGCCAACGCACCCAAGCGGAGGCCAACGCCGGCCAGGCGCGCGCGCAGCTTGCCTTGCAGCAGGCCAACTTGGATCAAGCCCAGGCCAATGCCCGCGTAACGGCGTCCGACCTCAGCCAGGCTCAGTCGGACCTGGCCCGCTACCGCGCCATCGACCCCAAGGCCATCACCAAGCAGCAGCTCGACACCCAAAGCTCGACCACCAAGTCAGCCGTTGCGCGCCTGGATGCCAACCGCCAGGCCATCGCCGGCGCCCGCGCGCAGATCGAGGCGCAACGGGCCGCCGTCGCCGCGCAGGACGCCGCCGTGGTCCAGGCCGACGTGGCCGTCCGCAATGCGGAACTGCAACTGTCCTACACCACCCTCACCGCCCCGGCAGACGGCCAGGTGACCCGGCGCACGGTAGAGCTTGGCAACTACGTCAACCCCGGCCAGGCCCTGCTGGCCGTGGTGCAGGATTTCATGTGGGTGACGGCCAACCTCAAGGAAACCCAGCTTGCCGCCATGAAGCCCGGCCAGTACGTCCGCATCAACGTGGACGCCTGCCCCGGCGTGGACCTGGATGCCCATGTGGACAGCTTCCAGGGCGGCTCCGGCCAAGTGTTCAGTTCGCTGCCGGCGGAGAACGCGACGGGCAACTTCGTGAAGGTCGTGCAGCGCGTGCCGGTCCGCATCTATTTCAACGACCCCGACAACGCCCGCAGCCGGTGCCATATGGCGCCGGGCATGTCGGTCGCGCCGCGCGTCACCGTGCGCTAGGCGGGGCCGCGCATGGCCGAGAACCCAGACCTGCCGCGCTCCGCGGCGGGGCCGAACTCGCCCTGGCTGCTGGCGGTCGTGGTGTCCATCGCGACGTTCATGGAGGTGCTGGACACCACCATCGCCAACGTCGCCCTGCGCCATATCGCGGGCAGCCTGGCGGCAGGCCAGGACGAGAGCACCTACATCATCACCAGCTACCTCGTCAGCAACGCCATCATCCTGCCGATCAGCGGCTGGCTGTCCAACGTGCTCGGGCGCAAGCGCTTCTACATGGGCTGCGTGCTGCTGTTCACGGTGGCCTCGGTGGCCTGCGCCTTTGCGTCCTCGCTGGGCATGATGCTGTTCTTCCGGGTGCTGCAAGGCATGGGCGGCGGCGGGCTGGCACCGACGGAGCAGAGCATCTTCGCCGACAGCTTCACGCCCAAGCAGCGGGCCATCGCGTTCTCGGTCTATGGCTTTACCGTCGTCACCGCCCCGGCCGTGGGTCCGGTGCTGGGCGGGTGGCTGACCGACGCCTTTTCCTGGCACTGGGTGTTCCTGATCAACCTGCCCTTCGGCGCGCTGTCGCTGACGCTGACTTGGTTGTTCGTCTATGACAGCCCGCAGGTGCAGGCCGACCGCAAGCGGCTGATCGCGCGCGGCATCAAGATCGACTACATCGGCTTCCTGCTGGTGGCGCTGGGCTTCGGCTGCCTGCAAATCGTGCTGGACCGGTTCGAGCGTGACGACGGCTTCTCGTCACCGTTCATCATGACGTTCTTTGTCATCTCCGTCACGTCCCTGGTGGCGCTGGTCGTGTGGGAGCTGCTGCATGACCAGCCCATCGTGAACCTGCGGCTGTTCAAGATACGGGCGTTCGCCATCAGCAACGTCGTAATGTTTCTGTTCGGCTTCATCATCATCTCGACCACGCAGCTCGTGCCGCAACTGGCGCAGGAGCTGCTGGGCTACGACGCGACCACGGCGGGGCTGACCCTGGGGGCGGCGGGGGTCGTGTCGCTGTTCGTCATGCCGATCGCCGGGCTGGTGACGGGGCGGCTGATCCAGCCGAAGTGGCTGATCTTCTCGGCGCTGCTGGGCACTGCGGGCGCCCTGAACCATGCGTCGTCGCTCAATCTGAACGCGGCGTTCTACAACCTTTCGCTGTCGCGGATGCTGCAAGTGGCCTGGCTGCCGTTCATCTTCATCCCGCTGTCGGCAGTGCAGTTCACCGGTGTGCCGCCGCAGCAGAACCCGGATGCGTCAGCTATCATCAACCTGATGCGGAACCTGGGCGGCAGCTTCGGCGTGTCCATCGTGACGGCGCAACTGGCTTACCGCGGGCAGTTCCATTACGAGCGCTTGGGGGAGCATGTGACGCCCTACAACGGCTATGGCAGCACGCAGCCGCTAGGGGCCATCGCACAGCAGGTGCTGACGCAGTCCACCATCCTCAGCTACCTCGACGTGTTCACCATCTTGGCCGTTCTGACCTTGGTTGCGGCGCCGCTGGCCCTGTTCCTGCCCAACCTGCCCAAGGGAGCGCCAGCCGGTGGGCATTAAGCTGAGCCGCAGACCCGCGGTCCCTCTGCTGGCGGCATCCATCCTGGCCGGCTGCACCGTAGGACCCGACTACAGGCCGCCCAGCCTGTTCAGCCCGGCAAGCTGGTTCAGCAGCAGCGCGCGCATGTCCGCCACCTCCAGCCCTGGCGCCCTGGAGGCCTCGATGCCGACGGCCGAGCCGGTGGACCCGGAGTGGTGGCGCAGCTTCAACGACCCGGTGCTGACCGGCCTGGTCCGCCGGGCCGCGTCCGGCAACCTCGACGTGCAAGCGGCCACGGCGCGGCTGGCGCAAAGCCGGGCGCAGCGCGGCGTCACCGGAGCGGACCAGTATCCCACCATCAACGGCAATGCCTCCTACGAGCGGCAGAGGATCAGCAAGCAGGGCGCCATCGGCCTGATCGGCAGCGGGCCAGGGGGCGCCACCGCCCCCACGGACTCGGGCGGGCGCGGCAGCACGCAGGGCGCCATCCCGTCCACGACCAGCATCCCCCCCTTCGACCTGTTTCAGGGCGGCTTCGATGCAAGCTGGGAGCTGGACCTGTGGGCGCGCGTCCGCCGGTCCGTGGAAAGCGCGGACGCCTCGCTGCAAGCCTCCCGCGAAGCCCGGCGCTCTTCCCTGCTGTCCACGGTGGCCGAGGTCGCGCGCGACTACATGCAGCTCCGCGGCGCGCAGGACACCCTGCGGATCACCCGCGCCAACCTGAAGTCCGCGCAGGAAAGCGCCTTCCTGACCAGCGAGCGCGCCCGCGGCGGGCTGGCAAACGACCTGGACGTGGCCAATGCCCAGGCCCAGGTCGAAAGCACCGCCGCCGCGATCCCGCAGTTGGAGCAGCAGGAGGCGCAGAGCATGAACGCCATCAGCCTGTTGCTGGGCCAGCCCCCTGGAAGCTTGCAATCCGAACTGTCCGAGCCGCGCGGTGTCCCGCGCGTGCCGCCCCGCGTGCCCGCCGGGCTGCCGTCCGAGCTGGCCCGGCGCCGCCCCGACATACGCCAGGCCGAGGCGCAACTGCACGCCGCGACGGCTGACATCGGCGTGGCAGAGGCCGACTTCTACCCGCGCGTGACCCTGTCCGGCAGCTTCTCCCTGCAAGCGACGCAGTTGAAGAACCTAGGTCTGCCCGCGCAGGCCTATGGCCTCGGCCCCAGCCTGACCGTGCCGATTTTCGACGGGCGGCGCCGGCGCAGCACCGTGAACCTGCGGACGGCGGCGCAGCAGGAAGCCATGGTCAACTACCAGAAGGCGGTGCTGCAAGCCTTCACCGACGTGGACAACGCCTTGGTGGCCTACGCCGCGGAGCAGCGGCGCAACGTGAGCCTGGCCGCGCAGGTGAAGCAGTCCCGCCGCGCGCTGGGCCTGGCGCAATCCCGCTACCGCCAAGGCGTCTCCGACTTCCTGGAGGTGCTGACGGCGCAGCGCACGGTCCTGCAAGCCGAGCAAAGCCTAGCCGACAGCACCGCCATCATCAGCAGCAACCTGGTTGCGCTCTACAAGGCGCTGGGCGGGGGCTGGGAGGGCACGTATCCGGACCAGCCCGTTATCGCTGGAAAAACGGAGTAGTCAGCGACCGCATCGAGTCAGTCGCTGATCGGCCCGGCTAGCCGCTGCGGTCACAAAGCCGACAACGACGCTTCTGCCGCTCCAGCAGGTTGATCGGACTGGCGGGACCTTGTTGCATGGACCCGCCCAGTGACGTCCGGAACCGGCGCAGCGTAGGGGGCTCCGCCTTGACCTGACCCGGGATACTTGTCTTGCCGTTCAAGTTGAACCAGCACCACCGCCGCCACGTCCCCAAGCAGAAGCACAAGGTCACCAACTGGCGCGCGTATGACGCCAGCGAGCGTGGTGCATGGGTCAGGGATGCGGGCGCACCAACCCTGCCCGCGTCTGGGGTCAGGCAGAGGTGGCCGGCTGGGCCAGGACATGGCCTCCTTCCCGCTGGATGCGCCGGTGCCAGACCTGCCGTTCCCCGACGCTTTCACGGAGGCCGTGGAGCAGGTGGTGCCGATCCTGCAAGCCCGCGGCCTGTTCCGGCGCGACTACGAAGGGACGACGCTGCGGGAGCACCTGGGACTGCCGCGGCCTGGCCGGGCCAGGGCCGGCCACGGGACTGGCCCAGCCGGCTGAAGGTTTCTGACGCCTGCCCGCCAAGACCGAGCGCCTGCTGGACAACCGCGGCAGCCTCGACGACGAACTGCGTCATTGGCGGCCTGACGCGGGCCGGCTTCTGGTCATCCCACGGCTGGGAACACCTGCACCTGCACCGGCGTCGGATGGTAGCCGTTGCAGGGATTGTTGACCTGCGGACAGTTGGACACGACGCACAGCACGTCCATCTCGGCGACCATCTCCACACCCGCGCCCGGCGCCGAGATGCCGTCGTCCACCACCAAGTCGCCATTGCGCGCAATGGGCACGTTCATGAAGAAGTTCAGGTTGGGCACGATGTCCCGCTTGGTCATGCCGTAGCGGGACAGCTCCAGGCAGAAGTTGTCCCGGCAGGCGTGCAGGAAACGCGTTTCATGTCCGAACCGCACCGAGTTGCTTTCGCACGAGCACGCCCCGGCGGAGGTGTCGTGCCGGCCGCAATCATCAGCCGTCACGGTCAGCATTACCCGGCCCTCGTTCGACATGATCCGGGTGCCCACGGTGACATACGCACTCCCCTGGCAGCGCAGCGTGTCCTGGGCGCTGTAGCGCTCGCTGTGGTCCGCGGCGTTGTAGAACAGCACGTCAATCGCCTGCTGACCCCAGGTGTCCACCAGGCGCAGCCGCTCGCCCCGGCGAATGACGCCGGACCAAGGCTGGCGGGCAGGGATTTCATGGTTGATGCGCGGCGCCGCTGCGCCGTGGTGCGGGGAGCCGTCGAGGACGGTCACAGCGCGGCCTCCGTGTTCTCGAACCCGCGCCGGGCTTCGGGCGAGGCGGTGCGGCACGGGTCGCCGGCCCCGGCAGGCGGGCCGCGCCAGCGGATCACCTCGATGGCGCCGGGCGCGTACGACACTGCAGGGTCCAGCGGGTGCGGCGCGGCGGACAGGGCAACGCGCAGGTCCATGTCGGCCCGCAGCTCGACGAAGTCGCCGGGGCGGCGGACGCTATCGCGCCAGGTGAAGCGCCCGGCGGCGTCCACCGACACCGGCGCGAACAGGGTGACGCTGGTCCCGATGTCCCGCCGCGACAGGCCCAGCTTCAGCGCTGCCAGGATGAAGTTGTCCCGCGTGTTGCGCCACGGCCCCGGACCGTACTGGGCGAGGGTGCTGGCCGCGGTCGAGCCGCCCATCAGCGCGTCATGCGCGCCGCCGCCGTCTTCCGCGCCGGTGTCCTCGGTCAGGGACAGCATGACCCGGCCCATGTCGGAGAACACCACCCGGCCTCGTCGCAGCTCCGCCGACCACTGGATTTTCAGGGTGTCGGCATGGTTCAGCCGCTCGGACGGGTCGTGCAGCGCCCAGGCGAGCAGGGCCGCCGCGCCGGTGCCGTCCCTGTTGACCAGGCGCAGCCGGTCGCCGCGGTGCAGCAGCGCCGTGGCATACCAGCCGCCGGGCACGGTCTCGCGGTGCAGGATGGCCGACGCATCCAGCGGCGCCCCGTCCAGCGGCGTCGGCGGCAGGGCGGCGGCGACCTGAACGCCGGCGGCCTTGAGCGTCTCGTAACGGGCGCGGTGCGCGTCAATGCCGGCCTGCACCTCGGGCGGGATGTCCATCGCTATGCCTCCAACAGGCTGCGCGCCAGCCGTAACAGTGGGCCGCCCGGCGCCCGTAGCGCGTCAATGACCGTGAAGTGGTCGGCATGGGGCACTGGCAGCAGCGGGCCGGGACGATGAAACGACGCGCGGCGTGCGTGCAGGCGGCGGCTGTCGTTTACCAGCGCGGGCAGCTCGGCGGAGCCGTAGGCAAAGGCCATCGGCTTGTCCGGCGCGGGCAGGCGCAGTGGAGACAGCGCTTCCACTTCGGCATCCGTCAGCCGCAGCTTCTCGTTCAGGTAGGTATCGCGGATCGGCCCCAGCTCGAACACGCCGGAGATCGCGAGCGACGCCGCCACGGCGGGGTGGCCTAGCATCATCGCCGCCAGGTGTCCGCCCGCCGACCAGCCGCTGACGACGATGCGCCCGGTGATGCCATGCGCCGGGCCATGCTGCCCCAGCCAGTCCAGCGCCGCCCCCATCTGCGCCACGATCTCGGTCAGCGTCGCATCCGGCGCCAGCGTGTAGCCCGGCAGCGCCGCCGACCAGCCCGACGCCACCGCCCCAGCCACCGCCGCAGCGGCACCCTCCCGGTCGTTGCGCTGCCAGTAGCCACCGTGAATGAACACCAGGCAGTCCGACCCCGGCGCCCCGGGGAACAGGTCCCATGCCTCGCGCTGCGTGGGGCCGTATGGCAGGTCCAGGTGCGCCGGGTGCTGGGCGCGGAAGGCGAGGGATTCGGCCCGCAGCGCCTCGACGTAGGCGGGTCCGCCAGGACAGGCCGCCGTGTTGTTGTATGCGGCGTCGCGCGCCGCACGGGACAGGGCGCCCCAGCCGTCCGTCCCCAATTCGTCTGTCATGATTCGACCCTTGCATGGTGGGAGTGCAGCAGCGCCGACAGCTCCCGCCGCAGCTCGTTGAACTCCGGCGAGGAGACGTCGCGCGGGCGCGGCAGGTCCACATGCACGTCGCGCACGATGCGTCCGGGGCCGGGCGACATGACGACGACGCGGTCGGCGAGGAAGATCGCTTCCTCAATGGCGTGGGTGACGAACACGATCGTCAGGCCGGTCCTGGCCCACAATCCCAGCAGCTCATCCTGCAAGCGTTCCCGCGTCATGGCGTCCAGCGCGCCGAACGGCTCGTCCATCAGCACCACGCGGGCGTCGTTGGCCAGCACGCGGGCGATGGCGACGCGCTGCTTCATGCCGCCCGAGAGCTGGTGCGGGTAGGCGTCGGCGAAGGCGGCGAGGCCGATCATGTCCAGGAAGCGGCCGGTGATCTCGGCCACTTCCTGCCGCCCCTTGCCACGGCTTTCCGGGCCGAATCCGATGTTGCGGCGCACCGACAGCCAGGGGAACAGGCCGTAGTCCTGGAACACCATGCCCCGCTCCGGCCCCGGCCCCTTCACCGGCTTGCCGCGCACGACGACCCCGCCCTCGGTTGCGGTCTCGAACCCCGCGATGATGCGCAGCAGGGTACTCTTGCCGCAGCCGGAGGCGCCGATCAGGCAGACGAACTCGCCGGCGGCCACGCTCAGTTGCGCGTCCTGCAGCGCCACCACGTCGCCGGCCGGTCCGGCAAAGCGCTTGGTGACGGACTGCACGCTTATCGCATCCGGCAGCACCGTCATGCGTGCTGCGGGCTCCATCGCAGCACCCGGCGCCCCAGCCGAAGCACCGCCTGGTCAGACAGATAACCCACCGCACCAATCGTTATCATTCCGGCGATGACGATCTCCGTCCGCGACAACTGCCGCGCGTCCATGATCATCGCCCCCAGCCCAGTTTCCACCCCCGTCATCTCACCCACGACGATGACGACCCATGACAGCCCCAGCCCCAGCCGCAGCCCGGTGAAGATGCCCGGCATCGCCGCCGGCAGCACCACGCGCGAGAACATCGCGGCAGGCGTCGTGCCCAGCATCGCCGCGGCCTCGAACAGGCGCGGCTCCACGCTGCGGACGCCGAACACCGTGTTGATGAGGATCGGGTAGAACGCCCCCAACGCCACCAGGAAGAACGCAGAGCGCGGCCCCAGCCCGAACACGATCATGGACAGCGGCAGCCAGGCGGTGACGGGCACCGGGCGCAAGACCTGCAACGCCGGGTCGAACAGCGCGCGGGCCAGCCAAACCCGGCCGATGGCCATGCCGAGCGGCAGCGCCACCATCGCCGCCAGCAGGAACGCGCCATAGACGCGGGATGCCGACGCGATCAGGTGCGTCAGGAGCATCCCGCTGAACGCATCGTCGTTGATGCCTCCGAACGCCAGGTCCCACATCGCCAGCCCGACCTCGCCCGGCGCGGGGATCAGCCGGTAGCCGGTCCCGCGGGTGGACGCCCACCAGCTCCCGAGGGCCAGCAGCGGCACGGCCATCGCGAGCGGCAGCTGCAGCCGGTGCAGGCGGTTCGGCGTCATGTTGGGCTAGGCGGCGGCCACCTCGTCCGAGAAGCGCGGGTCCAGGAAGGCGAAGTCGGGCAGGGCGCGGATTTGCTTCGCTTCCAGCATGTGCTCGGCATAGGTCTTGGACTGCGTTATCATCTCGGGCGTCATGCGCCAGGTCAGTTCGACATTCGGCAGCGCGAGGGCGATGGCGTCCCGCTTCTGGCCGAGCTTGGCGACCGTCATGGCGACCATTTCGTCGGAATGACTGGTGGCGAACTCGGCAGACTTGCGCTGCAGCCCCACCATCGTACGCACCAAGTCCGGGCGCTCCTTGACGGTGTCGCTGTGGGTGGCGAGGATTTGGTTCAGGCTGCCCATCGGGGTGGAGTAGGGATACTCGACGATCTTGCCGACCCCCGTGCTGAGGGAGATGCTGGGTGCAGGCTCGGCGCCGACATAGGCGTCCACGTCGCCGCGAGCCAGCGCAGTGTGCATCTCGCTGAAGCTGACGCGGACGGGGGTGATGTCGCGGACCGACATGCCTTCCATCCGCAGGCGGTCCAGGACGAACACTTCCTGCGTGGAGCCGGGCCAGATCGCCACCCGCTTGCCGCGCAGGTCCTTCAGGCTGCTGATCTCGCTGTCCTTCCGTGCGACGATCCCCATGCCCTTGTTGCAGACGGAGCCGACGACCACGAGCGGCTCCCGCGCCGCGGCGCCCTGGATGGAGGCGGCGATCCCGAAAGTGCCGAAGTCTATGGATTTCGTGACCACGGCGGCCTTGCCGTCGCTCGGGCTTTCGAAGGCGATCACCTCGACGCGCATCCCTTCGGGCACGAAGCGCTCGTAGAAATATGGCGTGATGGCGTGGATCAGCTTGAGCGTGCCCATCTTCACCACCGTCTCTGCCCGGGCGGCGCGCGATACGAATGGGGCGGACAGGCCGGCGGCCAGGGCGGCGCGGCGGGTCAGGGTCATGGGGGTTTCTCCTGGGGCGTATGCCGGCTCACGCAAGCCGTATGCCACTGCGCCGGGCGCGCTACGTCTCCCTCTCCCTCCGGGAGAGGGAGAAGAAGCAGCCTTGCGGCGGAGATCGTCAGTATGCTTCTTAATCCGGCATGGACCAGCATGTAGGCCACGCGGACGGCAATACGAAGGCGGAGGGCATCGGCGCTTCCATCCTCCGCGTCGAGGACGACCGCCATCTCCGTGGCCAGGGCGAATTCATCGGCGACCTGCGCCTAGCCGGGATGCAGAACCTGGCTTTCGTGCGCAGCCCGCTCGCCCATGCCCTGATCCGCGGCGTGCGGAAGCCGGCCGGGGCGGCGGACCGGGTGTTCACCGCCGCCGACCTGGCCGGCGTCGGCCCGATCGTCGCGAACTCGGCGCTGCCGGGCTTCAAGCCCTCGGCGCAGACAGTCTTGGCGACGGACCGGGTGCGTCATGTCGGTGAAGCCATCGCCGTCTGCGTCGCGCCCACCCGGGCGGAAGCGGAAGACCTGGCGGAACAGGTCGTCCTGGATTTGGAGGAACTGCCGACTGTCTCCGACATGCTGGCCGGGCGCCAGGCGGACGCGCCGCAGTTGCACGCGCACTGGGGCGACAACGTGTTCCTGGAAACCCGCGTGGACCTCGGCCCGGCTGCAGCGCGCGACGGCGCCCCCATCGTCATCCGCCGCACCCTGCGCACCGCCCGCCAGCACATGGCGCCCATCGAGGGCCGCGGCCTCGTCGCGCATTGGGACCGCCGCATGGCGCAGCTTGTCCTGCACACCAGCACCCAGATGCCGCACATCGTCCGCACCGGCCTGGCCGGCTGCCTGGGCCTGACCGAGGAAGCCGTGCGCGTCGTCGCGCCCGACGTGGGCGGCGGCTTCGGCTACAAGGGCATCCTGCTGCCGGAGGAGGTCGTCGCCGGCTACTTGGCCCGGCACCTTGGCCACCCTGTCCGCTGGATCGAGGACCGGCGCGAGGGCTTGACAGGCAACGCCAACTGCCGCGAGCACCATTACGAGCTGACCGCCTACGCCGACCGCACCGGCCGCCTGCTGGCCCTGGACTGCGAGGCGACGGTGGACGCTGGCGCCTACTCGATATACCCGTTCTCGGCCTGCCTGGAGGCGGCGCAGATCGCCAGCATCCTGCCCGGGCCGTATGATTTCCAGGCGTTCCGCTGCACGACCTGGTCGGTCGCGACCAACAAGCCGCCGATCCTGCCCTATCGCGGCGTTGCCCGGTCCGGCGTCGCCTACGCGATGGAGACCATCATGGACGCCATCGCCGTCGAGGCCGGGATGCAGCCGGACGCCGTGCGCCTGCGGAACCTGGTGCCGCCGGAGGCCATGCCGTTCGACAACATCACCCGCAAGCACTTCGACAGCGGCGACTACCCGGAGGCTTTGCGCCGGGCCGTGGTCGCCATTGACCTCCCGGCGGTCCGGGCACGGCAGGCGGCGGAGTCCGGACCCGTGCGGACCGGCGTGGGCTTGGCGGTATTCTGCGAGCAGGGAGCGCACGGCACGTCGGTCTATGCCGGCTGGGGCATTCCGATGGTCCCCGGTTGGGAACAGGCAGCGGCACGCATCACCCCCGATGGCGGGCTGGAGTTGCGCGTGGGCGTGCAGTCGCACGGGCAAGGGCTGGAAACGACCCTAGCGCAGGTCGCACATGAGGTTCTGGGCATCCCCCTAGTCCGGATGCGTGTGGTTCATGGCGACACGGCTCTGACGCCGTACTCGACCGGCACCTGGGGGTCCCGCTGCATGGTCGTGGCTGGCGGCGCCGTGGCGGCAGCCTGCACGGCGCTGGCCGAGCGCATCGGTCGTATCGGCGCGCACCTGCTGCAAGTTGATCCCACTGAGGTTCAGGTGGCGGGCGGAGAGGTACGCGGCCCCCACGGCAGCGTCACGATTTCAGAAGTCGCGCGCACCTGGTATCTACGCCCGCAGGATCTGCCGGACGGGGTGGACGACGGCGGGCTGGAGCTGACGGCGGGCTACAAGGCGCTGCGCGACAGCGGAACCTTCAGCTATGCCGCCCACGCCTGCACCGTCAGAGTGGACACGGAGTCCGGCGCCGTTCGCCTCCTGGACTATGTCATCTGCGAGGACGGCGGCGTGCTGGTCAACCCGATGATCGTAGACGGCCAGGTCGCCGGCGGCGTCGCCCAGGGCATCGGCACCGCGCTGTACGAGGAGATGTCCTTTGACGCCGCCGGGCAGCCCAGCGCGGCGACGCTGGCCGACTACTCGCTGCCTGGTGCGACGGAGGTGCCGGCACTGCGGATCGAGCATATGCAGACCCCGTCGCCCTATACCCGCTTCGGCCAAAAAGGCATCGGGGAGGGCGGCGCCATCGGCCCTCCGGCCGCGATCGCCAACGCGGTCAACGATGCGCTGCGTCCGTTGAGCGCACGGCTGGACCGGTTGCCAATCACGGCGCAGCGCGTCGTAGCGGCCGTGCTGGGGGCGGGGTGATGGAAGTGCTGTGCTTGCCCCCTCTCCCTCCGGGAGAGGGCTGGGGTGAGGGAAGCCGAGCAGAGCTAGCCCGGCAGTTGTCGGGCCGTAATTCGTTTCCGCCTGGCACGGGCAATCCGTGTGGCCTTTTCCTCACCCCGGCCCTCTCCCGGATGGAGAGGGAGCAGGACGGCACCCGCGTTTTCGACAAGGCATCCCCAATCCCTCCCAGGACTGCGTCATGAAGGCCGCGGCCTTCGCCTGGGCGCCGCCGGGCAGCCTCCCGGACGCCATCCGGCTGTTGCAGGCGGACGACGCGCGGGCCCTGGCCGGCGGCCAGTCGCTCGGCCCGATGCTGAACCTGCGCGCCGCCCGGCCCGGCATCGTGGTCCCACTGGCTGCCCTGCCGGACCTGCACGGGGCCGAGGACGACGCGGACGCCCTGACGCTCGGCGCCGCCACCACCCATGCCGCCATCGCCGATGGGCGCACGCCGGACCTCCGCATCGCTGGGCAGCCGGTGCTGGCGCGCATCGCCGGCGGCATCGCATACCGCGCCGTCCGCACCCGCGGAACCATCGGCGGCAGCCTGTGCCATGCCGACCCGGCGGCGGACTGGCTGGTCACGCTGACCGCCCTGTACGCCGTCGTGCTGACGACGGAGCGTGCCGTGCCGCTGGACCGCTTCGTGACCGGCCCGTTCCGCACGGTGCTGGCGCCGGGCGAGGTCGTGCGCGCCATACGCATCCCGCGCCCGGCGCCGGACGCGCGCTGGGGCTACCACAAGCTCTGCCGCAAGCCCGGTGAGTTCGCCCACGCCATGTCCGCCTGCCTGCTGGACGGGGCGGCCACCCGCATCGTGATCGGCGCCCTCGGCGGTCCGCCTGCCGTGCTGGCCGGGCTGGATGGGGCAGAAGCGGCGCTGGCGTTCCTTGACCCGGTGGACCGGCACTTGCAGCTTGTCGCGATGCGCCGCGCCTTGGCGGCGGCGGGCGCATGACGGCGCTGTCCCTATCCGTCAACGGCCGCCTTGTCTCGGCGGAGGTCGAGCCGCGGACCCACCTCGCGGACTTCCTGCGCGACCACCTGCTGCTGACCGGCACCCACACCGGCTGCGAGCATGGCGTGTGCGGCGCCTGCACCATCTTGATTGACGGCGCCCCAGCCCGCTCCTGCATCCACTTCGCCGCGGGATGCGACGGCGCCGATGTGCGGACAATAGAAGGGCTAGGGGAGGATGCCGTGACGGCCCGGCTGCGCCACGCCTTCTCGGCGGAGCACGCCCTGCAATGCGGCTACTGCACGCCGGGGATGCTGGTGACGGCACGGGACATCGTGCATCGCCTGCCGGACGCAGACGACGACCTGATCCGGCTGGAACTTGCAGGCAACCTATGCCGCTGCACCGGCTATAACGGCATCGTCCGTGCAATCCGGCGCGTGCTGGATGAGCGGCTGGATATCGCCCGTCCGGCGCCGGTCCCGGTGCCCGTTGCGAACTTTGGCCGGGTTCATTCGGCGGGCATCGCACAGACAGCGCCGGTGTCCGAGGGGCTGGATCAGCGCCTCGCGTTCCAGCAGCCCGCTGAGCGGGTGTGGGAGGCGCTTCACGACCCGGCGCTGATTGCGGCTTGCGTGACCGGCGCGCAACTGGATGCGGCCACGCCGGACAGCATCCAGGGCACGATGCTGGTGGCGCTCGGTCCCGTCCGCGCCCGCTTCGGCGGGACTGCTTCCATCACCTATGACGAAGCCAGCCGCAGCGGCGCCGTTCAGGGCATCGGCCAGGATCAGGCCAGCGGCACCCGGCTGAATGCCTCGGCGCGGTTCCAGGTGATCGCGGACGGCGACGCGGCCTGCGTGCTGGTCGTGACGGTCGAGTACGGCCTGCGTGGCGCGCTGGCTCAGTTGGCGCGCGGGCGCGTGGTGGACCTGCTGGCCGGGGAGGTCGCGGCAATGTTCGCGCGTAACCTGGCGGTCCGGCTGGCGGGCGGCACTGTGACCACGGCCGGGCCGCTATCCGGCGGCCGCCTGGTATTGCGTGCGGTGCTGGCTTGGGTGCGCCAGGTAATCCGGCTGGACAAGGGCTAGGCAGAACACGGTTAAGGTGCCTAGCGGCAGGGCAGTCGTCAGCATACTGACGGACTGCCGCGCGGCGTCTCGCCCCCACAGCCTAGCAGCAAGACCGTCGGATATCGAAAAGCAAGTGGCTTCCTGCTCCCTTTCCTTTCGGGAGAGGGTTGGGGTGAGGGGGGCTTGGCTGCGGAGGGGTGCGCTGCAGGGACAGCGAGGACGAGCTTGTGCTGACAATTAGGGTGCTGAAAATCCCCTCACCCCAACCCTCTCCCGGAGAGAGAGGGAGCAGAGACTGCCCGGCTACATGCGGCAGCCCTGCCCTGGCATAGTCCTTGCTGACCTCACGGCCATGTCATCGGCCACTGTCCTACAAGACCGCTTCGGCTCTGCCGCGCCTGCGCTGGACATGCCGGCCCCGCCCTTCGTCGCCTCGGTGCTCGCCCGGCGGACGCAGCGCCGCTACACGGATCGCTCGGTGCCGCAGCCCCTCGTGGACCTGCTGTGCATGGCCGCCCTGTCCGCCTCCTCGAAATCCGACTACCAGCAAGCCACCATCCTGCAGGTCCAAGACCCCCAGAAGCGCGCCGCCCTGGCCGCCCCGTTCCCCGCCATGCCCTGGATCGGCTACGCCCCGGCATTCCTGGTCTTCCTCGGCGACACCCGCCGGATGCAGCGTTTGGGCGACCTGCGCGGCCATCCCACGCCCAACACGGGGCTGGAGGGCTTCTTCAACGCCACCGTGGACGCCGCGCTGGCGTTGCAGACCTGCATCCTGTCCGCCGAAAGCGCCGGCCTGGGTACCTGCCCGATCAGCGTGCTGCGCAACCAGGCGCCCCTGGTCGGCGATGTGCTGGGTTTGCCGGACGGAGTGTTCCCCGTCGCCGGGCTATGCCTGGGCTGGCCGTCGGAGGCCGGGCACGCCAGCATGCGCCTGCCGCCCGCCGTCACCGTGCACCGGGACCGCTACGACGACACCGCAATGCCGGACGCCATCGCCGCCTATGACGCCGAGCGCGAGGCCCGCAACCCCACCCCGCCCGGCAAGCAGCGCGCCCCGGAGCGGTTCGGCACTGCGGCCCAGTATGGGTGGTCCGAGGACAAGGCCCGCCAGTCCGCCCAAGGCGAGGGCGCGGCCTTCCCGCCCTGGCTGCGCGCCCGCGGCTTCACGTTTGACTAAAGCTTGGCGACTGACGCCTGCAACCGGAGGGAACAGCCCATGGACACGACACGACGCGGCTTGCTGACGACGGGCGCTGCCGGCGCCCTGCTGCTGACCGGCGCCGGGCTGTCAGGCCGGGCAGCGGCCGCGACGCTTGCGGAGATCAAGGCCCGCGGCAACATGATCGTTGCCACCGAGGACGACTTCAAGCCGTTCGAGTTCATCCAGGACGGCAAGCCCACCGGCTACGACACCGAGTTGCTGGAGCTGATGCGCAAGACCGTCCCGTTCCCCATCAAGCAGGAAACGATCCCCTGGACCGGCCTGCTGCCCGGCGTCGGCAGCGGCAAGTACGACGCCGCCGTCACCGCCGCGTTGATCACCGCCGAGCGCGAGAAGTTCCTCGACTTCTGCAGCCCGATCGCGGAGTCCACCGACTTCTACGTCAAGAAGAAAGGCAACGCCGCCATTTCTTCGGTGAAGGACCTGGCCGGCAAGAAGTGCGGCGTCCAGGCCGGCAGCGCCATGCTGTCCTCGCTCCCGGAACTGGAGGAGATGCTGCATGCCACCGGCGGCAAGATGGGGGAGGTGGTGCAGTATGTTTCCTACCCCGAGGCCTACCAGGACTTGGCCATCGGCCGCACGGATTACGTGGTCAACACGCAGATCAACCTGCAAAGCCTGGTGAACGACAAGCCCGGCGTGTTCGAGCTGGGCCAGGCCGTGTCCAAGAAGATCTACATCGCCTGGGCCGTGAAGAAGGGCAACACCGACGTGAAGGACCTGCTCGACAGCTTCCTGCTCGGCGCGCGCAAGTCCGGCGAGATGGCGCATTTGCAGCAGAAGTGGTTCGGCCTGACCTTCGACATGCCGGAGCATTGGACGATCGCCTGACCCCCAGCCTGGCATGACGGGTAGCCTGACATGACGGGCGCCGATTGGCTCGCGCTGTTGCGGGGGGCCGCCTTCACCGTGCTGTTCTCCATAGCAGCGGCGTTGATCGGCGTGCCGGCCGGGCTGGGTCTGGCGCTGGTACGTTGGGCACGGGTGCCGGTGCTGTCGCCCGTCGTGGCGCTGGTTGTCAGCGTATTGCGGGCCGCGCCGGCAGTGACGCTGGCACTGCTGGTGTTCTTCGCCCTGCCGAGGACCGGGCTGTCGCTCGATCCCGTGCCGGCGGGGATCGTCACGCTGACCCTGTCCACGGCGGCATTCAACTGCGAGATCTGGCGGGCATCGCTGCTGGCCTTGCCCCGCGACCAGATGGATGCCGCGCTGGCGATGGGGATGCGCCGCGGCGTGCGCTTCCGCCGCATCGTGCTGCCGCAGGTCGCCCGCGCCGCGCTGCCGGCCCTGGTGAGCGAGTTGACGCTGCTGGTCAAGGTCAGCCCGGCGGTTGCCGTGCTGGGCGTCGTGGACATCACCCGCGCCGCGGTCCGCATCGGCGCGCAAACCTACGAGCCGCTGCCGCCGTTCATGGCCGCGCTGGTGATCTACAGCCTGATCGTGTTCCTGTTCGTGCGGCTGCAGCGCGTTGTCGAACGGCGGTATGCGTGATCGAGGAGTTCGCGGTCGTCTGGCAGCAGCGCGCGCTGCTGCTGGACGGGTTCCTGACGACGCTGCTGATCTCCGCCCTGGCCTCCGCCGCGGCGCTGGCACTGGGGGCGGTGCTGTCCACTGGGCTGATGTCGCGGCGTCTGCCGGTGGCCTGGGCGGCGCGGGGGCTGGTGGACGCGATGCGCTGCGTGCCGTTCCTGCTGTTCGCCTACCTGATCTACTACGGCCTGCCGTCCCTGGGGGTACAACTGGGCAACTGGACCTCCGGCCTGCTGGCGCTCGTGGTCTATCACATGGCCTACATGGCGGAACTGCTGCGCGGTGCGTGGCTGGGCCTGCCGGCGGAGACCATCGAGGCCGGGCGGGCTTTTGGCTTCCACGGGTTCGGGCTGTTCCGCCGGGTCATCCTGCCGCCGGTAGTGTTCGCGGCGCTGCCGACGCTCGGCAACCAGGTGATCCAGGTGGTCAAGGATAGTGCCTTCCTGACCATCATCGCCGTGCAGGAGCTGACGCACGCGGCGACGGCCATCCAGGCGACGTACTACGTCCCCTTCGCCTCCTTCATCGCCGCCGTCGGCCTGTACTGGCTGCTGTGCCTGGCGGTAGAGGGCGGCGTCGGCCTGGCAGGACGGCGGGCGGCGGTCATGCGATGATAGAAACGGTCCTCCGCATCCGCGGGCTGGGCAAGGAGTTCGGCGCCAACACCGTGCTGGACGGCATAGACCTCGACGTGGGCCGGGGCGAGACGGTCTGCGTGCTCGGCCCGTCCGGCTCCGGCAAGTCCACGCTGCTGCGCTGCATCAACTGGCTGGAGCGTCCGGACCGCGGCCAGGTCCATCTCGGCGGCGTCCAGGTCGGCTTGCGGCCCGGCGGCAACGTCGCCATGTCCGACCGGGAGCTGGCCCATCTCCGCACCCGGGTCGGCATGGTGTTTCAGCACTTCGCGCTGTGGCCGCACATGACGGTGCTGCAGAATATCACCGAGGCCCCATTGCACGCCCAGCGCCGTCCGCGGGCGGAGGTGCTGGCGGAGGCGGAGGCGCTGCTCGCCAAGGTCGGCCTGCAGGACAAGCGCGACGCCTACCCGGCCCGGCTGTCCGGCGGCCAGAAGCAGCGCGTCGGCATTGTGCGCGCCCTGATGATGCGGCCGGACCTGCTGCTGTTCGACGAGCCGACCAGTGCGCTCGACCCCGAGTTGGTGGGGGAGGTCCTGGCCGTCATGCAGGGCCTGGCGCGGGAGGGCATGACGATGGTGGTGGTCACGCACGAGATGGCCTTCGCCCGCGACGCCGCGACCCGCGTCGTGTTCATGGACAGCGGCCGCATCGTCGAGATGGCGGACCCGCACAGCTTTTTCACCGCCCCGCGGACTGAACGCGCACAGCAGTTCCTGCAGCGTTACGCCGGGCCATCGCACCAGGAGCGTCCAGCATGACCGGCCCTATCTTCCACATGATCCCCGACGCGCCCAAGCCCGTGGCGCCCTATAGCCACATCGTCGAGCGCGACGGCTGGCTGTTCGTCACCGGGCAGCTCGCCACTGACCCGGCGGACGACTCGCTGCCCCTGCCGGAGGGGATCGAGGCGCAGACGCGCAAGGTGATGGACAACCTGCAACGCGCCCTGCGCGGCGCCGGGGCAAGCCTGGCGGACGTGGTGTGCGTGCGGGTGTTCCTGACGCAGTTCGACCGGGACTATGCGGCGATGAATGGGCTGTATGCGAGCTACTTCCCACCTGACCGGCTGCCGGCGCGGACGACGGTGGGTGTCACTGGGCTGGCGCGGGGTGGGATCGTGGAGATTGACATGATCGCTCGGCGATAGGTGCCCAGCCCCCGGCAATCCTCCGGAACCGCGGCGTGCTGAACGCCCCCACCACGGGCACCTCCGCCGGCCAAGCTGTCCGCCACGCCTCACCCTGGATCATCGCAACGGCCATGCCCACCGGCGTGATCCCGGCCGCCCGCAGCAACGCCAGTCCGGCATGGGCGGAGCTGCCGGTGCTGATCACGTCGTCCACCAGCAGCACGCGCCGGCCCTGCAGCCGGGGCAGCAGGCGTGGGTCCAGCCACATGCGCCGGGCGGCGTTTGCCCCCGCTGCGGGGGACGTGATGGAGGCGAGCGGCGCCGATAGCGCGTCGTTATACCAGCGTTTGCGCGTCGTGGACGGTGCCACCCAGCCAGCGTGGCCCAGCGCCCGTGCCACGGCGGCGCCGACCGTGTGCCCCAGGGTCGGCAGGCCCACCACGACCTCGGCCTGCAGCGGTGCCGCCGCGGCGGCGGTCCAAGCGGCAAGCTGGTCCAGCACCGCGAATGACGCCTGGTTGGCGATCAGCCCGGCTACCGCCATGTCGCCGAAGTCCCGCAACGGCAACACCAGCCGCCGCCCGTCCGGCATGGCAGCCGGGTAACTGCCGGTCCAGGCCGCCTGCTCTGGCCCAGCGTCCACGAACTCTTGCCAGTATTTCATGTCAGCGCCTCATGGCCCGGCGTGTCCGCGGCTGGTATGGGAGCCGCCATGCCCGATGACCACGCCCCCAGTGCTTACGACCTCGCCGTCCGGCCCGGCTTCCTGATCCGCCGGCTCCACCAGATACACGTGGCGCTGTTCATCGAGGAGTGCGGCGCCTTCGACGTGACGCCCGTGCAGTACAGCATCATGACTGCCGTAAAGGCGCATCCCGGGCTGGACCAGGCGCGTCTGGGCGAGGAAGTCGGCGTGGACCGCACGACCCTGGCCAACGTGGTGGGCCGGCTGGAGCGGCGCGGGCTGCTGAGCCGCCGGGCTAGCCCGGATGACCGGCGGCTGCGGCTGGTGGAGATAACGGCGGCTGGGGCGGACCTGCTGCAACGGATGGACGGCCCAGCCCGGCGCGCGCATAGCCGCACGGTGGCGGCACTGGCGCCCGCGGAGCGGCGGGCGTTCGTGCAGGCGCTGGCTCAGCTTGTGCAGCATGGCAACGCCCATGGCCGGGCTCCGCTGCGGCTGGGATGAAGGCGAGGCCCGTCGCAGGACATGGGGCCTTTTGCCAAGCCCAGACGCAAGGCGGTTTCCTGCTCCCTCTCCCTCCGGGAGAGGGTCGGGGTGAGGGGTCTTGTGCGGGCAGGAAGGGACGAGCGTGCAACCAGACTGCGCCCTCTCGTCGGCAGGCGCAGCGTCCGAAGACTCCCTCACCCTGACCCTCTCCCGGAGGGAGAGGGAGCAAGCAGGGAAGGGCTCTTTGCTGCGCGGCGCTGATGTTTTTCCGGGCTACGCCGCCACACGCATCGGCTGCGGCACCAGCGGGCTGCTGACATCATGCCGCCGGCCCGCACGAAGCGAGAAGGCCGGCACGATCATCTCAGATGCCGTCACCTTCACGCCGCTGTTGTCCGCCAGCTCGAACCGTCCCGGCAGCATGTCCAGCACCGTCACGTCCGCCTCCCGGCCCACCTGCAGGCTGCCGATCTCCTGCTCCAGCCGCAGCATCTTGGCCGGGTTGCTGGTCACGGTCGCGAGGACCTGCGGCAGCGTCATGCCCAGCGCCAGCAGCTTGGTCATCGCATTGGTCAGGTTGAATGGCGCCACGCCGAAGAACGGGTTGGCCGCGCGCTGCTCGCCGTCCTTCGCCGCCTCCGGCACCCGCACGTTGTAGCCATGCATGTCCGCGCCCAGCGTGTGCGGCACGATCCCTGCGGCCAGTACCTTGCGCGCCATGTCGAACGAGAAGTGGGAGCCATGGCCCACGTCCACTGTCACCCCGCGCTCCAGCGCCGCCCAGACCACCGGGTGAACCTCGCCGGTCTCGGCCGAGATGAAGCCGCCGGGGTGGCGGGTGAACGGGTGGGCCAGCACGTCGCCTGCGTCCATCAGCGGCACTAGCTCGCGCACGACCTCGTCGGGGTCAATGGTCACGCCGTCCTTGGCGGGCCAAAGCTGGCCCAGGTGGATATACAGCGGCAGCCCGGCGCCCCGGGCGATCTGCTTGCCGATCTTGATGACCTCCAGGCCCCAGCGTGAGGCGCCGCCGATCTCCGCATGGGCTTTGATACCGCGCACCAGGTCCGGGTTCTCCCGCGCAGCACGGACGGTGTGCTCCACGTTCAGTTGCCCCGGCCCGTACAGGTCGGGATACAGGTGCCCCTCCAGCCCGCCAACCAAATAGGCGGAGATGAAGCACAGCACCCGCGTCTTCGCAGGCTCGGCGATGAAGGCGCGGAAGCCAGGGATGGTCATGCAGCTCGGTCCGCCCTGATCCACGACGGTGGTGACGCCGCTGTCCACGCCGACCATGTCCGCATTCAGGCCGAACTTGCCGGTGACGTGCTGGTAAACGTGCCCGTGCGTATCAATCAGCCCGGCAGTCACGACCTTGCCGGACACGTCCGCCACCTCCCGCGCGGCCTCTGTCGGCAGCGTCGGTTCGATAGCGGCGATGCGGCCGTCCCGGATTCCGACATCCGCCACGCCGTCGCGTCCGGTCGCCGGGTCCACCACACGGCCGCCCCGTAGGATCATGTCCAATCCTGATGTCATGCGCGCCTCTTGCCTGCTTGCCGATGCAAGCTGTCAGTATGCTAACGGGTCCGGTGCAGCGCAAGAAACATGGCTGGCCCTGTCAGGCCACGTTCACCCAAACGCGGCCATCCTCCACGCGCACCGGGTAGGTCCGCAGGTCCGGGCATTCGGGGCCGCGGGTCTTGCGGCCGGTTGGCACGTGAAACTGCCCTTGATGGCGCGGACAGTCGACCAGGTCGCCTTCCAGACCGCCCTGGCTCAGCCAGGCGGAATGGTGCGGGCACACGGCAGCCGTCGCGTACGCGGTGCCCGCGATGTCGTACAGCAGTATGGCTGTGCCCTCGGCTTCGATCTCCATGAAGCGCTGCCGGGCAAGTTCGGCGGAGGAAGCGGCGTCCACCCATCGAGAGCTCATCGTGTCTCGCTGCGTCTGAGAAGCGCCGGTGCGCCCGTCACCGGCCCAAGTGGCCGCATAGGGTGCGCGCGTCGGAAACGGCGCCGAACACGCCGCCTTGCATCATGATCATTCTCACCGCGGCGTCGTGGTTGCTGCGGTCCGTGGCGCCGCAGCAATCTTCGAGCATCACGCACTCGAACCCGCGGTCGTTCGCCTCGCGCATGGTGGTGTGAACGCAGACGTCCGTCGTGATGCCGGTGAGCACCAAGTTGCGGATGCCCCGGGTGCGCAGGACAAGCTCCAGGTCGGTGGCGTAGAACGCGCCCTTGCCGGGCTTGTCGATCACGGCCTCGCCGGGCAGCGGGGCCAGCTCGGGGATGATCTCCCACCCTGGCTCGCCGCGGACCAGGATGCGCCCGCACGGCCCTTCGTCGCCGATGCCGGCACCGATCTGGCGGGACCGCCACCGCTTGTTGGCCGGCAGGTCCGACAGGTCCGGGCGGTGTCCCTCGCGGGTGTGGATGATGGGGAAGCCGGCGGCGCGCATGGCGTCCAGGACGCGGCGGATCGGCTCGACCGGCGCACGCGTGAGCGACAGGTCGTATCCCATGCGGTCAACGTAGCCGCCCGGCCCGCAGAAGTCGGTTTGCATGTCTATGATGACCAACGCTGTCGTCCCGGGCGCAAGCGAGTCGTCATAGGGCCAGGGGTAGGGGGCGGCGGAGATGGTCGGCAAGGCTTTGCCTTTCTGGGGCGTAGAGTGATGTCCAGGGCTGGCGGGCGTTCAGCTTGCCGCGTGGTCCGGGCTGGCGGCAAGCCGGTCGGGCAAGGTGCCTGAAACGGCATGGGCGTCCAGCATGTGGGCGCCGATGGCATGAGGGTCCGCGCCGGCCGCTGGCGCCTCGTGCACGATCCGGCCGCCGCGCATCACCACGATGCGGTCGGTCAGCTCCAGGATTTCGTCCAGGTCCTCGCTGATCAGCAAGATCGCGCAGCCGGCGTTGCGGGCCTCCATCAGCCGCGCCCGCACCTCCGCGACCGCCTTCACGTCCAGGCCGAAGCACGGATTGGCGACGACCAGCAGCGCGACCGTCCCGTCCAGCTCGCGTGCCAGCACGCAGCGCTGCACGTTGCCGCCGGACAGCACGCCGATTGGCGCATCCGCCGACGCCGCGCGCACGCCGTAGCCCGCGATCATGCGGGTGGCCCGGCGGCGCATCCCGCCCGGGTCCAGCCAGCGCCGGTGCCGGCCCTCTGCGCCGCCGCCGTCCTCGATCTGGTCGAACGACCGCAGGTTCAGGTTGTCCACCACAGACATGCCCGCCACACAGCCGTTGCGCAGCGGCTCCTCCGGGATGATGCGGACATGCAGGGCTTGCGACTGTCGCCGCGACGCGATGTATGGGACGCCGTCCACGGTGACTGCGCCGCCGCCGGGCCGTTGGCCGCCCAGCACCTCCAGCAGTTCCCGCTGCCCGTTGCCCGACACCCCGGCCACGCCAACGACTTCATGCGCCCGCACCTCCAGACTTGCGATGTCCAGGGCCGTTTGGCCGAGGCCGCCCGGCGTGCGCAGGTTGCGGACCTGCAGGCGCACCGCGGCCCCGGCGGCGCCCCGCCGTTCCGGACGCACGGGGGCATGAGGCTCGCCGATCATCATGGCGGTCAGCTCGCCGCGGCTCAGCCCGGACGTGGCGCCGCGCCCGGCCAGCCGGCCGCGCCGCAGCACCGTCACCTCGTCCGTGAAGCGCATCACGTCGGGCAGCTTGTGGGTGATGATGACCACCGTCGCCGTGCCGGCGTGCGCCAGGCCCTGCATCAGGCCCAGCATCTCGTCCGCCTCGTGCGGCGTCAGCACGGACGTCGGCTCGTCCAGCACCAGCAGGCGCCGTTGCAGGTAGAGCTGCTTCAGGATCTCGGTCTTCTGCCGTTCGCCCGCTGACAGCGTGCCCACGGGCGCGTCCAGCCGGACCTGGAACGGCATCCGGTCCATGAACCCGTCCAGCGCGGCCCGTTCCCGCGCCCAGTTGATCACCGCCGGCACCTGGCCGCGCGCGATGACCAGGTTCTCGGCAACCGTCATGGACGGCACCAGCGTGAGGTGCTGATAGACCATGCCCAGCCCAAGCGCGTCGGCGTCCGCCGGGCGGGTGATGGCGGCCTCCCGGCCATCCACCAGGAAGCTGCCGGCGTCGGCGCGGTAGTAGCCCATCAGGCACTTGACCAGGGTGGACTTGCCGGCCCCGTTCTCGCCCAGCAGGCCGTGCACCGTGCCCGGACGGACCTTCATGCTGATGTCCGACAGCGCGGCGAAGGCGCCGAAGCGCTTGCCGATGCCCGCGGCCTCGATGCCCACGGCTGTCAAGGCAAGGCCGCCCGAAGCTTGCCGGACAGGCCGCCGTCATCCGACCGCGGGCAAGGGTCCGCAGCAGGCGTCACTCCGCTGCCTTCAGCAGCCTCCGCGGCGGCGGCAGGCCGCAGCCGGTGCCGTCCGTCACCTTCACGTCGGCCTCCCACGGCACGCGGTAACGCCCGGCCACCAAGTCGTGCATGTAGGTGTAGGGGCAGTCCGTCGCCCCGCCCGCCACGGCGGAGTAGCCGCGGTGGCCGAGCTGATAGATGTTGTTCTCGACGCCCCAGCCGGCCCGGGCCTCGCGCACCAGGTCCGGGCGGACCTCGGCGGTGATGATCTCGTCCGCGCGCCCGCTGGTCCCGTGGGCGATGATGGCGCCGTCGAAGTTGCAGACCATCGCCTCACCCATGGAGTCGAACGTCCCGTCGCTGCCGCACATGCACACGCTGGCCGTGACCATCAGGTTGCAGAAGGCGTTGCCCTGGTTCGTGAAGCGCCAGGACTCGCGGATGGGCGCGGTGTAGCCGGCAGTGCGCAGCATGACCTCCGCGCCGCGGTAGGCGGCCTCCGCATTGCCTCACCTGGAATGCTCCCGATCGCTGACCCGTTGCCTCACCTAAAATGCTCCCGGCCGGGGTTCGGCGGAGACAGGCATGAGGCGGATCAGCATGGCAACACGGGACGAGTTGGTGAG
>JAABUT010001397.1_pt1 | contig 27548 bp, 18 predicted proteins | sample 5559281 | NCBI WGS metagenome assembly JAABUT01 (sample SAMN10711880, study PRJNA513359) | rock metagenome | isolation source: Antarctica rocks | place: Antarctica: Victoria Land, Ricker Hills nord | collected 2016-01-04
GGAATGCCGCAGGTGCAGGGCTTGGGGCAAGCGACGAGGCCGGGAGATGCAGGCCAACGCAGGCCACTCCCGGCGCCCAGGTTCAGCCGCCCCCCCCGCCGGCCCGCGGACCGGCAGGTCGTGCAGCCGCCGCGGGCGCTTGACACAATGCGGCGGCACCATGCGGCCGGGCCAGGACCGGACCACGGCACGCGCCACCCTATTGAGGAATTGTCAACACCGAAGAACATAACCTACCGGTCCTGCCCGGCACATGGGGCGGGGACCGCCTGGCAATACGTCCTGATCAGGCTTATTGTTCACTGTATGTGGGACTCAACCGAGGACAGTTAAAGTTTGGGCGCGGAACCAGGTTTAGACCGGCAGATGGTTGCAGGTTCTTTTCTGCATGTATTGTCGGACAGCCGTGACATTGCGGCGACGGACGACGCACAGCAGGTAAAGGTCAGCATCGTCATCCCCGCCTACAAGGCGGAAACGACGATTGAAGACACCATTGCGGCCCTCGCGTCCCAAACGTTCCACGCGTTCGAAGTGATCGTCGTAGATGACGCAAGTCCGGACAGCACCGGGGAGCGGGCATGCCGCGCCCTGCGCCAGTCCGGCCTGCGGCATGTCGTCGTGCGGCTGGTGAAGAATGCCGGGCCATCCCGCGCGCGGAATGCCGGGGTCTCGCTGGCATCTGGCGAATACATCGCCTTTCAGGATGCGGACGACACCTGGATGCCGGAAAAGCTGGCACGGCAGGTCGAGCTTATGGACAGCCATCCCGAGGTCACACTCTGCGGATGTCAGGCCGACTTGGTTGCCGCGAACGGCGCCGTGATCGGGCCGTTGTTCACGCGCCTGCCGGTGTTCCAGACGATGGGCTGGCGGCGGCTGCTGTCCAATGCCTTCATCCAGACCTCATGCGCGCTGGTCCGGCGGGCCGACCTCGGCACTCAGCCGTTCGACCCGACGCTCCGGATCGCAGAGGACCGGGACCTATGGATACGCCTTGCCTCGAACGGGGTGACGGCGTTGCTGCAGGAAGTGCTGGTGCGCAAGGCAGAGCTGCCCACCAGCTTCATGTCAACCAATACGATGCTGATCGCCTTGGATACCAAGCGCATGGTGGACTACCATGTCAGCGCGATGCGCGACTACATGAACTGGCAGGAGCGCCGGCTGATCTACGGCTCGCTCCATTCCAGCATCGGCAAGGGACTTGCCCCTCATTCCGGCCATTACCTCCGCGGCGTGCTTCACCTGCTGATGGCGATCGGAATGGGATACAACATGACCGACAACATGCGGTTCCTGATCCTGTCCAACCCGGCGGTGCGCAGGGTGCGCCACCGCCTGGGCTTGCACAGGGCCAACGCGGGCTGATCCATGATGTCGTTGACCATCAGTGCACCCGAGACAAGCTCGCTGCTCAGCTTGGTGCCCGCCGATGTCGGCAAGCTGGCCCGTCCGCATCTATGCGTGGTGATTGACACCGAAGAGGATTTCGACTGGCACGGGCCATTCTCCCGCAACAACACCTCTGTTGAGTCGTTCAAGCACCTCGCCAGGGCACAAGACCTGTTTGAAGGCCACGGCGTGCGCCCGTGCTACTTGGCAAGCTACCCTGTCCTTATGGACGACTACGCCGCCGAGACCCTGCGCGGATGGATTGGGGCAGGCCGGGCCGTGATCGGCGCGCACCTGCACCCCTGGGTGACGCCGCCGCACGACGAGGTCGTCTGCCTGGCCAACTCCTTCCCCTGCAACCTTCCGAACGACCTCGAGCGGCAGAAGCTGCAAAGATTGACCGATACCGCCCTGGAACGGCTGGGTCAGCGGCCGACCGTTTACAAGGCCGGGCGCTACGGCTTCCGGGTGTCGCGCGGCGCCATGCTGATGGACCTCGGCTTTGAAGTGGACACGAGCGTCCTGCCATTTCGCGACCTGTCCGGAGCCGGCGGGGGACCTGACTTCTTTGAATGCCCGTCACAGCCGTTCTGGGCGGATGACACCCGGCGGCTGCTCCACATCCCGATGACGCACGGGCTGATCGGCCCGCTACGGACGTTGGCCGGCAGCGGCGCGGACCGCCTCCTGTTCAGCTCCCGGCTGCGGCGGATGCGGCTGCCCGGACTGATGTCGCACCTTGGGCTGCTGGAACGCATCATGCTGACTCCGGAGGGCCTGACGCTTGACGACATGAAGCGGCTGGTCGGCAAGCTGGCGTCAGGCGGCCAGCTCGTGTTCGCGCTGACCATGCACAGCCCGTCCTTCGCACCAGGCCATACGCCGTATGCGCGCGACATGGCCGAGGTTGACGCGCTGCTGGGCCGGCTTGACGGGTTCCTGAAGTTCTTCTGCGATGAGCTGGGCGGCGTGCCGGTCACGCCGGGAGAGTTGAAATCCGCGTTGATTTGACACGGCTTACTCCGGCCTGTTCATGCTGAAGAAAATCCAACTGCCCACCACGATCAATCCTTCTCAGCATTGTCATGGGGAGATGGACGTGTCTGGCTACTGCGTCCCATGATGCCGGCAATCTGGTCAACGATGCCCTCTGCCGCGTAGCTTGCCTTCATCCTGGCCCTAGCCGCCATGCCCAGCCGCGCGCACGCGGCATCGTCGTGCAAGAGGTTGGCGCAGGCAGTGGCGAATCCCTCGTCGTCGTCACGGAGGACGATCTCGCGTCCATTCTCGAATGCGAGTCCTTCGGCACCAAGCCGGGTGGATACCATCGGGCGCCCATACGAAGCAGCCTCCACCAATTTGAGGCGCGTGCCGGTGCCTACAGTGACGGGGCAAGCGATAACCCGGCTTTCTGCATATAGCTTATCCAAGTCTTGGACAAACCCAGTGAATTCGACCCCGGGCGGGGCCGACCGGAAGCTTGCAATCCGCTCGGGAGAGCCGCCGGCGATGACCAGCCGCGCCGATGGCACCTGCTTGCGTATCAGTGGAAAGATGCGCGCCACGAGCCGGTCGGCCGCGAGACGGTTCGGCTCGTAACCATAATTTCCGAGAAAGAGGATGGTCGGATCCGGACATGGCGGCGCCGGGTTTGCGGGCACCGGCAACCCGTTCGGAACGACCGTCACGCCTTGGTCCATCCCGATGCGTCGCAAGTATCGCTGGTCTTCTTCGGAACACACAAATGTCGCATTCGCCATTCTGGCGGCATGGCGCTCGGCCAGCAGTAGCGGCGGGACATGGGCTGCATAAAGCAGTTTGCCCGGCCCATGGGGCGGCTCCTTGGTGGTGCGGATCAGCTTCCTGTGCTCGATGTCATCAAGGTCGAAGAACAACCGTGCCGGCTTGGCGCCCGTCCGCATCAGCGCTCCCATCGCCATTAGGCGCGACACGAAAATAAGGTCCGGGTGGCGGGCCAGGCTTTCTGCCACCCTGGCGACTTGGTAAGGTCCAGTGGAATGGTAGAAGTCCGCCTGCTCCCACGCGGATAGCGCCCCGGCCCCATAAACGGTCCACATGGTCTTGCGGCGTTGGCCGCGCTCAACGATTGGGGACAGGCGGACGGACAGCCCCCATTCGCTGGACAGCGCCGCCTCGTGCTGAACCAGCGGGCCGAGATCCTCAATAGCACTGCTCGGCGCGAACCAGGCATACTCGATCTCGTGGCTCAGCGAACGAATAGCGGACAAGAATAGATTTTGCCGCCTGATGCTGCCGAAAACACCTTCAAGCGGCTGCATTGGCGGGAATCTGGCAATGATGAGGCTGCGGATCAGCTTGGTCATAGTTTAGTCATTAGGCAAACCTTTTATTGGATGGACTCGATCCAGATATGCTCGGCGCAAGCGGCGACCGGTGCCGGTCAGCCGCGCCGCGCCAGTCCCAGGTAGGCGCGCCAGTGGGCAACCGAGGTGATCCGCGGTGCCGCCTGTTGCCACGCCGCGCGCAGCCCCGGCGCCCCCGAGTACAGCGCCCGCACGGCGCGCAGCCCGACGCGCAGCAGCGTGCGGAACTGCGCCCGGTCACGCCGGAACAGCGGCAGCTCCCGCTCCCAGTGGGTTTCGATGGCCAGGGCGTCGGACTCCGGCATCCGGAACCAGACGAGGTCGCGCAGCGGCAGCCGGCGCGGTCGGGCCGTCGGGGACGAGGGCGTCATCCAATTCCGCCATAAGACCTTGCCAAGCGCCGCCGCGGTCCGCACCCGTGAATGGGGCGTGGGGGACACGGGCGCGTCCCACAGTACCACGTCGCGGCTCACGGTCCCCTCAGGATATAGGCTGCGCAGCTTGCCAACCGCCCCGTGTAGCGCCTGCGGGTCGGCGTCCAGGATGGCCGGGCCGCGCAGGAAATCCTCCACCGCCTTCACGAGCAGCGCGGCGCTGTAGTAGCGGTAGGTGAGCAAGTGGGCCATCAACTGCATCACCACCTGGCCCGCGGCATGGCGGGGTGAAAAATTCATATGCAGGGCCGCGCAGATCAGGGCATTGCGCGTCTCGTAATACAACTGCCAGCCGTGGCCCTTGAGGTAGAACGGCTCGTGCCAGATGCCGACCCCCGGCAGCGACACGGTAGGCACGCCGCGGCCATAGAGCCGCATCCCCCACTCCACGTCGTCGCCCCGGATGAAGCAGGGCAGCGGCATCCCATGCTCCACGGCCAGCCGCTTGGGGAAGCCGAAGAACCACCAGCCGCTATAATGCATCGCCTGCACGTCCGTCAGCCCGGCCAGGACTTCGCGTGAGCGCAGGTCTATCTGGTGGTTGAGCGCGCGCGGCACCCAGTTATCCTGCACGATGGCACCGCCCTCATACAGGTTGGTCGGGCGGACGGAGTCCAGCATGTGCCCGCCCAGGCACAGCGTTCGCCGGGCCAAGGCGAAGAAGGCGGCCATGCGGAGCAAGCTTTCCGGCTCGATCCGCACGTCGTCGTCGAGGAAGGCGACATGCGTGACCGCATCGTCGTCCAGCGCCTCCAGCAGTCCCCGGCCGAAGCCGCCGGCGCCGCCGAAGTTGCCCTGCTCGATCACGCGCAGCTTGTCGCCAAGCTGGGCCGCCGGCGCCGCGACGTCCGGATGCGCCAGCAGGCCGGGCCGGCCCTGGCTGACCACGAACACGCGCGCGACGCTGCCGCCAGCACCGCAAAGCGCCGGATCGCCGGCAATGGCGGCCAGCACGCCGGCCACGTCGGCCTCGCGGTTGAAGGTGCAGATCGCCACGGCAAGCCCAACCGGTTCGGGCGTGGCGCCGGCCGCGAACCATTCTGCCCGGCGCAGGATCGTGGTGCCAGCCATGGCAGTCAGCTCGAACCAGACCATGCCGGCCTGGCGGAAGTTGGGGGTGTCGTCCGGCAGATGGATTTCGGCAGCGCCGTCCACTTCCGCCTCCTGCAGCAGCGTTTGGCCGCCATGCTGCGTCATGCGCCATAGCTGCAGCTTGGCGCGCCCGGCAATCTCGACCTGCAGGGTGAAGGATGTCGCCCGGGTGTGCAGGCGCCAGTGATGCTCGAACAGGGCATTGAAGTAGGTGTCGAAGGCCACGCTGGCGCCGGACTCGATCCGCAGGCTCCCTGCCTCCAGACGTGCATCGCCGCGGACGCGCCAATAAAGGTCCCGCAACGGCGCCGGACGGTCCAGGATCACGCGCTGCAGCCGCACGCCGGGCTGGCCTTCAAGCTGCCCGGCATGTCCTGCCTGTCCCGCCGCTGCGTCCAACATGGTAGTCTCCGCCTTGGGCCGCTTGGCCGAACGTGCGCGCTCTTACCAAGATTCAACCCGGCGGGTAAGACATAAGCCAGGCCGGCACCAACCCGGCCCGGCGCGGTCACCTCGGCGTCGTCGCCCGCCGCCTGCTCCCGGATGCCGCCCTGCTCGTGCCGCGGGCCGTTGCCGAGGCTTGCCTCAAAGCGGCAATGCGTTCGCCCCGGCCAGCACCTGCGTGTCTCGGCTGAAAACTTGGCGCTGAACCGCCGTCTTCTGCCCGGTGGCTTGCAGGACCATGCTTGCGATCCAGTCCTCCACCTGCTGCACGTCGTAGGCCGCCGTCATCACGGCGCGTGCCGCCCCGCCCAGGCGCAGGCACAGCGCGTCGTCGCGCAGCAGCGTTGCACAGGCGGCAGCGAACCCGGCGTTGTCATCCCGCAGCAGCGCTTCCCTCCCGTCGGCCAAGCTCAATCCTTCGGCGCCCAAGCGTGTGGACACGATAGGCCGGGCATAGGCCGCCGCTTCGATCAGCTTCAACCGCGTGCCGCCGCCGACGGTGATGGGGCAGCATACCACCCGGGACCGGGCATACAGGCCGTCCAGGTCGGGAACGAACCCCAGCAGCTCGACGCCAGGCAGGCCGGCGCCCCCACCGGCGACCAGCTTCGACTCCCTGCCCGCCACCAGCAGCCTTGCATCCGGCACGCGCGCCCGGACCAACGGCCAGATCTCCCGCGCCATGCGTTCGGCCGCCACGCGGTTCGGCCCATACTGCATGTCGCCCAGGAACAGCACTGTCGGCTCCCTGACCAGCCCGGGCGGCGCGGCGGGCACCGGCAACGAGTTCGGAACGACCTGAACCGCACTGCCGAAGCCGAGCCGGCGCAGGTAGGCCCGGTCGGTTTCGGAACACACCAGAGCCAGCCGGGATGCGGCCACTGCCTGCCGTTCCAGCCGGAACAGCACCGGAACTTGCAGCAGTTGCGCCTGCTTGCCCAGATAGAACGGCTTGCTGAACGTCCGGCGCACGCAGACCCTGTGCTCGATATCGTCCATGTCCAGGATCACCGGCGGCAATCGCCGTCCGCACTGCAGCAGCGGAAGCATCGCCGGCAACCGGTGGGCAAACACAAGGTCCGGCGTTTCGTCGAGGTGGCTTCCGACCGCCGCCGCCAGATCGGCCCCGCCGTAGGGGAACCAGGCCGGCTGGGCGCTCGCGTCGAGGATGCCCGCGCCATAGTGGTTCCATCGCGTTTCAGTGCGCGTGCGGCGCGGTGCGAGCGCGACGTGCACGGGAACGCGCCAGTAGTCAGACTGTGACCGGCTCAGTTCGTCCAGCGGTCCGGCTGCCGCCCGCACGGCCTCCGACACGATGTGGAGCAGCGTGATGTCCTGGCTGACGCGGTGCAGCGCGCGCAGGAAGCCGCCGAAGCGCCGGGCTATGCCGTTCTGTTCGGCGCTGGCCCACGGGGCCGGAAGAGCGGTGACAACCAGGACTTTCACCGGCCTGCCCCCCTACGTCCGGTCAAAATGCTCGGTCGCTGAAACAGGCTGGCCGTGCCCCGCCCCGGTATCGCGTGCTGGCCCGGTTCTGCAATGCGGCTGCAAGCTTTAAGAGGCCGCGCCCTCCGCGCTGGGATGCGCGGCCCGTGTACCGTCGGCGGATCTGCTGTCCGCCGACGGCAGCCAGGCCGGGCGAGCGGGCGCATCCGCCGGCATGCCTGAAGGCCGGTCCGAGCAGCCCCGCCCGGTTATAGGTCGCCAGGACAACGTCAATCTGCATACGGTCTGTATGAACAAGGCCGAACCTTGTGCCAACAAAGCTAATTTCAGGATTTGTTTGGCCGGCTTATCCCCTTGACCCCACGAAGGTCCGTTTCGCCCGCCGAAGGCCGGACCGTTCACCCCTGTCTCCGTAACAGAATGTTTACGATCTCCGACCCGCTGACCCCGCATCAACGCATCGTTCACAGCGTTTTGGCTGATATAGACAGGCGAGGCTTGGGACGGGATGATGTCAGATACGAAGATCGGCAGCACATACGCGGTTCTGTTCCGCACCCATTTCTGGGACGACTATGTGGAACGGCAATACCAGCGCCTGCGCGCCGTTGCAGGGCGCGGCGACGTGTTCATCCTGGTAGATGAAACAAACGGGCCCGTGCCCATCCCGCACCCGAACGTCGTGCCCCATACCCAGGCCTCTGTGCTGGGCCTGGGGCTGAGCGGCGCCGGGCACGGCAATATGCTGTGGTTCAACGGCGACTACCCGCTGTACTATTTCTACGAGCAGCACGGCAGCTATGATTACTACGTCATGACCGAGTATGACGTCGGCGTTCAGCGGCCGCTGGACGACATCGTGGACCGGATGGCGCGCGACGGCACCGACCTAGTGGGCCTGCCCAATGAGGAGGAGGTCGCGGGATGGCCGCTGACCCACACCTGCCTCGACGCCTACACCGAAGACGAGATCAAGAAGTGCCTGATCTGCATCTCGATGTACTCCAACCGTGCCGTCAGCCGCCTGTTTGACCGCCGCCTAGAGATGTCGAAGCTGGAGCAGGCCGGCCTGATGCAGCATTGGCCCTACTGCGAGGCGTTCATCCCCACCGAAATCGCCCTCGCCGGCTTCAAGATAGCGAGCCTAGCTGAGTTCGGGCCGGTGGACCGCTATGACTGGTCGCCGGCGGTGATTAAGTCGGACTTGCCGGACCTTGCCGGGCAGGCGTTCGTCCATCCCGTGCTGGACGCGCACAGGTTCGTCCAGCACACGATGAAGAACCTGTGGCCGCCGGAAGCATTCTTCACAACGCAGAACCCAGTGGCGCGCAACCTGCGCCGGGCTCCTGTCAGCGTTTACGGGCCGCCGCTGGCGCGGGCGCTTTACCGGCGTGCCGGCGCGCCATTACGCAAGCTGTCACCCGGCCTGAGCCAGCGGGTCTAGCCCGGCTGCCCAACGGCGGGCGGTCTATCTTCCCAGAGAAGGTTCCTGCGATGTTTCGGCCGTAGGGAATTGGCGACGGCATGCCTGGCTGGAACCTTACCCGGCACCGCAATCCAGCCCCGGCTCGGCATTCGCCCGCGGCAAAGCCTGGCACGGCTCTAGATCGGATCGGGTTTTGCGCGACCTTTCCCATGCAGTTGGAGCAGTGGCACGACGCATCTCCACATGCCGGGGCATCCACGGTGCATTAGTTTTTCTTAGGGTCGGGTAGGATAGTATCAACAGACATGGCCAGCAGCGTGCGAGGTGCTGTAAGCCCCCCCTACTCGCATCCGAGGAATAGCGCCGTCCATGAGCGATGACGTTCTTGCCACCCAAGGTTCACTGACGCGCAAGACTATCGTCGGCACGGCCTGGCTGCTGCTGTGGCGCATCGTGACCCGGTCGCTCGGCCTTGTCAGCACCCTCGTGCTGGCGCGGCTCCTCGTTCCGGCGGACTTCGGGCTGGTGGCGATGGCGACAACCTTCTCGGCGGGGGTGGAAGCACTGTCGCAGCTCGGCCTGCAGGACGCCCTGGTCCGGCGGCGGGAGGACGGGTTCGACCTGCACCACACCGCATTCACCCTGCAGGTCGGCCGGGCGCTGGTGACGGCGGCGGTGATCGCGGCCGGTGCCCCGGCGGCGGCCTGGTGGTTCGCCGAGCCTCGGCTGCTGCCGGTCGTGCTGATACTGGCGGGAATCACGGTCCTGAATGGGCTGGAAAACGTCGGCATGGCCGAATATCGCCGGGCCATGCGGTTCGACGCGCAGTTCAAGGTGAACTTGGCGACGCGGCTGGCCGGGTTCTTCACCACCATCATCTGCGCTCTGGCGTGGCAGAGCTATTGGGCGCTGATGGCCGGCATCGTCGTGGCAACGGTGTCGCGGGTGGCGATGAGCTACCGGATGCACCCGTTCCGTCCGCGGCTGCAACTCGCGCGGTGGCGGGAACTCGGGCGATTCTCCTTCTGGACCTGGGCGACGGCGGCGGCAAGCCTGGTCTGGGACCGCTGCGACCCGTTCGTGCTGGGGCCGACCTTTGGGCCGGCGAAGCTGGGGCTGTATGTCCTGGCGATGGAAATCGCCTTTCTGCCGATGACGGAGCTGATCGCGCCGGCATCCGATGCACTGTTCTCCGCATTCTCTCGTGCGCAGAAGGACGGCGACTCGTCCCTCCATCACGCACCGGAGGCGGCTGGCATCATCCTGCTCGGCGTTGCGCCGATGGTGCTGAGCGTGTCCGCCGCCTCGGGTTCAATCATCGAGGTGCTGTTGGGAACGAAGTGGGCCGAGGCATGGCCGATCGTCTCCGTGCTCACCTGGGCCTGCATCTTCTCGCCCTACAGCTTCATCTGCAGCATGGCGATGGTTGCAAACGGCCACGTCCGGCGCAACTTCGGCATCAACGTAACGGTGTCGGCGATCAAGCTGGTGACGCTGCTGGTCGCGGTTTCGTTGACGGCTGATCCCGTCATCATCGGCGCGGTCACGGCGGGGTGCATCGCCGCTGAGTCGGTGATCTTCCTGTTTGTCCTCCGCGGCACCGGGGCGATCCGGTTGAAACCGGCGTTGACCGGGCTGCTGCGGACCGTGATCGGCATGGGCCTGGCCACCGCGGCGGTCGGCTGGTCGGGGCTGGGATGGCAGGCCGGTGCCGGTTCGCTTGCACTGAACCTGATACGAGGCATGGAGATCGGTGCCCTGAGCATGTGCGTGTTCGGGCTGGCCGTGCTGGCGATGTGGCAGGTGTCCGGGCGGCCCGAAGGCGCCGAACGGCGTTTGGCCCAACTTGCCGAGGGGCGGTTGGCGAAGTTTCGGATCGCGCATTGGACCAGGCCCAGCCAATGAATGTGACGGGATCGCCAGCTTGCGGCTGCCGTCCGGCTAACTCGCCTCGGATTGCCAATCTACCGCGCCGCCATCCAGTAAGGACCTTGCTTGCATGGGCTGAGCGCATTGGATGCTGCTGGCGACCCGGCCCCTCAATACGGACGGCCCACCCGCATAAGGCTTTATCGGAGTTCTCCCCTGTCGAGAGCTGAGCGCGGTATAGGCGGCATGGCCCGTGGCGTGATCGGGTAGTGCAATCGGGACTGAGTGGATGCTAGCTCCTGATATCACAGCCGGTTTGCCCAGCAGCCGGCATCAACAACAGGCCCGTTGCGCGTGCGGGCGTTTGCAGACGGAGGATCAGGCTTGACGCAGGCTGCTGGACGTCCAGGCATGGGCTACATCCCGGCGATTGATGGATTGCGGGCCATTGCGGTCGTGTCTGTCATGGCGTTCCACCTGAACAAGAACCTGCTGCCGGGCGGCTTCGTCGGCGTGGACGTGTTTTTCGTCATCTCCGGCTTCGTCGTCACCGGCTCGCTCATGGATAAGCGCTTCCGGCACCTGCCGGACCTGCTGCTGCACTTCTATGCCCGGCGACTGATCCGCATCATGCTGGCGCTGATCGTCATGCTGCTGCTGACGACGATGCTGTATGCGCTGTTCGTTCCCGATGCCTGGTTGACCCAATCGATTGACAGCGTGGCGAGGGCCGCATTCTTCGGGATGAGCAACATCCGGCTCATGCTGGAGGACGATGCCTATTTTTCCCCGCGGGCAGAATTCAACCCCTTCACCCACACTTGGTCGCTGGGCATCGAGGAGCAGTTCTACCTGGCGTTCCCGTTCCTGCTATTCTGGCGCCAGCGTCAGACGGCAGGCCCGTGGTCCAGACGACTGGTCGCCGCAGCAGTCATAGTGTTGTCAGCGGTGTCCCTGCTCACATGCGCCTTGTTGACGGGACCACAGCCGAAGCAGGCGTTCTACTCGATCCCATCCCGATTTTGGGAGCTGGGGGTGGGGATGGCCCTGTGCCTGTCGGCCGTATCCTGGACGGCATGGCTGCGGGCGGCGCCGCGACACGCGGTGCAAGCTCTGGCAGTGGCCAGCCTCGGGCTGATCGCAGCTTCGTTCGCCGTGCCTGCCAACGGATACTTTCCTTTTCCGCTCGCGCTCATATCGGTCGCGGGCACGGCCGGAGTCATCGCGGCAGTGTGTGCCGGTTGGCAAGGGCGGGTTCACGGCATCCTATCGTCCCGGCCGGTGGTGGCAGTCGGGCGGCTGTCCTACTCGCTCTACCTTTGGCATTGGCCGGTGTTCGTGCTGTGCCGGTGGACCATCGGGTTGGACAGCTTCGCCTCGGCCGGGCTTGCGCTGCTGCTGGCCGTCGCGGCCGGGGCATTGTCGTTCTGGTTGATCGAGCAGCCGACCCGGCAGAACGCCCGCATGGCCCGGCTGCCGCGCGGACTGGTGGTCGCCGGAGCATTGCTGGCGGTGGTCGGCGCCTGGAGGGGCGGAACGAAGCTCCTCTATGCAAAAAGCCGTATCTCATTGAGCCAAACGGCGCAGACCGGATCATGGTATGCGGATGACCGGACGCCGTTTCCCATTTCCGACCCCGCATGTATGCCTTCCCGCTCCACTGAGCAGTTTGCCCAGGGCAAGGTCATGATGTGGCGGTCAGGACCTTGCCAGCAGCATCAGACCCAAGCCCGGCTGTTCGTAATGGGTGATTCCCATAGCTTGGTTTACATTCCGAGCCTACGCCGCTTTGTGGCCGAGCATGGCGTAGAAGTCAGGCTTTATGCCCGGGCTGGGTGCAGCTTCATCGCCCTGGACAAGCCGATGGCCGCGAACCCCGGCTGCTTCGCTTATTATGAGGAGGCCGTGACCAGGATGCTGACGGTGGCGCACGCCGGCGACGTCCTGTTCCTGCCGTCCCTGCGGCTGGCGCGGTTTGCCGACCAGTGGGGCGGCGTTGATGCCGACGCAGCTGCACAGGGTGGCCCCGCACCATCGGTTGATCCCGTCGTCGCCCGGGCGTTAGCGGTCGAGGAAGGGCAAACCATCATCGAACGCATCCGCGCGCAAGGCGTCTCAGTTGTGTTCGAGGCACCGACGCCAATCTTCCGCAGTCCGGCATTCCGCTGTTCCGATTGGTTCAACGCCGGCAACCCGGTATGTGCCGGTGGGCTGCTCGTCGCACGCAGTGAGGTTGAAGCTCTACGGGTGCCAGTGCTTGCGGCGATGCGGACGATTGCGGCCGCAGATCCGGGAGTGCGGGTCTGGGACCCTTCCCCGCTTCTTTGCCCGGACGAGACCTGTTCCGCCGTGACCCCGGCCGGGCCGCTGTTCTTCGACGGCGACCACCTCAGCGGTCATGCCAACGAGGTGATCTATCCCGACCTGAGTCGGTCGTTGCTAGCAATCTTGGCCAGCCTAGCGGACTCGCCCAAGCGCTTGTAAAACTAGTAGATCCGGAGTTGCCTGCGGACTTGCCGTGCTAGCTTATGACGGCTCCTCGTTGGTCAGCGTGTTGTTTTTTGAAAGAGTTCGGGATCAAGCTGATGCGAAGCCTTATTATTGCGAAGTTTTCCCCGATTCCGCCACCTGACGGCATCCACGGCGCAATTAGACGTCAAAGCCTGTTCCTGTCTGCGATACGGTCCCTTAACCAAGAGATCGAGTTCATCTGGTTCATGCAACGCGACCTGATCGAAGCGCTTGGCCCAATGGCCCGGCATGAGATGGCGTTATCTGGAGAGTGGGGCTTACCTGTACGCTTGTCACCTATCGTTGAGCGACAAGAACGACCAAAGAGTTTTTGGACGGTTTACGGAACCGGGGCACTATCTGCCTGGAAACAGGCAGATTCGTATGCTCAAACCGGGCCCGAACAAGTTGCTAAAGTGGCAGAACGCTTAGCTGACAGCCCCGACCTCGTATTCGTTTCACGGCTGCCGGCGATGGGTGCACTGATGCGAACAGGTGTAAAGCCTACAAGGCTATTCTTCGACCTCGACGACATTGAGCATAGAAAACTGATCCGCACCATCAAAGAGCCGCCACACGGCCCGGGTAAGCTGCTATATGCGACCCACATACTCCCGCTGTTGCTAGCTGAAATTCGAGCTGCCAAGATCGCTGACGCGACGTTTGTGTGTTCTAAGAACGACCAGCTTTACTTGCAGCGCATCGGATTTGGTCGAGGCGTGCTGGTTGTGCCGAACGGATTGCCTGTGCCGGAATATCCGGCGACGCCATGCCCAGCCCCGACAATTCTTTTTCTCGGTGGTTATGGTTACGAACCTAATTGCATCGCTGCCCACCGATTAATCACCCGAATTTTCCCGCTGATCCGGCAAGAAGTGCGGGAGGCCCGGCTTATCGTCGCGGGCAGCCCTCCCGAACGGATTGCAAGCTTCCGGTCAGCTCCGCCCGGGGTGGAATTTACCGGATTCGTTCCAGACCTTGGCGCATTGTATGCCAAAAGCCGGGTTGTCGCCTGTCCGATCACCGTGGGCGGGGGCACGCGCCTAAAGCTGGTGGAGGCCGCGTCTTACGGACGACCAATGGTATCCACCCGGATCGGCGCCGAGGGACTATCCTTTGAGGATGGGCGCGAGATCGTCCTCCGCGACGACGACGCAGGCTTTGCGGCGGCCTGCGTGAACCTCCTGCACGACGATGCCGCATGCGCACAGCTAGGCCTGGCGGCCAGAGCCAAGATGGAAGCAAGCTACGCTGCGGAGGCGATCGTTGACCATATTGTGGACATCATGACACGAAGCCGCGGGTAGCGATCGGCGGCCAACGAGGGTGGGAGACCTCCAGACGCAGACGGCCAGCAAGCCTCTTTCGACCATGCGGATCCCTGGTTCCAGATCACCAGGTATCCGGCTGCTGAGCATTGTGTGCAGCGCCCGCAATTTGTCTCCAGGTCACTGCAAGCATGTGTGAGAGGCTGGGCCAGGTGCCTTCCGTGATCTCCCGACGAAATGGTGCCAAGGCTTCAGCGGTTACCCTATCGGCGGCAAGGTATTAGATATACTTTCGAACCGAGTGATAGACCGGCAATAGAATTGGAGCATGCTGACGCAGCGTCTTGATGATGATATTGTGCGGATAACGATCAACCGGCTGTTCCCCTCGCCAAGACGTGCGTGCCTTATAGGATAAGTAGTGCGGTTTAAATGGATGGTCGTCCATATAAAGCCAGGGGCGACCGGGCGCATTGAAATGCAGGATGCATGCGTCCGCAACAATTAGCGGAAGTGGGTCGTAGTACCTGATTTCACCATCCACGATTTCGCCCAACGTAAGCGCCTGCAAGTTCCATATTGGGTTCAGCATCGCCCAACTGCCGTCCAGCACCCAGTTCAGGGCGCACTGGTCGTTGTAAGTCAGCCGATCGGGATGGCACGCCGCGAAGGCAAGCGCCTTCTCGCCAATCGCCTCGCGGCGCCAGCGTACTAGGTCAATCAGCAGGACGCCGGCGTTGAAGTAAGGTGCATCCTGCGGCAGGCCGAGGACATTACTCTGTGTAAAGCCCGGGTCAGGCACTGCGGCGACAATCGCGTCGCCAAGCGAGAAACGCCACAGCTCCGCAACGTCACCACATAGCATCAGGTCGCAATCGAGGTAGATGACCCGTTGCATGTCAGCCGGCAACACGTCGCCCATCAGAAGGCGGTAGTAGGTAGCGGCCGTGAGATCCTCGCGCTGTTTGAGGCCGACTACGGCATGGTCCGCAAGCACATGGTAGATTAGCCTGCCGGCATTCACACCCAGCGTCTCGTCCAACCGCGTCCGGCTGGTAAACTCTGGCGAAACCATCACGTGGACCTGTAATGGCAAAGACCTGCTGTGCGCGAACAATGAAAGCAGCATCACGGCGAGATGGCAGGCATAGCCGTCGTCACAGCCGACGACTATCTGAATTGTATCAGCATTGTCGGCGTCGTCGAGGCATGAGGCTGTATACGGCACTTGTTCAGACTTTGGAATTGTCATCCGCTGCCTCAACTTCCCAAACACGCTTATTAATGTAGACAAGGTTTTGACCTTGTAAGAACAAGCCTGATCCAATGTCGCCTAGCGCCTTCTGAAAACCAGCACTCGTCTGCTTTCCATGCAGAAGCCAGTCATGCGGTTCGACGATGATAACGTCCGGACGAGACACCCAATCGGTGTTTTTACTAAAAAGGTCTCTTTCGAAGCCCTCAATGTCGATCTTGAAAATAAAGGGTGTAGCCCGGTCAACCAGCTTCAGCAGATCATCAACTGTGTAGACCCGGACACCACAATCCCCGCTATGTCTGACTGTCCGGATTGCGTTTGACTCAGTTTCTGTGTTTTCAAGGGAAACAAAGCCAGAGTCGGCTCCAATCGCCCCCTCGACCAAGGTGACATTTGTTAATTGCGCTACGTTCTCGCGGATAACCCTGGCATTGTCCGAGTCCGGCTCGATTGCTATAATATGAGCGGCCGGAAACTGTCTGGAAAACCAGACCGTCGCGGCGCCCATATTTGCGCCAGCATCAATAATAGTGGGCACTAGGCCGCTCTTGATAGACTTATCATATTTTTTCATTAAGTCGCGAAAATGAGGGTTTCGTGAGAGATCATACTCACGGAGGGAAAATATCTCACGGATCGTCTCGGTGTCGCTTCCGGTAAGACGAAATCGCAACTTACCAACATTCCGAACTGGAACAACAGCCTCCGTTTTCCTCATCAATATCGCAGCATATCTGAGGTGAAATCCCCAGCCAAGCGTCAGGACGTCCCTCACGTTCTTCCGGGTTAAGGTCAGCCTTCGCCGCGTTTTATAGTAGGCGCGTCGTAGAAGGGACATGGACATGACCTCAGAAAAGGTGAGTAACGGGATGATCTCATCGTAACGATGGAAGGTTCTAGACACTCCCATGGAGGAAGGGGTTGGACGATGCAAGCAAACGTGGCTAGGAACAAACTTAAGCGATCGGGCTTGAGTGCTTTGGCCCACTCGCAGGCGCGTTGTCAACGACGTAGCTGATACGTTTTGTCCCGAGCACCCTAGCTTCCAACCACCCCCCGATAAACCGCATACCCCCCCGCACTCGTCTCCCCCCACCCAAACCCCTCCGCATACCCCCGCGTCGCCGCCCGCTCCGGCATCGCCGTCCACAAGTCCCGCACCCCCGCCGCAATCCCCTCCGGTGAGCGCGGCACCACCACCCCGGCATCCCGGCACCCCACCACCTCCGGGTTGCCCGGGATATCGCTCGCCACCACCGCCGTGCCGCAGGCCATGCTCTCCAGCAGCACGTTGGCCCAGCCCTCCCGGCTGCTCGCCAGCACCATCAAATCCGCCGCCCCATAGCACGCCGCCAACGCCCCATGCGGCCGCGCCCCCAGCAGCCGCACCCGGTCCTGCAGCCCAAGCGAGCGGATCAGCCCCTCCAGCCCAGCCCTCTCTGGCCCTTCCCCCAGCACCACCAACTCCCACTCCGGCAGCAGCGCCATCGCCCGGATCGTCAGGTCGTGCCCCTTGCGCGGGATCAGGTGCCCCACCGAAATCAGCGCCGGCCGCGTCAGGCCCAGCGCCGCCCGCGCCGCCCCCCGGTCCACAGGCGGATGAAACCCAAACAAGTCCACGCCGTTCCGCAGCACCCGCACCCGCTCCGGCGCCGCCCCCAACGCGATCACCCCGTCCCGCAGCGCCGAGCTTACGGTGATCACCCCCGCCGCCGCCCGCACCGCCGCCGACACCATACGCCCCGGCGCCGCCATCTGCGCGATCTGCGTCACGTCCGACCCCCGCGCCGTCATCACCACCGGAACACCCAGCCGCTGCCCCAGCCACACCGCCGCCACCCCGTCAGGATACAGGTAATGCGCGTCAATCACATCGAACCGCAGCCCGTCCCGCATCAGCCGCCGCACCGCCCGCAGGCTGGCCTGATACAGCAGCCAAGGCGCCGCCAGCATCCCGACCTTCGGCAGCACGGGATACCGCGGGTGATGCACCACCAGCCCATGCCGCTCCTCCCGCAGCGGCACGCGGGCGTTGCGCGCCCAGTCGCCGAACCGCGCATGTCCCAACGGGAACCACGGCACCGGCGCCAGCACCGTGCTGCTCACCGGCTGGCTGCCGACCAAGTGGCGCAGCCGGTTCTCCACGAACACGCCGTGATGCGGACGCTCGGCATTGGGATACAGCGTCGAGAAGGTCAGCAGCCGCAACGGATCTATGCCAGCCCCCACGTGCAGGGACGAACCTGCCGCTCCTGCTCCCTCTCCCTCCGGGAAAGGGCCAGGGTGAGGGAAACCGCACGCACAAGCTTTGACACCACCAGGTCCTGTCGTGTGCGGCACAGGGCAGCACTGGCCGCTTCCCTCACCCCAACCCTCTCCCGGAGGGAGAGGGAACAACAACGCCGCAGCCGGACAGCCACGCCCTAAGCCACCGCCGACATCGCCGGCACCGCCGCATCCAACCCGGCCTCCCCGGCCAGGAAGCCTTCAAACACCAGCAGCAGCCACAAGACGGCGGCGTGGTTGAACCGCCCGGCCTCATGCTCATCCACCAACTGCGCGATGGCGTCCGGCGCGAACAGCCCGGCGCCCAGCATCGCCGCCCCCAGCAGCCGCTCCCGCAACCGGTCGGCCCCCGCACGGAACTGCTGGTCCAGCGACATGGCAAAGCCCTGCTTCGGCCGATACAGCACCTCGTGCGGCAGCAGCGGCTCCATCGCCCGCTTCAGCACCCACTTGCCCTGCCGCCCCCGCATCTTCAGGCCGGCCGGCAGGCCCAGGCCCCACTCCACGAACTCGTAATCCAGCATCGGCGCCCGGACCTCCAGCCCATGCGCCATGCTGGCCCGGTCAACCTTGGTCAGGATCCCGCCAACCAGCGAGGTGTTGATGTCCACATACTGCGCCTGCAGCAATGGGTCGTCGGTGCTGGCGCCCTCCATCAGGCTGGTAATACGGCGCGACGGATCATACCCGTCCAGCCCGGCCTCCAGCTTGCCCGAGAACAGCGCCCGCCGCCGGTCATGCTGCACCTTGCACACCATCCGGTAGTATCCGAGCGCCGAGTCAAGGCTGATCTCCGTCAACGTATGCTTGGCCCGCAGCCAGCGCGGCGCGCGGTCCAGCTTGGGATACACCTGCGCCAGCCGCCCCACCACGCCCCGGCGCACTGGGCCGGGCAGCAGCCGCCGCACCGCCTCCGTCATGCGGTGCCACTGGTAGCGGCGGTAGCCCCCCAGCACCTCATCCCCGCCGTCGCCGGACAGCGCCACGGTGACGTGCCGCCGGGCCAGGGCGCAAACGCTGCCGGTCGGCACGCTGGACGCATCGCCGAACGGTTCCCCGAACACGCGGGCCTGGTCGCGGGCGGCGTCTATGTAGTCTATCGTCGTCGGCTCCGCCCGATGGTCGGTGCGGTAAAGGTCGGCGACCTGCTGCGCGTATCCCCGCTCGTCCTCGGCGCCATGGAAGCCGATAGTGAAGGTGCTCAGCGGCCCGTTTTCCGCCTTGGCCCGCAGCCCGGCGGCCACCGCCACCACGGCGCTGCTGTCCACCCCGCCGGACAGGAATGCGCCCAGCGGCACGTCCGACACCATGCGCGTCGCGGTGTAGTCCGTCAGGCGCCGCAGCAGTTCCGCCGTCGCCTCCCCCTCCGTCGCGGCGCGGGTCACCGTCGGCACGGTCCAGTAGCGCCGGGGCTGCACCGCACGCTCACCCTGCTGCAGCAATAGGTAATGCGCCGCCGGCAGCTTATGGACATCCTCATAGATCGTATCGGGATCGGGGATGTAGCCGAGCGCGAAGTAGTCATCCACCGCCGACGCCCTGATCCGCCGCGGCAGGCCCGGCACGGCTTGCAGGGCGCACAGCTCGCTGCCGAACACCAGGCTGCCATCGGGCGCATGGGCGTAATACAGCGGCTTCTTGCCCAACCGGTCCCGGGCCACGAACAACTGCCGCCGGTTGCGGTCCCAGAGCGCAAACGCGAAGAAGCCGTTGAGGTGCTGCAAGCAGTCCACCCCCCACTCCTCCCAGGCGTGGATGACGGTCTCGGTGTCGCTGCGATTGCGGAAGCGGTGGCCCAACCCCTCCAACCGCTGCCGAAGGAGGTCGAAGCCATAAACCTCGCCATTGAAGGTAATGACGACCGAGTCGTCCTCGTTGAACATCGGCTGCGCGCCGCCGCCTACGTCTATGATGGACAAACGCCGGTGGCCCAGCCCAACGCCAGGTTCGACATGGAAGCCGTCGCCGTCCGGTCCGCGATGCGCGATGGCGCCGGTCATGCGCCGCAGCAGCGCGCCGTCAACCGCCGCTGGCCCGGCTTGGTAGAAAATGCCTGCAATCCCGCACATCGCCTGCGTTCCTGGTTCTATCCGGCCAAAACAATAGCCGGATTTACCGGCCAGGACGACCTTGGCATGGATTATGCGCCCGGCGTCAAGGACCGTAACGTCTTCCTTACGATGTAGCCTCGCCAGGTTAACGCTATGTGATCCCTATCACGCTTTGCCGCACGCACCGGCGCTATACTCCGGATGCTCGATTACCCGAACTTAACGGAGGCAGCCTTGCTCCGGGACGCTCTGCCAACTCATTTCGACTATTCTCATCCCGGCATAACAGTGGCGCATTGCTGCCGCTTCGTTGCCGCATCCTGCGCGAACGCCTTGACCCGCATGCGACTGTGTGAGGTGCGGCCATATAACACGCACTTCGCCGCCGCGGCTTGGGCGGTGTCCAGGGCCGGAGTGGCCCTGTTCCTGCTAGCTGCGGCTGAGCGGCTCGGACACGCCGGGCTACTCAGCCGCATTATGAGCCACTAAGGCGAATACACTCCCGGTGTTCAACCCAGGCCGGCTCTCGTCGGGGTAACCGGACAAAACCCGGGCGAACAGTGCCGGGTGCTTGGACGTGCGGCTTACTTCCCACGCGTCATCTGGCCCCGTATCTCCCCGGCGGGGTTGGCCGCAGTGTGTATGTTGGCATACCACTTCCCGGCCATCAGGTCCGCCATCTGTGCATCCGTCAGCGTAGCGGTGCCCTTGATCGGGCTAGCAGGGGCTGCGAAGGGCATCGCCACAGCGGCGTTGGCGCCTGCTTCGGCGGGGCCGTGGAAATGCCCGGCCGTGGCGGGGCCGCTCAGCCCGGAATAGTCAACTTGATACGTCAGCATCTTGGTCGCGGTGTCCAGCGAGGCGGTTGCAGTACCCTTGCCATCGGTCGTCTTGGGCGGCACCTCGGCGGCGCCGGCCATCATGCCGTTAAAAGTCACGGTTTCAGCACGGACCGTGCCAATGGCGCAGGCAGCAATCAGGCACGCAGCAGCGGCGGTTACGATAGGGGACATAAAAGTTCCTCCGGAAGACTGGAAAAAACCGACCGTAGCCCACCATGGAGGATGCGTCACCGCACGCTTTTGGCATGTAGACGCGGTCCCGTCAGTGCCCGCCGCCACCCCCACCGCCACTCTTGGGCGCCGGCACCAAGAACGGCACGGCCAGCACACTCAGCAGCAGCGCGGCCGAGATCACCGCGAACCCGTCGGCATAGGCCATCACGTAAGCCTGCCTCCGGACCTGCGCCGCCAGGGTGCCCAGCGCCCGCGCCTCCGATCCTAGACGTGCGGCCATGCCATGCAGCCGGTCCGTCGTCCGTGTGGCGTTCTGCGTCACCCGCTCCGCCACCACGCTGAAGTGGAAGTGCTCGCGCTGGTCCACCACCGTGCCCAGCGCCGCAATCCCGACGCTGCCGCCCAGGTTGCGCGCCATGTTGAACAGCGCCGACGCCGCCCCCGCCTGCGCCGGGGCGATGCCCACGGTCGCCATCTGCGACAGGGGCGAGATGATGAAGGGCTGCCCCGCCGCACGCACCAACTGCACCGCCTTCAACTGGTCAATGCCGGTGCTTGGCGTCAACCAGGCATTCAGGCCGCAACTGGCGCCGAACATCGCCAGCCCAAAGCCGATCACCAGCCGGCTGTCGAACAGCTTGAGTATCAGCGGCAGCAGCGGCAAGATAAACAACTGCGGCAGCCCCAGCCACATCTGCACCTGGCCGATCTGCAGCGCGTTGTAGTGCTGCACCCGGGACAGATACAGCGGCAGGATATACACCGACCCATACAGCCCCAGCCCGGACGCGAAGTTCACCAGGCTAGCCATTCCCAGCGCCCGGTGCGTCAGCAGGCGCAGGTCTATGAACGGCTCCTTGCGCGTCAGCTCAATGGTTATGAAAGCTGTCAGCGAGACCGCGGCGACGGCGGCGGCCAGCACGATCCTGTCGTCGCCGAACCAATCCTTCCGCTGCCCCTCCTCCAACACGTATTCCAGGCTGCCCAGCCCGGCCGCCATGAAGGCGATGCCGAACCAGTCCCCCCGGCCCAGCCGATGGAGCTGCATCGGCGCGTTGGTTAAGCCCCAGCCAACCATTGCCAGCAGCAGCAGCCCAGGCAGCACGTTGATGTAGAAGATGAGGTGCCAGGAATAGGTGTCCGTCAGCCACCCGCCCACCGTCGGCCCGATGGCCGGCGCGAACGTCACCGTCAGCCCGAAAATTGCCCCCGCAATCGAGCGCCGTGACGGCGGAATGCGCAGGATCATGATGGTGAAGGCGGTCGGGATCAGCACGCCTCCGGTGAAGCCCTGACCCACCCGGAACAGGATCATCTCAGGCAGCGAGGTCGCCAGGCCGCACAGCAGACTGAAGCCCACGAACACCACGGCGTTGGCCATCAGGTATCGCTTGAGGCCGAACACCATCCCGAGCCATCCCGTAAGCGGGATGACGATGATCTCGGCGATCAGGTAGCCGGTGCTGATCCAGCTCCCCTCGTCCAGGCTGGCCCCCAGGCTGCCCTGGATGTCCGCCAGCGACGAGTTGGTGATCTGGATGTCCAGCACCGCCATGAAGGCGCCCAGCGATCCCCCCAGAAACGCCACCCAGTCGCGCAATGAGCCTTGCGGCGCGGCGCGCACCGGGACGGACACCGGCGCCGGCGGGGCAGTCCGGCCAGTGCCGACGGCGGCGCTCATGCCGCTACTCGGCAGCCATGGTCCGGACGGGACCGTCGGGCTGGGTGCGCATGTCCACGCTGGCGATGACGGACAGACCAGGCCGCAGCCGTTCCAGCACGTCCGCCGGCACATCCGACATGTCGAGCGTGATCCGCACGGGAACCCGCTGCACGACCTTGGTGAAGTTCCCCGTCGCGTTCTCGGGCGGCAGCAGCGCGAAGACGGAGCCTGACCCCGGCGCCAGGCTATTCACCCGGCCGCGCAGCACGATACCGGGCAGGATGTCGGCCCGCACCTGCACCTGCTCGCCTGCCGACATATGGGCGAGCTGGGTCTCCTTGAAATTGGCGATGACATAGAGGTCCCGGCCGACCGGCACCACGTCCAGCAACCGCGTGCCCGCCGCCACCGTCTGGCCCAGCCGCACGGCGCGGTCGCCGACCGCCCCCGAAGCCGGCGCGGTGATGCGGGCATAGCCGAGATTCAGCCCGGCCTGCTGCACCGCTGCACGCGCCCGGTCCGCCTGTGCCTGCGCCCGTTGCCGGTTGGCCTCCAGGACGGCCGTCTGCCCGCGCGCCGCCGCCAGCGCCGCCCGGGAGCGGGCCAGCGCCGCCTGCCGGCCCTTGATGTCGGCGTCCGCCTGCTGCGACCGCTGCACCGTGCCGGACCCGGTCCGCAGCAGGTCCTGGTAACGGCGGGCTTCCGCCTGCGCAAACGCGACCTGGGCTTCCCCAGCCGTTATGTCGGCCTCCGCCTGCTCAACGGCGCTGGGCAGCAGGGCGATCTGGGCGGTCAACCCCGCCACGTCCGCCTCGGCTGATTGCAGGTCGGCCGCGGCGACCCGTTGCGCCACGATGAAATCGGCGTCGTCCAGCCGTGCCAGCAGTTGACCCGCCTCGACCCGCTGGTTGTCGCGCACCAGCACCTCGATCACCTGACCGCCCACGCGCGGGCTGACGGCGACGGTGTCGGCAGCGGTGTAAGCGTCTTCGGTTTCCTCGAAGAAGCGCCCCACCGTCCACCACTGCCAAGCATAGGCTCCGGCGCCGCCCAGCAGGAGCAGCCCAACAACGACGAGCGCAAGGCGCTTGCCCCACCGCCGGGGCGCCCTGGGTGATGACGCCTCCGGCGCCAGCGAAGCCGGGATTACGGGAGACTGCAGGCCGTCCATCACGTCAGCCTCTCGTCCAGTTCGGCATCAGAGTTCTCGACGACAGCCAAAACGCTGAACGGCACCTGGCCGAGATCCAGGCCCGATACGCAGCCCTCCGTTCCCGGGGCAGCCATCCCCATGCAAGGACCGGCCGCGATCGGGCTTCCGTCCAGCCGCAGCAACTCGTCCAGTATCCCGCCAAGCTGCTCCAGCCGGCCGGAGCTGAGGGAGCCGAAATACTCCGCCTGCGCCTGCAGTGCCAACGGCATGGCCTGGGCCACCAAGCGCCGCCCAGCCGCCGTCAGCACGACATGATGGGCACGCGCGTCCATAGGGTGGACGGGCCGCACCACCAGGCCCTTGCCCTCCAGCAGCCGCAGCACCTTGCTGACCATCATGCGGTCGGTTGCCGTGCCTGCTGCGAGACGGGCCTGGGTCGGCCGCTCGCCGGCCTGCGCCAGATGATCGGCCACGCGCAGCACCACGAACTGCATGTGCGTCAGGCCGAGCGGTAGCAGCGCCGACTCCAGCCGCCGCATGAAGGCGTGCTGAACGTGCCACAGCCGGAAACCAAAGCTGCGCACGGGCGACTGGCTAAGCGGGGGTAAACAATCCATGCCGTTAATGTCGCCATGCTTACAATATTTTTCAAGGTGGCCGGCGGCAGGTCATGCACGCAGGGGATGCAGAAGGCACATCATACACATCTGAAACATTATGTTACGTTAAAAAAACGATTTGTCCTTTATGCGTGCGCTACCGTGCCCAGGCTTAGCAAACGCATCTGTGCAGGCTTGGCTTCATGTCTTATCAAGGCCGGCGATGGCGGGTGAACCGATGGAAGATGGCGGACCTCCTGACTCTGCACGGCACGGCACCCATCCGCAGGACAGGCGTTCCGGTGACCGCCCCAAGCTTGAGCGTGACCTGCGTGAGGCGGTCCTGACCGGCGGCCTGACCCTTCACTGGCAGCCCATCGTCCACTGCCCAACAGGCCGCCTGCATGGGTTCGAGGCGCTTGCACGCTGGGACAGGCCCGGCGCCGGCCTGGTGCCTCCAGCCACGTTCATCCCCATCGCAGAAGCCATCGGCCTGCACCGGGAACTTGACATGTGGGTCCTGCGCCACGCCCTAGCCGAGGCTGCGCGCTGGCCCGGGCACATGCGGGCCGCTGTCAACGTGTCCGCCTTGTGGTTCCAGGGAGAGGACCTGTCCCGCGCAGTGGCAGATGCGCTCACGGCATCCGGCCTGGACCCTGCCCGCCTTGAGCTGGAAGTGACCGAACGCGTGTTCATCGGCAACGATGCCGCGGCGTTGCGGGAATGCGCCCAGCTCCGCGCCCTGGGTGTCGGGCTGTCGCTGGACGACTTCGGCACCGGCTACTCCTCGCTCGGATATCTGCAGACCTTCACCTTCAGCAAGCTGAAGCTGGACCGGATGTTCATCGGCAGGCTCGGAAGCTGCCGCCGGACGGAGATCATCACCCGCGCCGTGCTGGCGATGGGCGCCGAACTTGACATGACGGTCTGCGCCGAGGGCGTCGCGCACCCGTCGCAGCTGGGATTGCTGCAGGCTTACGGCTGCGACCAGGCGCAGGGCTACCTGATTGGCCGGCCCGGCGTGCTGACGCCCGAGCGGATGGCAACCCACCTGCAGCTCGACCGCAGCGCGCTGTTCCAGGGTCCTGCCACGCCCCGAGGCGAAGGTGACGCGGGTTTGCCGCAATGACCGCCGGCCCGGCCGGAGCCACGCGGACCCTGCGTGCTATGCTGTCCGGCGTCCGGTCGAAGCTTGCTGTGCTCACGCTGATGGCGGCAGGTCCGCCGATGGTCCTGCTGCTGGTGGATGCAGGCGGGGAGCGCAGCCATACCGTGGCCGCCGCGACTAGCCGGGCCGCCACCCTGGCCTCCCTGGGGGCCGAGCAGCAGGACGACATGGTCCAGGAAGCGGCGACGTTGATGCGCGTGCTGGCGCGGGTGCCGGACGTCCGCGCCGACCATGACGGGTCCTGCAACGCCCTGCTCCGCCGGGTGGAGGAGGACAACCAGCGCATCGGCATCCTGTCCGTCATCGGCAGGGACGGCCAGGTGACATGCAACAGCCGGGACGAGCAGCCGTCCATCAACCTGGCCGACCGTTCCTGGTTCATCCAGGCGATGGTGGCGGACACCGACGACCTGGTCCTTGGCGCTCCGGCCATCAGCCGCTCGGCAGGCAGGCCGGTCCTGATGGCCGCCATGCCGCTGTTCCCGCCGGGCACAACGGCGCCGGATGGGCGCAAGTCCGCGGGTGCCGTGCCGGACGGCGTGCTGGCCGCCGCCCTGGACCTGGACTGGTTCAGCCGGATGGCCGCCCGCATTCCAGGTGCGGACGCGGATCTGGTGCAGATCGTTGACCTCCGGGATGGCAGGGTCCTCGTCCGCTCGCCAAGCCCGGGCGCCATGGACGGAGCTGACCCGGCTGGCAGCGACCGGATCACCGGCATTGCGCCGCTGCCGGGAACCGGCGGCAACCTGGTGCTGTCCGTGGGCCTGCCGCGCAGGGAAGTGCTGGCGGAGGCCAACGCGCGGCTGGCCGCCGAGCTGGCCGTCGCCGCCTCAGCCGCAGGTGCGGCCCTGCTGGCGGCGGCGCTGGTCGCCAATCGGTCGCTGCTGCGCCCGCTACGGCGGATTGCGCGCAAGGCGCGGCGGCTCGGCAATGGGAACTTCGGCGTACGCATCGGCCGCCTGACCGGCGCCGCGCACGAGCTGCAAACGCTTGCCTCCAGCCTTGACGACATGGGCCGGCGGCTGAAAGCGCGCAGCCAGGAGCTGGACGCCGCGCAGGCCAGCCTGCTGCTCAGCGAGGAACACTACCGCCTGCTGTCCACCTGCAGCAGCGACATGATCACCCGCCTGGACGACGCATTCCGCCTGACCTACGCCTCCCCGGCCTGCCTGGACCTGACGGGCTTCCATCCGGAGGAGCTTGTGGGCCGCCCGGCGGTGGAAATGGTGCAGCCGCACGACCGCACCTGGGTAGACGAGACGCTGAACTCCCCGCTGCAGGCCGGCAAGGCCGCTGCACGTACAACGTATCGCATCACCCGCAAGGACGGCGCAGCGGCTTGGCTGGAAAGCATCGGCCGTCCCCTCCCTGGTCAGGCCGGCGCCGGCTACGTCATGGTCACGCGGGACGTGTCCGTGCGGATGGAAATGGAGCAGCGTCTGGAGGAAGCGAACCGGCTGCTGCGCGGCCAGGCGATGCAGGACCCACTGACGGGGCTTGCCAACCGCCGCCATATTGACGAGGCCCTGGGCACCGAGTTCCGTCGGTCCCAGCGGCTGCAACTGCCGCTCGGCATCCTGATGCTGGACATTGACCGCTTCAAGGCGCTCAACGACACCAATGGCCACCCCGCAGGCGACATCTGCATCCGCGCCGTGGCCGATGCCATCCTGGCGGTGCTGCGCCGCCCGTCCGACCTGGCCGGACGCTATGGCGGGGAGGAGTTCGCGATCCTGCTGCCCAACACGGATGAGGCTGGCGTCGCCGTCACGGCCGAGCGCGTCCGCCGCGGCGTACAGGAGCTGGGGCTGGTCCATCCAGGGTCGGAATTTGGCATCGTCACCATCAGCGTCGGCGGCGCCGCCATCATGCCGCCCATCGGCAACATCGGCCCCGCAGCTTTCGTCGAGGCAGCGGACGCCGCCCTGTATGCGGCGAAGCGCGGCGGCCGAAACTGCATCAGGCTTGCCGCCGTCGCCGTCGCCAAAGAGGCGGCCGTGGTGCTGAAGCCTGAGGACCCTCTGTCCCCAGGCCCGGCAGGCGGCCCTGCCCCGGCGCCATGATCCAGGACACGCCGGGCGGCCGGCACAGTTCCGCCTCGCCTCCCTGCACCGGCTCGCCTTA
>JAABUT010001398.1_pt1 | contig 27543 bp, 29 predicted proteins | sample 5559281 | NCBI WGS metagenome assembly JAABUT01 (sample SAMN10711880, study PRJNA513359) | rock metagenome | isolation source: Antarctica rocks | place: Antarctica: Victoria Land, Ricker Hills nord | collected 2016-01-04
GACACTTCGTGCCTGAAGCGTGACCCGTCACGCGACTATGCCGACCTCCTAACCCATCTCAGTGCCGATGACCTGCACCATCACAGCAACTGTCGGCATAGTCCGAAGGTCGGCATAGGACATCACCTATGTCTCGAGCTGGTCCGGGTGGGTGTATGTCGCGTCCGTCATCGCTCGGCCCGGCGGACCCACTTGCGGACCGTCTCGGGCGTCCTGACCCCGAGGAGCTCGCTGACCTTGGCCATCGCGGCCCACTCCGAGTCGTGATCACCCCGGATCTCGGCCACCATCCGCGCCGCCCGCTCCTTCAGCTCAGCCGGGTACCGCTTCCTCGTATCTCCTGGCATGACTGCAACCTTCCCAACAATCGGAGTCTCCGGACATCCCGGGGCGGTTCACCTGGGCGATTCCTCCACACCACGGTGCGGTCAGAACTCATCAACATTTCAACATTTCAAACCCTCCGACACCCGGCAGCGCGTTCAGAAACCATCAACAGACGCGGTCCGTTCTCAATGACATAGCCACGTGCCTAAGCCCAGCGCACCACTCGAGCGCTGGGCTGAGAAGCCAGACCGAAAGCAACTAGCCCAAACGTCGTCGTCCTCGAAGTTGAGGCGGTTGGCTGTCTCTTGGACCTGTCGGTCGTGCTCCGCCTCGGCTTCCTCAGCTGCTTTGGCACGTTCGCGCTCGGCGCTCAGGTGTCGGACTGTGTCCTCGTTGAGCTGCCGCACGACGAGTTTGAGGGTCTTCAGGTGATGGCGCTCCAGCTCCTCGATGGTCGTGCCGTCCAGCACGATCCGGTCACCCGTACCGACGCGATGCCCGGTCGGTGCATGGTCGTCCAGGCGGGTGGTCTGTTCCAAGTGTCAGCGAAGCTCGCCGACCACACCGTCGGCGGGACTTTGCTCAGTAGAAGCGGAACTCGGTACAGCCCACTGCCACGCGTCCCGTCGTTTCTCGGGCGCCCGATCTGATCCGTGTCAACTCCGACAATCCGCACCGGCTCGTCGTCTATCGTCGTGCTCGGCGGACCTGACCAGTCACGACTGCTCGATCGCGTGGCAGGCGTGGGTGGTGCAGCAACAGCAAGGTGGCGCGATGCGTCCGCGACCACCTGAACAGCGCACTGCCCGAGGGCGTCCGGGTCGAGTTGCAGCCACTTCACGTCGGTCAGCGACGCCGGCATCGTGACCTCCCCGACGCGCAACGGGAGCACAGTCACGCGGCGTGCCCCGCGATGGAGTTGCTTGCTCATGGCGAGAGCAATCTCCTTGCGGCACCAGTTCGACTCCACCGATGCCGGGCTCACGAGTGCCGCGCCGAAGTCGAACTCGGCGATCGCCTCAGAGATCCGTTCGATCAGCGAGTCGCCGATCAGCAGCTCGCCCTGGTCCAGCCAGACACGTGCCCCCTCCTCCTCGAGCGCCGCAGCAAACGCGTGCGCGACACCAGCGTCCTCGTGGGCGTAGCTGACAAAGATCGAAGGTTGCGAGTCCGCCATGTCGTCACGATAGTGGCGCTGCCCGACACGTTGAGGCACGACGATCGTGTCAGCGGTTCACTCCGACCCTGGGCCAATCCTCTTGCCTTACGGACCGACCCGAGGACTCCGCCAAGTCGGTGAGACACGCCCGTCGACACGCTCGTGGGAACCGCAGGTTGCAGACTCTCGCGTCCGCCAAGTTCGGTGAGTTCCTACATCCCTACCGCGCCTGATCGGAGCGACGCCCGAGCGTCGGGCTCGACGCGGGGCTGGCTCAGTCGATCACTTCACCGGTGTCGGTGTCGACCTGAACTCCGTCGTCGACGACATGCAGCCGAGTGCCCGACTGCGGCACCGGCCGAGATGTCCGGGACAACGTCCCATGGTCCCGTTCACAGGTGTCGTGCCGTTGCGTCCGGGCGGCCTCGCTGATGTGGCGGGCGTAGCGGCCCTTGGCCGGCCACTGCTGGTGGCCTTCCTCGCAGTGGTTCTTGACGCGGCCGCGCATCCGTTCGGCGAATGCCGGCAGCGCGTAACGGTGCCACTCCTCGAGCGCGTCGCTGGCGAAGGCCAGCCCTGCCCGGTGGCGCTGGTCGGCCAGGACGGCGATCTCGTGGACGAGATGAGGGTGGCTGGGCCAGCAGGCGGGGACGACGCCGATGACGTCCCAGACGTACTCTGCATTCACCCAGGTGACGACATCCTCGAGCCAGTCCCACAGTTCGCGGCGCAGCGCGGGTTGGATGAGGGTGGCTGGGTCCCACGGGCGCGGCAACAGCCGCAGGTCGCCGAGGGCTTTCACCTGCTCCTTGGTGCCGTTCACGGCGATGCTGAGCTCGCGGTAGGCCTGACTCAGTCCACCGCCCGGGTCGGGGAACGCGGCCACCATCGGCACGGGCGCCGGATCGGACTCTGGCCTCACCGGTGACCGGCTTGGTCGGGAAGGGCTTCGGTGGACAGGCCGCGGCGGCGTGCCTCGACAAGGGCTGCGGCGGCCTGGACCTCCGGTGTGACGACCATGCGCCGGCTCTCGGCGAGCCGGGCTCGGGTGTCGTCCTTCTGCGCGAACAGTGCCCTGCCCTTCTTGCCGTCGATGCACCGGTGCAGCCGGGCTACCATCGGCTTGCCGTTCTCGGAGACAACCAGAGCATGGCGTTCCTTGAGCTGGCGCACCTCTGCGCCGGTGAGGATGGGGATGTCCTCCCCGGCGACGGTGCGACCACCCATTTGCCCGGTCTGCCAGCTGGTGCGGGCGACACGGACCGGACCCAACAAGTCGCTGATCTCCTGGTTGAAGGCGACGTCTTTCGAACCCCCGAACAGGACGAGGTTGTTGGTCAGTCCGAGCAGGGTGCGGGCTTCCTGGTCGCCGAAGATCGCCGAGAGCTGCGGACGGGTCTGCGCGGCCCAGATGAAGGAGATCCCCATTGCTCGCTCGTTGGCCATCCGGGTCCGCAGCGTCGGCAGCGGCGCGGTCGACGGGAGCTCGTCGAGGCAGGCGAGCAGCGGCGGGCAGAGCCTGCCCCACGGGGAGGCGTTGGCTGCGGCGAGAGCCGTGTCGAGCACATGCTCTGCGACGGCCGTCATCAGCGGGGACGCGCTGGCGTAGGGATCTTCCCTGCCGAGCAGGTAGATCGTGCCGCCGCGACGGATCACCTCGACGATGTCGGTCGCTGGTCTGCCCGGGCCGGGAACGCAGCGGCGCCGGATCGGTTCCTGGAAGAACAGGCTCATGGCCTGCTGGACGGTGGTGCTCGTGTTACCGGCGGTCCGGTCGTCGCCGTGCAGGGCCCCGTGGAGCAGGCCGTGCCAGAACGGCGCCGCGTGAGGGTGCTCGCGCAGGATCTCGGTTGGGTCGGTGGCGCTGGCGGGGTTGGCCACCCACCGCAACACGTCCTCCAGGGTTCGCCCGGTCAGGGCGGCGGCGTGGAAGAACGCCTGGATGACCTTGGCGGCCTCGGCCGCGTAGAAACGGGCTGCGTCGTCACCGTTGCCGCCGGCGACGGCTCCCTTGACGGTGCCGGCGGTGAACGCCTTGGCCCGGCGCTCGGCAACCATCGGGTCCACGCATCCGTCAATCGGGTCCCACACCAGTTCGGGTAGGCCGTCCGCGACCCCGAACGGGTCGAGCACCACGCAGGGCCTCCCACCCCCCGAGCGGGCGGTGAAGCTGAGCAGGAGGTCGTCGAGCTTGGTGAGCGTGACCAGTGCGGCACCGGGTGCGTCGAGCAGAGCGGGGATGAGCAGGTCGAGGGTTTTGCCGCTGCCCTGTGGTCCGATGACGCCGGCGGTGCGGTCCCACGGCACCCATAGCTGCCCGCCGCGGGGCTGTTGGCCGCGCCCCAGGCGCCAGCCGACGTCCGTGGGTTTGAAGACCTTCACCGCTGTCCCTGCCTTGCGTACAAATCTGGCCTCACGACGCCCCGGGTCCTGCGCAGTCGGCTGCGTCCGAGCAACTTCTCGGCCTCTTCACGGGTGGCCATCCCTTGAATGCGGCCGGGCCCCCACCGCTGGAACCCGACCTTGCCGGCCCACGCCATCAGGGCGAGGGTGAGCGCCTCGGTGAGGATCACCCAGATCCGCACGGCGGTCGGGCCTGCGAGGTGGGGGTGGGTCCCGGTCAGCCCGGCGCCGGCATCTCCTCGGATCACCGCGACGAGGCTGGTGAACAGTTCCTCCCGTGGCGGGAGAGTCATCCCGGACCCGGCGCCGAGGTTGGCGGCTGCTCGGCCGACGTGGACGCCAAGAACGAGCAGGAGGACGGCGCCCACGGCCACGGCAAGGGGAATCTCCCAGGTGAACGGGTAGGGGTTGGTCCGGCGCGATCGCTGCATGGTCAAGTTCCCTTCTCGTTACCTAAAGCCCAACACCAGCGCGCGGGTGGTCACCCGCATCGTTGGGGATGCAAGAACTGCCGGGGTCGAGGGCCGGTCCAGGCAGCAGACCGGGCCCTCGTACCCGCTGTCCGCTCGGCGAACAACTCCGGCAGCGGCTTCGGCACTACGACCCGGCCGGTCACACATTCCTTCGTTCGGCAGCATCACGCCGTCTTGGTGGGTTGGTCGGAGACGTTGCCGACCCGCCACACCTCGAAGATGTGCTTGGTGGCGGGCTTGTCGGCGTAGCTGCCGTAGGTGACGCCGCGGCCGGGGTTCATTGCCTCGACGGTGGACTGCTGGGCCGGGTCGAACACGATCGCGACGTGTCCGATCGCGTTGGGTCCCAGGTAGGAGTCGTAGAAGATCAGGTCTCCCGGTCTGGCCTGCTCGGGAGTGACGCGGAAGCCGTTGCCGGCGGCCAGCCAGTCCCGCTGCGGCTCGGCGGTGCGCGGCATGTTGATCCCGATCTGCCGGTAGGCGGTCTGGGAGAACGAGGAGCAGTCCCACGCGTCGGGTCCGTTCGCGCCCATCACGTAGCGGTCGCCGACGCGGCTGCCCGCCCAGCCCAGGACGGTCTTGAGCCGTTCGTTGGTCAGCGCCGGAAGGCTCGGGTTGCCGTCACCCGGGCCGCAGGTGGTGATGCTGCCGAGGACGGTTCCGCCGCCGTAGGAGCCCGCGTAGAACAGGACGTCGCCCACGTACCAGTCGGCGTGGTTGTAGGTGAAGATGGCCTGCCGGACCCCGTCGGGCCCCTTGGTGGCGCCGGACTTGGTGAGGTAGTTCGCGGCCGACATGACGCTGTCCGCGTCGTTGGTGATGTCGGCGCGGCCGTCGCCGTCGCCGTCGACACCCATCGTCGCCCACGTCGCCGGCATGAACTGCATCAGGCCCTGCGCCCCGGCGGAGGAGCCGCGGTTGTTGCGGCCGTGGCCGGTCTCTTCCATCCCAATCCCCGCCAGGAGCGTCCAGGGGATCTTGTACCGGTTCGCGGCCGCCACGTAGTAGGCCATGACGCTCTGCGGGATCGGCAGCGGAGGGTTGTGCAGGGAGTCCTGCCGAGACTGCCCCGGTGGTGGGAGGGGGAATCCCACCCCGCCCTCCTCGATGGGATCGGCCGCAGCCGGCGCGGGTGACGTCGCCGGCTGTGAGGGCACCACGGCCAGCCCGTTGAGGGGCGCGCCGTGCGCGAGCATCCACGGGGCCGGGTCGGTGGGTTGGTCATTGAGGCGGATCTCGAAGTGCAGGTGGGTGCCGGTGCTGGTCCCGGTGGAGCCCTCGACGCCGAGCTGTTGCCCGGTGGTCACCGTCTCGCCTTGGGTGACGGTGAAGCTGGCCAGGTGGGCGTACCGGCTGACGACGCCGCCGGGGTGTTCGACATCGACGACGTTGCCGTTGCCGGCCATGGCGGCGGCGAAGCTCACCCGCCCGGCGCCGATCGCGACGACCGGGCCGGGGCCGGGCTGGGAGGCCAGGTCCTGTCCGGTGTGCTCGCGCCACTGGTGGTAGATCGGGTGGAACTGCCTGCCGAAGCCACGCGCGGAGAGGATGTACGCCTGCTGGAACGGCGGCCGCCAGCTGCCGGTGGCCGGGATCGGGCCGGAACACTGGACCGCCCGGATCTCCTCGCCGGCGGCAGGCCCACTCACCGTCACCACGAGCAGCGCGATCGCCAGCGGCATCCCGAACAGCACAACGAGGACGGGGACCAGGAACAGCGCGATCTTCTTCATGATCGGGCCCGGCTCAGGCTGCGCCGGCGATGGCCTGGTTGGTGAACGTCAGGTCCCGCTCGAGCGGGTGCAGGACGGTCTGGACCTTGTAGGTCTGATCGCCGACGCACCACAGCGCCCGGCCCTTGCCCTGCATGGCCCAGCCGGTGACCAGGTCCCGGGCCATCGGCCAAAGACCCAGCATGGACTCCAGCTCGCGGGCGACGCCGAGGTCCTGACCGTGCAGGATCTTCACGTCGGCCAGGTGAAGCAGGTCCTTGGCGATGGCGACGGCCTGGGAGCCGGTGTCGCCGGCCGCCAGCAGATCGGAGGGCTTGTGGGCGACCGCGAACTGGACGTCGCCGTCGCGCCGGCTCAGCCGCAGGTCGGCGTCGAAAGACTTGACCGCCTCAGGGCCCAGGCGCAGCTGCTTCCAGCTCTCGTCGCGCACGACCACCCGCAGGTCACCGGGCGCGGCCATCTCCCGCATCCCACGACCCCACGAGTTCAGGCAGGTCAGCGCGATACCGACGGCCTCCTCGCCGAGGGCTTCCAGGCGGGACAGGCTCAGGGACTGGATCGGCGCGGTCCAGTCGACGTCGATGGTGGTGTGATCATCGAACAGCCCGGCGAGAGCGCCGCTGACCAGCTGCCCCAGGGCGTCGCGGACCAGGCGGGTGGAGTCGAGGAAGTGCCGTTCGCCCGCGTAGCGGCATTCGGCGATGAGCTCGGCGGTGGGGTTGTCCAGCAGATGCCACAACTGCGGGATCGTGCTCTCACGCATCCGACTGTTGCCTTGAGCGTACCCGGTGAGGTACTGCAAGGCGGCCTTGACCACGACCTCGTCGCTGGGACCGAACGGGACGCGCTGCTCACCGATGCGTTGACTGCCGACCAGTCCGCGCACGAGCGTCAGCCAGCGGCCGAAGACGATCGCGGCCCGAGCTTGGGCCGCCTCGGGGCCCAGTTGGTCCCAACCCTGCAGGAGGGGCCCGAAGGCCAGCGGGTTGATCCGGGCGGGCAGACCGTGGCCGATCGCGAACGGCTCAACGCCGAGGAACCGGCATAGCGGCTCATACTCGTCCTTGGCGTCACCCAGAACCAGCACCCGGTAGCCGAAATCCATCATCCGCAGACAGAACGCCTTCGTCGTAGCCGACTTGCCCCGGCCCGGCTTGCCGAAGCTGAAGATGTTGGGGTTGGTCACCGGAACCGCGTCGTCGAGCACCCAGCCGAGCGGGTCGGCGTAGAACGGCCCACCGGAGAGCATGTCGATGCCCATCTGCGCCCCGGTCGGCGCCAGACCGGGGGTGGAGATGAACGGCCAGAACACCGCCGCCTGATCGGAGGTCATCCGCCACGCCGACACCGGCGCACTGGCCGGGGTCCAACCGCGGCCGGGTTTGCGCGCGCCGCGGCGCGGCGCGTGGTGGAACAGCCGCGGCTCCCTGACCGGCCTGCCCACCGCTGGCCTCGAGGGCAGGTCGTACCCGAAGTCGGAGAGCAGCCGCGACATGTCGCGGCCACCCTGCTGGGCGGCGCGCGTCCGGGGCGGCAACCACATGGTCAGTCGGCCTTTCGGGTGAGGCTGACCCCAAGCGGCACCGTGGACGCGGCGAACGCGACGTCCTGAGACAGGTCCAGGCGCAGCGGGGCGAAGCCAGCGCGCCGAACGGACGCGTCAAGGCGACGGCCGAACTCGAAGACCCGGGCGGTCTTGGGGACAGTGACGGTGCACACGGCGTAGGGGCGGGTCAGGGAGTTGCCGCGGGCGAGCTTGGTGTCCAGGCGGCGCACCCTCTCGGCCTCGTCTCGTGACCTGGTGCGCTGCTTGACCTTCGCCTTGGCCCGCAGCTCCTCGCTGAGGTCGGCGGCCCACTCGCTCGTGGCGCTCTGACGGTCCGCGACCGCGTGACTGAGGATCGGGTAGGCGACCATGAAGCTGCGCCGCTCCCCCGGCGCGGTCGGGGTCAGCACCGGAGCCAGCGCACCCATCGCCGCGCCCTTGACGGGCAGCTTGATCGTCGCACTGACACTGTTCCAAGCGTCGTGGCTGTAGTGCCGGCCGGCCGGGTCAGCGCCGGACGGACCCGCCATCGCCCAGGGCACGTCAGCATTGACCTCGGAGTTGCTTTCCCGGCTGGCGATCGCATCGACGATCCCGGCCCGGTCCCCGGGGGCGAACCCAGTGCGGCAGGCCAAAGCCAACTCGGGGCTGGTCAGCCACGTGACGCTGGTCATCCCCATCCCGCCACGCAGTTGCGACTCGACCTCCCCGATGACCCCGTAGAGGACCCGGGTCCGGCCCTCCAGCCCACCCCCGGACTCCTTGGCCTGCTTCCCAAGCCGGGTCTCGGGCACGACGACGGTCACGAACGCCTCCGTGCGCACGCTGGCCTGGGTGAGGGTGGCCTGGAGCTCGTCGTTGATCTGCCGGGCCGGTTGCGGTCCGTCCGCGCCGCGATGCCGGGCGATCCACTGGTCACGTTCGGCGCCGTCCTCGGGGACGGTGCGCACGACGAAGAGGATCTCGTCGATCAACTCGGTCTGCGAGGCCGTGTCCAGCAGCTCGCTCAGAGCGGCGCCTTGACGTTCGCGCTCGTCGCGTTCCTTCAACCCGATGCCGGGGTGAATCACGGCAGCGGTGACGGCCCACGTCCGGGCAGTGTGGTTCTGGATGATGGCGATCCGCGAGAACGAGGGTCCGTGCGGCGGGCCGTCGTGGATCTCCACCCCCTGAAGCACTCCGGGCAGGTCGGCCTCCTGCAGGGAGTCCGCTTGCCCCGTGGACGCCTTGGACCGGAACCTGGTCCAGCCGGCCAGTCCGCCGACGGCGAACGCCAGTGACGCGGTGACCCACCCGGTGGCCGAGCGTCCCCGAACCGGTGTGACGCTCAGCAGCAGGATGACGACCCACAGGCCAAGGAACAGCACCGCGGAGAGCCACGCACCGCCTTGGACGGACCAGGCGACCGGCAAGGTGCTGACCGAGACGACGGCCAGCTGCCAGCCGGACAGTCCGAAGAACCATCCGATCCGGGCCTTGCTGTAGTCGTTGTAGATGACTGCCATCAGATTTCTCCTCTGCTAGCTAGACCGGGACGATCGGGACGGCGCCCCCGCCGGCCGCGGCTCCCCCGCCGGCCGCGCCCGCGCCGGCGCCTTCCGCGCCACCGGCGCCCGCGCCTGACCCGCCACCAGGACTCGCAGGTCCACCCGAGCCGCCACCTGGCGACGGTGGAGGGCCGGAAGGTGGTGGAGGAGGAGTCGGCAGCCCCCCGCCTCCGGGTCCACCCATCGGGTCGACACCACTGCCGCCCGCGCCGTTGATCTCAGGGTTGTCATCCTCACGCTGGCCACCACCCCCCTGTCCACCACCTTGACCCTTGCTGCCGCGCTTGCCCGAGGTGAAGTCGGGGACGTAGTTGTTGTGCCCGACGCCCATCTGGTTGGACAGGTCCGCGCCGATTGCGGCGCCCTTGGACCCGACGCTCCCCATCGCCCCCGAGACGGCGGCTGCCGCCTGACCCAGCCCGCCCCCGACTGAGGTCATCGTGTCTCGGAATCCGGCGTTGACCCTGGCGCTGGTGGCGTCCTGCCCGGCGCTCTCGCCTTGGGAGCGGCCCTGCTCGTCGGTCGTGGACGCCGCCGAGGACGTCCCGCCGCTCGACCCACCGCCACCCAAGGCGCCGGTGATCCCACCGCTCGCAGCCAGGCCGGAGCGCAGGCCAGCCCCCGAACTGGTGCCGGGGTCGACGAACGCCAACAGCTTGAAGAGGGCCAGCGGGGCGAAGCAGCCGATGCAGATGAGGATGACGCCGGGCACGGCGGTGCCGATGGCCTTCTGGATGCCGTCGCTCATCCCGGTGGCCACCCCGGAGGTCAGCTTCACGCCGACGCCGAGGACGAGGATCATCACCACCGGGGTGAACGCGGCCGCGTGGAACCAGCGCAGGCTCTTCCAGAACCAGGAGCGGCCGGCGTCGCTGACCAACCCCGCCGCTGCGATCGGGGTTGTCGCGGCCAGCACGATGAGCGCGCCGGCTCGGGTGAGCATGACCAGCAGGTGACCGATCGCGGCGAACACCATGAACAGGCCCATCACCCCCAGGACGGTGGCCACGGTGGTGTCGGTGATGTCCTTGACGGAGATCTGGGTGCCCAACGGGTTGAACTGGGCCCACTTGTCCACGTGCAGCAACGACCTCATCAGCGCCGACGTCAGCCCGCCACACGCCGCGAGCACCGCAACCGCGTACGCGATCCATGCCGCCCAGACCATGACCGCCTGCCCGGTGCCGATCAGGACCCGGGCCAGGGACTGGCCGTCGCGGCGGAACGCGGCCACGCCGAGCTGGACCATCGCCAGCAAGGCCATCATCGTCCCGGCGATCCAGAAGGTCATCTGGTAGACCTCGGCGCCGGGTCCGTTCTCGCTGAGGTCGGGGACGGTCAGGGCGTCCACGATCGTCAACACCAGCTGCAGCAGCCACAGCCCGCAGTTCCACACCCCGAGCATCACCGTGCTCCAGGCGTCCGCGCCGACCTTCGCCGCGGCCAAGCCGACGTAGAGAAGCGGATCAGGCATCCTCAGCCCCTCCCGCTCGCGGCCACCCAGGTTCGCCAACCGGCCCTGAAACTCAGATCGGTGCCGGGCCAGGTGGAGGGGGCCAGGGCCGCGGCTGCGCCGGGCGCGATCATCCAACGCCCGTCAGACCACTGCATCCGTTCGCAGTAGCCGTAGCCGACCCGGACGGAGGCGGTGATGACCGCCCGCACGTCCGCCAGTACGCACACCACCGCCCAGTCCTGCCCGTCGATGCCCTTGATCTGCGCGGCCGCAGGGGTGGCGGTGACCGTGGTGGTGGGGTCCTTGCTCTGCCCCTGCTGCCGGGCGCCGGTGAGGAAACTCTGAACGTTCTTCGTCAGCCCCCAGTTGGCGACGCCGACCCCGCCGGGCATGGCCCACTGCGCGTACACCTCGTTGGCCTGCGGGATCGACATTCCTTGCAAGACCGTGCTCGCGATGGCGGCGAGCTGACCGACCGCACCTGCCGAGGTCTGGGGGTACCCAGTGGGCACGTCGGCGGGCCCCGACGTGAGCGCGGGCGGGATCTCGATCGTTGGTCCAGCAACTGCGGCCGGCGTGCCCTGGCGCCCGTCGTCCGGCCCGACCTGCAGCATCGGCCGGGCGGCGATCTCGTCCCGGACCCCCTGCCCCGCAGGCGCCCCGCCGCGGGCGACGAACCTCGGTGTCGCGCCTGGGGCTGCCGAGGTCGTCGACGCCCCGCCCCTGCCTGACGTGAGCGCGTAGTAGATCGCGAAGCTCAAGCCGGTCACGAAGAGCAGGACCGCGAGGATCCCCGAGGCCAGGACGACCAGCAGGCGCCGCCGGTCCCAAGTGCCGACGTTGATCGGGGCGGCCCGGCTCATCAGACGCAGCCAGAGCCGGTCATGGCCCGAAGGATTCCCGGGATGACCAGGTAGGCAATCACCGCGAGGAAGACCATCGCGATGCCGACAATGCCGGCCTTGGAGGCGTGCGGCATCCCGAAGATGCGGCCCGCGACGATCGCACCGATGCCGACGACGACACCGAGGATGAACAGGATGCCGACGCCCCACAGGACGTACCCCATGAGCTGGTCGGCGTAGACCTGGGCCCCGGGAGGGGCGACCGGACAAACCTGGCGGGCGAGAGCGAGAACGTCGCGGGTCAAGAACTTCATGATGGGTTTCCCTTCGTGGTGGGGTTCCCGGCCACGACGAGCCGGAGGACGTGGTCCGCAGCACCCAGCAGCGCGGTCGGGAGCGGGGTCGAATCCAGGCCGCGACCGGACAGGTCCCTATCGACAGGGACCTCCAGGAGTCGCCCGTCCCGGTCGAGCCCGCGGGTGAGGGCGCCCATGCTGTGCTCGACCCCTCGCGCCCACTTGCGGCGGGCGGGACCGAGGACGGCTGCGACGACCTGTGCGCTCTCCAACAGCGCCAGCGCCCCTTCGAGGCGTCGCAGCCCGGGGACTGTGGCGGTGGTCACGGCGATGACGTTGGGGGCGTGGAGCACCTGGTCACTCAGCCAGCTGGGGGTTGCCAGCACCTGCCCCAGTTCCCAGCCGACGTCCAGAACGGTCAGGAGCACCGGCCGCGTCGGGTCGGTGGGGACGGGAACCTGATCGACGCCCACAAAGATGCCGCTGCCGCGTTCGATCAGGACCTGTTCGCGGGCCCCTTGGACCCAGCCGGACTCGTGCCGTCCGAGCTCGGCCGTGGACGCTGCGGCCAGCCCGGAGGCGGTCACCGTGCAGCACTCGATCACCCGCGCCGGCCCGGCGACGGTGGCCAGCGCCAAGGCCAGCGTGGAAGCACCGGCCGATCCGGCGCACCCGATAACCGGAAGCACCCCTTCCGCCGGATCCCACACCATGCTCGAGGACCCGCGCCGCGGCCGCCCGTGCAAGTCGGGGTGCGGCTGCGGGCTGCCTGGAGCGCGGAACTGACCGGCCTGCACGGCCCGCCACGCACGCTGGAGCTCACCGACCCCGACCGCAGCACGCACGGGAAGAGCGGTGGCGGTCACTGCCGGTCACCACCCAGTGCGGCCCGTCGGGCCTCAAGGGCGGCGCGCAGACTCGTCGAGTCCAGCCGCGCCAGAGCAGCCTTGGCGTGTTGCATCTCGTGCAGTCGCGCGACACAACCGTCCAGGTCGGCCAGTGCGCCAGCCGCACTGCCGGCCAGGGCCATCCACGACTCGATTTCTGCGTGTTCGCTCACCGTCATCACCTCGCCACCAAAAGCGGGAACGAGTCCGCCGGTGGACACCATCAGGCCGAAATCCTCGACTCGGTCGCGCACGCGGCGCGCAGGGCCTGGACCGAGTGCAGTGCCCGGCGGCGGACCGTGCGGGCCGAGACCCCTCGGGCGGCGGCGACCGATTCGGACGCGGCCGGGGCCATCAGACCCGCATACCCGCGTCCGGCGCGGGTGGTCTTAGCACGGTCTGCCGCCTGCGCAAGACTCAGGAGCAGGTCGCGGTCCGAAGTGGCGACGACACCCTCGGAACACGCCCACTCCAGAACCTCGGCCAACTCCACCTCGGGGCTCGGGTCGTCGTCGTGGTCGTGTTGAGCGATCTCCAGCCAGACCGCAGCGTCGGGCGCCAGCGGCGCGCTGCGCGCCCACGTGGCGCCGGCGTGATCGCCGACGCCAAGATCACGCATGACGCCCTTGCGGGTGTTCATGAGGATGTTGGCGGCCACCTTCCGGCCGCGCTGCCACGGGAAGGTGCGGGCCTCCACCCACAACTGCGCGGCCAGGACCTCATCGATCCGGTGATGGAGGCTGCTGAGCCGGTACGCGAGCAGGCTCGCCCCCGGCAGGAGCAGCCACACCAGCGCCCCCGTCGCGGCGACGTCATCGCCGCCCTCCGGGGAGGACAGTTCGGCCAGCGACAGCAGGACCCGATCTGCCTCGGCCCGGCCAGCCCCTCGCAGCCAGGCCGGCAGACCCAGAAGATCGTTGACCACCCGCAGCGGCTCATGACCGACCTGCCACGTCGACCAGCGCTGCCGAGCGAGGCCGAGCACATCGTTGTCGGGGTCATCCAACCCCAGTTGCGTCGCGACACTCATCTCGAGTTCCTTCCGCCGTATGGACACGGCATGAAGGTCGCGCTCAGACGTCCCCGGGTACGTCCCCCCTCGCAGCATTGAGGACGGGGGTACGTGCCCCACGCCCTGCTACACAAGCGCCCTGACCTGCGACAACAGGACGTACCCCAAGAAGTTCAAGATTTTGTGGCGGGAGCGTTGCGCACCCCCGCTGCTACTGCCGATGTAGCTGTTTGCAGCCGCACCCCCCACGGAGTGCCCGGTTCCAGACCCCGTTGAGAATCGGCCTCCGCGCGCGAGCGGAGGTGGGCTTCCCCGTCGCTCGGTCACCGGAGCCCCGTCGTGCCACAGAGCAGATGTGCCCCCGGAACGCCGTCACATCCACGGCCACGGGAGAGGGCCAGGGCCGGTACTGAGGGCGAGAAAGGAATCCCGCCCTCAGTACCGATAGGAGCCGGACGGCCCCATCACCAACACGTGGGACACACCCCACAGAGAGCAGGACCCTGATGGACAACATCACGGCCAAGTACGCCGGCATGCGGAACCCCTACGACCCGAATGAGTGGTGGTGGTCTGCGCCACTTCGCAACGTCATCGTCGGCATCCTCCGGGCTGGCTCTGTCGGTCAGTTCCGACCGCGTTTGTCGGTGAGTTCCGACCGCAGCTGGCGCCCTGCTGGGTGCTGCGACATCGGTGAGATTTGATCGCGGGGCCGGCGGCATGGAACGCGCGGATCACGCCAGAAGAGGACCTGGCCCTGCGACCCTCACCGGCTCACACTGCGCGAGGCCCGGCCGCGGGCATCGGATTCGGCGAAGCCAGCGCCCGCAAGAGGATCGGCTTACGGAGATGTGCGGACAGCCGCAGGCGCCTCCGGTCAGCCCGGTTTGTCAGGCGGTCCCACGATCCTCGACCACTTCGCGCTCCACGACCACCAGGTCGTCGTCGAGGCCGAGTCTGCCGACCAGGATGACGAGATTGCTGTCTGGGTCGCGGGCGCTGGGTACGAGGAGCCCCCCGCGCTCGAGCCAGGCCACGGCACCGCCCACGCGCTGGCACGCCTTCGGGTCATCGGCGTGAACGTCATCGATGGTGAGGCCGACCGCAGCAAGGGCGCCCGAACCCGTGAGGTCCACGAGTTCGAACACGGAGACCTCGACCTTGTAGAGGACACGCTTGGCGTAGGTGGGGCGTGGCTGAACGTCGATCGCGTACTGGCCTTCTGCCAGCGCCGTCCTCCGCTGGAGGGCGGTATAGATCGCGCCCACGCCCGGCGGATTCCACCGGGCGCCTGAGGTATTGACGCGATCTGGTGTGTAGTCGTTGAACATGTGCCGCCAGACGCGGCCCCGCCAGTCCGCAACGGGTAGCCTCTCGATCGCGTCCAGCAGGGCAGGATCGTAGATCACGTTGGCATTAGACGAACGCGCCGTCGCGCAACTGATCGATTAGGGCAAGGACGTCTTGGGACCTGCTGGCCTGGATTCGCTCGGCCGGCGTGTCGCCACCGAGCAGCCGGTGCGGGCTGAACAGCCATAGCCGGGCCTCGTCCGGCGGATAGAACTCATGAAGCTGGTCGGCCAGCCACTCAAGCGCGAGCAGCCGCTGGAGCTTGGTCGGCTGGGGGTCGACGTGGCCCTGCTGCCAGCGAGAGACGGTTTGCGGTGTGGTGTCCAGTAGCTGCGCAATTTCGCGGCTGCGTACGCCGGCGTAGGACTTGATCGCGTCTAGGCGAGCGGCGATGGCTCCTGCCATGGTCGGGGACCTCCCTTCTTGATGCATGCGGATTGTGGCGGCCGGATGAGGTGGCGTCGGGATCAGGCGCTGCGCCGCAACCGCTTGCCGGCGGCCGGCACGCTGATAGTGAAGTTGGAGTGGCTCGCCAGATCCGCACCCAAGGTGCCTCGCCAGGACTCCAAGCGTTTGCGGGCCGACGTTAGCGTGGGCTCAGCTTCGGCGGCCCGCAGGGCGCGGTCGCTGGCCGGACGCAGGAAGTTCTCCAGGTAGTACCCGGCCCGCAGCGACTCCGGTACAGCCGACAGCGTGGCAACCTCCCGGGACCTCTGGGCGGCGAAGTGCCGACGCGGCTCGATATGCATGTCCCGCCAGCCCCGTGGGCAGCAGTCACTACTCCGGCAGGCGTGTGCCGTCTTCATCCCCCGAGCGGCGAAGAACGTTTCCGCCTTCTTCCGGTCCAGGAACGCTCCAATCTCGTGCAGATAGATCCGCGGCGCGTGCGCGAACGGTGTGGCGGCCGGGTTTGGCGGCTTAAGGTAGCCGTCGAGGTTGACGCCCTCGGCAATCGTGACGCCAGACTCGATGCCTCCCACAGCGCCGAAGGCGAGCAGCGCGACGCCAACCGTGCCGCTGTGCTCGGCCACCAGCGGCACGCGCAGAACATGAAGCGCGCGGCACACCTCTAAGTAGCGGCGCAGTGCTAGTGGTCCGCTGGTCGTGGTCCCGAACGGGTGCACGCGGAGCCAGAGGGCGTCAATTGGAAGGCCTGCCAGACCCGCGATTACCCAGTCTCGGTGTTCCGCGGCGCGCAATAGCGCGGCACGCACGACTAACGGGTAGTAGATCAGCACGTGCGAAAGTCCTCGCCCGTCCAACTGTCGGCGCAGCTCTCGGGTCAACTCCGCGTCGACGGCCAGCCACGGGTCCGCCGGGCCGTCGAGAAAGTGCGTGGGGGCCAGAACAGCGCTTTGCCCACCGGCTTCTACGACCGTAACTAGTTGCCGTACGGCGAGCGCACCGGGCGGTCCAGTCAGGTCCGCGGGGGTGTGCGGCTGACTCCCAGCCCAAGGGAGCTCAGCTACGCCGCTACGCGCGAAGCCGCCGACAGTCGACAGATCAACGGTGCGCGGGTCCAGGACGGTTTCCAGGCCTTGACGCCGGGCTTCACCCAGCAGGTCGCGCTGGCGCTCGCCCAAACAGGGGTCGGCGATCAAACCGGTGCCCACACACTTGCCTTCGACCAGCATCTGCAGCAGGACCTTGTGGTCCCGACTGCTCGGCCGCAAGAAGCTGCCTAGCGGATCCGGGACCGGTCGTAGTGTCCGCAACTCGGCCATCGCGCCTCCTCGTTATGGAGACATTAACATACTTCTGCACATACCGATAGACCGACATGTAAACTTCAACGAGGTGAGCTCCCCGGCGCAGGCGGCACGTTGCAACGGATTGTGTACCGGTCGGCGATCCCTTCGCGGACGCTTGACGCTGCGCGCCAATCGCCCTCGGGCCCGTTGAGCGAATATCAGCCGGGGCGAGGGAAGGGACGTGTCGCCATCTATGGTCGAGGCGTGACCGTCAGCCTGCGCTTGATCGGCCCAGCCGACGCGCCCTCACTCACTCGGCTGTTACTGCAGAACCGCGCGTTCTTAGCTCCATGGGCGCCGGAACAGGATGAGTCCTTCTTCACCGCGGCCGGACAAGGGAGCCGCATCGAGTTGAGCCTGAGCAGATACGAGGCGGGCTCAATGGTCCCGTACGTGATCCTGGCCGGTGCAGAGATCGTCGGTCGATCAGCATCAGTGCGGTCATCCGCGGCGCTTACCAGTCTGGCGAGCTCGGCTACTGGGTCAGTCAGGCACACAATGGAAGGGGAATCGCCAGTTTCGCTGTCGAGATGATGACCCACCTGGTCTTCACCGACCTCGGTCTGCACCGGCTGCAGGCAGACACACTGGTGCACCACGCCGCCTCGCAACGCGTGCTCATTCGGAGCGGCTTCACGCGTATCGGCCGGGCGCCGGCGTACTTGCGGATCAACGGGCAGTGGCAAGACAGCCTGCTCTATCAACGACTCAGCCCGTCACCGTCCTGACCTGCCGCCATGTTCGCGGGACGCTACTGCGGGGGGTCGGTGACGGCATCGGCGAACACCTCGGCAGGGGTACGCCAGCCACCGTTTCGGTCGTCGACGAAGATGAGAGAAGCGCCCAGGACTCGGCGCGGCCGGTCGTTGACGCGGGTGGCGCGCTGGGCAAGGTCGTCCTGGTCGCGCAAGGCGCGGGGATCGGTCTACGGACACGAACGCACACCCATCGCGGCAGATCAGGACGTTTCCGACCCTCCCGTCGTGACGCTTCCCTCCCACCGATTGCGATGCACACCGTCAGCCCGGACGCAAGACGAGACCCAAGTGCGATCAAATCTCACGAACACACGATTCGGCATCCCACGAGGTGCGGTCGAAACTCAGCGACAAACGCGATCAGATCTCACCGACGTAGCCAGCGGTGTCGTTCCGACGTCGGAACCGGTGCGCCAGTGGGACGTGTGCGCCGGTGCGCTCCTCCGGGAGGCGCTGAACGCCAGTCGGGATGAGGGAGTGGAACTCCTCGCCAGGGCCTAACTGGCCTGTCGGGCCCGCTGCTGCCAGTCCCTTGATCGGATGATCTTCTGGGTGCGCTCAGCCAGCTCGATGGGCGGCCCCTCGTCGTCGGAGCGGTTGCAGACGTCATCGCGAAGGATCCGTTCGGCCTCGCCGTGGTGTCTTTCAGCTGCGGCGACAGCCGCTAGGTCGAGTCGGGGGATTTCCTCATCGGGTGCGGCCAGGGCGGCTGTCTCGGCTGCGAGCCGGGCCTGCTTCAGGTCCCCTGCCTGGAGGCTGTGGGTGGTCACGAGGTGTGCGACGTCGACGATGGCGCAGATCATGTGCTGGTCGAGCCGGTCGCCCTCGAAGAGCCAGTGCCAGCCGCCGTCACGTAGCTTGTCGAAGGGGCGGCCCTGGACCAGTCGCAAGGCGCGGCGGAGATCGTCGACGCCGTCGGGTCCGCGGGATTCCCCGCGCACCCTCAGCCGGCGGAACAGGTCGACGTCGACGAGGACGTCGACCACCTGGTAGACCCCTACGCCGCGCGCCTTGGCGGCCGGGGCCTGCCGGGCGTCGGGTAGGTGCTTGTCCCCCGTGCGGGGGTTCACCCCGAGCCAGTCGCGCACGATCCGCACATAGTCGCGGGCCTTGGCGGGGGTGATCGTGAACGCCTCAGCCAGTTCCTCGGGGGTTGCTCCGTGGGCGCGGGTGGCTAGGAACGCGAGGATTTCGGTGTAGTACGGCTTGCGCTTGGTCACCGGGGTGCCGCGGGTGCGGGCGCCGACCGGGCCGAGCAGGGCCAGTCGGGGCAGCGGGCAGTCGCCGGCCCACCAGGTGGCCAGGTCGCCGTCCAGGGTGGGGTCGGCATCCTGGACGGCGTCGCGGACGCGGACGGGCACCTTCGGGGCCAGAGCCTCGAGGTCCTCGACCGTGGTGGCGGCGTTGGCTACGTACTCCTCGTCGTCGAACTCGAGCACTGACGCCGCCGGCTCTTCCAAATCCATGTCGTCGATGGAGCGCGGCAGGGTGTGTTCCTCACGCAGGGCGCCGGCTTCGTTAGACCATGACTTCCACCCTTCGGCCGCTTCCTCGTCGACCGGGATCGGAACGTCGTCGAGGTCCTCGCTCTGGGTCAGGAGTGCTGCGCAGCCTTGGGCCTCGTCGCTGGTCAGGCCGACCGCGACGAGATCGAGGCCGGCGTGGGGTAGGGCGACCCGACCGTCGTCGGTGACCCGCAGGATGACCCCGGGGATCCCGTCGCGGTCGCCGTGAACGACAACGGAGGTGCCGGTGCGGCCCGCATGTTCGTAAACCAGATCGAGCAGTTGCCCCAGGGCTGGGGTGTGGTCGGCGGGCGCGTCGATGAGCAGCATCCGCGCCGGCCACGCGTCGGCGCCGCTCTGGCGGGCGCGGGCGGTGGCGACGTCGACGCCGCTGGCCTGTGCCCGGTCGATCAGTGCGACCGCGTCGGCCAGCGCCTCCGCAGCCGGGTCGGTGTCGCCCGTGTGGACGCGGAGCCGGTCGGGATTCATCGGCGCGACCTCCTGCGCGACCCCGACAAGGTCCGCGCGTACGCCGTGCGACCACGGGTTGCAGGCGATCTCGGCAGCGAGGTAGCGGGCGAAGTCCCGAGCGAAGGTGGCGTCCCCGGTGATGCACACGTCGAGGTCCTCGACGTTCAGTAGCCACACGTCACCGTGATCGTTGGCGCCGACGGTGACCAGCAACGGGTACGGCGCAGGCTGGTCGGCGACCGCCGGGCCGACGGTGTCGAGGTCGGTGCCTGCGGGCAGGCTCCAGTGCAGCTGGTCCGCGCTGCCCTGCCAAGGCGAGGTGAGGGTGATCGGGGCGGACAGGTGCAGTCGGATCGTGTGCCCGCTCAGTTCGACGGCCGCGATCTCAGGCATCGCGTGCCCGTCTCGGGCTGCGGCCGCGGCGAGCCGGCGCAGCGCCGCGTCCATGAACTCGACGTCCGCGACAGCGGGGCCGCCCATGGCGGCGATGGTCTTCTCGACGGGTGCCAGCATCGGCGCGGGGACGGCGATGGCGCGCCCTGGTCGGCGAGAACGTGACTGTGCGCGGCGGCGGCTGCGCAGGACCAGTAGCAGCGCACCGGCGAGCATCGCTCCCCCGCCGGTTAGTCCGGCCAGCATCCACGGCGCGATCGGCTGCTGTTCGCCCTGGCCCATTTCCCCGGCATCCGGGGCGGGCGCGGCCGTGCCGACCTCGGCTGGCGTCGGAGTCGCCGCCGTCTCTGGAAGTGCAGGCGCGGCCGGAGTTGGTTGTCCGGTCAAAGTTGGGGTGTTAGCCGTCTTGGCCACGGCTCGCGGGGTGGGGGCCGTCGCGGTGACGGCCGGGGCAATGCTCGAGGGTTGCGCGGTTGCGGCGTTGGTGGTGTCGACTGTGACGGCGCTCTGGGCGGGGATGGTCAGCTTCCAGCCAACGTCGATCAGGTCGGGGTTGCTCAGCTGCTGGCCGTCGGGCTGTCGGGTGCCTTGGGAGGCTTCGAAGATCTCGGGGTAGCGGTCGGGCGAGCCGAGCTCCTGCAGCGCCATCTGGGAGAGGGTGTCGCCGGTGTGCACCGTAACCGTGCGCGCTTCCCCTGCGGGCGCAGGGGAAGCCCCCGCAAGTGCGGGGAGTCGAAGGATCGTGCCCACCGTGAGGAAGCCGGGTTTGGATCCGAGGACGTCCTTGTTCAGTGCAGCGATCTCCTGGTAGGCGGTGCCCGTCCCGAGATGGGCTGCGGCGATCGACCACAGTGACTCCCCCCGTTTGACCGTGTGCGGCACCGTGGTGGGCTTGGTCGATTCTGCGCTCGACGCGATCGTGGCGGCCGGCACGGCCTGAGGGCTCGCCACGTTGGTCGCGGCGGGGGTCTGCGGGGCTGTGGCTGCGACGGTGACTGGCAGTGCGGTGGATGCTGACGCAGCTACCGCGGCCGGGGCTGTGGCGACCGGTGCGGCGATGAACAGCAGCAGAGCGGTGGCGACCAGGCCCCGGGCCGCGGACTGGGGCAGCCGCATGCCGGGCAGCCGCGGCGGGCGGGCACCCCGTACTCGGGAGAGGATCTCCAGCGCGATGGAGCCGGTGAGGAAGAACCATACGGCCCACGCGATGGCCTTGACCGCGGACAAGGCCATGGTGCCGTCGTCCTGGCTGAACAGGGCGTCCCGGATCTGCTGCAGTGACGGCAGTGACTGCGGGATGGGGCTGGATCCGAGGGCGAGGAGCACCACCGGCAGGCCGACGAGGATTGCCAGGATCGCCACGGTGGCGAGTAGGCCAGTCAGTCGTGTGCGCAGTGTCATTGCTCAACGCCTCCCACGGATCGGGTGACTCGGGACTGGGCGTGCCCGGACACAGTCAACGAGTTGATACCTATGATGCCCAAGAACTTGCAGGGGTAGACGGCCGTGGTGTCGACCTCGACGGTGTCTGCGCCTGTCACAGTGGCTGAACCGGTGACGTCGGACGCGGCAAGGTAGGTGCGGGCGGCCTGCGCGGCGGCAGCCGGGTCGGCGACGGCCCCGTGACCGCGGATCGCGCTGCCCGCCTGCAGCTGTTGCCCGCCTGCTCGGGCGGCCTGGCGGGCGACGTCGCGGGCGTGCTGCTGGGTATAGACCTGCCCCGAGAGGTCGACGGCCATTCCGACGAGGATGATCATGGCGATCCCGCCGGTGGCGATCATGATGCTGATGGAGCCTTGCTCACGGTCGCCACGCTCGAGGCGGGCCGGCAGGTAGCGCATCGGTTCACCGCTCCCGGTAGGTGTCGAGGGGGGAGGACATGGTCGCGGTTACCGTCTTTGTCCCCGGCACCCCGGGAACCGCCAGGTCGGACAGGTTCACCAGGCAGGTGATCGTGGCGCTCACCGAGGCTGGGGTGCCCACCGGCGCAGCGAAGCCCGTAGCGTCGACGTCCACTTGTTCGCTGACGCAGTTGATGCCCTGGTTGCTCAAGGAACTCCTCGCGGCCGTCGAGGCTGCACCCCCGGCCTGCTCCTGGGTCCGGGCGATCGAGGCAGCCCGGGCTGCCTCGTTCGCGGCTGCCTCGACGGCCTGGTTGGCGATCGCGACCCGGCCGGCGAAGACGATGAGTCCGACGAAGAGCATGAACGCGGGCACCCCGATCACGGCCTCGATCACCGTCGAACCCCGATCCCGGCTGCCCCGCATCCTGCTGCTCACCGGGTGATCCGTTCCACTGGCACGCTCGCGGTCTGCGTGATCGCCGGCGACCAGCCGGGGATGACGCTCATGCAGTGGCCGGTGACGGTGACCGTCGCGGTGGTGGCCGTCCGGGCGCCGCTGATCTGAGCGCCCAAGATGACTCCCTCTCCCCCTGCTGCGGCCACGAAGGAGTAGGCGTCCAGGATGCCGCCTCCTTCGCTGCCGTTTTCCGCGCCGGCGGTGCGCGCCCCCTCTTGGGCGGCCGCGATCGCGACCGTCCGCGCGTGGTAGAACAACGCCCCCTGCATGCCCAGAAACATCACCGAGAACAGCGCCGGCGCGAGCATCACCATCTGGATGGATGCCGAACCACGCTCGCGCCGCCCGGCCACCGAGATACGGCGGGAGAGCGTGAGGCGTGGCTGCGAGGTCATGGGTGGGTTGACCTACTTGATCTCTGCAGCCTTGCTGGTGACGTAGTTCTTGATCGCCACCACGACGACGCCGACGATCGCGATCATGGCGACAGCCCACAGAGCCTGTTCCATGGTGACCGACCCTTGATCGCGACGATGGGGATCACCAGCGATCTTGCGGTGTGCGGTGTCGCCGATGGCGAAGCCGAGAGTGTGAATGGTTGCTGCGAGGTAGTACATGGATTTTCCCTTCTGGTTGGGCCTTGGCCCGGTGCGGGCCGGGCTCTCGTGCCGGCTGTGCCGCTAGTGGGTGCGTCGAGCTGAGAGTCAGGACGCGCCTCCCATGACGCGAAGGAGGGAGGGGGCGACAAGGATCGCCAGGAAGATCACGCCGAGCAGGCTCATCGGGATGCTCATCCGCTCCCCGACCTCGTTGGCCTTGGCCTTCTCGGCGCCCAGCATCGCGGCCCGCATCCCGGCCGAGCGGGCGCGCAGGTTGCCGTAGATTTGGGCGCCCTCCTCCCCGGACAGGCGCATGATGTCGGCCAGGTCGTCCAGCTCGGGCATGCCGAGCTCGTCGGCCAACCCGTGCAGGGCCTCCCACGGGGTCAGCCCCGACCAGCGGGTGCGGGCCAGTTCCTCCCCGAGCCGGCGGAACACCCACGAGTCGCCGATGTCGGCGGCGACCTCCATGGCCTGGCGGGGGCCGGACCCGGAGTTGCGCTCCAGGGCCACGAAGTCGATGTAGGCGCCCAGCGCGCGCCCGAACTCGACCCGCGCCTTCTTCGCGTCGTCGCGCACGTTGTAGTCGGGCAGGAAGAACATCACCGCAGCCAGGCCGAGCGTGGCCATTGCGGGGATGAAGATCGGCAGGCCCGCACCCATGAGGTTGAAGAACGTGGTCAGCAGGGTCGGGATCAACAGGCCGAGCAGCGCGAACATGATCTTCTCGCCATAGAACCGGCTCAACGGGATCCGCAGGATCGCCAGTTCCTTGGTCGGGGTCTTGCCCCACGCGCCAGCCGGCAGGGTCTTCATCCCCCACCGGCCGAGCCGTTCACGGGTGTCGGCGGCGGCTGAGCCGATCACGGCGGGGTGTTTCGTGTGCTGGGGCGAGAGCCGTTCCAACGCGTCCGCGAGGTCGGGGTCGGCAGGGGTCAGGCGCCACATCAGCAACGCCACGGCCAGTCCGGCCAGGGCGCCGGCGGCCAAGGCCAACTGCAGTCCGGTCACCATCAGCGTGCCGCCTCCTTCGCGCCCGCGCCGATGAACCGCGGCAGCGGCGCGCCGGTCGCCATCCGCCGCATCCACAGCAAGGTGGCCACGTACAGCGACAGCAACAGGACCAGCAGCAGCTGCCCGAGCGGGGACCCGTAGGGCTGGACGTACTCGCCGCTCAAGGCGAGGACGCCCAGGACCGAGACGGTGATGATGGTGACCCAGCGGGCGGTCGTGCGGGGCTTGGCCCGGTCGGACTCGATCTCCCGACGCGCCCGCACGTCGGCCGCAACCGACTCGGCCAGCGCCTCCAGCACGCTGGCCACTCCCGCGCCGCGCCGTCGCGCGCCAAGGATGAGATTGCCCGCGATCAGATCACCGGTCGCGTCGTCCAGTTCGTCAGCGAGGGCACGCAACGCGTCCTCGGTCGACCAGCGGGCCCGGAGCCGGGAGGCCAGCCTGGCCACCTCGGGGCGGATCGCCTCGGGGGTGGAACGCAGGGTGGCGATCAACGCCTGCTCGATGCCGACGCCGGCGGTCAGGATGCCCGCCAGGGACCGGGTCCACTCCTCCATCGCCTCGAGCCGGCCAGTCTTGCTCGCCGACGGCGGCGCGGACAGTAGCACCGGCAGCCCGGCCGCGGCAGCAGGAACCACGAGGATCGCGACGGACCAGCCCGTCAGCAACGCGACGATCATCCCGGCGACGGCCCCACCAGCCAGCAGCATCCGGGTCCGGCGGCTCAGCACGGTGAACCGAGAGGCTGGGGCAAAGGCGCGCCTCGGAGCCGCCGGGGCGACCGGCGCACGGCGAAGGCCGATGACCATGCCGAGCAGGCCAGCCACGACGAGAGCGCCGGCCAGCGCCGGGATCAGCGGGCTCATGACGCGGCCTCGCTCTGCCCGTAGAACGCCTCGAGGTCGAAGCCCCACCGTTGCAGGTCCCGGTACTCGTCGGGCAGAACATGCGGGGACGCGACCCCCTCGCCGGGACGGGTGCGGAAGACGTGCTGGACCGCGTACCCCTTTTCGCGCTCCCCCGGGGTGACCGTGATGATCTCGCCGACCCACCGAGCCCGCTGGGCAGTCCCGTCCGGCAGCGGCGTGGTCTCCAGGTGAACGTGCACGACGATGTCAATGCTCGCCGCGATCGCCCTCACCGCGTAGTCGTGGCTGACGTGCGCGCCGGCCTCCATCGCGCAAGTCACAAGCTTGGCGATCGCCCCCTCCGCGTTGGGCGCATGCGTCGTGCTGATGCTCCCGGCGCCCGACTCCATCGCCTTGAGCATCGCCAGCACCTCGTGCCCGCGGACCTCCCCGACGATCTGGCGCGAGAGGTTGAACCGGAACGAGTCGAACAGGGCCTCCGAGAGGGTGAACTCGCCGGCCTGCCGGCCATCGGCTCCCCGCTCACCCGAGCCTGGTCGGGCCTCCCACGCGAACACGATGGGGTGCACGTCCGTCAACTCGTGCAAATGCAGCTCGTACTCGGTCTCGAAAGTGCCGATCGCCTCGTGTTTGGGGATCTCCGCGCACAAGGAGCGCACCATCGTTGTCTTGCCCGCCCCCTGGCTTCCGGAGACGACGATGCTCTTGCGGGCCTTGACCGCGGCCGCCAGGAAGGAGGCCGCCAGGTCCGAGAGGGTGCCGAGTTCGACCAAGTCGGCCAAGGTGACCTGACGCAGCCGGTGCCGGCGGATGACCACCGACGGGCGAGGGGTCACCCACGCGGCGGCCGCCAGTCGGGCGCCGCCGTCCAGACGCAGGTGCAGCCGCGGCTGGGCCTGGGAGAAGGGTCGGGCGTTGACCTCCGACCTGGACGCGAGGAAGACGAGGAAGTCGATGAGCTGCTGATCGGAGTCCGCGACCGGCGGGCCCTTGATGAGGCGGCCGTCGGTCAGTTCCAGGGTCACGGCGTCGTGGCCGGTGATGATGATGTTCTCCACCCGGTCGTCGTCGACCAGCGGCTGCAGACGCCCCAACCCGAACAAGGCGTTGTCAATCGCCTCGGCCGTTGCTTCCTGCTCGGCCAGCGACCACGAGTCCTGCCCCGAGCTGACCCGTTCGTCGTGCTCGCTGTTGAGCAGCTCGAGGATGATCGCCCGTCCCCGTTCGCGTTGGGCCTGCGGCGAGAGGTGGGCCCGGTCCTGACCCAGGGCGGCGCTGAGCCGGTCGGACGCCTGCTGGCGCATGGCGGCCACGAGTTCCCAGTCGAGGTCACCGCTGTAGCGGCGCGGGATCCGCCGTGGAGTCAGCCCGGCCGGCCCCTCATCGGCCCACGAACTAGCCGCCGGGTCGTCGTCGCCGTGCGAGTGCATCGAGAACGAGCCCCGCACCCGCCCCGGCCGCGCCGGTGCGGGCGCAGCAAACAGGGGCAACGACGTCGGGTCGCCGACGTCGGATCGCCGGTGACCGTCGCCGGTGATCACGTCGGCCTCCCTGCGGCCTGCATGGCCAGATGCTCACGGCCCACGGAAAGCGCGGATTGGGTCGCTGTCCTGGCCGCCTTCAGGCTGCGCACGAGCTGCGAGGAGTCGAACTTGCGGGCAGCCCGCGACCCCTTCGCGAAGACCTTGGCCGTCTCGGGATCCCACGCCAGTTCCGCGGTCACCGGGATCTGGAGGACCTTGCGGACCTCCCGGGAGGTGTAAGGCGCACCCTCCCCCACCATCAGCACCCCGAGTGAGGACGAGTCGCCAACCCGCTCGAACCCGGCCCGCAGGGTCTCAGCCCACGACCTGGCGCCCGAGAGCGAGACCAGGTCCGAGCGCACCACCAGCAGCGTCAGGTCGCCGGCGTAGATCAACGACTCCGGCGAGCCGGCGAGTCCGAGCCGGCCCGCGTCGACGATGACGTCCTGGCCGGTGGACTCCAAAGCCTTGAACGCGGCCGCCAGCGGCTCCCACAACGGGATCAGGCTGCGGGCCTGCCCGTGCGCCCTAGTTCCCGGGATCAGCGACACGGACGAGCCGGGGATCGTCATCGTCGACTCGGCGATCGCCTCGAGCAGCATCCCGTGACGGTGAGCCAGGGCAAGGTCGATCAACGAGTCCGTGGGCGCTGTTTCCCCCCGCAGGTAGCCCGCGAGGATCGCCGACCCGCCCGTCGGGTCGGCCTCCACCAGCAGAACCGGCCGAGGCCACGTCAGGGCCAAACCCAGAGCCGACGACGTCACCCCGGGCGAGCCCGAGGCTGAAGTGAGAACGATCAGAGCCATGCGGTCACCGCTCCCGGCTGTCCAGCACGATCGCGACCTTGCCGGTGGCCGAACGGGCCGCCAACTCGGCTGCCAGCCCCTCGGGCACCTCCACGGCGACGACCGTCTGACCGTTGTCCGCGTTCGGGTACAGGCCCACCACGGTCGCCGCGATCGCGACCGGGGTGCCGTCCGTGACAGAGCCTTGCGGGCCGGGGGTGGCGATGACCCGCACCTGGTCGCCCGGGCGCAACGGCTCCCCTGGCATCAGCGACCTAGGCGCTGCGACGCCGACAATCGACCTGCCCCGCGCCGGAACAACCTTGGATGCGACGTCCTCCTCGGTGACCAGGGAACCCGCTGACATGTCCATGGCCGCGCGCTGGCCCACCAGACCCGCGAGCCGATCACCGGAGAGGACCTTCAGGCCGGGGTCGACGCCCACCTGGACGGTCGTCAGGGCGTCCCTGCTGATCGTCTCCCCACGGGAGATCGTTTGCCGCACGGCGACCACCTCATGGGTGTTACTCGTCGACGTCC
>JAABUT010001399.1_pt1 | contig 27526 bp, 27 predicted proteins | sample 5559281 | NCBI WGS metagenome assembly JAABUT01 (sample SAMN10711880, study PRJNA513359) | rock metagenome | isolation source: Antarctica rocks | place: Antarctica: Victoria Land, Ricker Hills nord | collected 2016-01-04
GTTTTGTGTCATGATGGCACTGATCGCCTTGTGCCACGGTGGCACGGCACAGGAGGCCGGGTGACAACGGACCAGGGACAGGTCGCGCATTCGAACGCGCGTTGGCCGCGGCCGCTGCGGGTGCTGGCGTTAAGCTGGGCCGTGGTCGCCGTTCTGGCTGGTGCCGGCGTCGCCACGCTGCTCGTGCTGGGCCCGCCGCCCCGTCCGCATGCAACCGCGGCCGATGCGCCAGCCGCCCATCCTCCTGCACTCGCCCACGCGCCGCCCGATGCCCATGCGGCACCTGTCGCCGTCGCCCCGTCCGTCACCGTGGAACCTGTGCGCGTCACCGTGGAACCTGCGCGCGTCACCGTCCCTCGTGCCGCCGGTTCCCCCATCACGCTGCCCGACACCGCCCTGCTGGAGTCGTCGCCCGGCTTCGCGCCGGCCACGCTGCCGCGCATCGCCGCAGACGGGCAGTTGCCCCGCGTCCTGTATGCCGCCGGCGCCGATCCGCCCGACCATCGGCCACGCGTGGCCATGGTGATCGCCGGGATCGGCATGTCCGGAATGGACAGCGAAGCGGCGGTCGCCCAGTTGCCCGCCGCGGTGTCGCTAGCGATCACCCCGTATGCACCGCGCAGCGACCGGTTGCTCGACCTGGCGCGGGCGGCCGGGCACGAGCTGTTCGTGTCCCTGGCATTGGAGCCCAGCCGCTATCCGCTGGATGATCCCGGCCCGCAGACGCTGCTGACCACGCTGTCGGCCACCGCCAACGCGCAGCGCCTGGAATGGACGCTGTCGCGCTTCGACGGCTATGCCGGCGCCATCGGCGCGCTGGGCGTGATGCGCGGCGAACGCTACGCGGGGTCCGACCAGATGCGCATGGTGCTGCAGGAACTCGCGCATCGCGGCCTGGCCTATGTCGACCCGCGGCCGGACGGCGCGCTGGCCAACGCGGCGGCACCGCTTCCGGCCATGCGCCGGGTGGATGTCGTGGTCGACGAACCCGCCGTGCGGGTCGAGATCGAGGCCCGGCTGGCCCGGCTGGAACAGGTCGCGCGCGACCGCGGCACCGCTGTGGGCCTCGCCGGCGCCCCTGCCCCGGTGACGCTGGACCGCATCGCCGCATGGTCCGCGACGCTGGCCCAACGCGGCATCGTGCTGGTGCCGGTCACGTCGATCCTGGCAGCGCCGCGCGCCATTACGGCCCGGCGGTCGCAATGATGCCAACGGCTGTGTTCGGTAACCTTTCCGTCGGATGCGGCCGTTGGCATCACGCGCCGGGTTGGCCGGCGGCGGCGCGCCAAACAAAGACTCATGCCACCGGTCATGCTTCATGGCCGTTGGTATGAGCCATTCCACCCTGCCGTACCGCCCGAACGTCGGCGCCGCGCTGTTCAACCGCGACGGCCTGGTGCTGGTGGCCCGCCGCGCCGACCTGCCCAACGCGGAAGGTACCGCCGGCGGCTGGCAGCTCCCGCAGGGCGGCATCGACGCCGACGAGGACCCTCGCCTGGCCGTGCTGCGCGAGCTGACCGAGGAGATCGGCACCGCCCGCGCGACCATCGTCGGCGAGCACCCGGACTGGCTGACCTACGACCTGCCGCCGGAGCTGCTGGGCCGCGCGCTGGGCGGACGCTACCGCGGCCAGCGGCAGCGCTGGTTCGCGCTACGGTTCGACGGCGACGACGCCGACATCCGCCTGGACCGCGACCCGCACCCGGAATTCGACGCCTGGCGCTGGGCCGCGCTGTCGGACCTGCCGGAACTTGCGCCGCCGTTCAAGCGGGACATCTACCGGACCCTGGCAAGATCTTTCGCAGGCTTCGCCACCGGCCTGCGGGACGGGTGACGCTGCGCCTGGCCATCCTACGGTTTGTCGGTCTCCAGCTTCGCTCCGCCGACCACCGCCTCACGCCGCGCCGCATCCAGCCGTTCAACCTCGGTCTGCGCCTTGGTGCGCCCGTGGCGAACGCGGTTCTCCTGCGCGTCCTGCGACGCCTTCGCACGGGCCAGGCGTCGCTTTGCCTGACGAAGGTTGATAACCTCGGCCATGCCGCCATTCTGACCGGCTGCACCGCCCGATTGCAAGGATGCCCGCCACATGGCCCACATCACCCTCACCGCCGCCGACGGCCACACCCTCGACACCTGGAAGACCGGCCCCGAGAGCGCCGCCTGCGGCCTGGTGGTCGTGCAGGAGATCTTCGGCGTCAACAGCCACATGCGCAACGTCTGCGCAGCCTTCGCCGAGGCAGGCTACGCGGTGATCGCCCCCGCGCTGTTCGACCGCGCCGAACGCGGCGTGGAGCTGGGCTACGCCGCGCCGGACGTGGCCCGCGGGCGCGACCTGCGCGCGCTGGTGCCGGACGCCGGCGCGATCGCCGACATCGAGGCCGCGGCGGCAGCCCTCGGCGACCGTCCCCTCGGCATCGTCGGCTACTGCTGGGGCGGCACCATCGCCTGGTGGGGCGCCACCCGCACCCACGCGTTCAAGGCCGCGGTCGGCTGGTATGGCGGCGGCATCGCCGGCACCCGGTCCGAGATGGCGCATTGCCCGGTGCAGCTGCATTTCGGCGAAAAGGACAGCGGCATCCCGCTGACCGACGTAGAGGCCATCCGCGCCGCCCAGCCCAAAACCGACATCCACGTCTACCCCGGCGCCCAGCACGGCTTCGGCTGCGACGAACGCGCCAGCTTCAGCGCCCCGGACGCCGCCGAGGCCCAGCGGCGCACCCTGGGTTTCCTCCGGCAGAACCTCGGCGGATAGCTATCCCGGCCGGCGCCAGCAGAACGTCAGCTCGTGCTTGTTGTGAAACAGGTGCATCACCCGCGCGCCGGGAATGGCTGCAAAGGCCGCCACCGCGTCGTGGTCGGTGGCGCCCTGCAGCTTGATGGTGCAGATGATGCGGCCGGTGCGGCCGTCGGCGATCCAGGCGCGGACCAGATCGAGCAGCCGGTCGGGATAAGCGACGATGTCGCTGAACAGCCAATCCACCGGCTCGGGCAGCACCGCGAAGGCGCTGCCTCGGCGGAACGACACGCCCGGCATCGCCGCCACCGCGGGCGCCAGCGCGGCCTTGTCGACTGCAACGACGTCAGCGCCCAGCTTTGCGACCGCCCAGGTCCAGCCGCCCGGGGACGCACCGAGGTCTAGACAGGTATCGCCGGGCTGCGGCCAGGCGCCCACCCGCGTGCAGGCCTCCCACAGCTTCAGGTAGGCGCGGCTGGGCGGGCCGACATGGTCCTCGACGAAGACGCATTCGCCGTTCACGAAGGGGCTGGACTTGGTCGGGCTGGCGAGCAGCAGGTCCGGCGCCAGCAGGGTCCAGGCGCCCAGATGGCCGGACGGCGCCGGTTCGGGAAACACCAGCGGGCGCGCCTTCACCGGCGGCAGCCGCTCCCCGATCAGCGCGGCGCGGCGATGGTGATCCACGGCATGGCAGGACCAGTTGCGCTGCATCGCCCGCAGCGCGTCGGATGCGGCCTTGATCGAGGCGACCGGGATTTCCCATGTGTCGGTCCACACGTCCAGCGCCCACAGCGACGCGAACGGCGGCTCGGGCGACAGCGCCAGGCGGCCGTGCCAGGCGGTGACGGTCCGCCCCGCGCGCGCAAGCTCCTCGGCGAGGGTGTCTTCCAGGCCCTCCGGCGCCAGGTAGGCGGCGGCGATCACCGACGCAGGGCCGAGACCGCCAGCAGCGCCCAGGCCAGCATCAGGATGGTCCCGCCGGTCGGCGCCACCGAACCCAGGCGGATGCCGCCCAAGGCCGAGGCGTAGACCGCGCCGCAGAACAGCAGCGTGCCCAGGATGAAGCCTAACCCGGCCATGCGCGCCGGCCAGCCGCCACGCTCCGCCCACAGGCCGGCGAACAGCAGCGCCGACGCGTGCCAACCCTGTATCTGCACGGCGCTTGCCAGCGCGACGGTGCCGGCGGGATCGATGGCCGCGTGCGCGGCGTATGCGGACATCCCCACCGCCCCCAACCCTGCCAGCGCCCCGATCGCCACGAACAGCCTTGCCATGCCACGTACCCCGCCCGGCGTGCTTTTCAGGCGGCCGCCAAGGGAAGTCCAGCCTTTCGCGTCCCGACGCCAGCCGGCATAATGCCGCCATGCCACGCGGTGACCTGTTTCCCGAGATCGGACCCTACGAGACCGGCCTGCTGCCGCTGGGCGACAGGCACGTCATGTACTGGGAACAGGTGGGCAACCCCGACGGCCAGCCGGTGCTGTTCCTGCACGGCGGCCCGGGTGCCGGCGCCGGCGTCGTGCACCGCCGGTTTTTCGACCCGAACCGCTGGCGCATCGTCATCTTCGACCAGCGCGGCGCCGGACGCTCGCACCCGATGGGCAGCCTCGCGGCAAACACCACCCCGCATCTGGTCGCCGACATCGAGGTGCTGCGCCGCCACCTGGGCATCCCGCGCTGGATGCTGTTCGGCGGATCGTGGGGGTCCACCTTGGCGCTGGCCTACGCCCAGGCGCATCCGGCGCAGGTGTCGGCCTGCGTGCTGCGCGGCATCTTCCTGGGCCGCCCGCAGGAGGTCGAGTGGTTCCTGCACGGCATCGCCACCGTCTTCCCCGAGGCGCACGCCGCCTTCTCCGGCTTCCTGCCGCCGGACGAGCGCCACGACCTGCTGGGCAGCTACCTGAAGCGCCTGTGCGACTCCAACCCGGTCGTGCACGGCCCGGCGGCGCGGGCGTGGAGCCAGTACGAAGGTTCCGCCAGCACGCTGCTGCCCAGCCCGGACACCGTGGCGCATTTCGCCCAGGACCCGACGGCGCTCGGGCTGGCGCGGATCGAGGCGCACTACTTCGCCCACGACCTGTTCCTGCGCGACGGCGGCCTGCTGGCCGGCATGGCGGACATGGCGCACATCCCGGCCGAGATCGTGCAGGGCCGCTACGACATGGTGTGTCCGCCGTGTTCGGCCTTTGCCCTCGCGGCGGCCTGGCCGGCGGCGCGGCTGACGGTGGTTCCTGACGCCGGGCATTCCGCCCTGGAACCCGGCGTGCGGCGCGCCCTGGTCGCCGCCGTCGCCCGCTTCGTCGAACCGCGATGATGGTCCGATGCCAACAGGCCCTTCAGCCTGTTGGCTGGATCGGCCCACCGAATCAGGGGAAAACCGGCATGAAGATCGGCGTGATCGGCCTCGGCTCGATGGGCATGGGCGCCGCGCTCAACCTGGTGAAGCACGGCCACGAGGTGCATGGCTGCGAGCTGCGCGAGGCGGCGCGGGCGGAGCTTGACGCCGCCGGCGGCCACACGACGGGCCGCGCCGCCGACCTGCCGCGCGACCTCGACGCCCTGATCGTGTTCGTGGTCAACGCCCGCCAGGCCGAGCAGGTGCTGTTCGGGCCGGACGGCTGTGCCGCCAACATGCAGCCGGGCGCGGTGGTGCTGTGCTGCACCACCTTGTCGCCCGACTTCGCCCGCGCCCTTGAGCAGCTCCTGGCGGCGGCGGGCCTGCTGATGCTGGACGCCCCGGTGTCCGGCGGCGCGGTCGGCGCACGCGGCGGCAGCATGACGGTGATGGCGTCGGGCAGCCCGGCGGCGTTCGACCGCGCCGGGCCGGTGCTGGACGCGGTGGCGTCCAAGGTGTGGCGGCTGGGCGACGCGGCGGGCATCGGCAGCACGGTGAAGATGGTCAACCAGCTGCTGGCCGGCGTCCACATCGCCACCGCCGCCGAGGCCCTGGCCCTGGGCATCCGCGCCGGCGCCGATCCGCAAACCTTGTTCGACGTCATCAGCACGTCGGCCGGCAGCTCGTGGATGTGGCAGAACCGGGTGCCGCACATCCTGGCCGGCGACGACACGCCGCTGTCCGCCGTCGACATCTTCGTCAAGGACCTGGGGATCGTGCTGGACCAGGCGCGCCAGCTGGTGTTCCCGCTGCCGATGGCCTCCGCCGCGCACCAGCTGTTCCTGGCCGCGGCGGCAGCCGGTCACGGCGGGCGCGACGACGCCTTCGTCATAAGGTTCTGGCAGGCGCTGGCCGGGATCGCGCTGCCGGGCGAGGCCGCCGCGGATATGCCGCAGACCGGAACCAAGCCCGGGCAGCCGTGATGCGACGGGCGAACGCCGGTTGGTATGAAACGCCTCCCACTGTTGTGTTCTCGTTATGCTTCGTACATTGTTTGAGCGTTACCGATGCGGGTGCCATGGCGACGCCCGTCGCCGCGAGATTTTGCCGGGGAGACTGTGAAATGCAGTGCAAGGTCTGCGGGCAGCAGTCCGGCGAGGTGTTTCGCGCACAGGTGCTCAAGAAGTACGACGTGGCATATTACCGGTGCCCTGGCTGCGGCTTCATGCAGACCGAAGAACCTTACTGGCTGGACGAGTCGTACTCGTCCGCGATCAGCGACCTCGATCTTGGCCCCGTCAACCGGGCGATCACCGGCGCGCAGATCGTGGAGAGCATCATCCTGGCAGGGTTCGACCCGGACGGAAGGTTCATCGACTGGGGCGGTGGCTACGGCGTGTTCACGCGGCTGATGCGGGACAAAGGCTATGACTTCTTCTGGCAGGATCGTTACTGCCAAAACCTGTTCGCCAAGCATTTCGTCGCCGATGACGACACCTACGAGCTGATGACCTCCTTCGAGGTCTTCGAGCACCTCGTGCAGCCGATGGCGGACATCGAGAAGATGCTTGCCCGCTCCACGAACGTGCTGTTCACGACGCAGCTGCCGCCGGCACGGCTGACAAGCGCGGCCGAATGGTGGTACCTGTCGCCGGAACACGGCCAGCATGTCTCCATCTACTCGGTGGAGTCTCTTCAGGTCATCGCACGGACCTTCGATCTCCATCGAAGCACGGACGGCGCCGCACTCCACCTGCTTTCGCGCGAGCCGTTCCCGCCCACGATGTTCAAGGTCATCGCCCGGAACGGCAAGGCCGCCAACGTCATGCGGCGGGTTCGGCGCAAGATGCACCGCAAGCATTCGCTGCTCATGGACGATTTTCGCACCGTGACCGGGATCGACGCCTGATACGGCTGGCCGGAGCGTTTTCGCGGTCAGGCCGCTTTCATGGCGTGGCTCGGTGCAGCTATGCTGCCCCGCGCATGACCGGAGTCCACACGACGTCTCCGACCTTCCGAGCGCCGGGGACCTTCAGCCGATGGAAAAGCACCAGCTCAACCGCGCCACGCTTTCGCTTCTGCAGCCGCCGGTTCGCGTGCCCGCCTACGACCCCGCCACGGTGACCGCCGGCATCGTTCATCTCGGTCTGGGCAACTTCCACCGGGCGCACATGGCGCGCTACACGCACGAGCTGATGGAGCGCGACCCCGCCGCGTTGCCCTGGGGCATCCTCGGCGCCGGTCTGATGCCGTCCGACCGCCGGATGCTGGACGCCCTGGCTCCGCAGGACAGGCTGTACACCCTGGTCGAGCGCAGCTTCGACAGCGAAACGGTGACGGTGATCGGCTCGCTCGCCGGCGTTATCTTCGCCAGCGAAGACTCCACCGCGCTGCTCGACGCGATCGACGGGCCGGAGGTGCGCATCGTCAGCCTGACGGTGACGGAGAACGGCTACTGCCTCAACCCGTCCACCAAGCGGCTCGACCCCGAGCACCGGCTGATCCGCGCCGACCTCGCCGAGCCGGAGCGTCCGCACAGCGCCATCGGCATCATCGTCGAGGCCTGCCGCCGCCGCATGGCGGCGGGTGCGCCAGGCTTCACGGCCATGAGCTGCGACAACATCCAGGACAACGGCGGCGTGCTTGCCCGCGCCGTGCTGGCGCTGGCCACCCTGCGCGATCCGGCGCTGGCGACCTGGATCGCCGCCAACATCCGTTTTCCCGCCTCCATGGTCGACCGCATCACCCCGGTCACCGCCGCGTCCGACACGGCCGGCCTGGAAGCGAGATACGGCGTCGTCGACCGTTGGCCGGTGTTCTCGGAAACCTTCACGCAATGGGTGATCGAGGACGATTTCGTCGCCGGCCGGCCGCCGTGGGAGCAGGTCGGCGCCCAGTTCGTGCACGACGTGGCGCCGTACGAGTTCATGAAGCTGCGGCTGCTGAACGCCAGCCATCTCGCCGTCTCCGGCCTGGGTCGCCTCGCCGGCTACGTCACCGTCGACCAGGCCATGGCCAACCCGCTGTTTCCCCGCTTCATGGCCGCCCTGATGGAGCGCGAGCTCGGCCCCACCTTGCCGCCGGTGCCGGGCATCGACCTGGACGCCTACAAGCGCACCCTGATCGAGCGCTTCGCCAATCCGGCCATCAAGGACACCGTCGAGCGGGTCAACACCGACGCGCCGCTGAACATCCTGGTCGACCCGATCCGCGACCGGCTGCGCGCCGGTGCCGGCGTCGACCTGCTGGCGCTGGCTTTGGCGGCCTGGCTGCGCCGGGTGCGCGGGCAGGACGAGCAGGGCCAGCCGATCGACGTGCGCCACCCGATGGCCGCCCTGCTGCGCGAACACGCGGTCGCCGGCGGCGACGATCCCGCCCGCCTGCTGTCCATCACGCCGTTGTTCGGCGAGCTGGGCCAGGATGCGCGCCTGCTGGCGGCTGTCCGTCGCTGGCTGACTTCGCTGTACGCCGAAGGCAGCCTGAAGACGCTGGCCCGGGCGGCCGTCGAACTGAAGTTCTGACCCGAAGCCTCACGTTCCTGAACCGATCGCGCCGGGTGCCGGGTAAGCTTGATTGCCGATCCAGGCATCATCTTGCAGCACAGGAAGAAACTCCTTGCAGCGCCGAGGCCGCTGTGGTCTTCTCCCGCAATGAGTTTGCCCTTCTCCTTCACCCCTCTGGCGCAGTGGCTGACGCTCATCGTCGCCGCGCTGCAGAAGGCTGCCGCCGCCCGTGCGGGCCGCGACCACGCGGTGGCGCCCCTCGTCACTCTCCTCTGGACCCGCCTCGCCCGCCTCACCGCCCGCTTCGACGCCCTGGTGGCCCGCCTCACAGCCGGACACCCTGCCGCTCCATGCCGCCAGCGCACCCGGCCAACTTCCACAGCACCCGCCCGCAAGGCACCGGCCGCCGGCTTGCGCCTGCCGCGCAGCCACACCTGGCTGATCCGCCTGCTGCCGGGGGAAGCGGCGTGCTTCGGCGGCCAGCTTCAGGCCCTGCTCGCCGACCCGCAGATGGCGGCCCTGCTGGCCGCCGCTCCGGAAGCCGGCCGCATCCTGCGCCCGCTCTGCCGCCTGCTGGCGATCACACCCGAGGGGATGCTGGCCCTGCCATCCGCCGCCGGGAAAGCGGCTCCCAAGCCGCGCCCCGCGAAGCCCGCGCCGCCGCCCGAGTCCGGCCCCACCCTCGCGCAGATGTGGGCCGCCCTCACCAACCAAACGCCCGCGGCGGCGCCCGACCCCCCTCCACGCAAGCCGCCCTGGCTGAGCCTGGCCTGATCGCACGTCCTGCCCGGGCTGCTTCGCCCGAGGCGGACCCGTGCGCGTTTCACCGACAACCTGGCCTTGCTTCAGGCGATCGCCCTGGCGTTCGACCACGACAAACGTTGACGTGTGCGGATCGGGATGGGACGATCGCGTCAAGTGCCGGACAACTGTTCAGGTCGGCCCGACAAGCGCGATAAAAAGGGAGAAGAACGTTCAATGGCCAAGCTCGATCGGGCAGTCATCATGGTGGCCGGACTGGCAGCGTTTGCCGCCGCCGCACCGGCGCAAGCCGACACCACGCTCACCATCGCCACCGTAAACAACGGCGACATGGTGGTGATGCAGAAGCTGTCCGCCGCCTTCGAGAAGCTGCACCCCGACATCCACCTGCGCTGGGTGGTGCTGGAGGAGAACGTGCTGCGCCAGCGGGTGACGACGGACATCGCCACCAAGGCCGGCCAGTTCGACGTCATGACCATCGGCAACTACGAGGTGCCGATCTGGGCCAAGCAGGGCTGGTTGGCGCCTTACGACAACCTGCCGGCAGCCTACGACGTCGACGACATGATGAAGCCGGTGCGCGAGGCGCTGACCTACGACGGCAAGCTGTACGGGCTGCCGTTCTACGCCGAGAGCGCCATGACCTATTACCGCACCGACCTGTTCGACAAGGCCGGGCTGAAGATGCCGGCGGCGCCGACCTTCGACCAGATCCGCCAGTTCGCCGACAAGATCACCGACAAACCGAACCAGATCTACGGCATGTGCCTGCGCGGCAAGCCCGGCTGGGGCGAGAACATGGCCTTCGTCACCGCGCTGGTGAACGCCTTCGGTGGCCAGTGGTTCGACAGCGGCTGGAAGGCCAAGATCGACTCGCCCGAGTGGAACAAGGCGGTCACCTGGTACAGCGACATCCTGAAGGCCGACGGGCCTCCGGGCGCGTCGTCCAACGGCTTCAACGAGAACCTGGCGCTGTTCTCCACCGGCCATTGCGGCATGTGGATCGACGCCAGCGTCGCCGGCGGCATGCTGTTCGACAAGAAGCAGTCCCAGGTCGCCGACAAGGTCGGCTTCGCGCAGATGCCGACGGGCACGTTCGCCGCGGCACCGACCTGGCTGTGGAGCTGGAACCTGGGCATCCCCGAGTCGTCGAAGAACAAGGCGGCGGCGCGGACCTTCGCCACCTGGGCGACATCGAAGGACTACATCAAGCTGGTCGCGGCCGAGAACGGCTGGGTCGCGGTGCCGCCCGGCACCAGGCTGTCGACCTATGCCAGCGAGGACTACAAGAAGGTCGCCCCCTTCGCCGGCTTCGTGAGGACGGCCATCGAGCAGGCCCGCCCAGGCGCGCCGACGCGTGAGCCGCGGCCGTACACCGGCGCGCAGTTCGTCGCCGTGCCGGAGTTCCAGGGCATCGGCACCCAGGTGGGGCAGACCATCGCCGGCACCCTGACCGGCCAGAGCACCGTGGACCAGGCGCTGAAAACCGCGCAGGCGGCGACCGCGCGCACGATGACGCAGGCCGGCTACCCGAAGAAGTAAGCCATGTCGATCGCGCAAGTGGGGACGGTGGCCCCCCCAGTAGACACGCCGGCGGCACCGTTCGGTCGTGCCGCCCGCCTGCTGGCGATGCCGGCCATCGGCGTGCTGCTGCTGTGGATGATCGTGCCGCTGGTGATGACCGTGTGGTTCTCGTTCCAGCGTTACAACCTGCTCGACCCGTCGGCGGACACCTTCGCCGGCATCGACAACTACGCCTTCCTGGTCACCGACCCGGATTTCTGGGTGTCGCTGACCAACACCTTGCTGCTGCTTGGCTCGGTGCTGATCATCACCGTCGGCTTCGGCACCTTGCTCGCCGTGCTGTTCGATCAGCCGTTCCCGGGCCAGGGCGTCGCGCGGCTGCTGGCGATCGCGCCGTTCTTCGTCATGCCGACGGTCAGCGCGCTGATCTGGAAGAACCTGATGATGCACCCGATCTACGGGGTGTTCGGCGCCATCTCGCGCGCTTTCGGGTTCACCCCGGTCGACTGGTTCGCGCAATACCCGATGGCGTCGGTCATCCTGATCGTGTCGTGGGAATGGCTGCCCTTCGCGCTGTTGATTCTACTGACCGCGGTGCAGTCGCTGGACCACGAGCAGCGCGAGGCGGCACGGATGGACGGCGCCGGGGTGATCGCGCAATTCTTCTTCATCACCCTGCCGCACATGCGCCGCGCCATCAGCGTGGTGGTGATGATCGAGACGATCTTCCTGCTGACCGTGTTCGCCGAGATCTTCGTCACCACCTCCGGCGGCCCGGGCAACGCCACCACCAACCTCGCCTTCCTGATCTACGCCCGTGCGCTGCTGCAGTTCGATGTCGGCGGCGCGTCGGCCGGCGGCGTGGTCGCCATCCTGCTGGCCAACATCGTGGCGTTCTTCCTGGTCCGCAGCATCGCCCGCGGCCTGGTGGTCTGATCCATGGAACAATCCGTCGGCCAACGCATCCTGATCGCCGTCACCGGCTGGACCGTGGCGCTGCTGCTGTTCTTCCCGATCTTCTGGATGGTGCTGACCAGCTTCAAGACCGAGGTTGGCGCCATCGCCTCGCCGCCGGAGCTGTTCTTCTTCCCCACCCTGTCCAGCTACGCCGAGGTGCAGGAACGCGCCAACTACCTCCGCTTCGCGCTAAACAGCGTTGTCATCTCGTTCGGCGCCAGCATCCTCGCATTGGCCCTGGGCGTTCCCGCCGCCTACGCCATGGCGTTCCATCCGACCGCGCGCACCCGCGGCACCCTGCTGTGGATGCTGTCGACCAAGATGCTGCCATCGGTCGGCGTGCTGCTGCCGATCTACCTGCTGTTCCGCAACGCCAACCTGCTCGACACCCAGTTTGGCCTGATCGTCGTCTACGCGTTGATGAACCTGCCGATCGTGGTCTGGATGCTGTTCACCTTCTACAAGGAGGTGCCGAACGAAATCCTGGAAGCCGGCCGCATGGACGGCGCCCGCACGGGGAGCGAGCTGTGGTTCCTGCTGATGCCGCTCACCCTGCCCGGCGTCGCGTCCACCGGCCTGCTGTCCCTCATCCTGTGTTGGAACGAGGCGTTCTGGAGCCTCAACCTGACCTCCTCGGCCGCGGCGCCGCTGACCGCCTTCATCGCTTCGTTCTCCAGCCCCGAAGGGCTGTTCTTCGCCAAGCTGTCGGCCGCCTCCACGGTCGCGGTCGCGCCCATTCTGGTCTTCGGCTGGCTCAGCCAGCGCCAGCTCGTGCGCGGGCTCACCTTCGGCGCCGTGAAGTAGGAAACACGCATGGCAACACTGACCCTGCGCGGGCTGCACAAAAGCTACGGCCCGGTCGAGGCGATCAAAGGCATCGACCTGGATGTCGCCGACCGCGAGTTCGTGGTGTTCGTCGGCCCCTCCGGCTGCGGCAAGTCCACCCTGCTGCGGATGATCGCCGGGCTGGAGCAGATTTCCGCCGGCGAACTGCAGATCGACGGCCGGCGGGTCAACGAGGTCGGCCCGGCCGACCGCGGCCTGGCCATGGTGTTCCAGTCCTACGCGCTGTACCCGCACATGACGGTGCGGCAGAACATGGGCTTCGCGCTGCGCCTGGCGCAGGTGCCGCGCGAGGAACGCGACCGCAAGGTGGCCGAGGCCGCCCGCGTGCTGCAGCTCGACGCCTACCTGGACCGCACCCCCAAGGAACTTTCCGGCGGCCAGCGCCAGCGCGTGGCGATCGGGCGCGCCATCGTGCGCAACCCCAAGGTGTTCCTGTTCGACGAGCCGCTGTCCAACCTGGACGCCGCCCTGCGCGGCCAGATGCGCATCGAGCTGGCACGCCTGCACGAGGACCTCCAGGCGACCATGATCTACGTCACCCACGACCAGGTCGAGGCGATGACGATGGCCGACAAGATCGTCGTGCTGCAGGCCGGGCGGGTCGAGCAGGTCGGCTCGCCGCTGCAGTTGTACCACCACCCCGCCAACCTGTTCGTCGCCGGCTTCATCGGCTCGCCGCGCATGAACATGCTGAGTGCGAAGGTCGTCGGCACCGACGCGGCCGGCGTTGCGCTGGACCTGCCCGACGGCGCCCGCGTCGTGGTGCCGGTGGCGGCCGACGGCGTGCGGACCGGCGACGCGGTGACGCTCGGCATCCGGCCGGAGGCGCTGGTGCCCGCGCCGCAGGGGGAGCTGTCCGGACAGGTGCTGCTGGTGGAACGCCTCGGCGCGCTCACCCTGATGCATGTCTCGCTCGGCACCGGCGGGTCGCTCGGCGCCGGCCAGGCGATGATCGTGCAGACGGACGGCGCCGACGCCACCCGGGCCCATGCGCCGATCCGCCTGGCGATCGACGCGGCGGCCTGCCACGTGTTCGGACCCGACACCATCGCCTTGCCGCGGCTGGTCACGCATCCCCTGACAGCGCAAGCCGGCGCGCGTGTTCCATCAACGGCGCAGGCCGGCCCGCATGTTTCTCGGGCTTGATCTCGGCACCTCCGCGGTCAAGGCGCTGCTGGTCGACGGCAACCAGCGCAGCGTCGGCAGCGCCACCGCACCCCTGACCGCATCGCGCCCGCACCCCGGCCACAGCGAACAGGACCCGGAAGCCTGGTGGCAGGCGATGCTGCTGGCGGTGGACGAACTGCAAGCCGCCCATCCGAAGGCGCTGGCCGCCGTCCAGGGCATCGGGCTGTCCGGCCAGATGCACGGGGCGGTGCTGCTCGATCGCGCCGGCGACGTGCTGCGGCCAGCGATCCTGTGGAACGACACGCGCGCGGCAGCGGAATGCGGCGAGCTGCTGCGGCTGTTCCCCACGCTGGAGCAGGTCACCGGCAACCTCGCCATGCCCGGCTTCACCGCGCCCAAGCTGCTGTGGGTGCGCAGGCGCGAGCCGGACATCTTCGCCCGCGTCGCCAAGGTGCTGCTGCCGAAGGCCTGGATGCGCTGGCGCATGACCGGCGAGATGATCGAGGAGATGTCCGACGCCTCCGGCACGCTGTGGCTCGACACCGGCGCGCGCGACTGGTCCGACGCCGCCCTGGCCGCCACCGGCCTGACCCGCGCCGCCATGCCGAACCTGGTTGAGGGCAGCGCCCGCGCCGGCACGCTGAACCCCGATCTGGCCCAACGCTGGGGCATGGCGCGCCCGGTGCTGGCCGGCGGCGCGGGCGACAACGCCGCCGGCGCGGTCGGGCTGTCGGCGATCCATCCCGGCGACGCCTTCGTGTCGCTGGGCACCTCCGGCGTGCTGTTCGCCACCACGCCCCGCTTCGCGCCGTATCCGCAGGCCGCCGTGCACGCGTTCTGCCACGCCCTCCCCGGCGTCTGGCACCAGATGGGCGTGACCCTGTCGGCGGCATCCAGCCTCGCCTGGTGGGCGCAGGTCACCGGCCTGACCGAGGCGGCGTTGCTCGCCGAGGTGCCGGTGCCGCAGACGGCCAGCCCGGCCCTGTTCCTGCCCTATCTCGGCGGCGAGCGCACGCCCCACAACGATGCCCGCGTGCGCGGCACCTTCGCCGGCCTGTCGCACGACACCGACTGCGCAGCGATGACCCAAGCGGTGCTGGAGGGCGTGGCGTTCTCGTTGCGCGATTGCCTTGACGCGCTGGCCGCCTCCGGAACGCGCATCGCCGAGGCCGACGTGATCGGCGGCGGCTCGCGCTCCCGGTTATGGATCGCCATCATCGCCGCGGCGCTGGACATCCCGTTGCACCGGGTGGCGGAAAGCGAACACGGCGGTGCGTTCGGCGCCACCCGGCTCGCCCGCATGGCGGTGACCGGCGAAGCCCCGGAGGACGTGTGCTCAAGGCCCGATCGGATCGAGACCATCATGCCCGACCCGGCGCTGGCCGAAGCCTACGCCGCCCGGCAAAGCGTCTACCGCGCACAGTATGACATGATCGCCGGCCGTTGAACCTGGCCCACCGACTGGCTTTGCGTGTGCCCGCCATCCGGCGGCTGCGCGACGCGCGCGACGCGCTGACCGGCGAGCGGAACGCCCTGCTGGACCGGCTTGCCGCCAGCCGGGCCGCGGCGGCGCCAAGCCCCTTCGTCCATTACAACGCCAGCTTCGACCCGCAGGCCGTCATGCGGCGGCACGCGGCGCCCGACCTGCAGCCCCGACCGGGATACCTGACCAACTATCTCGGCGTGCTGATCGACCCGAAATACCTTCCAAACGTGCTCGCCGGGCGCGGCGGAACGGTCGAGGCCATCCCCATCCCGGCCAACTGGCACGCCGACATCGCCGAGTGGGGTGCGGCGTTGCGCGCGGTCGATCTGGCGCGGGGCAGCTTCGTGGTGATCGAGCTCGGCTGCGGCTGGGGCTGCTGGATGAACAACACCGGCGTCGCCGCCCGGCGCGCCGGCCTGGACGTGCATCTGATCGGCGTCGAGGGCGATGCCGGCCACCTCGCCTTCGCGCGAGGCGACCGCGGCGAACGGTTTTGCTCCGCGCCAGGTCACGCTGCACCACGGCGTCGCGGCGGCCACCGCCGGCACCGCGCTGTTCCCTCGCCAGGCGCAGGCCGGCATGGCCTGGGGCCTGGAACCGGTGTTCGGCGCCAGCGCGGCGGCCCAGGCGCAGGCGGCGCGCTCCGGCAGCCACGACGCGCTGACGATGATCACCCTGGCCGAGCTGACGGCGGCGTGGCCGCGGATCGACCTGCTGCACGTGGACATCCAGGGCGGCGAGGCCGACCTGATCGCCGGATCGCTGCCCGTGCTGCGCGAGAAGGTCGCCTATCTGTTGATCGGCACGCACACGCGCCAGATCGAGGGCGCGCTGTTCGGCACCTTGCTGGCGGCCGGATGGCAGCTGGAGATCGAGCGTCCGGCGTTGCTCGCAGTGGGACCGGAAGGCCCCGTCGTCACGGTCGACGGCGTGCAGGGCTGGCGCAACCCGGCGCTGCTCCCCGCCTGAAGACACTTCTTCGCCAAAAGCATGTGCATGCCCTTTGTTGCCGTCCACCGTCCGCGTGACGCGCCATGTTCGTGCTCCTGAAGTCCGCCGTCGATGAAGCTTGCAACGAAGCCGGCCGCGGCACGATCATCGTTTTTCAATTCATAACCCTGGAGATCGAGCCGCATGACGCCAAGCCGTTCCGTGAAGCATTGGCTTATGGCGGCCTTCATGATGTCGGCCGCCCCCGCGCACGCGGAAACCAGCGTCCTGCGCGTCGTGCCGCAATCCGACATCGTCCTGCTCGACCCGGTGTTCGGCACCGCCACCATCTCCAACATCGCCGGCACGATGGTCTACGAGTCGCTGTTCGCCTGGGACGCGGTGCTGGAGCCGAAGCCGCAGATGGCGGAAAGCTGAGCATCTCGCCGGACCGGCTCACCTGGCGCTTCACCCTGCGTCCCGGCCTGCGCTTCCACGACGGCCAGGGCGTGACCACGGCCGACGTCATCGCCTCGCTGCGGCGCTGGATGGAGTTCGACGGCGGCGGCGGCAAGCTGGCCGAAGCCACCGCCGCCATGCAGGCGATCGACGCCGCGACCTTCGAGATCCGCCTGAAGCGGCCTTTCCCCGGCATGCTGGCCGTCCTGGCCGCGGCCCCGTCGCGCTTCGCCGCCGTCATGCGGGCCGGCGACATCACCGGCGAGCGCAGGCCCGTCACCAGCGCCATCGGCTCCGGCCCGTTCCGCTACGTGGCGTCCGGTCGCGTCAGCGGCAGCCGCGTGGTGTGGGAGCGCAACCCGGACTACGTGCCGCGCCCCGAACCCCCCGATGGGCTGGCCGGCGGCCGCGTGGCGAAGGTCGACCGGGTGGAATGGCAAATTCTGCCGGACCCCTCCACCGTCGCCGCCGCGCTGCTGCACGGCGAGGTCGATTTCGTCGAGCGCATGTCGCTCGACCTGATGCCGGTGGTGGCGAAGGACCCCGGTATCGTGCTGCGCCGGCTCAGCCCGCTCAGCGACCAGACCATGTTGCGCGCCAACAGCCTGCAGCCGCCGTTCAACGACGTGCGTGCCCGCCAGGCGCTGAACTACATCGTTGACCAGGGCGACGCGATGGGGGCGGCGTTCGGCGACCCCGCCAACTGGCAGCGCTGCAACGCCTTCTTCCTGTGCGGCGGCCCATACGGCACCGAGGCCGGCGCGGAAGGCTTCCACCAGGATTTCGCCAAAGCCCGCGCCCTGCTGGCCGAGGCCGGCTACAACGGGGAAAAACTGGTCTTCATCGCCTCGCACGACAACACCAACGGCGTGATGTCGGAGGTGGCGCAGGACGCCATGGCGAAGGCCGGCCTGAACGTCGAGATGGTGTGGTCGGACTGGGTGACCGTGGTGGGCCGTGCCCTGAACCAGGGCCCGCCGGCCGCCGGCGGCTGGAACCTGCGCGTCACCAGCACGCCGGGCGCCCCGACCGCCAGCCCGCAGACCAACGCCGGCGCCGACATGAGCTGCAACCGCCGCAACTTCTCCGGCTGGCCCTGCGACGAGGAGGCCGAACGGTTGCGCGCGCTGTTCCTGGACGCCGACGCGGGCGCCCGGCCGGCGCTGCTGCAACAGCTGCATCGGCGCCTTGCGGAGATGGCCCCTTATCGCGTGCTGGGGCAGTCGATCGGATCGAGCGCATGGCGGTCCAACGTCGGCGGCGTGCTGGCCTCCCCGGTGGCCGCCTACTGGAACATCGAGAAAAAGTAGCGACGCGGCCGGCGGCGACCGACGAAACCAATGGCCGGCGAGCCAAGTTACCCCGTCATCGACGCGCCCCCGGCCGTCGCCTGCCAGTCCATCTCGTAAAGGAGCCCGCAATGAGCAACGAAGTCGCCCTCCGCCGCAACTCGTCATCCGCCCTGCTGAGCCTGGGGGAGCGGACACTGTATGTCGGCGGCGGCATCGCCCTGGCAGCCGCCGCCATCAAGCCGCGGCCGAGCGTGCTGCTGACCCTGCTGGCCTTCGCCGGCGGCGCCTACCTGGCCTGGCGCGGCGTGGAAGGCACCGACCCCGTGAAGGCGATCATCAAGGACTACGAGCCGGGCATGCGCTGACATCGAAGATCGTAGGATGGGTCAAGCGAAGCGTCACCCATCGGGATTGGTCCGGTTGGCGGCGGGTGACGCCGCGCCCGCCCATCCTACGACGATGCCAGCACGGCGTCGCAGACGCGCTCCACATCCTGGTCGGTCAGGTCGGGGTGCAGCGGCAACGCCATGATCCGCGTGGCGAGGTCCTCGCTGACCGGCAGCGCCACGCCGTCATGCGTGGCGCGATACGCCGGCTGGTGGTGCAGGGGCCTGGGGTAGTAGATCGCGCTCGGCACGCCGGCCGCCTTCAGCCCCGCCTGCATGCGGTCGCGCGCCGCGCCGTCCGGCAGCAGGATGGCGTAGATCGCCCAGGCGGCGGTGCTGTCCGCCACCCGCGCCGGCGTTGTCACCGCGTTGCCCAGCCGACGATCATACACTTCGGCGATGCGCTCGCGGGCACGCAGCTCCTCGGGGAACACGGTCAGCTTGCTCAGCAGCACGGCGGCCTGGATGGTGTCCAGGCGGCCGTTCATGCCGGTGCGCAGCACCTCGTAGCGGGTGGTTCCCTCGCCGTGGGTGCGCAGGCTGCGGAACAGGGCCGCGCGCTCCGCGTCTTCGGTGAACAGCGCCCCGCCGTCGCCGTACGCGCCCAGCGGCTTGGACGGGAAGAAGCTGGTGGCGGTCACGTCGGCCAGGCCGCCCAGCATGCGGCCGTGCAGGCTGGCGCCGAAGCTCTGCGCGCAGTCATCCAAGGTAGTCAGCCCCTCGCGCGCCGCGACGGCCGAGATCGCCGGCCAGTCCGCCGGCTGTCCGAACAGGTCGACGCCGATCACCATGCGCGGCGTCAGCGCGCCGACCGCCCGCACCGTGTCGATGCGGGACTGCAGATGCGCCGGGTCCATCTGGAAGCTTCGCGGATCGACGTCGACGAACACCGGCGTGGCGCCCAGCACCAGCGGCACCTCGGCGGTGGCGGTGTAGGTGAAGGCCGGCAGGAACACCGCGTCGCCGCGCCCAATGCCCTCCGCCATCATGGCGATCTGCAAGGCGTCGGTGCCGGAGCTGACGCCGACGCAGTGCCTGGCACCGCAGAAATCCGCCAGCGCCCGTTCCAGTTCGGCGATCTCGGGGCCCATCACGAACTGGCAATGTGTCAGGACAGCGTCCAGCCTTGCGCGCAGATCGACGGCGATGCGGGCCTGCTGCGCCTTCAGGTCCAGGAACGGAATTGGCCTGGCCGTGGAAGAGTCATTCATGACGGCTCCATCACGCCCGCGCGGCATCGGCGCGGCCGTCCTTGTTGTGGTCGAATTCGGGGATCAGCCGCGCCAGCATCGCCAGCGCCAGGCGGGTGTTGCCGCCGCGGCAGGTCAGCGCCAGCTCGTCGATCGCGCGGGCGATGATGGCCGGGTCGGCGGTGCGCGGGGATGCCATCAGCAGGCCGGGATAGGCGGTCGGCGCCGGCGGCTCGTGGCCATGGAACAGCTCCTCGAACAGCTTCTCGCCCGGGCGCAGGCCGGTGAACCTTATCTGCACGTCGGCATCGGGCCGCAGCCCGGCCAGCCGGATCATCTGGCGGGCCAGCTCGACGATCTTCACCGGCGGCCCCATGTCCAGCACGAAGATGCCGCCTTGTCCCAGCGCGTCGAATGCCTGTTCGCCGGAGCCGACGACGCTCGCCTCCAGCACCAGGCCGACCGCCTCGCGCACCGTCATGAAGTAGCGCTGCATGTCCGGATGGGTGACGGTCAAGGGGCCGCCGCGGGCGAGCTGGCGCTGGAACAGCGGCACCACGCTGCCGGTGCTGCCCAGCACGTTGCCGAAGCGCACGGTGATGCAGCGCATGCCGCCCGACCTGCGCGCATCGATGTCCAGGCCCTGGCAGAACATCTCGGCCAAACGCTTACTGGCGCCCATCACGCTGGTCGGGTTGACCGCCTTGTCGGTGGAGATGAGCACCATCGCCGCCGCACCGACGGCGCGCGCCGCCTCGGCCACGTGGCGGGTGCCGCCGGCGTTGGTCAGGATGCCTTCCAGCGGGTTGTCCTCGACCATCGGCACGTGCTTCAGGGCGGCGGCGTGGAACACCAGCTCGGGACGGAAGTCGTCCATCACCGTGCGGATGCGGGCCTCGTCGCGCACGTCGGCCAGCATCGCCCGGCGCGGCACGGCGGGCAGCGTCTCGCCCAGTTCGAGGTCGATCTGCCACAGCGCGAACTCGCCGTTGTCCAGCAGGCCCAGCACCGACGGCCCCAGGGCGGCCACCTGGCGCGCCAGCTCGGCGCCGATGCTGCCGCCGGCGCCGGTCACCAGCACGCGCCGGCCCTGCACCAGCCGCGCCATGCCGGCCCGGTCCAGGCGGACCTGCGGGCGGTTCAGCAGGTCCTCCAGCGCCACCGGCTTCAGCTCCAGCCTGGCGGCGCCTGACGGGTCGGGTGCGGTGGCGTCCAATGTCGTGGCGCGGGCGGCACGGGCGACGCGCACGCCTTCCGCCCCGGCGGCTTCCATCAACGCGGCCAGCGCGTCGCCGGACAGCTCGGGGTCGGTCACCACCAGGGCCACCGGCAGCGTGTCCGCGGCGCGCAGCCGGGCCAGCACCGCCGGCGCATCGGCCAGCGAACCGAGGATCGCGTGCCCGTTCAGCCGCCGGCCGGTCTGCGCGGTGCCGGTGGAAAGCAGGCCGGCGACGCGGTACGGCGGATTGCGCTCGCCGCCCATGGCACGGATGAACAGGTCGGCACCGTCGCCCGAGCCGACGAGCAGCACCGGTGGGGCCGACTCGGTGCGCGCCGCGTCCTCCTGCTTCAGCCGGTAGGCGATGCGCGGCAGGCTGAGCAGCACCATCAGCGACAGCGCGTGCGCCACCGGGAAAGCCGGGCTGGCGAGGACGATGCCCGCCTCGTGCAGCGGCACCGGGAACAGCGCGGCGGCGGCGATGCTGGCGGCGGTGACGCCCAGCAGGTCGCCGACGCCGACGAAGCGCCAGTACTGCACCGACAGCCGGAACGGCAGGCCCGCCAGCAGCAGCACCGCGGCGCCCCAGGCGATCGTCCACGGATGCGCCAGCACATCACCTGCCGGATCGGTCAGCCAACGCGCCAGCGGCACGGCGCCGGCGGCCAGCAGACCGTCCAGCCCGGCGTTCATCCCAATCCGGACCAGGGCGCGACGCGGTACCATAGGCGTTGCAATACACCAGCGATCCCCAATCGCCCATCCCCGCCGGCTGGCGGGTCCGGCTTCGTTGCGGCACCATGGGCGCATGACCTTGATCGCCTTCGTCCGTCATCTCGCGTTCTGTGTTAGCCTGGCCATGGTGTCCGCCGTGATGGTGCGGGCGATGATCGCGGCGCGGGTGATGGACACGCCCAATCCGCGCAAGGCCCATGCCACGCCCACGCCGAAGGGGGGCGGGGTGGGCATCGTGGTGGCGTTCCTGCTGGGCATCGCGGTGCTGTACGGCTTCGCGCAGTTCGCCCGGCTGGGGGACGGCTATTTCCGCGGCGTGATCGCGGCGGCCGCCCTCATCGCCGTGGTGTCGTTCATCGACGACGTCTACGACTGGCCGTTCGCCTTCAAGCTGGCGGCGCAGGTGGCGGCGGCGCTGGCGGCGGTGGGCAGCGGGCTGTACGTGTCGGTCTACAACCTGCCCGGCATCGGCGCGGTGGACATCGGCTGGCTCGGCATCCCGGCGACCCTGGCGTGGATATTGTTCGTCACCAACGCGATGAACTTCGTCGACGGGCTGAACGGGCTGGCGGCCGGCACGACCTTGGTGGCATCGGTGTTCCTGGCGGCGATCGCCGGCTTGCAGGAAGGCTGGTTCGTGTATTTCGCGGCGTTGCTGCTGGCCGCCGGCACGGCGGGGTTCCTGCCGTTCAACTTCCCGCGCGCGCGCATCTTCATGGGCGATGTCGGCAGCCAGTTCTGCGGCTTCATGCTGGCCGTGCTGGGCGTGGCCGCGGCGCGTTTCGGCAGCGTGGACATGAGCTTCCTGCTGGTGCCGCTGCTGCTGCACGGCGTGCTGTTCGATGTGGCCTTCACCCTGGCGCGGCGCCTGCTGGCCGGGCACAACATCATCCACGCCCACCGCGGCCACCTGTATCAGATCGCCCAGCGGGCCGGCATGGACGCGCGCCGGGTGGCGATGACGCACTGGGGCTTCGCGGCGCTGGGTGGGGTGGTGGCGCTGGCGTTCCTGTATGCCGGGCCGGCCTGGAAGCTGGCGCTGCCGTTCAGCCTGCTGGGCATGCAGGTCGGCTGGGCGCTGCACGTGGCCCGCCTCGCCCGCCGCGCCGGGTTGCGGGATTGGTAACGCTTCACCGTTACGCCGTTGCAAGCTAACCTGTGCTTCTCCCGGAGACACCGAGCGATGTTGCGACCGATGTTGCTGTTGGCTGCCATGATGTTCGCCGCCACGGCGCAGGCCCAACCCAGGCCCACCAGCAGCGGCACCGGCTTCATGGTGACCGAGGACCGGGCACTCACCAACCACCACGTCATCGACGGCTGCCAGCGCGTGACGGTGCGCAACGCCGGCGGCCAGGTGGCCACGGCCACGGTGATCGCCAGCGACCCGACCCGCGACCTGGCCTTGCTGGGCGTGCCGAAGGGCGTGGTGAAGCCGCTGGTGTTCCGCGAAAACCCCGCCGTGGTGCGCGGCGAGACGGTGGTGACGTACGGCTTCCCGTTGTCCGGCGTGCTGTCGTCCGGCCCGACGCTCACCAGCGGCGACGTGTCGGCCCTGGCCGGGCTGCGCGACAACCCGCTGCACCTGCAGATCAGCGCGCCGGTGCAACCCGGCAACTCCGGCGGGCCGCTGCTGGACTCGCATGCTCATGTGGTGGGCGTGGTGGTGTCCAAGCTGAACGCCATCCGCATCAGCCAGATGACCGGCGGCGACATCCCGCAGAACGTCAACTTCGCCGTCAAGGGCACGGTGGCGCTGGCCTTCCTGCGCGAGAAGGGCGTGAACCCCGCCACCGCCGCCAGCACCGGGCCGGACAAGCGCAACTTCGAGGTGGGCGAGGTCGCCAACGTCTCCACCCTGTTCGTGCAGTGCTACGGCGGCGCCACCCAGGCCGCCGCCGAGACCCCGGCGCGCGGGGCGAAGGCGTCGGACGACCCACGCTTCCGCCTGGTCAACCGCGGCCAGACCTCCATCGGCGAGGTATTCGTGGTGCCCGCCGGCACGCTTAATTACGGCCCCAACCGGTTGCCTGGCGCCCTGGCGCCGGGGGCTGCGATCGGCTTCGCGCCGCCGCGCGACGGTAAGTGCAGCTACGACGTGAAGGTCATCTTCACCGACATGAAGGCACTGGAGCGCAAGGCCATCGACCTGTGCAAGGTCACCGACCTGCCGGTTCCCTGACGCTGACATCCTGCCGCCTCATGGGTTATGCTGCCGGCAACAGGCCGGGGAAACGCAGGTGATCCGCAGAACTGATCCCGCAGCATGAGCGTCGCCATTGGACAAGCAGCCGTGCGGCCAGCGTCCACCGGGCTGCGCGGGCGCAACTACGCGCGCCACTACTGGCCCTTTTTGATCCCGGCCGGGCTGATCGTGTTCACGGTGATCCTGTTCCCCTGGGTGTTCACCTTGTACATGTCGGTCCACGAGTGGAAGGCCGGCAGCGACATCGCCTATGTCGGGCTGGACAACTACCGCCGCCTGTTCACCGACGAGCGCTTCCTGTGGTCGGTGGTGCGCACGCTGTACTTCACCGTGCTGGCGGTGATATTTCCGGTCGTCCTGGGCATCGCCGCCGCCGTCGTGTTCCATCGCAAATTCCGCTTCCGCGGCATCGCCCGCACCATCTTCATCCTGCCGATGATGGCAACCCCGGTCGCCATCGCGCTGATCTGGACGATGATGTTCCACCCCCAGGCCGGCGTGCTGAACTACCTGCTCACGGCGGTCGGCCTGCCGCCCAGCGAATGGACCTACAACCCCCTCACCGTGATCCCGACCCTGGTGATGGTGGAAACCTGGCAGTGGACGCCCCTGGTCATGCTGATCGTGCTCGGCGGCCTGGCAAGCCTGCCGACCGACCCGTACGAGGCGGCAACATTGGACGGCGCCAGCCAGTGGGAGATGTTCCGCCACATAACCCTGCCGCTGGTGTGGCCGCACATCATCGTCGCCCTGGTGATCCGCACCATCGACGCGCTGAAGGCGTTCGACCTGATCTTCGTCATCACCGGCGGCGGCCCGGGCACGTCCAGCGAGACGATGAACATCTTCCTGTATCAGCAGGCCTTCGCCTTCTACAACATGGGCTATGCCGCGGCCGTGACGGTCATCTTCTTCGTCATCATCCTGCTGGTCAGCCTGGTGCTGTTCAGCGCCCGCCGGCAGGAGCAGTGGAATTGAGCCAGTCGCTGCGCTACCAGGACGTTGCCATCGTCCAGCGCCGCCGGCCCTTCAGCCTGCGGCGGGCGGCGGGCGAGACCGCCTTCGGCCTGGCGGTGTTCGCGCTGATCTCGCCGGCGATCCTGGTGTTCCTGTGGATGCTGTCGCTGGCGCTGAAGAACGAGGTGGACAACATGTCCTTCGTCCCGGTGTTCATCCCCGACCCGCCCACGCTCGCCAACTTCGTCGAGGTGTTCGCCAAGAACGACTTCCTGACCTACACGCTGAACTCCATCATCGTGTCGTTCAGCGCCACCGGGCTGGCGCTGCTGGTGGGCGTGCCGGCCGGGTTCGGCATCGCCAAGGCGAAAGCAGCCAAGGCCGCCGCCCTCATCATGATCGCCCGCGTGACGCCGGGGCTGTCCTACCTGATCCCGCTGTTCCTGATGTTCCAGTGGCTCGGCATGGTCGGCATGCTGGCGCCGCAGGTCATCACCCACCTGGTCATCACCGTGCCCATCGTGGTGTGGGTGATGATCGGCTTCTTCGAGGGCCTGCCGCACGAGCTGGAGGAAGCCGCCCTGGTGGACGGCTGCACCATCTGGCAGGCGTTCTGGCACATCGCCATGCCGCTGGCCCGGCCCGGTATCGCGGTGGCGATGATCCTGGCGTTCATCTTCAGCTGGAACAACTTCATCTTCGGCGTCGTGCTGGGCGGCCGCGAAACCCGCACGCTTCCGGCTGCCGTCTACAACGTCATCAGCTTCGAACAGGTCAGCTGGGGGCCGCTCGCCGCCGCCGCGCTGATGGTGACAGCACCGGTGCTGTTGCTCACCTTGCTGATGCAGAAGGAAATTGTGGCCGGATTGACCGCCGGCGGCGTGAAAGGAGGCTGACAGCTTGACACTTTACGTCATCACCGGCGGCGCCGGCTTCATCGGCTCCCACCTGGCCGACCACCTGCTGGCCGACGGCCACCAGGTCCGCATCCTGGACGACTTCTCCACCGGCAAGGCCGCCAACGTCGATCCGCTTTGCGAGGTCGTGCGCGGCGACATCACCGACGCGCCCACCGTCGCCGCCGCCATGGCCGGCGCCGCCGGATGCTTCCACCTCGCCGCCATCGCCTCCGTGGCCCGCGGCAACGAGGACTGGCTGACCACCCACCGCGTCAACCAGTCCGGCACCGTCACCGTGCTGGAGGCCGCCCGCGACGCCGGCCGCATCCCGGTGGTGTATGCCTCCTCGGCGGCGATCTACGGCAACCCCGATGTTCCCATCGCCGACGAAACCCTGCCCGCCGCTCCGCTGACCGCCTACGGCGCGGACAAACACGGCTCCGAACTGCACGCCCGCGTCGCCTTCCTGGTGCACCTCGTGCCAACCTGCGGCCTGCGCTTCTTCAACGTCTACGGCCCGCGCCAGGACCCGAAATCGCCCTACAGTGGCGTCATCTCGATCTTCGCCGGCCGCATCGCCGCCGGACAACCCATCACCGTCGACGGCGACGGCCTGCAAAGCCGCGATTTCGTCTACGTCGCCGACGTGGTCGCCCACCTGCGCGCCGCCATGGACACGATCGCCAACACTCCCGACGCCCTGATGTTCAACGTCTGCACCGGCACCCCCACCACCATCCTGCAACTCGCCCACGCCTTCGGCCACGCCGCCAACCAAGAACCCGAGATCCGCCACGGTCCCCCCCGCACCGGCGACATCCGCCAATCCCTCGGCAACCCGGCCAAAGCCGCAACACACCTCAAGACACGCGCCTCAACCAACCTGCAAACCGGACTGGCAATCACCCTGGCAAGCCAGCAAGGCTAGGGCGCTGCCCTGGACCCGCCACGTCCGGTGCGCGCCTTCGCGCGACGGCGCAGCGTCCCCTGGACCGGCTTCCCGAAGGAAAGGCCATAGGCTACCTTTTGCTTTGAAACGCCGGTTCAGGGGCGGCTCGCCGTCGCACGAAGACGCGCACCGGACCTGGGGGATCGAGGGGCAAAGCCCTCGCCTTGCTTGCTTTTCCAGTGATTGCCTTGTAGGCCCGCAGGGGTGAGTGAGCTTTCATCAGAGGACATCGAGCGGCTTGCAAATCGGTTGGCCTTGCTCGCGTCCGAGGGGGGCGAGGCTGACAATGCCGGCCGTGCAGTGGGCAGTCTGGCGCGTCGGCTGGGGTTGTCGGGCGGCGATCTGAAGGCGATTTTTCTGGCGGGTGCACGGGGCACCATCAAGGTGTTGCCGCCCACGGACACGTTGCAGATGGCGCGGGAGCTGGCGACGTTGCGGCGGCAGGTGAAGTTGCTGGAGGGCAGCGCCCGACGCGCCCAGGAGGAACGCGACGTGTTGGCGGCGGAGAACAACGCCATGCTGGTGGCGCGGTATCGGCGCCGTTCGACCCGGCGGACGTTCGGGTTTGTGGCGGTTGCGGGTGTTTTCGTGGTGTCTGCGGTGGTAGGGCTGATGGCTTTGCTCGGGCCGGACACGGTTTCCGGGGTCCGTGCCGACGCCGGGCGTCCGACGACGGTTCCAGGCGCCGCGATCAACAGCTCCGGGGTGGTTCGCGGGCCGAGGGCCGCGATGTATGCCAGCCCGGACCGGACCGGGTTGCTGGTGGCGACCTTGCCGCAGGGTACGCGCGTGGCGGTGCGCCGCGTGTTGTGGAACGCGCTGACGCAGTGGGCGGAGGTCGATGCCTCCGGCCAGATCGGCTATATCTCGACGACCGAGATCGAGCTGTACTAGAAATTTATTCTAGGGCCTGTTGAGAATCATCGTGAGTTGATGATAGCTGCACCAAGATAGATCATTGCTGCGAAGCTGGTGTCGGTTTTGTCGCTGCGCATGGCCACTCGCTTGAATTCCTTCAGCTTGCAGAAG
>JAABUT010001401.1_pt1 | contig 27452 bp, 24 predicted proteins | sample 5559281 | NCBI WGS metagenome assembly JAABUT01 (sample SAMN10711880, study PRJNA513359) | rock metagenome | isolation source: Antarctica rocks | place: Antarctica: Victoria Land, Ricker Hills nord | collected 2016-01-04
CACGTCCCCCCGTGGGTGCCGTGGCTCGGCTCCCGCGTCTGGTACAGCGTCGACCTCACCTATCAGCAGGCGCTCGCCCCCGCGTTCCTCGCGGCCTGGGACGAGCTGGAGTCTCAGCCCCCGGCCGGCTCGGAGCCCGGCGGGCCGAAGTAGTCGAGCACGCGCGCGGGGACGCCGGCGGCCAGACAGTAGGGCGGGACGGGACGGCTCACCACCGCATTGGCTCCGATCACCGAGCGCGTGCCGATGGAGTTGACGATCGTGCACTTCGAATGGATCTGGACGTCGTCCTCGATCCGGATCGGACGGTGGTCGTAGCCCTGGTCGAGGAACGGCACGTCGAGGTCGCGGTAGGTGTGGTTGCCGTCGGCGACGAACGTCGCCTGACCCAGCCCGCAGCGCTCCCCGATCTCGATCGTGGTGCCGCAGGCGATGATCACATCGTAGGTCAGATACGAGCCCGCGCCGATCTCGATCCGTGCGTCCGGGCCGAGCTCGGCCCGGAAGCCCCGTCGGAACTCCACGCCGGGCCCGGTCACGAACGTCCCGCCGAAGGGCATGTGCAGGCTGAACCGCGGACCGAGATAGGTGCCCGCGCCGAACTCGATCGTCGCGTGGGGATTGCGCACCAGCACCCAGCGCCGGCGCAGCCAGGACATCACCAGCGGCCCCCGGAAGTAGCCCGCGCTGACGACCGCCCGACGGGCCAGGGCTCCGAGCCGGCGCACGGCGGGGCAGGCTACCCGGCGGCCTCCCGGCCTCCCGGCATACTGGCTCCCTGAGCTACGCGGAGGAGTCAGAAGCCGGCGTCGAGGTGGACGCCCTGTCGTTGCGGGGACCGGGCGAACGGCCCGGCGCCCACACGAGCCTGCGCCGGCGTGTCGCCCGCGGGACGATCCTCAACTCGGGCTTCGAGATCGGCCTCGCCGGCCTCGGGGCGCTCCGGGGGCTGGTCGTGGCGGCCTTCCTCACCCGGGAGGAGTTCGGGATCTGGGGGATCATGCTCACGGTCCTGATCACGCTCGTGTGGCTCAAGGACGTGGGCGTCGCGGACAAGTACATCCAGCAGTCCGACTCCGACCAGGAGCTCGCCTTCCAGAAGGCCTTCACGGTCGAGCTCATCGTGTCGGTGGCCTACGTCCTCGTCGCGTGCGCCGTGCTGCCGCTCTACGCGCTCGCCTACGGGCACACGGAGATCATCGTCCCCGGCGCCATCCTCGCCACCTCGGTCGTGCTCATGGCGTTCGAGACCCCGGTCTGGATCCCGTACCGGACGATGGACTACGGGCGCCAGCGTGTGCTCGGGTCGATCGACCCCGTGGTCAGCATCGTCATGACCATCGCCCTCTGTGCCGCCGGCCTCGGGTACTGGGGCCTCGTCCTCGGCGCGGTGATCGGTAGCGCGGTCGGGGCCGTGGTCTGCACGCTCACCTCCCCGTTCCGCCTGCGCCTCCGCTTCGATCGCTCCACCGTCCGGGAATACGCCCGGTTCTCGTGGCCGCTCGTGGGGGTCGGCTTCACCGGGCTGCTGGTCGTGCAGGGCTCGCTCCTCGTGGCCAACCGGGTGCTGGGTCTCGCGGCGATCGGCGCGATCGGCCTGGCCGTCACGATCGCCGCGTTCGCGAACCGGGTGGACGGGATCGTCAGCCAGACCATCTATCCGGCCGTGTGCGCGGTGGCGGACCGCCCGGAGCGCCTGGCCGAGGTGTTCGTCAAGTCCAACCGCATCGCGCTCATGTGGGCGATGCCGTTCGGCGCCGGTCTGGCGCTGTTCGCTCACGACCTCGTGCACTTCGTGCTCGGGGACCGCTGGCGGCCCGCCGTGGGGCTGCTCGTGGCGATCGGCCTCACCTGCGGATTCGGTCAGGTGGCGTTCAACTGGGCGCTGTTCCTGCGCGCACTCAATCGGACGCGGCCGATCTTCGTCGTCGCCCTCCTCGACATGGTCGTGTTCTTCGCGGTCGCGATCCCCGCCATGCTGACGCTCGGCCTCGTGGGCTACGCGGTCGGGATCGCCGCCTCGACGGTCGTGCAGATCGTCGCCCGCGGGTACGTCATGCGCCGTCTCTTCGGCGGCTTCGATGTCCTGGGTCAGCTTCTGCGCGCGATCGCGCCGACCGTGCCCGCGGCGGCGCTCGTGCTCCTCATCCGGCTCCTCATCCCGGGCGACCGGCCGCCGGCGCTGGCGGCCGCCGAGCTCGTGGTCTATGCGCTGGCCACCGTGGCCTTCACGCTGACCTTCGAGCGGCGCCTCGTCGCCGAGCTGGCCGGATACCTGGGCTCGGGGACCGCGCGTCCCTCGGCCCCGGCATCCTGAGCGGCGGCGGGAGCCCTACGCGCCGGGGAACTCCCGGCGGATCGCGAGCCCGATGCCCAGATGCCGGCGGTGCCCCGGATACTGCTCGACGAACTCCCGGAACTCGTACTCGTCCGCGTACTGCTCACGGAACTCTGACCAGACCTTCGCGACGTCCGGGAAGTTCAGCTCGGCGATGTCGTGGAAGGCGAGCATGCGCGCGTGGGGCCGCACGGCCTCGAAGTCCGCGCGCACGGCGGGCTCCGAATGGTCGGCGTCGATCAGGACGAGATCGAACGGCCCGTGCTCGCGCAGCAGCTCGCCGAAGTCGGGAGTGTGCGAGTCGACGCTCGCGAGGGTCACCTCCGGACGCCCCGCCGCGTAGAGCCAGAGCCTCGACGGGTCGAGGTCGGCGGCGAGCGCACGTCGCAATCCGAAGCGGCGCAGCAGCTCGACGGTCACCGCGAACGTTCCCCCGTGGGCGACGCCGAGCTCGAGATAGGAGGCGACGTCCCGACGGGTGAGCTCGGCGAGGTACGGACCGAACTGGTTGGGGAACTGGATGGACCGCACCCCCCGATCCCAGTACGGCAGCAGCTCGGGCGGGTACAGGGCGGAGTCCGGGCCGCCGAGCCCCAGCCCCGGCAGGAGCTCCTCGGTGAGGAACCGCGCGTCGGCCAGCCGCTCGGGCGGCCCGGTCGCGAGCGGCCGGAGCAGCCGCGGATCCAACGGCTCGACGAAGGAGGTCTTCGTCCGCTGCACCCACCGCCGCGCCCAGGCGGGAAGGCGCTCGCGGACCATCCGCCGCGGGCGCTCGGGCACTCGTGCCACGGTCCCGTGCCACACGTGTTGCGCGCGCCCGCGCAGGTCGTGGTCGAGCCACGCGGCCGTCGCGGCGCTGCGGAGGCTCCGCCTCGGCCGGACGCTCATACGTACGCGCGCACCGCTCCGCGCAACCCGCGCCACGATCCCCCGCCGCGGTAGGGCAGCTCGAACGTCTCGCTCGCGTCGACGCGCGCGAAGCCGGCGGCGCGCACGATGCGGACGAGGCCGGCCAGGTTCGTGGTCCACCAGGAGAAGGTGTCGATGCCGTCGAGCTCGGCGAGGGCGCGGTCCTCCCGGAAGCGGAAGCGCTTGATGACGTTGACGATCACCGCGCTGCCCATGCAGACGCTCCGGATGCGCTCGATCGGGGTGATCGGGTCCTTGAGGTGCAGGAGGAGGTCTCCGCAGAAGACGAAGTCGAACGTCCCGAGCTCCGGGCTCAGGTCGTAGACCGACATGAGCACCCGCTCGACGTCGGAGCCCAGGGCCCGCTTGGCCAGGGCGAACCGCTCGCCCTTGGACTCGTCGAGGGTCTTCTCCTGGTGGCGCAGGGAGGCGGGCCAGTCGAGGGCCTCCGGGTCCTCCAGGTCCAGCGCCATCACCGAGGCCGCGCCGCGCCGCTCCATCTCGAAGGCCCAGAAGCCGTCCATGGTCGCGACGTCGAGACAGTGCATCCCGGACAGGTCGTCCGGAAGCGGGTACCGGTCCAGCACCGGGCGGTGGTCGAACATCCCCTCGGTCACCACGCCGTCCCCGAGCTCCAGCGTGTGGTACCAGGGGTGGCGTGCCGCCTCCGTGCGCAGGTCCGGGGCGGACATGGCGGCCGATCGTAACGCTCCGAGAGCCGGCACCGGTAGCGTCGGTGGCGATGAGCGCCCCCTTCCCCCGGGTGACGATCGTCTTCCTCGTCTTCAACCGCCGCGAGCAGCTCCGCACCAGCCTCCACCAGATGCTCGTCGAGTCCGACTACGAGGCCGGACGGGTCGAGGTGGTCGTCGTCGACAACGCCTCCGCGGACGGTTCGGCCGAGATGGTGGCGAGCGAGTTCCCCGGGGTGCGGCTGGTGCGTCGCCGCGAGAACTCCGGCGTGAGCGGCATCAACGACGGCTTCGCCGTGGCCACGGGGGAATGGGTCCTGGCCCTCGACGACGACTGCTACCTCCCTCCGGACGGGTTGCGGCGAGCGGTCGCGGCCGCCGCGGAGCACCGGGCCGACCTCGTCTCCTTCGGGGTCGTCAGCTCGAGCGATCCCGACCTGCGCTTCGATCGCGGGTACCGCACGGGCCTCCTGAGCTTCTGGGGCTGCGCGGTGCTGATCAGGCGGAAGGTCCTCGACGAGCTCGGTGGCTACGACCCGGCGATCTTCGTCTGGGCGAACGAGCTCGAGTTCATGGTGCGCTTCTTCGACCGCGCCTTCCGACATCTGCATCTCCCCGAGGTGGTCGCGGTGCACATGAAGGCCGACCTGCTGGCGCCCCTGGAGTACGTGTCGTCGTTCACCTATCTCATGAACTCGCGGCACTACGCCTACGTCGCCGGCAAGCTGTTGCGGCCGCGCGACGCGCTGGCGACCCTCGTCGCCGTACTCGCGAACATCACGCTCGACGCCATCCGCCTCGATCCGAGGGCGCGGCACGGCGTGCCCGCGGCCCTGCGGGGCTTCTGGGGGGGCGTACGGCGGCGGCGACCGGTGCGCCCCGAGGTCTCGGCGACCTACCGTCGTGAGTTCCTCAGCTTCCTCCCTCCCTGGCGCGTCTCGCGGGGATTCTGGGACCTGGTGCTGGCGATCCCGGTGGTCATCTACCGGGCGGCACGCCGTCTTCCGCCGGCCGACGTCGGGCGGCGGGACGCCTACCTCCACCAGCGCGCGCGCTACTACCCCACCGAGGCGGCCACCCTCGAGCTCGGCTCCTAGCTAGAGCTCCAAGGTGCCGGGCCCGGTCGGGTAGTAGGGGTCGTGTCGCGCGTACCACCCCTCGTTGCGCGACCGGCGTGCCGCCTCCACGCGCTCCGGCGCGCGATTGTCCCCGACCCGCGCCAGGGGCCGGCGCAGCAGCGGCAACGGGCTCGCGAACTGACGCGTGTGGCGGCGGTAGACGTGGGAGACCGAGGCGCGGACCGGGGCCCGCGCACGGATTCCGCGCGCGAACCCGCGTGGCCCGTCGACGAGCGCCTTGAGCGCGCGCGGGTCCCTCCCGGCCGCGGTGACGAGCGGGTGGAGCAGGAGGTTGCCCAGCGCTCCGGCGGCGTCCCGCGGGCGCAGGTGCTTGCCGACGATGTACCCCCAGTGCCGGTAGTTCGTGCGGTACTTGCGCTCGTCGAACGCAGGGTTCGGTCCCGCCATGTGGATCGACTCGACCTCGGGCAGGTACAGGTGCCGGAACCCCCGGTCCAGGAGGCGCATCGTGAGCTCCATCTCGTTGGCCCACATGAACAGGGCCGGGTCGTAGAACGGCTCGGTCTCGATCACCCGCCGGCTGAACATCGCCGAGCAGCCCCAGAAGTCCAGGAGGCCCGTCCGGTACTCCTCCGTGAACGCGTAGCCGTGCACCAGGCCCGAGAGCACGCGGAACGACACGAAGTCCGCCCCGTGCTCCTCGGCGCGGCGCACCGCGACCTTGAGCGCGTCCCCGCTGATGTGACAGTCGTCGTCGAGGATCAGCCGCCACTCCCCGCGCGCCGTGCTCATGCCCACGTTCCAGCCGCTCGCTCCCACGTTCTCGGGGTTGCGGATGAGCCGTACCGACCCGAAGCGCTCCGAGACCAGCTCCGCCGTCCCGTCGGTCGAGGCGTTGTCGACCACGATGACCTCGAGGTGCTCGGGCGGGTAGTCGAGCTGCTCGAGCACGTGCTCCAGCGATGTCGCCAGGGCGTCGCGGCGGTTGAACGCAAGGAACACGATGCTCACGTCCGGCCACGCCGCTTCCATCGCCCTCCGACGGTACCGCCGCCCATTACGCTCTCCCGCCGAGCATGGTCCTCTCCGCACACCCACCGCCGCGCGCATCGTGACCGAGCGCTACGACGTCCTCGTCGTGGGAGCGGGCTACGCCGGAGCGGTGATGGCCGAGCGCCTGGCGACCCGGTGCGGACGCTCCGTCCTCGTCGTCGACCGCCGCGAGCACATCGCCGGCAACGCCTACGACCACGTCGACGAGCACGGGGTCCTCGTCCACGCCTACGGCCCGCACATCTTCCACACGAACGCGGAGCGCGTGGTCGACTACCTCTCGGCCTTCACCGACTGGCGGCCCTACGAGCACCGCGTGGTCGCGCGAGTGGGCGAGCAACTGCTGCCGATCCCCATCAACCGCACGACGGTGAACGAGCTCTACGGGCTCGAGCTGACGACCGAGGCCGAGGTGGAGGCCTTCTACGCCGGACGCGCAGAGCCGATCGCCTACGTCCGCAACAGCGAGGACGCGGTGGTCTCCAAGGTCGGGCGCGACCTCTACGAGAAGTTCTTCCGCGGCTACACCCGCAAGCAGTGGCAGCGGGATCCCTCGGAGCTCCACGCGTCGGTGTGCGCGCGGATCCCCACCCGCACGAGCACCGATGACCGGTACTTCACCGACTCACACCAGGCGATGCCGGCCGACGGCTACACGGCCATGTTCGAGCGCATCCTCGACGCGCCCGGGATCGAGGTGCGGCTGGGCGTCGACTTCGACGCGGTCCGCGACGAGGTCGAGTACGACCACCTCGTCTACACCGGGCCGATCGACGCCTTCTTCGACCACGAGTACGGGGCGCTGCCCTACCGGAGCCTCGCGTTCGAGCTCCACAACGAGCCCACCCCCGACGAGGGCCTGGTGCAGCCGGCCGCCTCGATCAACTTCCCCAGCGAGGACGTGCCCTGGACGCGGACGACCGAGTACCGCTACCTCACGGGCCAGCGGCATGCATCCTCGACGATCGCGCGGGAGCTCCCGCGCAGCGAGGGCGACCCCTACTACCCCATCCCGAACGACGAGACCAGGGCGCTCTACCACCGCTACCAGGCCCGGGCCGACGAGCTTTCCGACGTCACCTTCGTCGGGCGCCTGGCCCGCTACCAGTACCTGAACATGGACCAGGTGGTCGCCCAGGCCCTCGCGACGTTCGCGGAGCTCGTCGCGGGCGGGCGGTGGTCAGGGCTGAACCTGGCGTAGGGAGGCCGTCGGGGGGAGCGTGTTGCCCGGCGGGACGACGATGCGGCGCAGGACGAACTGGCGGTTCTCCCGGATCGGCGGCCCGGTGACCCCCAGCCGGCGCAGCGCGCGCAGCGGGATCACTCGTAGGGCGAGCGAGTAGTCGGCGATCGCGCCCCACGGCGGGTGCGCGTAGGTCGTGAACAGAACGGGATCGATCGAGTCCACCGGGTGCTCGGCCAGGAAGTACGCCGCCCAGAGCTGCACGCCGCTCTGGGGGATGTCGATCCGCACGCTGGTCCCGGGCGACAGCGCGCGCGACCAGTCGCGGATCTCGGAGAGCTCGGGCGGCACCTGGACCCAGTGCTCCTTGAACTCGCGGCGGTCGCGGATCATGGCGCCGACCCCCCAGGCGGCGAGCAGGACCGCCCCGAGCACGGCGGCCTCGCGGCGCCGGTGGCGCAGCAGGCTCACCGCTCCGGTGGCGCCCAGCGCGACGACGAGCGAACCGGTGAAGGCGAGGTGCTTGAAGTCCATGTAGGTCCCGCTCGGGACCGTGCGCAGGCGCACGTCGAGGAGGGCGAAGAGGGCGAGGGCGGCGCCGAGGGCGAGCGCGAGGCGCCGGGGCACGACGCGCACGAGCGCCCACACGGCGAGCGCGAGGATCACCAGGGCGGGCAGGATCCCCCCGCCCGTGCCCACGAAGTCCCCGAAGGGGATGAACGACGTCACGTCGCCGCCCCACACCGCGCCGCCGGGGTGGATGAGCTGGCTTCCTGCCTGGCTGAGCTTCTGCACCGCGGCGAGCAGGGGGACGAGGAGGATGAGCCCGAGGAGGACGAAGCCGATCGGGCCGCCACGACGCCCCCACGCCGGCAGGCGCGGACGCCTGCGCAGGGCCACGGCCATGAGCACGAGGATCACCACCGGGTAGGGGAAGAGAAGCGGGTAGGCGAGCGCGATGAGCAGCAGCAGCAGCCCGCAGCCCACGGCCGCCCGCGCCTCGCCGCGGCCGTTGAGGGCCAGCCATCCGAGCAGCAGCGCCCACGGGAGCGCCGCGTAGCCCCAGAGCTGGTTCCAGTAGGGATGGACCGCGAGGTGGATCGTGACCCACGAGAGGCCGGAGACCGCGGCGACGACGAGGCCGCCGCGCCGGCCGAGCCCGAACGCCTCGCCGGCCAGCGCCCCGAAGCCGAGCGCCGCGAGCACCGCGAGCAGCGCCGCCATCGTCGGGAAGGCCCCGAGGGGATCGAGGCCCGACAGGTTGCTCGCGGCGGCGAGGGCGTAGAAGATCGGCCACTTCGAGCCCCAGACCGTGGGGATGTGGTCGAGGCCGAGCTGCACCCGCGTCGCGTCGGGGGGCGCCTGCTGGAGCAGCGCGGCGGAGCCCACGACCTGATGCGCATCGGGGTTGATCCCCGGCACCGAGACGACTCCGGACCCCCACATCGGGATGAGGACGACGCAGCCGAGCAGGACGCCGACGGCGGCGGTGGCGACCAGCACGTGGACGTCGAGCGGGGCGACCGCCTCGCGCCCGCCCCGGCGGCGCACCCACCACGACGCGGCCAGCCCGGCGACGAGCACCAGCGGCAGCGTCACCGCGAGGGGGATGTGGAGTATGCCCAGCACGGTCAGGGCGAGCGGGCCGGCCGCCATCCCGAGCGCCAGGGCGAGCACGGGGCGCACCGGCTGCAGCGCCGGCGGACAGAGGCGGACGGCGAGCGCGTCGCCGCTCACGCCGAAGAGGACGAGGGCGGCGACGCTGCCGCGGAGCAGGTCGGGCAGGGCACCGAGCCGGCGGGCGCCGGTCAGGAGCGCGAGCACGAGCGCGAACCCCGCCACGAGGAGGACGACCCGCACCGCCCACCGGCCCTCGGCGCTCCGGGTGCGCGGCCGGGCGGCGGTCACCTCAGTCGTGCTCACGCCAACCGAGGCTAGTCGGAGCCCGGCGCGGTGCCGCGCCTCGCCCCGGGGGCGTCAGGCGATCGACTCGACCGCGGCGCGGAGCTTGCGGACGGTCTCCTCGGGGCGGTAGGCCTCCGGGCGGCGGCGACCGCGGGTGCGCAGCTCGGCGCGCAGCTCGGGGTCGGCGAGGACGCGGGCGGTGGCCTCGGCGGCGACGAGCGCGTCGTCCTCGGGCGCGAGGAGCAGCGCGGCGTCGCCGGCCACCTCGGGGACGGCGGCCGCCGCGCGGGCGACGACGGGCAGACCGAAGTGGAAGGCCTCGAGCAGGGGGATGCAGAAGCCCTCGTGCTCCGAGAGGCACAGGAAGGCGTGGGCGGAGCGATACCGATCGGCGAGCTCCCCGCCGGACAGGCCGCTCTCCCAGGTGATCGCCCCGGGGGCGAGCTCCTCCCCCAGGCGCACGAGCGACCGGCGGTAGGACTCCGACAGCGGCTCGCCCACGCACACGAGGCGGACGTCGGGAAATCGATCCCGCCCACCGCCGGCGCGCAGCAGCGCGAGCGTCCGGATCAGCTCGTCGTGGCGCTTGTGGGGGACGAGGCGCCCGACGAAGAGCAGGGTGGGCGGGCCCCCGGGCTCCACCGCGGTCGCCGGAGCCGCCGCGCCCAGCTTCCCCGGATCCACCAGCAGCGGCAGCACCTCCACCCGCCGCGCGCCGGCCTCGCGCAGCTCCCCCGTGTTGTACTCCGAGACCCCACAGGCGAGGTCGACCCGCGAGGCGAACTCCCCCAGCTGCCCTCGCCCGACCGCGCACTGCACGGCGAGCATCGCGTCGTAGGCCCACAGCCAGCGAGCGGGCGTGACGTTGTGGAAGACGAGGAGCTTCGGGTTGGGGAGGTCGAGCAGCGGGCGCAACCGCGGCGCGTAGGCCGAGTAGTGCAGGACTAGGACGTCCCCGGGCGCGGGCGCAAAGCCCGGCATGCCGGCGATCCCCTGCGCCCGCGGATCGCGCCACACCGCGCGGTCCTCCCCGCCCCACCCCCAGCCCGTGAAGCGCGCCCGGTAGGCCAGGGCCTGCCCGGTGACCGCGTCGACCGGCCCGGCCCCGGACAGGAGCTGATGGACCCTCAGCCCGGACGCTCCTCGAGCTCGCGCACGCGCCGCTCGAGCTCGGCGACGTAGAGCGCGACCTGGAGGTTGAAGCGCGTCTGCTCGGCGATCAGCGCGCGGAAGTACTGCCCGAGCGCGCGATAGAGCCCCCGCTTGAACAGGGTGATGGGCGCGCCGTAGGGGCGCGTGGAGCGCAGGCCGGCGAGGTCCGGCTCGACGAGCGCCCACTCGGCGAGGTCGGTCGCGCTCGGGCCGTCCACGGGTCGGACCGTGAAGCCCCCGACTGCCTGCTCGCCCGCCCCCCGACGCTGCTGAGCCCGCGCTCGCGCCGCCGCGAGCGCCTCCTCGGGGGTCACGGCGCCACCTCGACGCCCACGGGGCGGAGGGTGCCCCGGAGGTCGACCACGCCCTCCGCGCCGGGTTCCGGCGCCACGGAGAAGCGCGCCAGCCGCTCGGCCGGGCCGCCGTCGCCGGCCACCGCGAGATCGTAGTCGCCCCCGAGCAGGGCGAGGCGCTCGACCTCCCACTCGAGGCGACCGGGCACCTCGCAGTCGTGCTCGGAGCGGAAGACCACCTGCCCGGTCGCATCGCGCACCTCGAGCACGAGCCGCCCCTCCCGCCGCGTCCCCGACACGCCGATGACCGCCCGCAGGGGACCGCCGGCGCGGAACACCCGCCGCGCGCGGCCCTCGGGGTCCCGCAGCTCGAGCTCCTCGACCCGCACGTCGCGGTCATGGTGCGGCCGGGCGCTCATGCCGCCTCCGGTGTCCGTCCCGAGCCGCCGCCGGTAGGCCGCGAGCCCCTCCGCGGTCGCCCCGTCGAAGACCACCTCCCCGGCCTCGAGCACGACGACCCGCTCGCACACCTGCTCGATCTGCCCGGCATCGTGGGAGACGAGCACGAGCGTCGCACCCCGGGCGATGTGCTCGGAGATCCGGCGGATGCACTTGCGCTGGAAGGCCTCGTCGCCCACGGCGAGGACCTCGTCGATGAGCATCACGTCGGCGTCCAGATGCGCGGCCAGCGCGAAGCCGAGCCGCACGAACATCCCGTTGGAGTACGTGCGCACGGGCGCGTCGATGAACTCGCCGAGCTCCGAGAAGGCGATGATGTCGTCCGCCCGCGCCTCGATCTCCGTCCGGTCGAGCCCGTGGATGGCCGCGCCGAGGAAGATGTTCTCCAGCCCCGAGAGGTCCCGGGCGAAGCCCGCGCCGAGCTCGAGCAGGGACACGACACGACCGCCGGCCTCCACCCGCCCCGAGTCGAGCGGGATGATCCCGGCAAGCACCTTGAGCGTCGAGGTCTTCCCCGCTCCGTTGCGGCCCACGAGCCCGAGCGTCTCCCCGGGCGCGACCCGCAGCGTCACCTCGTGCAGCGCGGGGACGCGCAGCGCGCGCTTATCGCTCCGCCGCATGACGAGGTCCTTGAGCGTCCGCGCCTGCGAGGCCTGGGGCAGGAACGCCCGCGAGGCGGCCTCGAGCACGAGCTCGCCGGGCGCCAGGCTCACAGCACGACCGCCAGCTCGGGGTCCAGCCGCCGGAAGATCCCGCGGCCGAGACCCACCGCGACCGCCGCCGCCACCACGCAGTACACGAGCCGACCCGCGTCGGGCACCGCGCCGTCGTAGACCACGTCGCGGATCGCCTGGATGAACGGGGCCACCGGGTTGACCCAGTCGAGGATGATCCCCACCCACGGGTGTGAGTCCACGAACCCGAACTGCCCGGGGGCGAAGAAGATCGGCGAGAGGAAGAACCAGGGCAGCAGCGCGGCGGTCAGCACGGGGGCGACGTCCCGGAAGTGGGCGTGCAGCGCGGCGACGGCCGTCGAGCACCCGAGCACGAAGCAGAACAGCAGCGCGGCGAGCACGGGCAGGAGCAGCAGCGCCGGCCCGAGTGGCGCGCGCACCGCGACGCTCACCACCACGAGCACCGCGTCGACGATGAGCCACGTGAGGAACTGAACCCAGACCGCCGCGGCGGGGATCGCCTGCCGCGGGAAGCGGGCCTTGCGCACGAGCGGCGCCTGCTCGATCAGCGAGTACGCGCTGGCGGTGAGCGACTGCGAGAAGAACGTCCAGACCATGAGCCCGACCATGAGGAACAGCGGGTAGTCGGGGATCTTCTGGGGGATGAGCTTCCCGAACATGAGCGTGTAGGCGCCCATGAGCACGAGCGGGTTGACGACGTACCACGCCACCCCGAGCGCGGAGCCCGCGTACTTCTGGCGCATCTCGCGGCGCACGAGCTGCTCGAACAGGAAGCGGTGGCGCAGCACGGGCGGCGCTCAGTATGCGCCGCGCCGCCCCAGTACCGCAGGGACCGTCTTGAGCAGGATCGAGAGGTCGAGCAGGATCGACCAGCGCTCGAGGTAGAGGAAGTCCAGGCGGACGAGGTCGTCGAAGTCGAGCTCGGAGCGACCGGAGACCTGCCACAGGCCGGTCATGCCGGGCAGGACGCCGTAGCGCTTCTTGTGCCAGGGCGCGAGGCGCTCGAAGTCGCGCAGCGGCAGCGGGCGCGGGCCCACGAGCGACATCTCCCCGCGCAGCACGTTGGCGAGCTGGGGCAGCTCGTCGAGCGAGAAGCGCCGCAGGACCCGCCCGACCCGGGTCACCCGCGGGTCGGCGGTCATCTTGAACAGCGCGCCGCTCGCCTCGTTGGCCTCCTCGAGGTCCGCCTGGCGCGCGTCGGCGTCCGCGTGCATCGTGCGGAACTTCAGGCACGCGAACGGCTCCCCGCCCATCCCGGGCCGCAGCGACCGGTAGACGATCGGTCCCCGCGAGGAGAGCCGCACGGCGAGGGCGATGAGCGCCAGCAGGGGCGAGAGGACGAGCAGCAGCGCCACGGCCATCACCAGGTCGAAGCACCGCTTGAGCATGAAGTCCCAGCCCGAGAAGACCGGCGGCTTGAGGGTGAACAGCGGGACGGACTGCCCGGGGACGAACTCCGCGCGCTGCAGGAGGATCTCCATCGTCGTCGGCGCGACGTGCACGGTCACCCCGCGCTGGTGGCACGCGTCCACGAGCTCCACCGCCTTCTCCTGGGGGAAGTCCGGGTCGGCGATGATCACCTCCTGGATGCGGTGCGCCGTGAGCACCGCGCGCAGATCCTCGAGGCGGCCGAGGGAGCGCAGCCCGTTCTGGGGACGCGGCACGAGCGAGATGAACCCCACGACGTCGACGGGTGACGCCGCGGCCTCGGCCAGCGCATGGGCGACCGCGTCGATGTGGCCGCTGCTGCCCACGAGCACGGCGCGGCGCCGGTAGCCCGCGGCGCGCAGGAGCAACCCGGTGACGTGCAGGTGGACCGTCCGGAGCGCCGCCACGAAGACCACGGCGAAGAACAGGGAGGCATAGAACAGGTAGTAGGAGTCGAAGTGCTCCCCCTGCGCCAGCGCGTAGATGAGCGAGACGAGCGTGACCTGGAACAGCGCGACGATGATCCGGTCAAGCCCGGGCCGGCGGCCGCGCTCGGCGTAGAGCTCCTCGCGCGCGAACAGCAGCACGGTGAGCAGAAAGGCGAAGGGGACGAAGTTGCGGGCGCCCGCCCAGGCCGCCGCCGCGTCGCTGCCGCCCTTGAGCAGGTACTTCAGCTCGAGCGCGGCCCAGACGGCCGCGAGGATCCCCACGTAGTCGAGGGCCAGGAGCGACACCACCCGCGCGATCCGCCGGGCGGTCTCCCGGCGCAGGAGGAACGAGAGCGCGGGCGGGCGCTTGGCGCGCACATCGCGCCGGGGGAGGACGACGGCCCCGCGCTCGGGCGCTTCGGAGTCGGACCCATCCTCCCGTGTCGTGACGGTGGCGTCGGGCACTTCAGTTCGCAACGGCACCGTGCGCGGGAAGTTGCGCCTCAGCCCCCGACGAGGGCTTCGACGCCGGACTGCTCGATCGTCCGGCGCAGCCCTTCGCGCAGGTCGATCTGCGGCTCCCAGCCGAGGATCTCGCGGGCCAGGGAGATGTCCGGCCGGCGCACCTGCGGGTCGTCCACGGGCAGCGCCTCGTAGACGATCTCCGACCGCGACCCCGTGATCCCGATCACGGCCTGCGCGAGCTCGAGCAGCGTGAACTCATTGGGGTTGCCGATGTTCACCGGCGTGTGGTAGCCCGACTCGGCCAGGCGGATCATCCCGTCGATGAGGTCCGAGACGTAGCAGAACGACCGGGTCTGCGACCCGTCGCCGAACACCGTCATGGGCCGGTCCTGCAGCGCCTGGCGCAGGAACGTCGGGATCGCCCGGCCGTCATGCGGCCTCATTCTCGAGCCGAAGGTATTGAAAATCCGCATGATCGACGTGTCCACGCCCTGCTGGCGGTGGTACGCCATCGTCAGCGCCTCGGCGTAGCGCTTGGCCTCGTCGTAGACGCCGCGCGGGCCGATCGGGTTGACGTTCCCCCAGTAGGACTCGGGCTGCGGATGGACCTCCGGGTCGCCGTAGACCTCCGACGTCGACGCGATCAGGAATCGCGCCCGCTTGTGCTTCGCCACGCCGAGCGTGTGATGCGTCCCGTAGGAGCCGACCTTCAGCGTGTGCAGCGGGAGGCGCAGGTAGTCGATCGGCGACGCCGGCGAGGCGAGGTGGTAGACGAAGTCCACCGGCTCGGCGATGTGGAAGGGCTCGATGATGTCGCAGTTCAGATGGACGAACTCCGGCGAGCGGATGTGCGCGATGTTCCGCAGCGACCCCGTCTCCAGGTTGTCCACGCACAGCACCCGGTGCCCGCGAGCCAACAGCTCGTCGCACAGATGCGAGCCCAGGAAGCCTGCGCCCCCGGTGACCAGACACGTCGCCATCCGCCAAACCCTAGCCAGCGGGGCGGAGATGGAGCCGGAACGTCGTCCCGCTCCGAGGAGCGCTCTCCGCCTCCACGGTGCCGCCCATCGCCTCGGTGAGCTCGCGCACGAGCGCGAGGCCGAGCCCGGTCCCGACCGGCCGCTCGCCGCGGTAGCGCTCCCACAGGAAGAAGCGATCGAAGGCGCGGGGGAGCTCCTCAGCCGCGAGCCCCGGGCCGTCGTCGCGGACCTCGAAGCGGGCGGGCCGGGGCACGAGGAGGACGTGCCCACCGCGCGGCACGGTGCGCAACGCGTTCTCGGCGAGGTTCGAGACGACCTGCACGAGCCGCCCGGGGTCCCCGGCCGCGGTCGCGTCGCCGTCCTCGTCCACCCGCAGCTCGACTCCGGCCACGCGGGCGCGCGGCACGAAGCGGGCGGCGACCTCGTGCGCGATCGCCCGGAGGTCGACGGGCTCGTCGGCGACGGCGAACCCGGTCCGCTCGAGCCGGGCGAGGTCGAGCAGGTCGGCCACGAGGCGCTCGAGGCGTGCGGACTCCGCGCCGATCGTCCGCGCCGCCTCGGGCGGGGGAACCGCCCCGTCGGCGAGCGCCTCGGCGTACCCGCGCACCGCCGTGAGCGGGGTCTTGAGCTCGTGGGAGACCGAGAGCAGGAAGCGCCGCTCGGCGTCGCGCGCGGCGGTGAGGTCGTGGCTCATCGTGTTGAACGCCGCCGCCAGGGTCGCGAGCTCGTCGGCGCCGCGGACAGGCACCGCGGCGCGTTCCCCGCCCGCGACCCGGCGCGCGCCCTCGGTCAGCTCCTCGAGCGGCCGCGTGAGGCGCCGGGCGAGCAGCCCGGCGAGCGCGGCCGCCACGAGCGCGCCCACGAGGCCCGCCACCACGAGGCCCCCGGCCAGCGCCCGCGGATCACCCGCCTGGCGGGCCGCGGGACGCAGCACGACGAGGGTCCCCAAGCCCGCCGACCGGCCCGCCCATAGCAGCGTCCGCCGCGGTCCGGGCACCTCGCCCTGGCCGCGGGGCGGGGACGGCAGGCGGGCGAGGATCCGCCCGCGGGCGCGCGGACCGAGCGGGCGCACCGCCCCGCCGCGCCCGACGAGGACCCGGACCCCGCGCAGGTCCCCGGCCACGGCGACGAGGGCGTCGGCCTGGCCGGCGAGGGCGTCGCGCCGGGCGCGGTCGGCGGCGCGGCGGTCGAGCGCCCCGGCGACGACGACGGTCAGGCCGGCGGCGACGACCGCGGCGGCCGCGAGGTAGGCGAAGAGCCGGGCCCGCAGGCTGCTCACGGCGCCACGGCCTTGTAACCCGAGCCGCGTACGGTGCGGACGAGCTCCGGGCGGCCGAGCTTCCGGCGCAGGGAGGCGACGTGGACCTCGACGGTCCGCGTCTCGGGGGCCGCCCGGAACCCCCACACCTCGGCCAGCAGCGTCTCGCGCGAGACCACCACGCCGGCCGAGCGCAGCAGGAACTCGAGCAGGTCGAACTCCCGGGCGGTGAGCTCGACCTCGCGCCCGTCGACCCGGACCTCGCGTCCCGCGCAGGAGAGTGCGAGAGGGCCCAGGGTGAGGACGTCGCCGGCCGGCGCGGTCGCGCCCGCCCGGCGGAGCACCGCCTTGACCCGGGCGGCCAGCTCCCGCGGCGAGAAGGGCTTCGTGACGTAGTCGTCGGCGCCGAGCTCGAGGCCGGCGACGCGGTCGGCCTCCTCGTCGCGCGCGGTCAGGAGGATCACCGGGACGCGGCCGGCCAGGCGGCGGCAGACCGCGAAGCCGTCCATGCCGGGCAGCCCGACATCGAGCACGACGAGGGCCACGGGATGGCGCGGCAGCTCGGCCAGCGCCTCCTCCCCCGAGCGCACCCAGACGACCCGGAAGCCCTCGCGCTCGAGGTAGCGGCGCACGAGGGCGCCGATGCTGGGCTCGTCCTCGACGACGAGGACCAGGGCGGCCATGACGGACGCCGAGGCTATGTAGCCATGCCTTGGTCCGCGTGAGTTCTTACCTGCCGCTGACCTGGGGCTGGGGCCCCGCTTGCCGAGTGGGCGCATCCTGGCGGCCATGACACGCAACTCAGCAATCAAGACGGCGGCCGTGGGCGCCGCCTGCCTGGCCGTCGGGGCCGGCGGCGGGATCCTCGGCGACGCCGGCGCCAAGGAGCATGGCGGCCACCACGCGCAGCGCGGGCAGCATGCGAAGCACGCGAAGGGCGCCGCGAAGCGGCTCGCCCGCGCGGTCCACGTCGAGGCCGTGGTGCCCGGCAAGGAGGGCTTCCGGACGATCACCATCGACCGCGGCTTCCTCACCGCGCGCGACGGCGCGCAGCTCACCCTCCGACAGGGGACGCCGAAGAAGACGTGGCGGACGCAGACGTTCACCGTGCCCGCGGGGGCGAAGGTCCGGCGCGACCGCGCATCGGCGACGCTCGACGACCTGAAGACGGGCGACATCGTGCGGATCGTCCACGGGGCGAAGAAGACGCGGGTGCTCGCCCACGTGCCGCACCGGCGCTAGCGGGACTCATGTGGGGGTGGGGGCGAGCGTCAGCCGCTCGCCCGCGCCTCCACCGCTTGCCTCATCCCTCCCGCCTGCGGCGCAGGACGTGCGCGTCGCCGCGCCGCACCGTGACCCGCTGCGCGTCGAAGTGCTCGAGCAGCGCCTGGGCGTACTTGCGCGAGGTGCCCAGGGCGTCGCGGAGGGTGGCGATGGTGACCTCGCCGTCGCGGGCGCACAGCGCCTCGACCCGCGCCTGCACGGCGGCGAGGGCATCGGGGTGCGCATGGCCGACCCGACCGACCCGCACCGCCCGGCCCGCCCCCCGCAGGGCCGGCAACGCGGCCGCCTCGTCCGCGGGCAGATCGGCGTCGGGGGGCGGCTCGTGCCCGGCGGCCCGCAGGCGGGCCTCGAGGGCCAGGGCGGCGGGCGGGAGCGGAGGCGGCGCAGGGGGTGCCGCAGCGGCGCTCTCGGCAGGAGGTGCCGGCGGCTCGATCTCCTCCCCCCGCTCGAGCCGCCCGAGGCGGGCGAGGACATCGCGGGAGGCGCCGTGGCGACGAGCCGCCGGGTCCAGGACCACGCCGCCGCCCACGGTGTCCGGCGGCGCGACCGAGCGGACGACGAGGCGATCCCCGCGCGCGGCCACCACGGGCTGCTCGAGGCGGACCTGCCAGAAGCGACCGCCGAGCTCGGCCAGCCGCGCCGGGGCCTCGCGCGTGCCGTGGTGGACCTGCACCCGGTCGCCGTGCTCCGGACGGCGTCCCTCCTCCCACTCCAGCGCGGCGTCGAGGGCGTAGGCGGGACGGAGGTCGGCAGCGCGGGCGGCGAGCACGTCACCGCGCCCCACCTCCCGGCGCTCGATCCCGGTCAGGTTCACCGCCACCCGCTGCCCGGCGGCGGCCCGCTCCACGCCCTCGTCGTGGACCTGGACCCCGCGGACACGCGCGCGGCGCTCGTCGTCGCCGATCAGCACGAGCTCGTCCCCGCGCCCGATCGACCCCGACCACAGCGTCCCGGTGACCACCGTCCCCGCCCCGCGGATCGTGAACACCCGGTCGACGTGCAACCGCGTCGGCCCGTCGGTGCCCGCTCGCCCCGGCAGCGCGGTGGCGACCTCGTCGAGGGCGTCGAGCAGCGCCGGCAGCCCGGCGCCCGTCCGCGCCGAGACCGCCAGCGCCGGGAAGCCCGGCAGCAGCGCGCCCGCCTCGCCGAGCGCGCGCTCCGGATCGGCCATGTCGCTCTTGGTCACCGCCACCACTCCCCGGTCGACCCCGAGCGCGCGCAGGACGGTCGCGTGCTCGCGCGTCTGGGGCATCACGCCGTCGTCGGCGGCGACGACCACGAGGACGAGGTCGATCCCCGTCGCCCCGGCGACCATCGTGCGCACGAAGCGCTCGTGACCGGGGACGTCCACCACCGAGCACACGCGCCCCGAGGGCAGGACGAGCCGCGCGTAGCCCAGCGCGATCGAGATCCCCCGCGCCTTCTCCTCCGGCAGCCGGTCGGTGTCCGTCCCCGTGAGCCGGGCCACGAGCGCCGTCTTGCCGTGGTCGATGTGCCCGGCGGTCCCCAGGGTGAGGGGCGGAGCGCTCACGCTCCCATCACCCCGCCGGAGGCGATCCACGCGACCTCCGCGTCGGTCACCGTGCGGGGGTCGAGGAGGAGCCGCCCCGCGTGGACCCGCCCGACCACGGGCGGGTCCCCGCCGCGCAGCTCGGCGGCACGGCGTGCCGGCAGGGCCACGACCGGCCCCTCGAGCTCGAGTAGCGGCAGGGCACCGCCGCCCACCTTCGAGCTCGCCCGCACGACCTCGCCCTCGAGCGCCGCGGCGAGCGCCTCCGCCCGCGCTCGGAGCGCCTCCTCGCCAACCTGGAGCATCGCCAGCACGGGGATCTCGGCCACCGCCCGCCCGGGCTCGCGGTAGAGCCGGAGCGTCGCCTCGAGCGCGGCCAGCGAGAGTTTGTCGATGCGCAGGGCGCGGGCGAGGGGGTGCGCCGCCGCGGCCCGCACGGCGTTCCGCCGCCCCACGAGCAGCCCCGCCTGCGGCCCCCCGAGCAGCTTGTCCCCCGAGAAGCACACGAGCGCCGCCCCGGCCGCGACCGACCGCCTGACCGGCGGCTCGTCGGCCAGGAGCTCGAGCTCGGCGAGATTGCCCGAGCCCACGTCGTCGATCACCGGCGGCCCGAGCGCGCAGAGCGCCTCGATCTCCACCTCCTCCACGAAGCCGACCTGGCGGAAGTTCGAGGGGTGGGCGCGGAGGATCGCCCCCGTGGCCGCGCCGAGCGCGGCGGCGTAGTCCTCGACCCGGGTCCGGTTCGTCGTCCCCACCTCCACGAGCCGGGCCCCGGACTGGGCGACGACGTCGGGGACCCGGAAGCCGCCCCCGATCTCCACGAGCTGCCCGCGGGAGACGACGACGTCACGTGCGCCCCCCGCGAGCGCGGCGACCGCGAGGAGCACCGCGCCCGCCCCATTGTTGACCGCGATGGCGTCCTCCGCCCCGCAGAGCTCGGCGAGCAGCGGCCCGACGTGGGTCGCGCGCGCGCCCCGCCCGCCACTCGCGGCGTCCCACTCGAGGTTGGCGTAGCCCTCCGCCGCCCGCGCCACCGCGTCGCGCGCCGCCGCGGCCAGGGGGGCGCGGCCGAGGTTCGTGTGGACGATCACCCCGGTGGCGTTGACCACCCGGCGCAGGGAGGGGAGGACGAGCGCGTCGAGGCGAGCCTGCGCGAGGCCGCGCAGATCGACCTCGCGCCCGCCGCCGCGCAGGTCCTCCCGCCGCCAGGCGAGGATCTCGCGCGCGGCCCGGACGGCGAGCGGCCGCGGGCCCTCGAGGCCGTCCGCGAGCCGGTCGACCGCGGGCAGGGCCCTCAGAGCGCCGGCGTCGACCCCTCCACCCATCCCTCGGGCTCCTTCTTCCAGATCGGGGCCTCCGCCTTGAGGCGATCGATGATCTCCCGCCCGCCCGCGAACGCCTCCCCGCGATGCGGGGAGGAGACGGCCACGAGCACGGAGGGCTCCGACAGCGGCACCCGCCCCACCCGGTGCGCGACCGCCGCGGCGCACAACCCGTGACGGGCGACCGCGCCGGCGACGATCGCCTCCATCCGCTCCTCGGCCATCTCCGCGTAGGCCTCGTAGTCGAGGTGATCGACCTCACGGGTCACCCCGGAGAACGTCACCACGGCGCCGGCGCGGGGATCGCGCACGGCGTCGAGAAGCGGGTCGAGCCGCAGCGGCTCCCGGGTGAGGCGCACGCGGCCCGACCCGCCGCTGACCGGCGGCACGAGCGCGAGCTCGTCCCCGGCCCGCAGCTCGACGTCGGGCTTCGCGTACTCCCGGTTGACGGCCATCACGAGCGGCACCCCGCCCGCGAGGTGGTCCACCGCGGCCAGCGCATCGGCCACCCGCGCGCCCTCCGGGAGGTCGAGCTCGAGGGAGGCCGCTCCCGCCCGCTCGCGCAGCACGGCGAACAGGCGGATCTTCACGCGCATGGCACCATGATGACTCCGACATGGCCGCCACACCCCGTTCCGATAGCGAGCACCGCACGATCGCCCCGATCGTCGGCCCCGACGATCCGCGGCACTTCACGGACTCGGGCATCGAGGTCGAGCCCCTGTACGCGGAGGACGACCTCCCCGGCGACCTGCCCGAGCGCCTCGGCGAGCCCGGCGAGCACCCCTACACGCGCGGGATCCACCGCGACATGTATCGCCAGCAGACCTGGACGATGCGCCAGTACGCGGGCTACGCCTCCGCGCAGGAGTCCAACCGCCGCTACCGCTACCTGCTCGAGCACGGCGGGACGGGCCTCTCCATGGCCTTCGATCTCCCCACCCAGCTCGGGCTGGACTCCGACGACCCCCGCTGCCTCGGTGAGGTCGGCCGCACCGGAGTGGCCATCGACACCCTCGACGACATGCGCACGGCGTTCGACCAGATCCCCCTGGACCAGGTCTCGACGTCCATGACGATCAACGCCCCCGCCGCGTGCCTCATGCTCCTCTACGAGCTCGTCGGCGAGGAGCAGGGCGTGCCCTCCGAGAAGCTCCGCGGCACCACCCAGAACGACATCCTCAAGGAGTACATCGCCCGCGGGAACTTCATCTACCCCCCCGAGGGCGCGATGCGGCTCACCACCGACCTCTTCGCCTACTGCCGGGAGAACCTCCCGCGCTGGAACACGATCTCGATCTCGGGCTACCACTTCCGGGAGAAGGGCTGCTCCGCCGTCCAGGAGGTCGCCTTCACGCTGGCCAACGGGATCGCCTACGTGCAGGCGGCGATCGACGCGGGGCTCGAGGTCGACCAGTTCGCCGGCCGCCTCGCCTTCTTCTTCAACGGCCACAACAACGTCTTCCAGGAGGTGGCGAAGTTCCGCGCCGCCCGGAGGATGTGGGCCGAGATCATGCGCGAGCGCTTCGGCGCGCGGGACCCGAAGTCGCTGCGCCTGCGCTTCCACACCCAGACGGGCGGGGTGACCCTCACCGCCCAGCAGCCCGAGAACAACATCGTCCGGGTCGCGCTCCAGGGCTTCGCGGCGGTGTGCGGCGGCACGCAGTCGCTGCACACGAACGGCTTCGACGAGGCGCTCGCGCTCCCCACCGAGCGCGCGGCCCGGGTCGCCCTGCGCACCCAGCAGATCCTCGCCCACGAGTCGGGCGCCACGGAGACCGTCGACCCCTTCGCGGGCTCGTACTTCGTCGAGGCGCTGACCGCGGAGATCGAGCTCCGGGCGCTCGAGCTCATCGCGAAGGTCGACGAGCTCGGCGGCTCGGTCTCGGCCATCGAGTTCATGAAGAAGGAGATCGAGGAGTCGGCCTTCGGCTACCACGAGCGTTACCGCCTCGAGCAGGACATCGTCGTCGGCGTGAACAAGTACGTCACCGAGGACGTCGAGGTGCCCGACACGCTGAAGGTCGACCAGGCCTCCGAGGACGCCCAGGTCGAGCGCCTCGTGGCGTTCCGCGCCGGGCGCGACGAGGAGACCGCCCGGAGGCGCCTCGAGGAGCTCCGGGAGGCCTCCCGGGGGACGGAGAACCTGCTGCCACCGATCAAGGAGGCGCTGCGCGACTCCTGCTCGCTCGGCGAGGTCTGCGGCGCGATGCGCGACGTCTTCGGCGAGTACCAGCCCGAGATCTGATGCCCGTCGCCGTCACGCTCTACGGCTCGATCCTCGCCCTGCACAGACCACCGGGCGGTGGCGCGGCTCGCCGGCGCCGAGGCGGAACAGCAGCGGGTTTACGAACGTCCCCCCGAAGGTCACCACCACCGCCGCGATGGCGGGCGGTGCACACGATCGACCGGCTCGTCACCCGGGGGATGCTCGTGGTGCTCGCGGCGGGGATCTACCTCGCCACGGACCGGCACTACTGGAGCGAGCCGTGGGTCGGGTTCTCCCTCGGGGCGCTCGTGGTGATCGGCGGGGTCGTCGGGGGTGTGCTCGTCCCCTCCGAGCGTAAGGCGATCGAGCTCGCCGACCGCGACCCCGACTCGCCCGAGCTCGCGGCCCTCGAGCGCCGGCAGGGCCAGGTCGGCGCCGGCCTGGCCGTGCTCGTCCTCGTGACGATCTACGTCATGACGGCCAAGCCCTTCTCCTGAGCACGACGATGGCCGGTAAAGACCCCCTGCTCGCGGGCCGCTACCGCATCGTCCGCCGGCTCGGGATAGGAGGGATGGGGCGGGTCGACCTCGCCCACGACGAGCGCCTGGGCCGCGAGGTCGCCGTCAAGCGCCTCCACCTCGAGGGCGGCCGCGAGGACGCCGTGCGCCGCCTGCGCCGCGAGGCCCGCATCGGCGCCGGGCTCTCGCACCCCGCCCTCGTCACCGTCTTCGACGTCCTCTCCGAGGAGGAGGACGTCGTCGTGGTCATGGAGTACGTGGAGGGTGAGACCCTCGCCGCCGCGCTGCGCCGCGGCCCGCTCGGCCCCGCGCGCACCCTCGCCGTCCTCGCGCCCGTGGCCGACGCTCTGGACCGCGTCCACGCGGCCGGCGCCGTGCACCGGGACGTCAAGCCCGCCAACATCCTCCTCGGCGCGCGGGGCGTCGCGAAGCTCGCGGACCTCGGGATCGCCTCGGCGGCCGACGGGACGCAGATCACCCGCTCGGGCTCCGTGCTCGGGACCCCGGCCTACGTGGCCCCGGAGCAGCTCGACGCCGTCCCCGTCGGCCCCCGGGCCGACGTCTACGCCCTGGCCGCCGTCGCCTTCGAGGCCCTGAGCGGCCGCCGGGCGCGGGCCGGGGACACCCCGCTCGAGCTCGTCCGCCGGGCCGTGGACGACCCGCCGCCCGACCTCGCCGCGCTGGGCGCGGGATCGACCGCCGTCGCCGCGGTGCTCAAGCGTGGGCTCTGCCGCGATCCGGCCGGCCGGCCCGCGAGCGCGGGGGCGCTCGTCGACGAGCTGCGCGGAGCGCTCGCGCTCCCGGAGCGCGCCTCGCCCGCTCCCGCACCGATTCCCGAGCCGCCGACCACCGAGCAGATCGCCTCGCCGCCCCCGGTCGCCGAGCAGCTCCGTCCGCTCCGCCCGCCGCCCCCGGTCGCCGAGCCCGTCCCGCCATCGCCATCGCCGCCGCCGCCGACGGCCCCGCCCCGCCGCCGTCCCACGCCCGTCCTCGCCGCCGCCGCCCTCCTCGTCGCCGCCGGCGCGATCGTCGCCGTCGTCCTCGGCACGAGCGCGGACCGCGGCCCGGAGACCACGTCCCGGGCGGCCGGACCGAGCACCACGCGCTCCACCTCCACGTCCGCGCCCGCCCACCCCCCCGCCGCCCCGGGCCCCACCCAGACCGTCCGCGCGTTCTACACCCGCGCGGCCCGCAAGGACTTCGCCGGCTCCTGGCGCCTCGCCGGTCCGCGGATGCGCGCGGCCTTCGGGCGGTCGGAGGCGAGCTACGCCCGCGACCGCAACATCGCCTCCCTGCAGCGCATCACGTTCCGGCGACTGGAGGAGACGGCCCGTGCGGCCGATAGTGCCACGGTGGCCATCTCCACGCGCGCCGAGCACACCGACCACGTCGATCTGTGCACGGGAACGGTCACGACCCTGCGCCAGGCCGACGGAAGCTGGCGCGTGGACCCGATGACCCTGACCTGCCGGCGCGGATGACGCCCATGGACGAGCCCGAGCTCGCGCTCTACCTGTTCGAGGGCGATGACCTCGTCTACGCCTCCCCGCGCATCACCGAGCTGCTGGGCTGGGCCCCCCAGCCGTGGGTCGGCGACGCGGACGCCTTCCGGCAGGCCATCTCCGACCTTCCCGGCGTCAAGCCGCAGGAGACCCGGACGATCCGCGGCGACGGCACCCCACTCGCCCTCGGGGTGCTCCTCGAGCCCGCTCCCCCCGGGGTCCGCGACCCGCTGACGGGCCTCACCGCCCGGCCCGGCTTCGAGGACCACCTGCGCGTGGCCCTGGCCCGCGCGCGCGAAGAGGACCGCAGGGTCGTCGTCCTCCATGTCGACCTCGACGAGTTCCGCCTCGTCAACGACTCGCTCGGCCGCGAGGCCGGCGACGAGGTGCTGCGCGTCACCGCGGGCCGCCTGCGCGCCGCCGTGTCCTCCTCGGCTCCGGTCGCCCGCCTCGAGGGCGACGAGTTCGCGGTCCTCCTCGCCGATCTCGACGGCAATCCGGAGAGCCTGGCCCAGACCGCCGCGGGCACCATCCTCGCCGCGGTCGGTGACCGCTTGGAGGTCGCCGGCCGCTCCCTCCAGCTCGGCGCCACCCTCGGCGCGTCTCTCTTCCCCCACGACGCCGAGGACGAGGACGGGCTCCTGCGCCACGCCGAGTCGGCCATGCGCCACGCCAAGGAGGACCAGCGCGGCGGTCTGGGGTTCTACGCGGGCGGGACCTCGGAGGCGCTCGAGCGGCTCATGCTCACGGCCGGGCTGAGCCGGGCGCTCGAGCGCGACCAGTTCGTCCTGCACTACCAGCCCATCTTCCACATGCCGGGCGGAGAGGTGGCGGCCGTCGAGGCGCTCCTGCGCTGGGAGGACCCGGAGCGGGGCCTGATCGGACCGCTGACGTTCATCCCCACGGCCGAGTACACGGGGCTCATCGAGCCCATCGGCCGCTGGGTGTGCGAGCACGCCGCCGCCCAGGCCGCCGCCTGGCGCACCGAGGGGATCGAGGTGCCGGTGGCGGTGAACGTCTCCCTGCGCCAGTTCCGCGACCCGGAGTTCGTGTCCGGGCTCCAGGCCGCGCTCGCGCGCGCGGGGCTCGCGCCCGAGGGCCTGCTGGTGGAGATCACCGAGTCCACCGCCATGCGTGAGCCCGCGTGCGTCGAGCCCGTGCTCGCCCAGCTCCGCGACCTGGGGATCCGCGTGGCCATCGACGACTTCGGGACGGGCTACTCCTCGCTCGGGCGCCTCGGCGAGCTGGAGGTCGACCTCATCAAGGTCGACCGGACGCTCATGCCCGAGGGCGACGGGCCGGGCTCCGAGCTCTGCGCCGCCGCCCTCGCGCTGGTCGGCGCGCTCGGCCGCTGCGCGGTCGCCGAGGGGGTCGAGACGGCAGCCCAGCGCTCCTTCGTCGAGGGGCGCCAGGTCGCCCTCGCCCAGGGCTTCCACCTCGCCCTCCCGCTGCCGGCGGAGGAGGCCACGGCGCTGCTGCGCTCGCACCCCTGCCGGCCGCTCGGCCGCGGATAGCATCCCGCGCCCCGTGCGCGAGAAGGCCCCCGAGACCTACGCGGAGAAGCTCACCCGGCTCGGCGAGCTGCGCGAAGCGGCCCGCCAGGGCTCCGACGAGGCGGTCGCCAAGCAGCACGACCGCGGCAAGTACACCGCCCGGGAGCGGATCGAGAAGCTCCTGGACCCCGGCTCCTTCCAGGAGCTCGACACCTTCGTCCGCCACCGGACGACGGCGTTCGGTATGGAGCGCAACCAGCCGTGGGGCGACGCGGTGGTGACGGGCCACGGAACGATCGAGGGCCGCCGCGTCTGCGTCTTCTCCCAGGACTTCACCGTGTTCGGGGGCTCGCTCGGCGAGGTCATGGGCGAGAAGATGGTCAAGGTCATGGACCTGGCCGCGAAGATCGGCTGCCCGGTCATCGGCATCAATGACTCGGGCGGGGCACGGATCCAGGAGGGCGTGGTCTCCCTCGGGGCCTACGGCGACGTCTTCGTGCGCAACGTCATGTGCTCGGGCGTCATCCCCCAGATCTCGCTGATCATGGGCCCGTGCGCGGGCGGCGCGGTCTACTCGCCGGCGATGACGGACTTCATCTTCATGGTGAAGGAGACCTCGCACATGTTCATCACCGGCCCCGACGTGATCAGGACGGTCACCGGCGAGGAGGTGGGCTTCGAGGAGCTCGGCGGCGCGATGTCGCACAACTCGAAGTCCGGTGTGGCGCACTTCGCCTCCGACGACGAGGACGCGTGCCTCCAGGACTGCCGCTACCTGCTGTCGTTCCTGCCCCAGAACAACCTCGAAGGGCCGCCGCGGATGCAGCCCACCGACGATCCGGGGCGCATGGACGGACAGCTCGACCACGTCCTCCCCGAGAACCCCAACAAGCCCTACGACATCCGCGACATCGTGCGGCTCGTCGTCGACGACGGGGAGTTCTTCGAGGTCGCCGAGCACTTCGCGATCAACATCGTGTGCGGGTTCGCCCGGCTCGACGGGCACGCGACCGGGATCGTGGGCAACCAGCCGAGGTCCATGGCCGGGGTGCTCGACATCGATTCCTCGCGCAAGGCGGCGCGCTTCGTGCGCACCTGCGACGCGTTCAACATCCCCCTGGTGACGTTCTGCGACGTGCCCGGGTTCCTGCCCGGGACCGCACAGGAGTGGGGCGGGATCATCAGCCACGGGGCCAAGCTCCTCTACGCCTACACCGAGGCGACGGTCCCGAAGATCACGGTCATCACCCGCAAGGCCTACGGCGGCGCGTACGACGTCATGGCCTCCAAGCACATG
>JAABUT010001402.1_pt1 | contig 27447 bp, 30 predicted proteins | sample 5559281 | NCBI WGS metagenome assembly JAABUT01 (sample SAMN10711880, study PRJNA513359) | rock metagenome | isolation source: Antarctica rocks | place: Antarctica: Victoria Land, Ricker Hills nord | collected 2016-01-04
CCCACCGGTGCAGCTCGGGAAGCGCCCCTTGGGCCAGGGCCTGGGCCAGCGCGTCGACCACCTCAGGTCGCACCCCCGATCCCGCCGCCAGCAACTGGTTGAGCCGGACCAGCACGGTCGCCCGGACCGTGGCCGGTGGCTCCAATGGGCCTACGCAGGCCGCGTGACTGCGCAACAACCGGCGTCCATGACCGGCCAGATCCGCTGCCCGGACCTCCTCGTGCCGTTGAGCGCCCACCCCCGTGGTGCGGCCGTACACCGGGCGCTGCAGCGCCGCCCGCTCAGCGCTGGCATGCGCGGCGCCGACGCGAACACGGGCTGCGGGATCCACCCTGACTGCCCTGGCACCGCGGGCCACCGAGGCGATGTCCCGGCAGGTGAGGCGGCCGCCGTCCAGCGGTAGAGCAGATCCGGGCGGCCCGGTGCGCAACGCCAGGGTGGCCGGGACCTCCTCGGCCGGGTGAGTACTCATTCCCGCACTCTGACATCGCTCTTCCCAGCACAGGAAGCTGAAGGCCGTAGGCCGCACTGGCGCGTTGCTTCGCGCCGTCGGGGTGGGGCTAGCGGGTGGGGCGTGGGGGTGTCTGGCCCGGTCCGTTGGCCGGTGGGACGGGCGGCGTGGCGCCCGGGTCGATGGGTTCGACCTGCACGATGTCAATGTCGACCTCGTCGACTGCCACGACACCGAGCTCGACCGGGCTCGGCTGACCGGCTGGCTTGCGTCGTCGGCTGGCCAGCACACCCAGGGCGACAGCACCGGCCACAGCGCCGGCCGGTACCGCGGGCACCGGACCGGGCAGCAGGCGCCGGGTCCGGCCTTTGGCTGCCTCGCTGGCGCGTTGCTGCTGGCTCTGCCAGTCACTCAGGGCGATCAGGGCCAGGCCGGCGGCGGGGTTGAGCCACTGCACCAGCTTGAGCTGGCGCAGCGTACGAGTCACCTCCGGCGGTGTGCTCAACGCGGCTTCGGTAGCGCCGGCGACCGGGACGGCGCCGGCTTTGGCCATCTTGCGGTTCAGCACCGCGCTCCACGCCGCGACACCCAGCCCAACGCCGGTCGTGGCCGTCTTGATCGCGCTGCTCTTCGCGACGCCCTGCTGGTGGCGTACCCGAGGCCAGTCGGTGACCAGCAGACCGGCGGCGCCCACCAGATGGGAGCCGATCGCGGCGGCGTTCACCGGCGCCCACCGGCTCCAACCAGCCGTCGCCGCCTTTGACCGCTGGGCCGGGTCATCCAGGGCCGAGGCTGCGCCGTTCAAACCGATCGCGCCCATCAACGACCCACCGGTCCAGGCCGCCAACCCGACGTTGTGCAGGGTCCGAATCACAGGATGGGTAGACATAGCAACCTCCACAGCAGCCAGGGCAGCGCGGCCGTCAGGCGACGCCAGACGGGGCTGTCCCCGTCCCGGAGACCACCGAACCGTGGCAGTGGCATCAGTCCAATGGTCAGGACACGTTCAAGTCCTCAACGCACGTCGCCTCAAGGCAGGGGTCACAGCCGTCAGCCAGCACGGGCGGCGGGCGGATCAGCGAAAGACTCCCAGAGCGACGAGCAGGACAACAGTCACCACCGCGGAGACCAGTAAGGAGCCGAGGCACCCCAGGCGGTTGCTGAAGAAAAAGAACACGCGTGCCCCGCTCGAGGTGGGTTGTGCTTGGCGCCGCTCAGCGGCTGCTGGTGGCCTTGGTGTCGGTGCTGGTGTCCTTGCGCTTGACCAGGCCGGCCAAGCCGAGCAGCCCGAGCAGGCCCCACAGGCCGGTCTTGTCCGACGGCGCGTTGCTGCTGTCGGCGGCGGCGGCGGCGGGCTGGCTGATCTGGTGCGGTGTGGTTGCGAGCGCCTCGGCGGCCAGGGCCACCGTCGTGGTGCCGCCGGTCAGTGCGGCGGTCAAGGCCAAGACAGTCAGGGTCTTGCGCATCACAGTCTCCTTGAGACGAGCTGGGCAGGTGGGCCGGGCAGGTGCTCGGGTCAGACGCGGCGTGAGCCGGCGCCGTCGGTGTCCACGCCCCCGACCGGACCGCCCCGGGTACTGCTACGGCTGCTTCGTAGGTCCTGGTACTTCTTGTAGCCGAACAACCCGAGCAGGCCGCTGAGCCCGATCAGCCCGTACCTGCCGGTGTGATCGTTGTCGTTGCTCTGCGTCGCCGGCGTTACGGCCGGAGCTGGGGTCGGGGTCGCAGCGACCACTGTGCTGCTGGCAGGGCTGGCGGCCCAGGCCGGGGCTGCCAGCAGCGGCGCACCGCCCAGCGCGAGGCCGGCCGCCAGCGCGGTGCTCACCAGTGCTGATCGCATGGGCCTGCCTTTCGGTGAACCAAGAAGAGGTGCTGGTAGCGCAGGCTGAGAAATTCCGACCGCCCTCAGCCTCACGAAATGAAACGCATTCCGGAAAAGTTACGGATGCACCGTGGTGGTTCACGTGAGCGCTCTTATCCTTCGGCCGGGGGACGCGGACGGGTTCGTATGGGTCACGGGCTGGTCACAGAAGTACGCGAGACGGGTCGCTCCTGGTCCTTCCGGGCACGATCCCTCCGGCACCCGGACACCGCGTGCGCAAGCCTGCCACTCACTTGGGAGTCCGCGTGACCCGCCGTAGCGCACCGCTGCTCGCTGTCCTGCTCACCTTGTCGGTCTTGCTCGCCGGCTGTGGGGGCGGCTCCGGCACCGCGTCGGGAGGTTACGGCTCCAGCGGGGGCGCTGGTGCTGGCACCTCGACGTCTCAACCGTCCGGTGGCGCACAGAGCACGCCTGGCAATGCAACCGCGGACTGCCCGACCGGGGGCAACACCAAGGACTTCGCCAAGACCCGCTTCGTCCTGCACGCCGCTGAGGCATTCGGGGTGTTCCACCGCTACCTGTACAAGCCCTACCGCAACGGGGCGTTCCGCAAGGGAGCCAGCGGACGGATCCGGACGTTCCTCAAAGCTGGGGCAGCGGCGCTGTTCATCAAGCGTCAGGTCCGCCTGGCCACCGAGGACGCCAAGGCCAACCCAACGTTGTGCAAGGCGATCTCGGCTCCCCTGATGCAGGTGCGGGACAGCATCAGCGGCGCGGTCAGCCAGCTGCGAAACGGTGACGTCAGTGGCATCGAGGCCCTCAACGGGATCGTCGGTGGCATCCAGGGCAAGGCCTCCCGTAACGGCGTCAGCATCCCGGACAGCACCACCGCCACGCCCTGACCAGCCCTGCACGCGCCGACGCCGGCCTCAACCGAGGTGATCGTTGCCCCCGCATCCACACCGAGGTCATGGAGCCGCAGCAGCGCGGTACCGCGACGCTGCTCGCCGGGGCCCGGGAGCTGGACACCGCAGCGGGTGATGACGCGCTGGACCTGCTCGAGCACGCTCCCGGGCGGCCTGCTCGCCCGCGCCGACCGGGCGGAACCCGGGAGCGGCTGCGGGTCCTGCCCGGGCTGGACCTGGCCGGCCACGGCAGCTCCACGGCGCCGTCAAAGTACTGCTCGACCCGCCGGGCAGCGGCCTGCGGGTGGGGGGACACGATCGGCGGCACGGTGTCCCGCGAGCAGGTCGCCGGCGCCGTGTCGGCAGACCGGCTCTGCTGAACAACCAGGGGGTAGCAACAGGCAGCTGGGGCGCAACAAATTCCCCGAGCGACATCCATCGCGGGATCGGGAACTGAAGCCGAGCAAATCAAGCTCCGCAGCTCACGCGCCAGCGCCCTCATGCCATCAGGCATCAGACCTACCCGGCTTGGCACCCAGGGGCCCGCAGTCAGCAACAGCGGCGGCTACTTCGGCGAGCGCCGCTGGCGCTGGCCGGCCCCCAAGATTTCGCCGATGCCGGTCAGGGTTCTGCCGGCCCGCGGCCGGGTGGCCTGGACCCGCAACCCGACCCGGGTCAGGACCCGGCCGAGCAGCGGCAGCACCAGGACCCCGAACAGCCAACGACGAAGTCGCATGGACAGGAACATGACCTGCGGTTACCCGACCAGCCACCCGTCACACCCCGTCGCCCTTATGCCGGCCTGACCCAGAGAGCCCTTCGATCGCCGCGCCGCCAAGTAGGGCGACGGCAAACCGCCTCGGTGGTAGAAGGCAGCACCGGATGCCTACTCCTTGGTGACGACGTAGATGCCGTATATGACGCCGGGGATGTGTCCGCACAATTGGAGCAGCAGCGCGATCAGGACCTTGCTGCTCAGGCCCTTCTTCATGGCGACCGACACCGGCGGCAGGAAGAAGGCGATCAGGACTTCCAGGACGGTCATCGTGCTCCTTGACGTCGGGTCCTGCACGGGTGTGAGAGGTGGCACCCGGCAATAGCTCCCACTGAGGTGAACGGTGTAGAGGAATCAGGCTCGGCGACTGGTGTGAAGCGGCCCGTTGCGGTGACCGATGTGGAGCGCCGCGGCCTGCAACGCCTACCTGACGGGGGCGCGACAGCCTTGCGGGACGGACGTCGGCGAACAAGCAGGGCTTTGGGGTCCGCTACAAGATCCCGAAGTTGTACTGGCAGCTGCCCCGAATCGACCCGCTCCAGGTCGGGCTCATCGAGGCCGCGCACGCCACCACCCCCGGTGAGTCATGCTTGCGGCCGTGTTACTGCTCGGCCTGGAACATCCAATGCGTCTTCTCGAGCTCGGCGATGATGGCGATGAACAGGTCCTGGGTGACCGGGTCAGCCTGCTCGGTGGCGTCCATCCGGTCGCGGAAGCGGCCGATCATCGGGCCGAGGCTGTCCACGATGTAGGTGATGACCTTGTCGACCTGCACGTAGCCGACCTCGAGCGGCTGCACCTTGGACTGTGCGGCGAGCGCCTCGGTCTGGCCGTTGGGGTTGACCCCGATGGCGATGGCCCGCTCAGCCGCGGTGTCCATGAACAGGCGCGAGGCATCGACCAGCTCGTCGAGGGCGAGGTGGATGCTGCGGAAGTTGCGGCCGATCAGGTTCCAGTGCGCCTGCTTGGCCACCAGCGACAGTTCGATGAGATCAACGAGGCCCCCTTGCAGGGCATCCCCCGTGGTCTGCCGCGCGGCGTCGGGAAGCGGGCTCTTGACGGTGCTCACGTGTGGTCCTCCGGGTCATAGGTTCGGTGGGCTCGACGGGCGCGACGCCGAGCCCTCGCAGTAGCCGATCTGCCCCTGCATGCACCGTCTCACCCCCGCCCGGCCATGGCGGTTGGCCGCCGGAACAGAGCGGCCCGTGGTCAATGCCGAAAGCGCTCCCCACCGCGCCGATAGCTGCCTTATGTCACCTTAGGACCACCTAGCCGTACTTGCGGCTAGTTCCTCACATCTGTTCCGTGCCTGCGCCGATGGCCGCACAGGTCGACCACGACATCGTCTCGCTCGGTTTCCGGCTCGGTCTGCGGTTGGTCCCGCTGGTCGTGGTGGTGTGGACCGGCGGGGCCTGGTGCCCGGCCCAGCTCGCAGCCCGGGCCGTGGTGCCGGCGGGCTTGCTGGTAGGCCCGCCTCGGCCCGCGCCAGCTCGCGCATCTGGTGGCTGCCGGGGTGGTAGCCGCTGGCGCGGGCCAGCTGGATGCGCTTGTTAGCGCCCGGGTGGCCTGGTCCAGCTCAGCACGTGCAGCGCCGATGTCCACAGTCACCTCTCCAGGTGATGCGCAGTACCGGCGGCCGGATCGAGGACATGACCGACAGCACCGAGAGTGCTGTTGGTATTACCACACGTGACCGGTCTGCTCCAGGAGCCCCAGAAATGGCACAGCCCGGCGAAACTCAGCGATACTCCGGGCAAAGGACGGAGCGGCGTGACCGAGGACGACGACGACGTAAGTCGGCTGGCCGTATCCAAGCAGCTGCCGGAGCTGGTGGCCCCAGGCACCGCGGGCGACGAGCGGGCTGAGCCGACGGAGTCTGAGGGCGGCCGGCGGGACCGGGCTGCCCAGCAGCGCGATGCGCAGGCGCTGCGCCGCGATGGGGTGGCTGAACAGCGCGACGACGTGAGCTGGGAGCGAGACGTCCAAGCCGCGCAGCGCGACCAGGCCACTGCTGGTCGCGATCGGCGGGGGCAACGACGAGACGACGCCGCGACCGGGCGGGACCAGGCCAGCCTGCGGCGCGATGCCGCCGCTGAGGTGCGGGACAGTGCTGCTGAGCAGCGAGACCGGCCAGCACCCGCCCCGGCCACCGGGCAGGCGGCCACCAGGCAGGCGGGTGCTGGGTGGCTCGTGCTGGCGAGGCAGGCGGCCGCCGCAGACCGTGAGCACGCCCGTCAGGACCGTCGGCTGGCCTCGCTCGCCCGCGGTTCGGCTGGGGTAGACCGCGAGTTGGCCGGGCAGGACCGAGCGCACAGCGGCTCCGATCGCGGCGCGGCTGAGCAGGACCGCAACGCCGCGTTGGGTGATCGTGCGGCCGGTGACGACGCACGTACCTTCGCAGTCCAGGACCGCCGAGGCGCCCGTGGCGACCGTGACGACGCGGCTGCAGACCGACACTCAGCCTCGCTCGATGAGCTCACCGGGGCCTACCTGCGCCGGCCCGGTCTCTTGCAGCTCGAGCGTGACCTGAGCCGGGCCAAGCGCAGCGGCGAGCCGCTGGTCGTTGCGTTCATCGACGTCGATGAGCTCAAGACCGTCAACGACCAGGGCGGTCACGCCGCCGGGGACCGGCTGCTGCGCCACGTCGCCCGGACGCTGCAGGCCCAGCTCCGCCCGCACGACTTGATCATCCGCTTCGGCGGTGATGAGTTCGTGTGCGTCGTCGCCGGCTTGGGCCAGCACGACGTAGCCAAGCGCCTGGCACACGCCAACACCGTGCTTGGCACCGGAGCTGAACCCGGCGCAGTTACCGTCGGGCTCGCGCAGCTGCAACCCAACGACAGCGCCCACGACCTGATCGAACGCGCCGACCGGGCCCTTTATGCACAACGTGCCCGCCGTCAAGTGCCGCCCCCCCGCTGACCCCACCCGCTGCCGACCTCGACCCGATAGGAGCGCCGTCCGTGCCGCGAGCGGCGCCGGTTGGATGCGGTGTCAGCAGCCGCCGGGAAACTCAACCGTCACGGGTTGCCACGAGCCGGAACCAGACGACGCTGCCTGCGGCAGTGCGTCGCAGTCAGTGGTCCAGGGCCCGGCAGGTACAAAAGGTCCGGCAGTCCGTCAGCGGCCCGGGCGGTGACAGCGATTGTGGGACGTTTGGGCAGGAAGCAGCGGCAGCGCCCCGGGGCGGGTGGCGTCGGGTGACTATATGCCGAGGGCGAATCGGCGTAGATCGGCGTAGGTGCCGTTGAACAGGTCCTGGTCCCCGGGCAGGGGCCCGTTGTCGTTGTACTGCCAGATGGTCTGGTACTGCCATCCGCGTGGCATCGAGCCAGGGTTGCGGCAGTAGCAGGCCACGAACAGCGGGTTGCGAGCGCTGATGTTCGGGCTGGTGGTGCAGGTGCTCCACCAGTCTCGGGTGCTGTAGATGATCGGGAACCGGCCAGTGCGGCTGTGTACGGCAGTGGAGAAGTCGCTGACCCACCGGGTCATCTGAGCTGCGCTCAGGCCGTAGCAGGTAGCCCCGTAGGGGTTGTACTCGATGTCGAGCATCGGTGGCAAGGTGTTGCCATCGGGTGACCAGCCGCCGCCGTGGCCGACGAAGTACAACGCCTGGGTGGCGCCGTCGGAGCGGTCCGGTAGAGCGAAGTGGTAGGCGCCGCGGACCAGACCGGCCCGCTGCGAGCCGTTGTACTGCTGGGCGAAAAAGGGGTTGGTGTAGCCGGTGCTCTCCGTGGCCTTGACGTAGGCGAACCGGGCGCCACGGCGAGACGCCGCCGGCCAGTCCACCGACCCCTGGTAGCTACTGACGTCAACCCCTTGAGGCGAGGGCCCGCCCTCGGGCGGTACCGGTGGGGCAGGAGCAACGTTCGGTGGCCGCACGACCGGCGCCGGCGGCCGGGTGGCCGGCCTGGTCGGGTGGCCCGCAGGTGCGCTGTGCGTGGCCGGGGGTGCGACATGGGTCGGTGCAGGCGTCACGGTCGGTAGTGCGGTCAGGGATGGCTGCGGGGTCGGGCTGGGGGTCGAGCTCGCAGTCGGGCTAACGGTCGGGCTGCCGGTCGGGCCGGCGGTCGGGCTGGCGGTCGGGCTGGCGGTCGGGCTAGCAGTCGGGTCGGTGGTGGGTGTGGTGGTGGAGCTTGCCGTGGGCTGGGCCGGGCCGGTGGTCAACATTGGGTGCTGGCGGTCGGAGCGCATCGCGGCCAGGCCGGCGAGGGCCGCCGGCGGCGGCGGATCGCAGTGCTCATGGGAGCAGATCGTTGACCCGAGCCGGTCGTCCTGAGGGTGGGTCACTGGCGGCAGCGGGCCGGTGACGGACCAGGCCGCCGCCGCATCGGGACCACCCGCCGGCGCTAGGGCCGCGGGCACCGCAGCGGCTGTGCGGAACAGTTTGGCTGGTGTGTGTGCCGACAGCCCGGAGTTCAGTTCGGGCTGAGCCGCTGGTGGCCTCGTCGGCGGCGCAGTGAATGTGGTAACCGGGCTTGGCGGGCTGCCAGCGGCTGCTGAACGGTGGCCGGCCTGACCCGCCACGGCAGCGCCGGCCATCGTCAACGTCGCGGCCAGCGAGACACCGATTGTCGTCGGCAACCCGCGCCCCCAGGGCCTGTCCCACCATCGCAACACGTCGGCGCTCCTTGCTCGTCGGCGCCCAGGCGGGACCTGGAACAACTATGGCTGCTTACGCCCCAGGATCTTGGGGGCTTCCGACCGTATCCGCCAGCCGGCATGTCTACACCGGACCGGCCGAGCAGCGTGAGCATTGCGCACTCCGCCACTGGGCAGGACGTCGCCACCGCTGGTTCGGCGATGAGTGCCGCAGCGGCGACAAGCGGACTCCGACCGTTCCTGGATGGCGTGCCTGCGGTGATGGACGCGGCACGGACCAGCAGCCGCCCGGATGCGGCCGCGGGCCGCCCGAACTGTCACAACTCCGCCTACGAGGCCGTACCTGCGGCTGACTCCTGGCACCTGGGGCCGCGCATGCGCCAGTAGCCGGTTCGGGAACAGGTCGAAGCGGCGAAGATGACGTGACGCCGTCGGCCCTTCTTGGGTGCGGTCATGGGTAAGACGGTCGTTGGAGAGGTCGCGTCAGTCGGTGTGACGTGCGCGGAACGCTGCCATGTTGGTCCGGTTCGAGCAGGTCGTGCTGCAGTAGCGGCGCGAGCGGTTCTTTGACAGGTCGACGACGACGTCGTGGCAGGTCGCGGCCTCGCACAGGCGCAGGCGGCTCAGTTCGCCTAGGCGAACGACGTCGACCAGGGCCATGGCCGCCTCGACCATCATCCTGTCGGCGAGTGGAGCGTCTGGGGTCGTGGCATGCATGTGGTGACCCCACTCGCCGTGAGTAACGAGCTGGGGCAACGCCTTGGCCTCGCGGAGCATCTCGTTCACCACAGCCACTGTGGTGGCTTCATCGGCGTACCAGAGCGCGCGCAGCCGGGGCCTTAGGCCGCGGACCAGTTCCAGTTCTTTCTGGTTCCGGTGGCGCGCTCCGGTCCAGCACCAGTGCACCAGGAACTGGTCCAAGGCAGCGACGTCGCTGAGCACATCAGCGTCGGGCTGCTCGGTGTTCACCAGGGCGGCGGCAGCTCTCAGAGCAACTTCGGTGTCATGGGCGAACAGCATGTTGACCCCTTACAGGCTCCGTCCGTAGTCTGTGAGAAGTGTAAGTCGTTTTGGTCATTGCGAAGGGGGCGTGGTGCGAGCGGGCGGCAGTGCAGGTCTGGGACTGGGCTTGGTCTCGGCGGCGACGTTCGGGACCTCAGGTGCGTTCGCTGCCAGCCTGCTGCATGCGGGCTGGAGCCCAGGAGCCGCCGTGACAGTGCGCGTCGTCATCGCTGCGCTGGTGCTGACCGTGCCCGCGCTGCTGGCGCTGCGCGGTCGATGCGACGGACTCCGCAGGGGCAGTCGCAGCTTGCTGGTTTACGGGTTGGGTGCCGTCGCGGGGGCTCAGCTCTGCTACTACAACGCCGTCGAGCACCTTCCGGTGGCGGTGGCCCTTCTGCTGGAATACAGCGGGGTGCTGCTGGTCGTTGGTTGGATGTGGCTGCGGCACGGCCATCGCCCTGGCCGGCTGACAGCAGCGGGAGGCGTCGCGGCCTGCGTTGGTCTGGTGCTCGTGCTGGACCTGCTCAGCAGCCACGGCACTGACCCGGTAGGCGTGCTGTGGGGACTCGGCGCCGCCGTGGGCTTGGCCCTGTACTTCGTGCTTTCCTCCGGCACCAACCACGCCCCTTCCCCGATCGTCGTGGCGTGGGGTGGGCTCGCAATCGGGGCGCTCGCGCTCCTGACCGCGGGAGTGGCCGGGGCCCTGCCCCTCGCGGCGCCGCGCACCAACGTCACGCTGGCGTCCACGCAGGTGTCCTGGGTCGTGCCCGTCCTGGGCATGTCGATCATCGCCGCCGCGATTGCGTACGTGACGGGCATTCTGGGCGCCCGGCTCCTTGGCGCTCGGGTGGCTTCCTTCGTGGGTCTGACCGAGGTGATGTTCGCGGTGCTTTTCGCGTGGCTGCTCCTGGGGCAGACCCCACGCCTCATCCAAGGGGTCGGTGGAGCCCTGGTGCTCGCCGGCATCGCACTGGTGCGTCTCGACGAGTCATCCGAGGTCGCGGCGTCCGACGTCAAGGTCGTTCATCCGGGCGGCCCGAACCTGCGCGAGGTCGAAGCCGGCGCCCCGTAAGGTCGGCCCGAAACGCGGTAGCCGATTTGGCAACCTGGTCGAGACGATCATGACCCTGCCTTGGTCCTCCAGGGGCTTCCGTAGCGAGGCAGCACCGTTGGTCGTGATCTCCGCCGCACCTACGTCCGCCGGGTGCTTCGGAGTAGTAGAGCCGGCTCAGCCCGGGGCGGGAGCGGCCGGGTGCTTGAGGAGGTCGCAGGCCCCCGAGCCGGGCTCGGCCTGGTTCAGGCAACCGCGGTGGCCTGGCTTGCGTGGCCGACCTCGTGGACGAGGTCGTCGAGCGTGAGGCCGAGCACGTCCGCGATCGCGGCGACAGTGAACAGCGCGGGGGTTGGTACCGCTCCTCGCTCGATCTTGCGGACGGTCTCCTCGGCGACGCCGGCGGCTGAGGCGATCTCCCGGACTGCTCTGGTGCCTCGGGCGCGGCGCAGTGCTGCCCCGAGCAGAACGCCACGGGTGCGCTCCTGCTGGGTGAGGGCGAGGCGGACCATGCGCACACCCTACGTCCGGGCGGGACAACTGTCCCGGGATAGTTGTACCGTCGGGACATGTCCATCCTTCCCGTGCGCACGCCGACTGAACTGGACGCCATGCGGGCCGCCGGCCGCGTGGTCGGGCAGACCCTGCTCGCGGTGCAGGCCGCAGCCGTGCCCGGGGTCCGCCTGCGCGAGCTCGACGAGCTAGCGCAGACCACCATCAGAGACGCCGGGGCGCTGCCCTCCTTCCTGGGCTACCGACCGGCCTGGGCACCGACGCCCTTCAACGGCGCGCTCTGCCTGTCGCCGAACGAAGTCGTGGTCCACGGCCGGCCCAACGGTCGGCGGCTGCGCGACGGCGACCTGCTCAGCGTCGACTGCGGCGCGATCACCGACGGCTGGCACGGCGACTCCGCTGTCACCGTCGGGGTCGGCAACTGCCTCGACGACGACCCGGATGACGCCCGCCTGCTGCGGGCCACCAACATGGCCCTAGCGGCTGGAATCGCCGCCGCCGTACCCGGCGCGACCCTGCTGGACGTCGCCGCGGCCGTACACGCCGTCGCGCAGGCCCACGGCTATGCGAACCTGCCCGACCACGGCGGCCACGGCATCGGACGCAGCATGCACGAGCCGCCGTTCGTCCCCAACGAGCCGACCCGCGACGCTGCCCGCCACCGCCTGCGCGCGGGCAACACCATCGCCATTGAGCCGATGCTGCACGCAGGGACCAGCAGGTACCGAACCAAGAAGGACGGCTGGTCAATCGTCACAGCCGACGGCAAGCGGGCGGCCCACTTCGAGCACACAGGCGCGGTCACCGACAACGGACCCGAGATCCCAACCACGCCAGCCGCGATGCCGCGACCCTGAGCCCCAGGCAATCCGCCTTCCCGGCACCGACTGTCGGCGGGATAGGTACTGGGCGGCGCAGTCGCACTGGCTGTTCACCGAAATGTTGTCGCACGGACCCCGGACAAGTCTTTAGCCCGTAAGGAAGCGGGTAGGCGTGCGTCGTGCCAGCCGCGCGGGCAACGCGTGTCGGCGACGATGAAGGGACGGCCATGGCCGACAAGCCAAGCACCAGGACAGGTTCCTCCACTTCCGCCTCGCGCCGCGTCGACGGTGGGGTGCCGGACAGCGGGGCGGTGCCGATCAAGGGCCGGGACAGCAATGCGCCCCGGGACCGTCAGGAGGCCGTCGCCCGGCAGAAGGAGCAGTTCGGTGGGATCAAGGCCGGGTCGGCGTTTTTCGGCTGGCTCACCGCGACCGGCACCGCGGTGCTGCTGACGGCGCTGGTCGCTGCGGCCGGCGCCGCGGTGGGGGTCAGTACCGGTACCAGCGTCAGTAGCGCCACCAGCCAGGCCAGCAAGGGCACCGGTACCGCGCAGACCGTCGGGATCACCGGCGGCATCGCGCTGCTGGCGGTGTTGCTGCTGTCCTATTACTGCGGCGGGTACGTGGCCGGTCGGCTGGCCCGGTTCAACGGGCTGCGCCAGGGTCTGGCGGTGTGGCTGTGGGCGGTGCTGATTGCCGTCCTGGTGGCGGTGGTGGCCTCCATCGCCGGCTCGCAGTACGACGTGCTGGGGACCTTGAACAGCTTCCCGCGACTGCCGGTGAGCACCAGCACGTTGAGCACTGGCGGCATCATCGCCTTGGTGGCCGTCGCCGTCGTCAGCTTGATCGGCGCGCTGCTTGGTGGCCTGGCCGGGATGCACTTCCACCGCAAGGTCGACAAGGCCGCGTTCGAGCCGGCCAGCGACTGAGCCCAGTGTCACTGTCACCACCGCCCTTCCAGCGGGTACTAGTCCTGCACACCCACGACCTGGGCGAAGCGCCCAGACAGGAGTACATCGTGAGCTTTCTCGACAAGGCCAAGAACAAGGCCCAGGAGCTGTCCGGCAAGGGCAAGGAGAAGACCGGCCGAGCCACCGGCGACCGAGACCTGCAGGCCAGGGGCAAGAAGGACCAGGCCAGCGGGAACGCCAAACAGGCCGGCCAGAAGATCAAAGACATCTTCAAGTGACACCGGCCAACTGCACCTGATCGGCACACCCGGCACCGCCGCAGCGGTGTTGTTCGCCGAGGCTAGCCCGGCCATCGACGCGGACGGGAACAAGGTCATCGCAGCAGCCGCGTGCAACCTCAAGGTCAGCGGTGCCAAGCGGGTAGAGGTGCGCGGCTACACCGACCTCCTGAGCAGACCCAAGGTCAACACGCCGCGGAGCACCACCGATGACGGCAGCGAGCCGGGTGCGGGACCGACCCCGGTCGGCGGGTCGGTCTTGGTGGGCGCTGCGGAAGACGAGGGCCTGACATGATCTCTGGGTGGGCATAGCTTGAGGCGCCGGTGATCGTCGGCAGTCACTTTCGTCCCTGGTAGGCAGCGTTGAGTTCATCCAGGCCGTCGCGGTCTTTCCTGGCTGGTACGCGGGTAGGCCCAGGTGTGGACTAGACCGGGGGGGCTGACGGGCGCTGTGCGCGTCCGCCCGGTCGGTGGCCGGCCCGGCCGCCGGTTGGGCTGGGGCTTGCTGACGGCGCTGCTGCTGGTCCCGACCCTGGCTGGGGCGATCATCGCCTTCGGGGCGTCGCTGGTCGTGCAGACGTTGAGCGAGACCGGGTTTCGGGTGTGTCTGGCCCTGGCCTTGTATGGGGTGGCACCGACGATCGCGCTGGGTGCCGTGCTCGTGCTGGCCCGCGTCCAGCGCGGTCGGCCGTTCCTGGCCGGGGTGGCAGTTGGAGCCGCGCTGCTCGTCCCGGTCGGCATCGCCCTTGCGTCGCTGGTGGGCTGACCTGACCGACACCCTCCGATTGCGACCGGTCAACGTGACGGCCCACCGAGCAACTGGACGCACCGCCCACCAGCGGATCCGACGAACCAGCCCAACACACACGGTCTGCCCGCGTGTCCCGGTGCGGCAGACTGCCTGTGCCACTTAACGTTGGAGGTCCCGGTCGGGATTGAGCGAGAGCGAGACGCCGATGTTGCATCACCACCTGCTGGCGGCACCCGAGCAGCACCTGCAGGCCGCTGGGTTCATCCTGCGCGGCATCCGGGGTGTCCTGGCGGTCATCGGCAGCGTCATCGCCGCTGTCATCTGTGCCTTCGTGGCCAAGAGCAAGGGTTACAGCGCGGTCCTGTTCGGGATCCTGGGCCTGATCTTCAGCATCATCACCCTCATCGTTGTCCTGGTCATCCCGCGCAAGAGGTAACAACCACCGCACCGCCGGGACCGCCGCCCCGGGCCCGGTCGGCACCGTCTTCCTCGTTACCCGGCGCAGGTGGGCGTGGCGCTTTGGCCGTCCGGGACGGTGACGCCATGCTCGGGACGGAGCACCCTCGGCGGCCCCGGGGAGCCCAATCGCCCCCGCTGCGGGACGCTGGTTCCCAACGCGTCACCGACTTACCGCACGGCGGTCGGGACGTCACCACGGCCCGACCGGCTAAGACCAGCGCCGCGACGGTGTTCGCCCTGGTCTTCGGTCTGGCGGCGCCGTTCTGCGCCCTGACCGCGATCTTGTCGCCGGCCGCGGTCGTGTTCGCCGCCCTGGGCCTGATCCTGGCCCTCGCGGGCCTGAAGATGGCCAAGAAAACCGGGGTGACGGTAAGGGTTCGTGCGCGTGCTGAACCGCCCGAGCATGCCGAGGCGCCTGGTGACAGCCTGCAATCCGGCCGACCTAGACGGCGGTGCACTCGAGCTCCGGCCAACTACCGCGAGGCGCCTCGGTCACGGACCTGTCACAGAAGTACCTGAGACGGGTCGCGTCCGATCCGGCCGGGCAGGACCGCGCCAGCCGCAGGACCGCGCCAGCCGCAGGACCGCGTCAGCAACCTGCCGATCACCTCTGGGAGTCCGTGTGACCCGCCGTAGCGCACCGCTGCTCGCTGTCCTGCTCGCCTTGTCGGTCCTGCTCGCTGGCTGCGGGGGAGGCTCCGGTACCGCGTCGGGGGGTTACGGCTCCAGCGGGGGTGCTGGTGCTGGCACCTCGACGTCTCAACCCTCCAGTAGCGCACAGAGCACGCCTGGTGCTGCGGCGGCGGACTGCCCGACCGGCGGTAACACCAAGGACTTCGCCAAGACCCGCTTTGTCCTGCACGCCGCTGAGGGGTTCGGGGTGTTCCACCGCTACCTGTACAAGCCCTACCGCAACGGCGCGTTCCGCAAGGGAGCCAGCGGACGGATCCGGACGTTCCTCAAGGCCGGGGCAGCGGCGCTGTTCATCAAGCGCCAGGTCCGCCTGGCCACTGAGGACGCCAAAGCCAACCCCACCTTGTGCAAGGCGATCTCGGCTCCCCTGATGCAGGTACGGGACAGCATCAGCGGCGCGGTCAGCCAGCTGCGAAACGGTGACGTCAGCGGCATCGAGGCCCTCAACGGGGTCGTCGGCGGCATCCAGGGCAAGGCCTCCCGTAACGGCGTCAGCATCCCGGACAGCACCACCGCAACGCCCTGACCAGTCCTGCATGCGCCGAGACCGGCCTGGGCGGAGGCGATCCGGAGGCATCCTGAGCACCCCTCACCTCCCCGTCCGCACCAACGTCAAGGAGCCGCATGACCGTCGTGGAAGTCCTCATCGCCTTCTTCCTGCCACCGGTGTCAGTCGCGATGAAGAAGGGTTTGAGCAGCAAGGTCCTGATCGCCCTGCTGCTCCAGTTGTGCGGGCACATCCCCGGGGTCATCTACGGCATCTACGTCGTCACCCAGGAGTAGGCACCGTCGTCTCACCCCCGCCTGAACCCGACCCGGTCCCCGATCCCCGACCCCTGACCCCTCACCCCTGACTTCGATCGGAGCGACATGAGCCACGTCCTGGAAGGGATCTTGCACCTGCCGCCGCTACTGGCGCTGGTGTTGGTGTTCCTGCTGCCAGCCTTGGAGGCCTCGGCCTTCCTCGGGGTCGTGATCCCAGGCGAGATCGGGGTGATCCTGGGCGGGGTGCTGGCCAATCAGCACAAGCTGCCGCTGACCGCAGTGCTGATCGCCGGGATCGCCGGCGCGATCATCGGTGACAGCATCGGCTTCTTCGTCGGCAAGCGCTACGGGGAGGCGCTGCTGGACAAGATCCCGCACCGGCTGCTGAAACCCGAGCACGTCAAGCGCACCGAACAGACCATCGCTCGTCTGGGCGGTAAGGCCGTCTTCGTCGGGCGCTTCACCGCCGCCCTACGGGCCTTGGTCCCTGGCATGGCCGGGATGGCCCGGATGCCCTACGCCCGCAGGTTCCTGCCCTGGAACGTGCTCGGCGGCGCCCTGTGGGCGGCCGGCTTCATCGTGCTGGGCTACCTCGCCGGCAGCCAGTACAAGACGATCGAGCACTACGCCAACTACCTCGGCCTGGCCCTGCTCGTGGCCATCGCCGCCTTCTTCTTCCTACGGCACCGACGCGAGCAGCGCCAGGACCAGCAGTCCGCGTCGACCTAGCGCCCAAGGCACGGCGTCGGTTCAGCCCCGTGGCTGTAGACCGATGTTGATGTCACCACCGTCGCCGCCCGTCCTGGCAAGAAGCGACGCTTCAAGGCACGACCGAGGACATAGCAAGGCGGCGCGCCCCCGGTCGCGGGGACGCGCCGCTTGTTCCTTGAGCAGCTGGCTGGCTAGTTCTGGCCCTGCTGCTGGTTGTCGACGTTGCTGCCAGCGGGGTCAGCGAAGCCGCCGGGGCCATCAGAGGGACCCGCGGTCTCCACACCAGGGGCCTCAGCTGCGGGGGCCTTCTCCGCACCGGCCTTGTCGGTGCCGCCGGCGGTGTCCGGGGTGTTCTGGTCGCCCTGCTGCACATCGGGGCCACCAGGGGCATCCGCGGTACCAGCGTCCGGGGCCTCAGTGGAGGACTGCGCCACCGACACCGCCGGGTGCTGCGCTGACCCGGTCGTGCTGGCGAAGGCGGTCCCGGCGCCAGCAGCGCCGAGGACGGCAACGCCGACCGCAACAATCGCGAGCTTGGTCTTGATCATGGTGGTTGCTCCCAGTGAGTACGGTGCATGCAGGGCCACTCCCTGCATGTCCAACACACTGTCCGAAGCGGGCTAAGAAGACCGTGAGACCCAAACCGGACGACGTCGGAACATTTCGGCACTGATGATCTGGCGCGGCGGTTGGCGGCGGTGCAGCCGGCGAGGATGAAGATCGCGACGAAGGGGGGAGCTTGTGACCGGACTGCCAACGGCTGGACCGGGAAGCCCCCGCGTACGGGCCACCATGAAGTTGCTGCTGGACGAAGGTTGGACCGTCGCACAGATCGCCTTGCTCGGCTCACCTATCGGTATGACGACCCGGCTGGCTGTGCCGTGGAGCTGACGGCCCCGGGGTACACCACGGCGGCCTTCGCCGCCCGCAACCGACCGACGGCCACCGAACTGGCTCGGGTGCGGCTGGCGCAGGAGGTGTTGACGGTCCGGGTGCTGACCGCGCGGGTCGACGGGGAGGCGCCGAACACCTCGACCACCCGGTACGTCGACGTGACGTTCCTGGTCACCCAGGCCTACCGCGGTGACGGCAGCGGCCAGGCGCAGCGGCAGGTCTGGACGTTGCGGCTGCTCCGCGACCACACCGGCCGGTGGCGGGTCGACGGGGTGCCCGCCACCAGCTGAGCCCACCCTTCCCACCCAGCGACTGAACAGGAGCCCTTGTGCCGGCCCCCTTGCTGCTGTCTGCCGGCGCCGCCCTGGTCGCCGTCCCGGTCCTGGCCGTGACGGTCCTGCTGGGTTCCGGGGCGGCCGACCCACCAGCGGCGGGGGCGGTGTGCACCGTCACCGCCACCCCGACGGCAGCGGCCGGGGTCGTCCCGGTGGGTGCGGCGGTGAGCCTAAGCGGTGAGCAGGCCGCCAACGCCCGGGTCATCGTCGCCGCCGCCAAGGCCCTCGGGCTGCCGCAGGCCGCGGCGGTAGCGATCATGACTGGGCGGCAGGAGTCGGCGCTGCTGGTGCTGGCCAACCCGGCGGTGCCGGTCAGCGGGGACCACCCGCACCAGGGCAGCGGCAGCGACCACGACAGCCGCGGTTGTTCCAGCAGCGACCCAGCCAGGGCTGGGGCAGTGTTGGGCAGCTGATGGACCCCGGCTACGCCGCCACCACGTTCCTGCGCAGCTTGGTGCAGGTCCCGGGCTGGCAGCGCCAGCCGTTGTGGCGGGCCGCCCAGGCGGTGCAGCGCAGCGCCGACGGCGCTGCCTACGCCCAGTGGGCCGCGCTGGGCACCGCGGTCGCCGGGGCGTTGTGGGACCACACCGGCGGGGCGTTGAGCTGCACCAGCGGGGCCACGGCGGCCAGTTTCGCCGGCGCTGGAGGCGCGTGGGGAGCGCAGGGGTGCAGTGTGGTGCCGGACCCGTCCACCGGCACTGGCTGCCTGACCCCGCGGATGGCCGCGCTGTACACCGAGCTCGTCACCGGCGGCTGGCACCCGTCCTGCTACCGGCCCAGCGACCCGGTCGCGCACAGCGACCACCCCCTGGGCAAGGCCTGCGACGCACCCCCCGGCACCTACGGGACGCTCCCGACCGCGGCCCAGAAAGCCGCCGGGGACGCCCTCGCCGCCTCCTTGCAGGCCACCGCTGATCGCACCGGTGTGCACTACCTGATCTGGTACGGCCGGATCTGGAACGCCGACCGCGCCCACGAAGGCTGGCGGCCCTACCAGGGTGCCGGCGTCTACAACACCACCCCGACTACCCCGGACGGCATCACCGGCGGCCACTACGACCACGTCCACATCTCGGTCTACTGAACGGGTCCGGGTAGCGGCGCCGCAGGATCATGCGCCGGGTCGTGTCCGGCCCGCGGATCCGCCACGACACCCAGCGCGGTCCGGTCCCAGACCACACAGATCGCGCCTACCGTCCTGGCCCTGCTGGGCCTGGACCCTGGTGCGCTGCAGGCCGTTGCCGCCGAGCACACTGCGACGTTGCCCGGCACCGCGGGACACCCGGGCCGGTAGCCGGGCCGCCGGACCGGCTATCTGGCGGAGTACACGTCGCGGCCGAACTGGGGCAGCCCGGTCTGCGCGGCGAAGCCGAGGTGGGGCAGCTGGAAGGCGTCCTCGATGCTGGCGAGCAGCGAGTAGTGGTTGTAGCCGACCGTGGACGTTGTGCCGGGCGTGGTGTGCCGGGACAGCACGACGGCGCCGACCCGGCCGCCACCGGGTCCGGTGATGCCGGGCAGTGGGGAGTTCGGGCCGGCGATCTCACCGCCGGAGGCGGTGGCGTCGGACTGCGGGCTGTCGGACTCGTCGAAGGTGACGACGAGCAGCCCGTCCTGGCGGTAGGCCGGGGACGCCAGGATCCGCGGCACCCAGGCGCGCAGGAACGCATCCGCGCTCCTCAGGCCGCCGGGTTCGCTGTTGACGCAGGGGGTGTCGTGGCCGTCGTGGCACAGGTTCGGGGTGATGTAGGCCAGGTTCGGGGTGGTGGCCACCGTCTTCAGGTCACCGGTGAGCTTGCCCAGGTTGACGTCTCGCTTCGCGCAGGCCGGCGACCCGGTGATGGAGCTGAAGTACACGAACGGGTTGTGCCGGGCGGCGTACTGGTCCTTCACGGTTGCCTGCTGGGTGTTGTCCCGGCTGTTGATCCCCGGGTGCCCGCAGGTGGCGGACTCGCGGGTGGGGTCCGCGCCCATGTCCTCCATGTATCCCTTCCAGCTCAGCCCCTTGGCGGTGAGCTGACCGGGCAGGGTGGGGACCGACGCCGGGTAGACGCAGCCGCGTCCGACGGCTTGCTGGTGCGCAGCGGTGCCCACCTGCGTGAACGAGGAGTTGACCTGGCAGTCGGCCTGCTGCTCCGGGTCGGGGCCCTGACCGGAGATCTGCGCGAGGTAGTTCGGCAGGCTGTTGTGCGCGGTGCCGTGGTACTGGGTGAGCAGCACGCCCTGCGCGCGTAGGGTGCGGGACAGGTACGGCGCCTTGGAGCCGGGCCCGAACGTCGCCGCGTACCCCTTGTTCTCCAAGTTGATGACGAACACGTGCCGAGGGGCCGGGGGCGTGGCCGCCGGCGGCCAGGCGTAGGCGGGTACGGCGACCGCTAAAGCACCGACCGCGGCAGCGGCGGACAGCAAGCGTGGGCGACGGATCATCGAAGGTCCTCCTGGTCGGTGTACGGAACGGGTCGGGCGGTACGTCGGCTCACCCGTCGGCGTCGGCGGAGCCATGTGCCGCGGTCAGACCGGGTTGCAGGGGCGCGCACCCGCAGCTGCGACCGGCGGCCCAAGCCTGCGCGGCCCGGTCGTTGACACCGCCGCGGGACCGGACCTCCCGCACCAGCGCCGCCGGCATCGGTGCGCCGGGGTGGGTGGACTGCCACAGCTGCGCCTCCAGCACCGGACCGGCCACATCGACCGAGGAGGTGTTCACCGGAATCGAGGCCGCCGACCCCGCAGCCGCCGGCGGGTTCTTGGCGTCTTGGGGGTAGGTGGGCTTCTCCGCCGTGTAGGGCCGGGTGTCCGGGTGGGGGGTGAACATGTCGTAGGGCACCGGTGCGTACTGGGTGTAGCTCGACAGCGGTCGCAGGCCCAGGATCAGCTCGATGGTGTGCAGCACCCCGGCCTGGGAGAGGTGCACGCCCGACAGCTTGGCCTTGGCGGCGTAGGGGGAGGCGAGCAGGAAGATGTTGCGGTGCCCGTCGCGGTGGTCCAGGCCGTCCTGGCTGTCGTCTTCCATCACGAACACCGCGGTGGAGGACCACTGCGGGGTGTGGCTGAGGTAGTCGATGACACCGCCGACCGCCTCGTCGTTGGTGGCGACCAGGCCCTGCGGGGTCGTCTTGCCCGGGGTCGCGCCGTCGGTGTGGTCGTTACCCATCAGCAGGTAGCTCAGCTGCGGGACGGTGTTGGTGGCGACCAGCGGGGCGTACTCGGTCTTGAACTCCTTCAGGCGGTCGGTGTCCTTGACCGAGGTCAGGAACAAGTTGTTCGGGTAGGCAGGCGCGGTGTTGGCGGCGACCTTCGGGTCGTTCGTCCCGCCGGGGACGGCGCAGGCCGCGCCCGGTGACGGCGTCGAGGGAGCCTGGCTGGTGGCCTGGCCGACGAGCTCACCGAAGTCCCGGAACGTCTTGCCCTGCGCGGCGAGCTGCTGGAAGATCGCGCCGCAGCGGGGGTAGACGATCGGCGCCGTCGGGTCGTACGGGTGGTTGCGCGCGGAGTAGTAGTGCACCCAGGACTTTTCGGTGTAGTCCGTGGAGGTGCCCTCGGCGGTCCAGTGGTGGCCCTGGATGCTGGCCTCACCGTCGGAGTAGAAGTTCTGGCTCAGCGCGTACCGGTCCGCCAAGTTGTGGATGTTGGGGGTGACCGTCTGCCCGTTGGCGTTGCGCCGGCCGAACTGGGTGAACGCCGGCTCGACGTCGGCGTTGGTGCGGCCCAGCGAACGCAGGTCACCGAACTCCTGGTCAAAGGTCCGGTTCTCCCGCACGATCATCACAACGTGCTTGATCGGGCTGGTGCCACCGAGGGCGGCCGGGACCGGGCTGTCGGCCGGGCGGCGGCTGTTGGCTTTGGTGGCGAACAGCAACTGGTCGCGGGCTTGCTGGGTGTACACCGCGAGCCGGCTCGTGGTGGGCCGCGGGACCCGGCTGAGCAACCCGACGATGTCGTTGCCGTCGTACTGGGTCCGGCGGGTCACCGGCACGCCGCCGTAGCCCTTCGCGCTGCTGGTCAGCACATCGCCGGAGCGGGGCACGACCGACACCGCTGTCGGGTAGTTCCCGGCCGGGATGAAGCCCAGCGCCCGGAACTGGGCGGGGTTCCACCGCGACGGGCCGGCTGGGATGGCGGCGCCGAGCACGGCGACCGCGTTGTCCCCGGCGTCGGCGACGTACACCAGGCTCTGGGCGCTGTCGATGGTGATGCCGTTGGGCGCGGAGCCGTTGGCCTCACCGGGCAGCAGGTGCACCGAGATCCGGCGTACCTCGGTCGGCACGAGCCGGGTCAGGTCCAGGATCGACACCGAGTCGTCGTTGGTGTTGCTCACGAACGCAAAATGGCTGTTGCGGGTCACCGCCACAGCGGACGGGTGGTCACCGACCGCAGTCACCCCGCGCAACGTGCCGGTCGCGACGTCCAGGGTCGCGACGGCGTTGTGGCCCTGCTCGGTGACCAGCGCCCGCGCGCCGTCGTTGGACAGCGTCACCGCCCCCGGGTAGGCCCCGGCGCCCTGACCGACCCCGCCCAGCGGCGTCTCCCAGCGCTGCGCCCCAGTTACCGGATCCAGCGCCGTCACGCTGCCGCCCTGCTCGTTGGTGACGATGACGGTGCGCCCGTCCGGGGTGACCGTCAGTCCGCGGCTGTAGCCGTTCACGTCACCGACCAGCGGGGCCGTCGCCGGTACCCCGCCGTTCGGTGGCCGGGCCGGGCCGGGCGTGCTGACGTTCTTGGTGCTGCGCAGGCGCTTGACGAGAGTGATGTGGGCGCCGCTGACGGCGTAGTCGTACACCTGGTCGTTGCCGCCGCCGGTCACGAACACGTGCGAGCCGTTCGGGCTGAACGCGACACCGGCGTTGTAGAACGTCGGTTGGCCTGGCTCGTGGTCAGTAACGGTCTGCACGACCGCGTTGTCCCGCAGCCGGACGACCTGCAGCGACTCGTTGCCCTGGTCGGTGCCGCCCTGTCCCTCGCCGCTGTTGACCACTACTGCCAGCGCACCGTCTGGGGAGACCGCCGAGGCGACCGGAAAGTCCCCCAGCGCCCGGACGACCCCGGCCGGCTGGACCAGGCGGCCGCTGACGAGCGAGGCACCGTTGACGTACAGCCCGGTCGGGCTGTCCGGGGTCGCGGTCGGTCGAGCGGGACCGCCGGCGGCCCCGGCGTAGCCAGCCGCACCGACGTAGACCGCCGCCCCGACACCCAACGCCAGCAACGTACGAGACCTGCCGGACCGGAACTGCTGCAAGGCACCCATACCGGGCACCCTAGGTCGCCCCAAGCCGCCCACCGGATGCAGACATCCACTGTTCAGCAGGGCTTCACCTGGGCCGCAACGGAGTCCCAGCGTGCACCTTCGCGAGTGACCGGCCGACGCGCTGGGGCAGCTGGCGGTGGTGCTGCTGGCGTTGTTCGCCCAGAGGGAACGGACCTACACCTGCCAGCGGGCGGCGCACGTCCGGGCGGTGGCGGCGGCGCACAGCCTGTATCGGTACCTACCGCCCCGCCGGCCGGTTGCGGTGATGGCGGCGCAGCCAGCTGAGGGCGTGACGGTGGCGCCGGCCGGAACAGTCACTTCCGCCGCCGGTGCAGCGGAGATGGCCGCGTCCTGACTGCCGACCTGGTGGGGGAGCGGCTGGTGACGGTGTGCTAACCCTGGCGGTGACGGTGGTGGCCGATCTGGAGGACGCTGCCGCGCTGGTCGCCGACGCCGTGGCGATCACCGCCCTTGAGGTCCGGCACGCGTCGGGGTGGAGGGACACCTACCCGCTCCGGGCGCGACCGTGGTGCGGTCGGCCTGGCGGCAGCCGTGGCAGGTCGTGGCGGTCAGCGCTGACACGCTGCGGTTGCGGGACCTGACCGGGGACATGGTGGAGGTCGCCCGGCGCAGTGTGCGACAGGACCCGCTGGACACCCAGGTCGGCCTGCTCGCCTTACCACCCGGCGGGCTCACCATGTTGCCCCCGCGGTGCCAGCTCATCATCTGCACAGTGATCCGCTAGCAGCGGATCACTGTGACCTGGGCGTCCTTGATCACCAGCCTGCGAGTAACCCGCCACTGTCACGTGGGCCCGCCGGCCGCAAGCCGGGCGCGCTGAAACGGTACGCCGCCTGCGCGAGAGGCCCCCGAGGTGGCGGGTGAAGACAGGTGAGGTCAACGCCTGGTCTGCCGTTCGAGCTGCGTTCACGTGCCGGTCGCCGAGATGCCCCCCGGCCTGCCTACCGTCGGAAGCCCTTACTCGAAAGGTTACCCATGCGAAAAGGAAAAGCGCTCCCCGTGGTCGGAGCTGGGTCGCTGGCTCTGGCGCTCCTCGGCGCCCCGGCAGCCCTGGGCTCGACCGGCTCGACCGGCTCGACCGGCTCGAACGTGCCGTTGGGCACGCAGCCTGTTGGGCGGACCGCGCACGGAGCCCTGACCAGCACCGGCCAGTACGTCACTCCCGCCGGGCGGGTGATTGAGCAGCCCGGTCGCACCCAGGCGACTGCCCTCAACCCGAACGGCAAGACCGCTGTCTCGTTGTCCTGGGAGAACTTCGAGGGCTTCTTCACCGTCACTGACCTAGTTCACGGCAAGGTGCTGCAGACCGTCCGGCCCAGCGTCGGCAGCAAGGACGTGTCCTTTAACGGGCTGCTGTTCACCAAGGACGCCACCGGCAAGGCCAACTTCTTGTGGGCGGCGCAGTCCGCCGACCTGTTGAAGTTCCCGGTCCACGCCGACGGCAGCCTGGGCACTCCTACGGTGGTCGGCCTACCCGGCCAGACCCGCGGGCCGGCCAACAACAAGGACTTGGCGTTGCCCGCCTCGATCGCGCTCGCGCCGGACGGCCGCAGGCTTCTTGTCAGCCTCAACGGCAACAACACCCTGGCGATCCTGGACCCGGCGCACCCCGCCGCTGTGGTCCAGATCCCGGTCGGTAACGCCCCCCGAGACGTCATCGTGGTCGGCAACACCGCCTATGTGGCTAACCAGGGCGGGCGGGTGGCTCGGCCGCACGACTTCACCAACCCCTCCTACGACACCGACATCGTCGCCGACACGACCGACGGGCGCGCCACCATCGGCACCGTCAGCGCGGTCGACCTGACCAAAAAGACGGTCACCGCCACCATCGCGACCGGCACCGGACCCAGTTCGATGCTGCGTTGGGGCCGCGACGTGCTGGTCACTAACAGCAACGACGACACCGTGTCGGTCATCGACACCGCCAGCCACACCGTCGTGCAGACCTTCGCCGCCAACCCCGCCCCCGGCGCAAAATATGGCGCGCAACCCAACGGGCTCGCGCAGCTCGACGCCAGCCACCTGGCCGTCAGCCTCGGTCGGGACAACGCCGTCGCGGTCTACACCTTCACCGGCGGCAAGACACCCGCGCGGCTGGACGGGCTCATCCCTACCGGCTGGTACCCCGCCGACGTGCTGGTCGACTCAGCCCTGAAGAAGGTCGTCATCTCCAGCATCAAGGGCCTGGGTTCGGTCGGCCCGAGGACCATCCAGAAGGAGGGCGTGGGGACCGCCCCCGCCCTGGGGCACAGCGTCTACGCACACGTCGGGACGCTGCAGCTGCTCGACAACCCCAGCCTCGACAACCGGGCGCTGCAGCGGGGTACCGCCGCGGTGATGGCCAACAACCAGTGGTTCGGTCTGGCTGAGCGCAACCGAAAGGGAAGCAGCCGCACCAAGCCGGTCGCCGTGCCGGTGCACCTGGGGGACCCCAGCAAGATCAAGCACGTGTTCCTGATCGTGAAGGAGAACCGCACCTACGACCAGGTGCTCGGCGATGACAAGCGCGGCAACGGTGACCCCTCGCTGGCCCAGTTCGGGCGCAAGATCACCCCGAACTTCCACGCGCTGGCCCGGTTCGGCCCGCTCATCGACAACCTCTACAGCGGCGGCACGCTGTCCGCCGACGGCCACAACTGGCTGACCCAGGCCTTCAACAACGACTACAACGAGCGCCAGTTCGGTGCCTTTGCCCGCTCCTACCCGGCCGCCGGCGGGGACGCCCTAGCCTACGGCCAAGGTGGCTTCCTGTGGGACGACGCGCTACGGCACGGCCGCAGCGCCCACTCCTGGGGGGAGTACGCGAACTACTTCAGCGGCCCCAACAACACCCCGGCCCGCGGTGACTGGCAGCAGTGGTACCACGACAGCCAGGTCCTTGAAGGCAAAGCCCGCGGCCCGCTGCACGCCCCCGTCGGGTACTACCAGACCCACTCCGACGTGCCGTCGCTGGACCGGATCCTCAGCCCGGCCTACCCGAACTTCCAGCTGCAGATCCCCGACCAGTACCGCACCGATCTGTTCCTGCGCGAGTTCCGCCGGATGGAGGCGCACCATGCGCTACCGGCGCTCAACCTGGCCTGGGTGATGTGTGACCACACCAGCGGCTCGGCGCCCGGGTTCCCGGTGCCGACCTCCCAAGTCGCCGACAACGACCTCGCGGTCGGGCGGATGATCGACGCGATCAGCCACAGCAAGGACTGGAAAAGTACCGCCGTCTTCGTCCTGGAGGATGACAGCCAGGACGGCGTCGACCACGTCGACGGGCACCGCAACGTCGCGCTCATCGCCAGCCCGTTCGCCCGCCGCGGCGCACTCGTGCACACCTCCTACAACCAACTCAACCTGGTCCGCACCATCGAGCAGATCCTTGGGCTGCCGGCCATGAACAGCCTGGACCTGGCGGCCACACCGATGTTCGACGCCTTCACCAACACCCCCAACAACACCCCCTACAAGGCGCTGGCCAACACCACACCGCTCGACACCCTCACCCCGGTCACGACCCCGCCGCGGGCCGACGCCCGACCGACCGGGGCGACCCCGAGCACCGCCCAGCTGTCCCGCAGCTGGCAGCGGTGGGCCGCGGCGCAGAACTTCGCCTCGCAGGACATGGTGAACATGGCGCGGCTCAACCGCGCCATCTGGTACTCCAGCTACGCCTACCACCGGCCCTACCCCGGTGACCGCAGCGTGCTCCTGCCGCAGCAAGTGGCAGGCGGCCGCACCGACTGATCCCCACGCCCCCGGGACAGGCCCGCACCCCACACCAGGGATGCGGGCCTGTCCCGTCACGGCGTCCACCTGCACCCGCCGCGGCGCTGTTGATCTCCGGCGTGAACAGGTCCTGCACCCCGGCACCGGACGGGCCGTTGAGGACCTCATACGCGGGGTGTTTGTCCGACCAGGCGGTGCCCAGGCCGTGGGCGCGCGCCACCTCAAAGACTGTGTTCACCCGCAGGTAGGTGTGCGGGTACACCGGCTGGCAGGAGGCGGGGTCGACCGGCAGCGTGCCCGGGTCCAGCAGCGTCTGCGGGGTCGCGGTCATCGCCAGGATGCCTTTGGCGAGCCGGCCTGGCGCGGACGGGCGCGCTGGGTCGGCGAGCGCGAGGGTCTGCGCGCGGCTGTTCCTGGGCAGTGACCGGACGGCCGCGTTGGGCAGCTTCTGGCCGGCGTCGAGCCCGATCGGGTTCTGCGACCGGTCGCCGCTTCGGTGTAGGAGACCTCCGCGCCGGGCGCGGCGGTTCGGCAGTCGACCGTGCCGGCGGTAGCAGCGTGGGGTTCCAGGTGTCGTCGTAGACGACTCCGGTCGTGCCGGTGGCCCTGTCAGTCTGACCTGGCCCCACTGTGACGGCCTGATTTGGCCCCACGTCCGACACGCCGGGGACCTGTTATGACGGTCTGATCTGGCCCCACCCCGAAGGCTCGCTGTGTTGCTGGCGGCG
>JAABUT010001403.1_pt1 | contig 27445 bp, 27 predicted proteins | sample 5559281 | NCBI WGS metagenome assembly JAABUT01 (sample SAMN10711880, study PRJNA513359) | rock metagenome | isolation source: Antarctica rocks | place: Antarctica: Victoria Land, Ricker Hills nord | collected 2016-01-04
TACGACGCCATCCTCGATCATTGCTGCTGCGCTTGGAACCAGCTCACAGACCGACCTTGGCGCGTCATGTCCATCGGACTGCGAGAATGGGCAATGGGTCACGCTCAATGAGTCTTGGTATTAAGGCCCACGTCATAGCCTTTGTCACCGCCTACAACTTCTCCAAGCACCTCAAAGCCATCCAATGGCAAACCCCGTTCCAAGCCATCTGCAACGCATGGACCAACAATCCGTCAAAGTTCAAAATCAATCCCCACAATCTCACCCCGGGACCAAACACCTAGAGCGTGATGACGTTTGATAGGCAACATCATCCCGTTTTAATCCTTTGTCTTATCGCGTGATTCAGGATTTCGATGGTTCCACCTACAGTCATCACACTCTAGCTTTTTCACGCCTCCTCCAGCTCCGTGCTCAACGCCCGCAGCTCGGTGGTATGCGGGTGCGCCGTGCGTCCGGCGCGCAGGTCGTCAGCGCTCACCTGCTCCACCATCTCGCCGCCCTGCATGACGCCGATGCGGCTGCACAGATGCGCCACCACGGCCAGGTTGTGGCTGACCATCACATAGGTCAGGCGCCGGCGCTGCTGCAGGTCCATCAGCAGGTTCAGCACCTCCGCCTGCACCGACACGTCCAGCGCCGAGGTGGGTTCGTCGAGCAGCAGCACCTCGGGCTCGGCCATCAGCGCGCGCGCGATCGCCACCCGCTGGCGTTGGCCGCCGGAAAGCTGGTGCGGGTAGCGGAAGCGGGCGGCGGCGGGCAGCACCACCTCGGCCAGCGCCCGCAGGATGCGCGGCTCGACGTCGCCGATGCCGTGCACCAGCAAGGGTTCGCTCAGCGCGCGGTCGACGGTCTGGCGCGGGTGCAGCGAGCCGTACGGGTCCTGGAACACCATCTGCACGCGGCGGAAGAAGTCGCGCGACCGCCGCGGCGTCAGGGCCACGCCAGCAATCTGCATGCGCCCGGTCCAGTCCGGGTTCAGCCCGGACAGCGCCCGCAGCACCGTGGACTTGCCGGAGCCGCTTTCGCCGACGATGCCGAAGGCCTCGCCCTCGGCGACGCGGAACGACAGCCGCCGCACCGCCTCGACGGCGCCGAAGCGCACCGACAGGTCGTCGACGGCGATCATGTCAGCCATGCCGGGTCCCGCTTCAGCACCGGCAGCCGCGGCTTGGGGTGGGACAGCGCCGGCATGCAGTCCAGCAGGCCCCGGGTGTAGGGATGCGCCGCCCGCGCCAGCTCCCCGGCGGCCAGGTTCTCGACGACGCGGCCGGCATACATCACCGCCACCCGATCGCAGAAATGCGAGACAAGCGGAAGATCATGGGAGATCAGGATGAGGCCCATGCCGCGGCGCGACACCAGGTCTTCCATCAGGCGCAGGATTTCCGCCTGCACGGTGGCGTCCAGCGCGCTGGTGGGTTCGTCGGCGATCAGCAGCTCCGGGTCGGGCGCCAGCATCATCGCGATCATCACCCGCTGGCCCATGCCGCCCGACAGCTCGTGCGGGTAGGCGCCGGCCACCCGGCCAGGGTCGCGTATCTTCACCTGCGCCAGAAGGTCGACCGCGGCCTCCGTCGCCTGCCGCCAGCTGCCCTTGCGGTGCGCCAGCCAGGCCTCGGCGATCTGCCGGCCGGCGGTCATCACCGGGTTCAGCGAATACTTCGGGTCCTGCAGGATAAGCCCGGCGCGCTTGCCGCGGATGGCGCGCATCTGCTTCTCGCTGGCCGTCAACACGTCGATGCCGTCGAAGGCCAGGCGATCGGCGGTGACGCGTGCCGATCCGGGCAGCAGCCGCAGGATGGACCGCGCGGTGAGCGACTTGCCGGAGCCGGATTCGCCGACGATGCCCAGCTTCTCCTGCCCCAGGGTGAGCGACACGTCGCGCACCACATGGGTGTCGCCCGAAGGTGTCGGAAAGAAGATGTTCAGCCGTTGAATCTCGACCAGCATCAGCGCTGCTTCGGGTCGAGCACGTCGCGCAGGCCGTCGCCCAGCAGGTTGAACGCCAGCGAGGCCACGAAGATGGCGATGCCGGGGATGGTCGGCACCCACCACTGCTCCAGGATGAAGCGCCGCGCGGTGGCGATCATGGTGCCCCATTCCGGGCTGGGGGGCTGCGCGCCCATGCCCAGGAAGCCCAGCGCGGCGGCGGTCAGGATGATGCTGCTCATGTCCAGCGTCACCCGCACCACCAGGCTGCCCAGGCACATCGGCGCCACGTGGCGCAGGATGATGCGGGACGCGCGAGCGCCGGTCAGCCGGACGGCGGCGATGTAGTCGGTGTTGCGGATGGTCAGCGTCTCGGCGCGCGCCAGGCGGGCGTAGGGCGGCCAGGCGGTCAGCGCGATGGCGGCGATGGCGCTGGTCGCGCCTGGCCGGATGGCGGCGACGAAGGCCAGCGCCAGGATCAGCCGCGGGAAGGACAGGAACACGTCCGTCACCCGCATCAGTACGCGGTCCGCTACGCCGCCGAAGTAGCCGGCGATGCAGCCGATGGCGAGGCCCAGCGGGGCCACCAGCACCACCACCGCCACCACCATGCCGAGCGTGATCCGCCCGCCGTACAGCAGCCGCGAATACAGGTCCCGGCCCAGCTCGTCGGTGCCCAGCCAGTGCGCCGCGGACGGGCGGGCCAGGCGGTCGGCAAGGTTCTGCGCGGCCGGGTCGTGCGTCGCCAGCAGCGGCGCCAGCAGGGTCAGCGCCACCAGCAGCACCGCGGTGCCCAGGCCGGCCATCGCCAGCGGGTTGCGGCGGAAGTCCAGCCACAGCCGGTAGCGCCGGCCCCAGGACGCCTGCGACCGCGACGACGGCGCGTCGGTCAGCAGCCAGCCGCGGGAGCCGGGTGCGAACAATACGGGTGGAGAGGTGACGCTCATGACACGCGCGGGTCCATCAGCCGGTACAGCAGGTCGGCCAGCAGGTTGAAGGCGAGGTAGGTGACGCCGACCACCAGGGTGGCGCCCAGCACGGCGTTCATGTCCGCGTTCAGCAGCGACACGGTCAGGTACTGGCCCAGCCCCGGCCAGGAGAACACGGTCTCCGTCACCACGGCGCCCTCCAGCAGGCCGGCGTAGGTCAGCACGATCACGGTGACCAGCCGCACGGCGATGTTGCCGAAGGCGTGGCGCCAGATGACGCGCGCCGCCGACAGCCCCTTGGCGCGCGCGGTGATGACGTATTCGCCGGCGAGCGCGTCCAGCATGAAGGCGCGGGTCATGCGCGCCAGGTAGGCCATGGAGAAATACGCCAGCACGCCGGCGGGCTGCACCAGATGCGCCAGCGCATCGCGGAACACGGCCCAGTCGCCTGCCAGCAACGCGTCCACCGTCAGCAGGTTGGTCACCGCCGGCACCATGTCGTCGTACACCACGTCCTGCCGGCCCGGCCCCGGCGCCCAGCCCAGGGTGGCGTAGAACACCAGCAGCGACAGCAGCGCGAGGACGAAGATCGGCACCGAATGGCCGGCCAGGCAGAACACCCGGATCACCTGGTCGGTGCGGCTGCCCTGGCGCACCGCCGCCAGCACGCCGAGCGGAATGCCCAGCGCCACGGCGATGACGATTGCCACGGTGGCGAGTTCCAGCGTGGCCGGGAAGAACACCTTGATGTCCTGCCAGACGGTGTGCGAGGTCATCACCGACCGGCCCAGATCGCCCTGCAGCAGCTTGCCGACGTAGATCACGAACTGCACCGGCAGCGACCGGTCCAGCCCGAGTTCGGTGCGGACCCGTTCCACCACCTCCATCGGGGCACGGTCGCCGACGATGGCCAGCACCGGGTCGATCGGCACCACGCGGCCGATCAGGAAGGTGACCAGCACCAGGCCGAACAGGGTGATGGGGACGCTGGCCGCCGTGGCCACCAGCGCGCGGAGCTGTTTGTTCAAGCCTTGGCGGCCTTGGCGGCCTTGGTGTAGACGGTGCGGTCGTACAGCGGCGCCACGTCGAAGCCGGCGAGCTCCTTGCGCATCACCGCCATCTCGGTGGATTGTAGCAGCATCACGAACGGGCTGCGCTCGTGGTGCATGCGCTGCATCGTCTCGTACACGGCGATGCGCTTCTTCGCGTCGAGTTCGCGCACGTTGGCAAGCGCCAGGTCGGACAGTTCCTTGTCCTGCCACGAGCTGCGCCAGGCCAGGGTCTTGCTGCGGGCGGCGTCGGTGTTGTCGATGTTGACGTTGAAGGTTTCCGCGTTCGAATGCGGGTCGAAGTAGTCGCTGCCCCAGCTCACTATCGCCATCTGGTGCTGCCTGGCGCGGGTTTTCGTGATCACCTGCCTGCTCTCGCCAGACAGCAGAGTGAGCTTGATGCCGATCGCCGCCAGGTCGGCCTGGATCGCCTGCGCGATGTCGGCGATCGGCTGGGTCGAGGCGTGGTCCATGGTCAGCTCGAAGCCGTTCGGGTAGCCAGCCTCGACCAGCAGCGCGCGCGCCTTGGCGGTGTCCTTCCTGAACGGTCGGTCGTTCAGCGCGCCCGGGAAGCCCTGCGGCAGGAAGGACTGCTGCACCTGCCAGTTGGTCGGCGTGATGTTGGTCTGGATGGCGTCGTAATCGACCGCCCATTTGATCGCCTGACGCACCTGTGGCTTGGCGAGCGCCGGGACCGCCTGGTTCATCGCCATGTACATGATGTAGCTGCGCGCCGCGGCGCTGATCTTGTAGGCGGCATTGGTCTGCAGCGGCTTGATCTGGTCGGACAGCAGGTTGCGCGCCACGTCGATGTCGCCCTTCTGCAGCTGCAGCAGCTGGGACGACGGGTCGGGGATGTGGCGCAGGATGACGCGCTTCAGCTTCGGCTGCACGGCCGCATTCGGGTTCGGCTCCAGGATGACGTTCTCGCTGGCCTTCCACGACCGCACCGCCCAGGACCCGCTGCCGGCGGAGTTGGTCTTCATCCAGCCGTTGCCGAAATCGCTATTTTCCACATGGCCCATCACCGTGGCCTTGTCGACGACGCTGCCGACATTGGCCGACAGGCAGTACAGCAGGAAGGTCGGCGCGACCTTCTCGCCCACCGTCAGCACCAGGGTGTTGGGGCCGGTGGCGCGGACTCTCTCTTCAACGTTGTCCTTGGTGAAGCCGAACTGGTTGACGATGAACGCCGGCGCCTTGTTCAGCTTCACCGCGCGGACCAGCGAGAATGCCGCGTCCTCGGCGGTGACTGGCCGGCCGGAGGCGAACTTCATCCCCGTCTTCAGGGTGAAGGTGGTGGTCAGGCCGTCGTCCGACGTAGCCCACGACTCCGCCAGCTCGCCCTTGATGACGTTGGGGTTGGTGGGGTCGGGGATCACCAGCTTCTGGTAGACGTTGCCGTTGATCTCGGTGCCGGTGAACTCGAACGCCTCGCCGGGGTCCAGGCTGATGAGGTCGTCGATCTGCATGCCCATGACGATGACGTCCTTCGGCGTGTCGGCCAGGGCGTCGTAGGACAGCAACGGCGTCGCGGCGGCCGAGGCCAGCAGGGTGCGGCGGCTGAGCATGCGGGAGGTCTCCGGAACAGGTCGCATCACCATACGCATGGCGGCGGGTGGACGGGAAGAGTGACGATCCTGTTGCGGCGTCTTGTATTCCGATGTGTTTAGATATATCTAGTACTTCGATACATCTGAATACGCTCGTAGCAGATGGTCACAACCCGAACGAGGCTGACAATGAGACATCACGAACACGACCATGGACACCACCACCGTGGCCGCCGCTTCGCCCGCGGACCGGACCACGAACATGCCGAAGGCGGCCTGCACCGGCACGGCCGCCACGGCGGGCGCGGCCATCTCGGCCGCTTCTTCGAGCACGGCGACCTGCGCCTGCTGGTGCTGCACCTGATCGCCGAGCGCCCGCGCCACGGCTACGACATCATCAAGGCCATCGAGGAGATGGCCAGCGGCGCCTACGCCCCCAGCCCCGGCGTGATCTACCCGACGCTGTCGCTGCTTGAGGAGATGGGGCTGATCACCGTCAGCCAGGCCGAGGGTCCGCGCAAGCTGCACACGGTGACGTCCGAGGGCACCGCGCACCTGGTCGCCAACGCCCCCGGGCTCGCCGCGATCCTGGCCCGCATCGCCGAGTCCGGCCCCGGCCACGGCCTAGCGCCGCAGATCGTGCGGGCGATGGAGAACCTGAAGCTGTCGCTCCGCCTGCGGCTGTCGCGCGGCGGCCTGGACGAGGCCCGGCTGCGCACCGTCGCCGCCGCTATCGACGCCGCCGCGGTGGCGGTGGAACAAAGCTGAACCGCCCCATCGTTCATGAACGTTGCGGCGGGTTCCCGATCCGCAGCATCAGGACGGTCACCACCTCATCCCCGATCGCGGCGATGATGCGGTAGTCGCCGACCCGATACTTCCAGAACGCGCCGAAGCGAAGTTCGCACGCCGTGACGATGCTCACGCAAACGCCGGCATCACCGTGTTCGGCCAAGCGTGCAGCAGCCTGGCCCTGTGGATTGCGCATCAGATTCGGACACGATGTTGGTGTCGAGCACCGTGCGGTAGGTCGTCACAGCTGATGTGGCGCTCTGGCAAAAAATCTTCGTCGAAGTCGGGAAACTCGTCTTCAATCGGCTCCAAGGCCGCCAGCAGAGCGATCAGGCCGAGTTTCCGAACCGGTTCGATCACCAGCCGGTCGCCCTCGCGATGCATGATCGCCGCATCGCCCGGAAGTTCGAACTCGACCGGAATGCGCACCGCCTGGTTGCGGCCGTTGCGGAACAGGCTGACCGTGCGTGAAGCGGACATCGACACCTCCATAGGCGTAGGCCGTTCATCATGAAAGCCGCAAGCATGATCCTACCCGAACACCTCCGCCCACGCCCCCATCAGCGCCGCGTCCGCTTCCGCCATCGTCACCGGCAGGCCCAGCGCGTGCAGGCTGGTCACGCCGTGCACCCGAATGCCGCACGGCACGATGCCGTCGAAATGCGACAGGTCCGGCTCCACGTTCAGCGCCACCCCGTGCCAGCTCACCCAGCGCGTCACCCGCACGCCCAGGGCGCCGATCTTGGCTTCCTGTCCGGTGACGCGGTCGGCCACCCAGATGCCGACCCGGCCTTCGCGCCGCTCGCCGCGCACGTTGAAGCGGTCGAGCGCGCGGATCAGCCATTCCTCAAGCCCGTGCACGTAGCTGCGCACGTCGCGCGGCTTCACCTGGCCGTGCGCGCGCGACAGGTCCAGCATCACGTACCCGGTGCGCTGGCCCGGCCCGTGATACGTCCACTGCCCGCCCCGCCCGGCATCGAAGGTCGGAAACCGCTCCGGCTGCTGCAGGTCGGCGCGGTCGGCCGACGTGCCGGCGGTGTACAGCGGCGGATGCTCCACCAGCCACACCAGCTCCCGCGCCGTGCCGGCATGGATGGCGTCGACGCGCGCGCGCATGGCGGCCAGCGCCTCAGGATACGAAGTCAGCCCTTCGGCGACCGACCAGGCGACCGGGTGCGGCTGGGCGATCGATGCAGCGCCAGTTGATGCGGCATGGGTCATCGGGTATATGGCCTGCGTCCCACGATGCGGTCGTGGCGAAATGGTAGACGCGCAAGCTTGAGGTGCTTGTGGGGGAAACCCTGTGGAAGTTCGAGTCTTCTCGACCGCATATTTTTAGTCCTCATCCCGGCCGGGCGTGGCTGCGACGGTCATGAGCGTTGATATGGGATATGGCCATGGATGAAGACTTTCGGAAGGCGGCGCTGGATTACCACCGCCTGCCGCGGCCGGGAAAGCTGGCCATCGAGGCCACCAAGCGCATGGCGACGCAACGCGACCTCGCCCTGGCCTATTCGCCCGGGGTCGCCGCCGCCTGCGAGGAGATCGTGGCGGACCCGGACAACGCGTATCTCTACACCGCGCGCGGCAACCTAGTCGGCGTGATCTCCAACGGCACCGCGGTGCTCGGCCTGGGCAACATCGGCGCCCTGGCCGGCAAGCCGGTGATGGAGGGCAAGGCGGTCCTGTTCAAGAAGTTCGCCGGCATCGACGTGTTCGACATCGAGGTGGACGAACAGGACCCCGACCGCTTCTGCGACGTGGTGGCCGCCCTGGAACCCACCTTCGGCGCTATCAACCTGGAAGACATCAAGGCGCCGGAATGCTTCGAGATCGAGGCCAAATTGCGCGCCCGCATGTCCATTCCGGTGTTCCACGACGACCAGCACGGCACCGCCATTACGGTGGCCGCCGCCGTGCGCAACGCGCTGCTGCTGCAGGGCAAGCGGCTGCCCGACGTGAAGCTGGTCACGTCGGGCGCCGGCGCCGCCGCCATGGCCTGCGTCGACTTGCTGGTGGCGATGGGCGTGAAGCCGGAGAACGTGACGCTGACCGACGTGAAGGGCGTGGTGCATGCCGACCGCGAAGGGCTGGAGCCGCGGATGCGCCCCTACGCCCGCGCCACCGACGCCCGCCTGCTGCCTGACGTGCTGGACGGCGCGGACATCTTCATGGGCCTGTCGGCGCCGCGCGTGCTGAAGGCGGAATGGCTGTCCAAGCTGGGACCGCGCCCGATCATCCTCGCCCTTGCCAACCCGGAACCCGAAATTCTGCCTGAGGCGGTGCGCGCCGCCCGTCCGGACGCCATCGTCGCCACCGGCCGCAGCGACTACCCCAACCAGGTCAACAACGTGCTGTGCTTCCCGTTCATCTTCCGCGGCGCGCTGGACGTGGGCGCCACCACCATCAACGAGGAGATGAAGCTGGCCGCCGTGGAGGCCATCGCCGAGCTGGCGCGCGTGGAGGCCAGCGAGGTGGTGGCGGCGGCCTACGGCGGTTCGGCGCCGGTGTTCGGGCCGGAATACATCATCCCCAAGCCGTTCGACCCCCGGCTGATCCTGCAGATCGCGCCCGCGGTGGCGCGGGCGGCGATGGCCTCCGGCGTCGCCCGCCGCCCGATCGACGACTTCGCCGCCTACCGCCGCGAGCTGGAGCGCTTCGTGTTCCGCTCCGGCCAGCTGATGCGCCCGGTGTTCGAGGCGGCGAAGACCGCTCCCGCCCGCATCGCCTACGCCGAGGGCGAGGACGAGCGCGTGCTGCGCGCCGTGCAAACCCTGGTGGACGACAACATCGCCGTCCCGGTGCTGATCGGCCGGCGGTCGGTGATCGAGCAGCGGGTGGCCGAGATGGGCCTGCGCATGGACCTGCACGAGACGGTGCACGTGCTCGATCCGGCCGAGGACCACGCCGTGTTCGATCCGCTGATCGCCGAGTACCAGCGTCTGGTCGGCCGCCGCGGCGCGCCGCCGGATGCCGCCGCCCGCCGCGTCGGCAACCGCGCCACGGTGGCCGCCGCGATGCTGCTGCAATCCGGCCAGGTGGACGCGGCGATCTGCGGCGGCAGCGGCGACTGGTGGCGCCACATGCAGTACGTCATGCCGATCATCGCCCGCCGCCCCGACGTGTCGCGCATCTACGCGCTGTCCTGCCTGATCCTGCCGGCCGGCGCGCTGTTCATCTGTGACACCTACGTCAACCCCGACCCTAACGCCGAGCAGATCACCGAGATGACGTTGCTGGCGGCAGAGGCCGTTCGTGGCTTCGGCCTGATCCCGAAGGCGGCGCTGCTGTCGCACTCGAACTTCGGCGCCAGCAACTCCCCCTCGGCGCGCAAGATGCGCACGGCGCTCGGCATGATCCGCGCTCGCGCGCCGGAGCTGGAGATCGACGGCGAGATGCACGCCGATGCGGCACTGGTGGAAATCATCCGCAACCGCGCGGTGCCTGACAGCAGGTTGTCGGGCACCGCCAACCTGCTGGTGATGCCGAACCTGGACGCCGCCAACATCGCCTTCAACCTGTTGAAGGCAGCCGCCGACGCGCTGCCGGTGGGGCCGCTGCTGCTGGGCATGTCCAAGCCCATCCACGTGGTGGTTCCCTCCGTGTCGGCGCGCGGCATCGTCAACGTCAGCGCGATCGCCGCCAGCGAGGCGAACGCGCTGGCCCGGTTGCACGCCGCCGACGCATGATCTTTCTGGTGCTGGGCGTCGCCACGCTGGGCATCCTGATGGCCGCGTTGGGAATGTTCAGCCGCGCCGACGTCGCCGGCATCAAGGCGTTCGGCGTCTGGTTCGCGGCGATCGGCGGCTTGGCGATGGCGGCGTTGCTGTTTCTGACTGGACGCGGCGGCCTGGCGTTGGCTGGCCTGGCGCTGCTGGGGCCGATGGTGTGGTCGTGGATCGTGCCGGGTGGTGTTCGCGGCGGCGCGGCCAAGCCCGGACGCACGCGCCAGTTCGCGCGCAACGGCGCCATGTCGCGCGAGGAGGCGCTGGAGGTGCTGGGCTTGACGCCGGGCGCCAAGGAGGCCGACATCCGCGCCGCCCATCGCCGGCTGATGCGGGGCGCGCATCCCGACAGCGGCGGGTCGGACTGGCTGGCGGCCCGGATCAACCAGGCGCGGGACGTGCTGCTGGGATAACGAAACAGTGGAACCGCCGCCTTGCGCCGGTGTTTTGTTGCAGGTCTGCCGGCTGTCGTTGCGCCTTAATTCAGCCCGCCGAATGTGGTGAAACGCGCCCCGAAGCTCTAGTGCCGATCGACAGCCTTCCTTCAGGAGAAACCCGCGTGATCAAGCCGTTGCGAAAAGCCGTGCTTCCGGTCGCCGGCCTCGGCACGCGTTTCCTGCCGGCCACCAAGGCGATGGCCAAGGAGATGCTGCCGGTGGTCGACAAGCCGCTCATTCAATATGCCATCGAGGAGGCGCGCGCCGCCGGCATCGACCAGTTCTGCCTGGTGACCGGGCGCGGCAAGACCGCCATCGTCGAGCATTTCGATGTCGCCTTCGAGCTGGAGCACACGCTGCGCGGCCGCGGCAAGGACGCCGAGCTGGCCGCGCTGCGCGAGTGGCAGCTGCCCCCCGGCGCCATGATAACCGTGCGCCAGCAGGAGCCGATGGGACTGGGCCACGCCATCTGGTGCGCCCGCGCCTTCATCGGCGACGACCCCTTCGCCATCCTGCTGCCCGACGACCTGGTGCTGTCCGACAAGCCGTGCATGCAGCAGCTCGCCGAAGTCTACAACGAGACCGGCGGGTCGGTGGTGGCCGTCACCGAGGTGCCGCGCGAGCAGACCAACCGCTACGGCATCCTGAAGATCGGCACCGACGACGGCCGGCTGGTCGAGGTGACTGGGCTGGTCGAAAAGCCGAAGCCTGCGGACGCGCCGTCCAACCTGTCCATCATCGGGCGCTACGTGCTGTCGCCGCTGGTCATCAAGTACCTGGCGGACATGGAGCGCGGCGCCGGCAACGAGGTGCAGCTGACCGACGCCATGGCGCGGATGATCGGCGAGGTGCCGTTCCACGGCCTGCGCTACGAGGGCCAGCGCTTCGACTGCGGCGACAAGATCGGCTTCCTGGAGGCGCAGATCGCCTTCGCGCTGCGCCGGCCGGACATGGCCGACCAGGTGCGCGCCTTCCTGGGCAAGTACACCGCCGCCTGACGCAACGAACCGGAGCGCAGACCGCCATGTCATTCTCCCACGACTTCGACCCGACCATGCTGCGCGAATACGACATCCGCGGCGTTGTCGGCAAGACGCTGCACAAGGCGGACGCGTTCGCCATCGGCCGGGTGTTCGGCACCATCGTGTCGCGCGCCGGCGGCACCACTGTGGCGGTCGGCTACGACGGCCGGCTGTCGTCGCCGGAGCTGGAGGCCGAGCTGGTGGCCGGGCTGCGCGACAGCGGCATGGAGGTGATCCGCGTGGGCCTGGGGCCGACGCCGATGCTGTACTACGCGGCCACGGTGATGAAGACCGGCGGCGCGGTGATGCTGACCGGCAGCCACAACCCGCCCGACTACAACGGCTTCAAGATGATGCTGCACGGCAAGCCGTTCTTCGGCACCCAGATCGGCGACATCGGCCGCATGGCCGCCGCTGGCGACGTGGTGGATGCCCCGCGTGGCACCGAGCGCATGGTCGATGTCAGCGAGGACTACATAGAACGCCTGGCACATGACTGGGACGGCGGCGGCCGGGCCCTGAACGTGGTGTGGGACAACGGCAACGGCGCCGCCGGCGACGTGCTGCAACGCCTGGTGCGGCGTCTCCCCGGCATCCACACGGTGCTTTATCCGGAAATCGACGGCCGCTTCCCCAACCACCACCCGGACCCGACGGTGCTGGCCAACGTGCAGGCGCTGATCGCCGCCGTGAAGGAGCGGGGCGCCGACGTGGGCATCGCGTTCGACGGCGACGCCGACCGCATCGGCGTGGTCGACGACAGCGGCACCATGATGTTCGGCGACCAGCTGCTGGTGGTGCTGGCGCGCGACGTGCTGAAGACGCATCCGGGCGCGACCATCATCGCCGACGTGAAGGCGAGCCAGGTGCTGTTCGACGAGGTGGAGAAGGCCGGCGGCAAGCCGCTGATGTGGAAGACCGGGCACAGCCTGATCAAGGCCAAGATGGCCGAGGTCGGCTGCCCGCTGGCCGGCGAGATGTCCGGCCACGTGTTCTTCAACGACCGCTGGTACGGCTTCGACGACGCGCTGTATGCCGGCGTCCGCCTGCTGGGCATCCTGGCGCGCACCGAGGGCAGGCTGTCGGCTATCCGGCTGGCGCTGCCGCAGGTGGTGAACACGCCGGAGCTGCGCTTCAACTGCGACGACCGCCGCAAGTTCGTGGTGATCGAGGAGGTTGCCGGCCGGCTGGCCGCGTCCGGCGCGCGGGTGTCTTCGATCGACGGCGTGCGGGTGCAGACCGACGACGGCTGGTGGCTGCTGCGGGCGTCCAACACCCAGGCGGTGCTGGTGGCGCGTGCCGAGGCTTCCAGCGAGGCTGGGCTGGAACGGCTGAAGGCGGCGCTGGTCGAGCAGCTTGGCGCGTCGGGGTTGGAAGCCCCGGATTTTTCGGGCGCGAACGCCGGGCATTGAGCAGGGCTTGCCCATAGGATGGGTAACGCCTTGCTACCCATCCTACAGCACCATCGCGCCCAGCAGCGCGTCCAGCCGTTTGCGCCCTTCTGCCGTTGCAGCAAGCCGTCCGCCGTCACGCACCAGGTAGCCCGCGTCCAGCGCGCGGGCCAGCGTGTCGGCGTCCAGCGCGTCGTCCAGCGCCACCGAGGTCCGCCGGGCGAACCGCGCGGCGTCGATGCCTTCCGACAGCCGCAGGCCCATCAGCAGCATCTCGCGCGCCCGGTCGGACGCGGGCACCGCCTCCTGCGGCGTGGACCCGTGGCCGTCGCGTTCCACCCGTTCGGCCCAGGGTTCCGGCGCGCGGTGTCGGCGAGTGGCGTGCAACGCGCCGTCCAGGGTGACGCGGCCGTGTGCGCCCGGGCCGATGCCGGCGAAGTCGCCGTAGCGCCAGTAGGCCAGGTTGTGCCGGCTTTCGGCGCCCGGGCGGGCATAGTTGGACACCTCGTAGGGCAGCAGCCCGAAGCGGCCGGCCTCCTCGGCGGTAGCGTCGTACAGCTCGGCGGCATCGTCGTCGTTCAATAGAAGAAGCTCGCCGCGGCGGTGCAGCGCCTCGAAGCCGGTGCCCGGCTCGATGGTCAGCTGGTACAGCGACAGATGGTCCGACACCAGGCCGAGCGCCTGGCGCAGCTCCGCCCGCCAGCCCGCCATCGCCTGTCCGGGCCGGGCGTAGATCAGGTCGAACGACACCCGCGGGAAGATGGTTCGCGCCAGCTCCAGCGCCGTGATCGCCTGGGCGGCGGAATGGCCGCGGCCGAGCATCTTCAACGCGGCGTCGTCCAGGCTCTGCACGCCCAGGGACACGCGGTTGACGCCGGCGCCGCGGAACGCCTGCAACTTGGCGGCCTCGACGCTGGTCGGGTTGGCTTCCAGGGTGATCTCGATGTCGTCGTCGGCCACGAACAGCCGGCGGGCGTCCTCGATCAGCAGCGCCACCGTGGCCGGGTCCATCAGGCTGGGGGTGCCGCCGCCGAAGAAGATCGACGCCAGCCGCCGCGGTCCGAGCCTTGCGGCCTCCCACGCCAGCTCGCTGCGCAACGCGGCGGCGAAGCGGGTTTGGTCGATGTGCGCGCGCACGTGGCTGTTGAAATCGCAGTACAGGCACTTGGCGAGGCAGAACGGCCAGTGGATATAGAGTGCCAGGGTTTCCATCCCGCTGATATGGGCCGAAATGCCGGCTTGAGCCAGGGACGCGCCCCGTGCCGACACGGATACCGGAGAACGAGCCATGCGCCTGCTGTCGAACCTGTTGCGGAGCTTCGTGCGCAACGGCCGCATGACGCTGATCGACGCCAGCGGCACCACCCATGTGTTCGGCGGCACCGCCCCCGGGCCGTCAGTCGCTATCCGGCTGCACGATCCCGCCCTGGCGACGAAGCTGTTCTTCAACCCCGAGCTGCACGCCGGCGAGGCCTACATGAACGGTACCCTGACCTTCGAGCCCGGCTCGGACGTCGGCGACCTGATGGCGGTGTTCGCCGCCAACCGGGTTGCCTTGGGCGCGCACGCGTCGCAGAGGCTGCTGCGCTCGGCCTGGCGCGGTTTGAAGCGCTGGCACCAACGCAACCGCGTGCCCGAGGCCGCCAGCAACGCCCGCCACCACTACGACGTCTCGACGGATCTGTACCGGCTGTTCCTGGATGGCGGGCTGAACTATTCCTGCGCTGTCTTCGCCGACCCCGAGCACGACACGCTGGAGCAGGCGCAATTTCGGAAACTGGAGCGCATCACCGCCAAGCTGGCGCTGTCGCCGGGCATGCGGGTGGCGGAGATCGGCTCCGGCTGGGGGTCGCTGGCCATCCACATCGCGCGCAGCACCGGGGCGTCGGTGACGGCCATCAACGTGTCGCCCGAGCAGATCGGCGTCGCCCGGCAGCGCGTGGCGGATGCCGGGGTGGCCGACCTGGTGGAGTTCCGCGAGCTGGACTACCGCAACCTGGAAGGCCAGTTCGACCGCGTCGTTTCGGTCGGCATGATGGAGCATGTCGGCGTCGGCAACTTCGACACCTATTTCGGCAAGATCAAAAGCCTGCTGACCCCTGACGGCTTCGCCATGATCCACTCCATCGGCCGCATGGCGCCGCCCGGCAGCACCGGCCCGTTCATCCGCAAGTACATCTTCCCGGGCGCCTACGTGCCGTCGCTGTCTGAGGTGTTCGCCTCCACCGAGCGGTCCGGGCTGTGGGTGGCGGACATGGAGGTGCTGCGGCTGCACTACTACCACACACTGCGCCACTGGCGGCAGCGCTTCGCCGTCAACCGCGCCCAGGCGGCGGCGCTGTACGACGAGCGCTTCTGCCGGATGTGGGAATACTACCTGGCCGCGGTCGAGGTGGGTTTCCTGAACGGGTCCAACATGGTGTTTCAACTCCTGCTGTCGGGCCGGCGGGATGCGGTGCCGATCATCCGCGACTACATGATGGACGCGGTGCCCCAAGGACCAGGATAGCATGGCCGGACACGACCACCACGACCACCACGACCACCGCCACACCGGCGGCGGCCACCACCACGCCCCGGCGGATTTCGGCCGGGCCTTCGCCATCGGCATCGCCCTGAACCTCGCCTACGTCGTGGGGGAGGCGTTCTACGGCATCGTCGCGCATTCGCTGGCCCTGTTGGCCGACGCCGGCCACAACCTCGGCGACGTCCTGGGGCTTGCGGGCGCATGGCTGGCGTCGACCCTCGGCAGGCAGAAGCCGGGCGGACGCTACACCTACGGCCTCCGCCGCGCCTCGGTCCTGGCGGCACTCGGCAACGCCGTCCTGCTGCTGGTCGTCACCGGCGGCATCGCCTGGGAGGGTGTCCGCCGCCTGATGGAGCCTGAACCCTCCGGCGGCTTCATCATCGTGATTGTGGCGGCTGTCGGCATCATGGTCAACGGCGCGACCGCCCTGCTGTTCATGTCGGGCCGTAAGGGCGACCTGAACATCAGGGGCGCCTTCCTGCACATGGCCTCGGACGCCCTGGTGTCCGCCGGCGTCGTGGTCGCGGGTGTCGTCATCATCTGGACCGGATGGCTGTGGCTCGATCCGGCGATCAGCCTGCTGGTCAGCGCCGTCATCGTGGCCGGCACATGGGGGCTGCTGCGGGATGCGGTGAACCTTTCGCTCGATGCGGTTCCGCCGGGCGTCGATCATGACAAGGTGGCGGCATTCCTGCAGGGCCTTCCTGGCGTGGTCGAGGTGCACGACCTTCACATCTGGGGCATGAGCACCACGGAAACGGCGTTGACGGCGCATCTGGTGCGGCCTCGCGCGCCGGTCGACGACGACATGCTGCATGCGGCGTGCGAAAGGCTGCGCGAGCGTTTCGGCATCGGCCACGCGACGTTCCAGGTGGAGGACGGCAGCGGCGCACACCCGTGCAGCCTGCGCCCTGCCGAGGTGGCTCAGATCTACTGCAAGGGACCGGCCAGGAAATCCACCAGCCTGGCGCCGAAGATACGGTCGAAATTGGACTCGTAGCCTCCCATGTGCCCGCGTGGCTCCGTCGGCCGATCGATCGCCAGCAGCCGCGCCCCGGTTCGCCGCGCCATCGCATGGGCCATGGCGTCGCGTTCCGCCGCATCGGGTTCCAGGGGGTCGTCGGCCAGCAGCACCAGCGCCAGGTCGGTGCGACCGGCGGCGGCAAGCAGGTCGCGGAAGGCCGCCATCACCGCGGGCCGGCGTGATGCGGCGGTGCCGTGGGCTGCCGGCGAGATGGCGGCCACGGCGTCCACGAGCTCCAGGTGCGCCAGGGCCGAAAGTGCTATGAAGCCGCCGCGCGAGTGACCGGCCACCACCACCCGCCGGTAGCCGGCATGCCGCAACGCCGTCAGCCCGGTCGTCAGCCCGGCGCCCCCCGCCGACAGCGAGTCGGTGCCCGGGGCCCGATCAAATCTCCACACGTCGAAGCCAAGCGCCGCCATGCGCGCCACCCAGCCGGGTTCCGGCGGCGGGTCGGGTTGGGTGGCGGTGTCGTAGCCGCCGTGCAGCCATACCAGCGCCCCGCGTGCCGCGCCCGGTCCGGCCGGCGTGAAGGCGGGCGAGGGGTGGAAGGGGTCCGCCTGCGACAGCCCAGCCGCGTGCAGCGGCGTCGCCAGCAGCAGCAGAAGAAACGCTAGAACGGGATGACGTTTGATAGGCAACATCATCCCATTCTAGTCCTTTGTCTTGTCGCGTGATTCAGACTTTCGATGGTTCCACCTACAATCATCACGCTCTAGGCGAAGCATGCCGCCAGCAGCCGGGAGAAGGCGCGGGCACGGTGGCTGGTGGCGTGCTTTTCGGCCTGCGGCATCTCGCCGTAGGTGAGCACGCCGCCGGCCGGCACGAACATCGGGTCGTAGCCGTGGCCCAACTCGCCCCGCGGCGGCCAGACCAGGGCGCCGTCGACGCGGCCCTCGAAGGTTTCGGCGTGGCCGTCGGGCCAGGCCAGGCAGAGCGCGGCCACGAACCAGGCGCGGCGGTCGGCGGCATCGCCCAGCTCCTGACGGACCCGCGCCATCGCGAGGGCGAAATCCTTCCCCGGTCCGGCCCAGCGGGCGGAGTAGATGCCCGGGGCGCCACCCAGCGCCGCCGCGCAGAAGCCGGAGTCGTCGGACAGCGCCGGCAGTCCGGTGGCAGTCGCCGCCGCCAGCGCCTTGATGCGCGCGTTGCCGGCGAAATCCGGCGCCGTCTCGTCCGGCTCCGGCAGGCCGAGGTCGGCAGCGGAGACCGCCTCGATGCCCAGCGGCAGCATGAGTTCGGCGATCTCGCGCAGCTTGCCGCGGTTGTGGCTGGCCAGCACCAGCCGGCTGACGCGCTCCAGCCGGCGCGCCATGTCAGGCCGCCTCGACCGCCGCGCGCTGCAGCTCGAACAGCCGGCCGGTGCCGATCTTCGCCAGCCGCAGCAGCTCGAAGAATTGCGCCTCGTTGAACGGCGCCTTTTCCGCGGTCGCCTGGATTTCGACCAGACCGCCGGCGTCCGTCAGCACGAAGTTGGCGTCCGCGTCCGCACCGCTGTCCTCGGCGTAGTCCAAGTCCAGCACCGGCTCGCCGCCGACCAGCCCGCACGACACCGCGGCCACCTGGCCGAGCAGCGGAATGGTCTTGATGACGCGCGCCCGGGCAAGGTGGCGCAATGCTAGCGACAGCGCCACCCAGGCGCCGGTGATGCTGGCGCAGCGGGTGCCGCCGTCGGCGTTCAGCACGTCGCAGTCCAGGGTGATGGTCATCTCGCCCAGTGCCGCGCGGTCCACCACGGCGCGCAGCGACCGCCCGATCAGGCGCTGGATCTCCTGGGTGCGGCCGGACTGCTTGCCGCGCGCGGCCTCGCGGTCGCCGCGGGTGTGGGTGGCGCGCGGCAGCATGCCGTATTCCGCGGTGACCCAGCCCTGGCCGGAGTTGCGCATGAACGGCGGCACCCGCGATTCCACGCTGGCCGCGCACAGCACCTCGGTGCCGCCCATGCGGATCAGGCAGGACCCCTCGGCGTGGTGGGAGAAGCCGCTGGTCATGGAAACGTCGCGCAGGATATCAGGGTTGCGGCCGGAAGGGCGCATGGGCTTGTGTCCGTCGGTTTGCCAGGGCTATGGCAACATATCACCGCGGCGACAAGGGTTTGCGCATGGTCAGGTTGGGCATCATCGGCGCCGGCATCATGGGCGAGCGCATGGCCCGCGCCGCCACCGAACACGCCGGCGACAGCGTGCGCATCACCGGAATGTGGGACCCGGCGCCGGAAGCGATGGCACGCCTGGCCGCCGCCGTGCCCGGCATTCCCGCCATGGCCTCGCCCGACGCGCTGATCGAGGCCGCGGACTGCGTGTATGTCGCATCACCACCGGCATCCCATCTGGACCACGCCGTCCGTGCGCTGGCGGCTGGGCGGGCGCTGTTCTGCGAAAAGCCGCTGGCTGTCAACGTGGCCGCCGCCGAAACCTTCGTCGCCGCCAATCACGCTGCCCGTGCGGCGGTCAACTTCCCGATGGCGTCGTCCTCGGGGGTGGACCACCTGCGCGAATGGCTGGATGCCGGCATCATCGGTACGCCGCGATCCCTGGCGATCGGGGTCGACTTCGCCGCCTGGCCGCGTTCCTGGCAGCGTGACGCCGCAGGCTGGCTCGACGCGCCGGCGCAGGGCGGCTTCACGCGCGAGGTGGCGTCGCATTTTCTGTTCCTCACCCGTCACCTGCTGGGTGCGATGGTGCTGGACCAGGCGAGGGCTGAGTTCCCGTTGCCCGGCCGCAGCGAGCGCCGCATCGATGCGCGCCTGACAGCCGGCGGCATCCCGGTCTCGTTGTCGGGCGGCGTCGGCACTACGGAGCGGGACGACCGCAACAGCTGGACGCTGACCGGCGACCGCGGCGCCATCCGCCTGCGCGACTGGTCGATCGCCGAGCGGCACACCGGCGGGGACTGGGAGCCGGCCGCGGACGCGCAGCCGAACGAGCGCATGCGCCCGCTGGTGCTGACCCGCCAGCTGGCCGGCGTCGCGCGGATGACGGCGGGCAAGCCGCACCACCTCGCCACTCTGGTCGAGGCGCTGGACGTGCAGCGCGTGGTGGAGGCGATCCTCGCCGCCCAATCGGATGACGCCACCATTGGTGGGTGACGCAAGGGCTTGGCCATCCTACAATGATGCGGATGGACATCTCGCCCAAGCACAGTTACGGCGGCTCGGGGCACGGCCGCCCAGGATTGGGCATGCGCCCGTTGCCGCCAGGCCTCGACGCGCGGTCGTCCGCCGTGCTGCGCGAGATCGTGGAGCAATACGTCGAGACCGGCGAGCCCGTCGGCAGCCGCACCCTGTCGCGCCGTCTGCCGCTGAACCTGTCGCCGGCGACCATCCGCAACGTGATGTCCGACCTGACCGAGGCTGGGCTGCTGTTCGCCCCGCACACCTCGGCCGGTCGGCTGCCCACCGACCTCGGTCTGCGGCTGTTCGTCGACGGCCTGCTGCAGTTCGGCGAGCTGTCCGACGACGACCGCGACACCATCACCGCCAGCCTCGCCGTGTCCGGCCGCAGCCTGGAGGCGACGATGATCGAGGCGTCGTCGATGCTGTCCGGCCTGTCGCTGGCCGCCGGCGTGGTGTTGGCCCCGAAGTCCAACGGCACCCTGCGCCACATCGAGTTCGTGCCGCTCGGCTCCGGCCGCGCTCTGGTGATCCTGGTCGCCGGCGACGGCCATGTGGAGAACCGGGTGATCGACATCCCGCCGGGAGTGCCGCCCAGCGCTCTGCAACAGGCCGGCAACTACTTGAACTCGCGCCTGTCCGGCCGGCCGCTGGCGGAGCTTCGGCGCGTCGTGGCCGAGGAGATGGCGGCCGACCGCACCCAGCTTGACAGCCTGTCCACCCAGGTCGTGGAAGCCGGCCTAGCCACCTGGACAGGGGAGGGCCGCGGCGGCAGCCTGATCGTGCGCGGCCAGGCGCGGCTGCTGTCCGACGTGACCCAGATCGAGCGCATCTCAGCCATCCAGGTGCTGTTCGAGCGGCTGGAGGCGCAGGAAACGATGCTGCACCTGATGGACCTGGCCGAGAAGTCCGAGGGCGTGCGCATCTTCATCGGCGCCGAAAGCGGGCTGTTCGGCACCTCGGGCGTGGCGATGGTGGTGTCGCCGGCGCGCAACGAGGCCAACCGCATCGTCGGCGCCATCGGCGTGATCGGCCCGACGCGGATCAACTACGGCCGCATCATCCCGGTGGTGGACTACACCGCGCGCATCATCGGGCGGCTGCTGGGATAGCTTTCATCACCGGCCCGGCGGTGCTACCTGTCCGGCGATTGCAACGAATTTGGGGGGAGGGTGGCTTGATGACACTACCGGCGCATCGCGGCCGTGCCCCCCGTGCCGCCCTGCGACAGCACGTCGCAGGGCAGGCAAGCGGCCGCTTCTGAACCTGTAAGACCGCTTCTCGGACCTGTCCTGACCGACGCATCGCGCGGGTATCTGCCCGCGACCCGTCACGCCCGCCGACCACGCCGCGGGCCCGTCCGAGAGCACATCCATGTCCGTCCGCAATCCTTCCTGGGCACGCGAAGCGCGTGCCCTTGCCGGCATTTCCGCAGCCGTCACCCTCACCATGTTCGCCCAGCTGATGATTTCCGGTGTCGAGACGCTGATCGTCGCCCGGCTGGGCGAGCAGAAACTGGCCGGCGTGACCCTGGCGATCAGCGTCGAGACCTTCGTCTTCCTGTTCTGCCTCGGCATCGTCACAGCCGTGACACCGATCGCGGCCGACGCCCGTGGGCGGGGTGACCGGCACGGCCTGCGCATCACCGGGCAGCAGGGGCTATGGGTGGCGCTCGGCGTTTCCATGCCAGGCATGCTGGTGCTGCTGGCCGCCTGGCGTGTGCTGGCGGGCATGGGCGGGGCAGAAGCGGACAGCGCCGCCGCGTATCTGAGCGGCGCGATCTGGGGGCTGCCCGCCTGGCTCGCCTACATCGCCGTGCGCTGCCTGGCGGTCGCCACCGGGCGGGTGCGGGTCACCACCACGATCATGCTGGCCTCGGTGCCGATCCAGGCCGTGCTGGCCTGGGTGCTGGTGCGCTGGCTGGGCGTGGCCGGCGCCGGTATCGCCTACAGCCTGACCGCCTACGGCGCGCTGGGGCTGCTGGCCGTCATCCTGCGCCCGGCGCCCGCGGACGACTTCGCCGCCGTGTTCCGCCGCCCCTACGCGCTGGACCTGGCGCGCGCCCGCGCCATCGTCGCCCTCGGCACCCCGTTCGCTTTCCGCATCGTGCTGCGCGAGGGCGTGCTGCCGGTGGCGGCCCTGCTGCTCGCCCCGTTCGGTGCCGCCGCGCTGGCCGCCCACGCGGTGGCGGCCGGCGTGATATCGTTGGCTGGAGTGTTCTCGTTCGGCTTCAGCGACGCCGCCAACATGCGCGTCAGCTCGGCTGCCGGGGCTGGAACCGGCGATGGCGCGCGTCGGGCGGCATGGGTCGCCGTCCTCATGGCGAGCGCGGTCAGCGCCGTGGTCGCAGCCACGATCGCTGTCACCGCACGGCCCATCGCCGGCTGGGTGTTGGGTGACGCCGACCCGTCTGCCGCCGCGGCCCTGCTGTCGGTCGCCGCCTGGCTGCTGTTCGCCGAGGGCGTGCAGTCCGCCGCCGGCGGGGCGCTGTCCGGGCTGCGCGACGCCCGTGGGCCGTTGCTGATGTCGGTGGCCGGTTTCTGGCTGCTCGGCCTGCCGCTGGGGCTGGGGCTGGCGCGGCTGACGGCGCGGCCCGAAGCCGGCCTGTGGTGGGGCCTGGTCGTTGGCGCCGGCGTCACCACGGCATTGTACCTGTATCGGTTGCACTGCAAATTCGCAGCTTTGCATTGAACGAACCGTGCTTGTGTCGCGCCCCGCGCCGCATTACCTGTCCGCCATGAGCACACATGACACCAGCCAGCGCGACCCGTTCGTCGATCCGGTCATGGCGGGAAGCCTCGACCCGGTGCTGGCCGGCGAGATAACGCCGGATACGCCCGAGGGCCTGATGCACGCCGCCACCGGCCGTATCGCCGCCTTGGAAGTCGAGCTGGCTGAGATGCGCGACAAGTGGATGCGTTCGGAGGCCGAGATGGCCAATGTCCGCGCCCGCGCCAAGCGCGATGCCGATGACGCCCGGCTGTACGCGGTGCAGAAGTTTGCCCGTGATGTTGCCGAGGCGGCGGAGAACCTCAAGCGCGGCCTGGACGCCATCCCACCCGCCGCCGCCGACGAGCCGGACCTGGTGCGCAAGCTGCGGGAAGGGTTCGAGGGCGTGGAGCGCAGCTTCGTGGCGCTGCTGGATCGCAACGGCATCAAGTCCACCGACCCGACTGGTGCGATGTTCGACCCCAACCTGCACCAGGCGATGGCTGAGCAGGACAGCGCCGAGCACCCGCCCGGCACGGTGATCCAGGCCTGGACCAACGCCTGGACCTTGAATGGGCGCTTGCTGCGTCCCGCCATGGTCGTGGTGGCCAAGGCACAGGCCTGAACACACCTGCGTGAATGCAGCGCCAACGTCACACGTTCCCGGCGACAAACACGCGCAGGCTTTCTGCGTTGCACAAAAAACGTGCGTCGCGCCCTTGCCGGTCGATGCACGCCTGAATACATCCACCGAGCTTGATCCGTTGGATTAAGCCAGTCTGATCCACCAGGGATCGGGGCGATGCTTCGGGTCGCCCATATCCGCTAACAGGAGTTTGAGCATGAGCAAGGTCATCGGCATCGACCTCGGCACCACCAATTCGTGCGTCGCAATCATGGAGGGCAAGGATGTCCGCGTGATCGAGAACAGCGAGGGTGCACGCACCACCCCCTCCATCGTCGCCTTCTCCGACAACGGCGAGCGCCTGGTCGGCCAGTCCGCCAAGCGCCAGGCGGTGACCAACCCGACCAACACGCTGTATGCCGTGAAGCGCCTGATCGGCCGCCGCTACGACGATCCGCTGGTGGCGAAAGACAAGGGCATGGTCCCGTACGCCATCGTGCGCGGCGACAACGGCGACGCCTGGGTCGAGGGCCGCGGCGAGAAGTATTCGCCCAGCCAGATCAGCGCCTTTACCTTGGGCAAGATGAAGGAGACCGCCGAGGCCTATCTCGGCGAGCCGGTGACCCAGGCAGTCATCACCGTCCCGGCCTACTTCAACGACAGCCAGCGTCAAGCTACCAAGGATGCCGGCCGCATTGCCGGGCTCGAGGTGCTGCGCATTATCAACGAGCCGACCGCTGCCGCCCTGGCTTACGGCCTGGACAAGAAGAAGTCCGGCGTGGTGGCGGTATACGACCTCGGCGGCGGCACTTTCGACATCTCCGTGCTGGAGATCGGCGACGGCGTGTTCGAGGTGAAGTCGACCAACGGCGACACTTTCCTTGGCGGCGAGGACTTCGACCTGCGGGTAATCGACTACCTGGCGGCCGAGTTCAAGAAGGAGCAGGGCATCGACCTGCGCACGGACAAGCTGGCGTTGCAGCGCCTGAAGGAAGCCGCCGAGAAGGCCAAGATCGAGCTTTCCTCCTCCAAGGAGACCGAGATCAACCTGCCGTTCATCACCGCCGACGCTTCCGGGCCGAAGCACATGGTGATGAAGCTGACCCGCGCGAAGCTGGAAAGCTTGGTCGACGACTTGATCGCCCGCACGCTCGAGCCGTGCAAGGCGGCATTGAAGGATGCCGGGGTGACGGCGGGCGAGATCGAGGAGGTCATCCTGGTCGGCGGCATGACCCGCATGCCCAAGGTGATCGACGCGGTGAAGCAGTTCTTCGGCCGCGACCCGGCTCGCAACGTGAACCCCGACGAAGTCGTGGCGATCGGCGCCGCGGTCCAGGGCGCCGTGCTGAAGGGCGACGTCAAGGACGTGCTGTTGCTGGACGTGACGCCGCTGAGCCTCGGCATCGAGACGCTGGGCGGCGTGTTCACCCGGCTGATCGACCGCAACACCACCATCCCGACAAAAAAGAGCCAGGTGTTCAGCACCGCCGACGACGGCCAGACCGCGGTCACCATCAGGGTGTTCCAGGGCGAGCGCGAAATGGCGTCGGACAACAAGCTGCTGGGCAACTTCGACCTTCAGGGCATCGCCCCTGCCCCGCGCGGGCAGCCGCAGATCGAGGTGACCTTCGACATCGACGCCAACGGCATCGTGTCGGTCCAGGCCAAGGACAAGGCGACCGGCAAGGAGCAGCAGATTCGCATCCAGGCCAGCGGCGGCCTGTCCGACGCCGACATCCAGCGCATGGTCAAGGAGGCCGAGGCCAACGCGGACTCCGACAAGAAGCGCCGGGCCTTCGTGGAAGCGCGCAACCAGGCCGAGGGGCTGGTTCACTCGACCGAGAAGTCGCTGAAGGAGCATGAGGCGAAGGTCTCCGAGGCTGACAAGACGGAGGCCACGGCCGCCATCGCCGCCGTCCGTGCCGCCATGGAAGGCACCGACGAGGCCGCCTTGACCCAGGCCAGCGAGCGCCTGGGCCAGGCGTCGATGAAGATCGGCGAGGCCGTCTACAAATCCCAGCAGGCCGAGGCCGCCTCGCCGGGCGCTGACGCTGGCGGGCCGAAGCCGGGTGCCGGTCCGGACGGCCACGTGGTCGATGCCGAGTTCGAGGAGGTCGACCCGAAGAAGAAGTCCGGCTGACGGGCTGACGTTTCGGTGGTGTGATGGGCCACTGATGTGATGGGTCACGCCCGCGCTTCCTTGAAGGCGGGCGTGACTCGTTTCAGCGCCACGTTGTAGAAGGCGACCGGACTCCCGGGCTGCTGGGGGTCCGATCCGTGAGAGGGCTGAATGGCGAAACAGGATTACTACGCCACGCTGGGCGTCGGGCGTGGTGCCAGCGCGGACGATATGAAGAAGGCCTATCGCAAGCTGGCGATGCAGTTCCACCCCGATCGCAACCCCGGCGACGCCAAGGCCGAGTTGCGCTTCAAGGAGGTCAGCGAGGCCTACGACATTCTGAAGGACGACCAGAAGCGCGGCGCCTACGACCGCTTCGGTCATGCCGCCTTCGAGAACGGCGGCGGTGGTGGCGGTTTCGATCCTGGCGCCGGCGGCCTGGGCGACGTGTTTGATCAGATGTTCGGCGAGTTCATGGGTGGCCGTGCCCGTCGCAGCGGCCCGCGCGCCGGCAACGACGTGCGCACCGCGGTCGAGATCGAGCTTGCGGACGCCTTCGCCGGTGTGAAGGCGCCGTTGCGGGTTCCAACCCGGGTGGCATGCGAGGCCTGTGCCGGCACCGGCTCGGAATCCAAGGAACGTGCCAGCGACACCTGCGGCACCTGCCAGGGTGCCGGCAAGGTGCGCGCCCAGCAGGGCTTCTTCCTGGTCGAGCGCGCCTGCCCCACCTGCGGCGGCGCCGGTCGGCTGGTGCGCAATCCCTGCCGCATCTGCCAGGGCGCAGGCACCATCCAGCGCGAGCGCAGCCTGGAGGTGCAGATCCCGGCCGGAGTCGAGGACGGCACCCGCATCCGCCTGAGCGGCGAGGGCGAGGCGGGCGGTCCCGGCGGCCAGCCCGGCGACCTGTACGTGCACGTGGCGGTCAAGCCGCACGACATGTTCCAGCGCGACGGCGCCAACATCTTCTGCCGCGTGCCGGTGCGCATGACCCAGGCTGCCCTCGGCGCCGAAGTCGAGGTGCCGGCGATCGACGGCAGCAAGGCGCGGGTGAAGATCCCGCCCGGTACGCAGACCGGCGAGCAGTTCCGCCTGCGCTCCAAGGGCTTCTCGGTGCTGCGCAGCGCCCAGCGCGGCGACATGTACATCCAGGTCGCGGTTGAAACTCCGCAGCACCTGACCCGCCGCCAGCGCGAGCTGCTGGAGGAGTTCGAGAACGAGGGCAAGGGCCACGCCAAGGGCAGCCCGGAAAGCGAAGGCTTCTTCGCCAAGGTGCGTGATTTCTTCGACGCCGGCCCGCGCGGCAAACGGTCCGACCAAGCCTAGTTTCAGGTGCCGACGATCCGGCCCGCACCGGTCGTCGCCACCGCGCTGACCGACCTGTTCCACCACGACGCGGAGGCCGAGCAGCTTCTGCTGGTGTTCGGCTCCGGCGGCGCCGGCGACGCGGCGCTGATGCATGCGGCTTTCGCGTTGCCCATGCAGGCCATCATGCTGATGCCGCGCCAGCCCCATGGCTACCCTGCGGCGGAGGCCGAGGCGTTGCGCGCCCTGGTTGCCGGGCTGGCCGGACCACACCGCCGTGTCGCGGCTGTCGGCACCGGTCTGGGCGGCGATGCCGTCCTGCGCCACGCCAGGCTGTTCAAAATCCGCCTGGCGGTGGCCGCCGTGCAGCCGCCGCAAGCGGCCATCGGCAGCGAGGACATGTCAGCCACCGCGCACGGCATTCCGCCGGATTGCGACGCGTTCCTGTTGTTCGACCGCGACCATCCGGCCGAACGCCGGCTTGCCGCCGACATCGCGGCGCGCGCCAGCGTCGTGCCGGTGCCGGTCCCCAGGTCAGGCAGTGAAAGCCTGCTGACCCAGCTGGGCGCGTTGGCGGCGGTGCTGGACATGGCAGGCGCCCGAGTTCCGCGCGGCAGCCGCCGGCGCGACCTGGCAGCTTGGTTCCGGTCCCGCGCCCACGCCAGCATTCCTTACCGGGCCGAGTTGGCGCGGCGCCTGCTGAACCGCGGCCATCCCGGCTGGTCGGCGCGGCTGCTGGGCGTCAGCAAGGCGCCGCCAGTCGCATTGCCACAACCAACGGCAGCGCCCGCCAGCCTTGACCGGGTCGAGGCTTTGCAGGCCGCCGGATCGATCCGACAGGCTTTGCAGATGGCGCGGCAGGTGGTGCGTGCGACTCCGGCTGATACGGCGGCGCTGACGGTTCTGGCCGGGCTGCTGCGTCAGTGCGGCGATGTCGCGCCGGCCGAGGCCATCGAGGCGTTGCTGGGCTGACCGGCTCTATCTTGTTGATTGAAGACGCAGAACTTCGGTTCAGACGAAGCTGTCTGAACTGAACATGCTCTAGGTGTTTGGTCCCGGGGTGAGATGGTGATGATTGATTTTGAACTTCGACGGATCGTTGGTCCATGCGTTGCAGATGGCTTGGAACGGGGTTTGCCATTGGATGGCTTTGAGGTGCTTGGAGAAGTTGTAGGCGGTGACAAAGGCTATGACGTGGGC
>JAABUT010001406.1_pt1 | contig 27422 bp, 18 predicted proteins | sample 5559281 | NCBI WGS metagenome assembly JAABUT01 (sample SAMN10711880, study PRJNA513359) | rock metagenome | isolation source: Antarctica rocks | place: Antarctica: Victoria Land, Ricker Hills nord | collected 2016-01-04
CGCCGCCCCGCCCGCCACGCCGAGCACCGGGAGCGGCACGCCGACGACGCAGGGTCCGAGTCGCGGGGCGAATGGCACCCCAGCGACAGGACAGAGCGGCGGCGTGCAAATGCCCGCGCGGGGCGGGGCGGAGTGGCGGGGCGGCCCGATGCAGGGTGAGATGGGCGGCGGCAAGGTCACCGCGGTTAGCGGCAGCACGATCACCGTCCAGCGCGGCGGTCCGAACGCGAACGGCGCGACGAGCACCGTGACCGTAAGCGGCGACACCACCTACCTCGTCGGCAGCGCGGGCAAGCTGAGTCTCGGCGCGCTGAGCGACGTCAAGGTCGGTAGCACCATCCGCGCCGAAGGAACCGCCGACAGCGGCGGCAACGTCACCGCACTCCTCGTCAGCATCATGGCCCCGCAGGCGGACGGCCAGGTGACCGCCGTGAGCGGCAACACGATCACCATCCAGGGGCGCGGTCCGGTGGGGCAGGGCGCGACGCAGACCGTCACCGTCGGCAGCGGCACGCGGTACGTGACCGGCGACCCGGCCAGCAACACCGCGTCGAGCCTCGGCGCGGTCACGGTCGGCACGCGGATCCACGCCGAGGGGACGCTGAACAGCGATGGTTCGTTCAGCGCGACCCTGGTGCGGATCGAGCAGGCCCGGACCGCGCCCAGCGCCGCGCCGAGCAGCGGCACACCGACCGCCGGTGGCAAGGGATTGCCCGGTCACCTGGGACGGCCCGACTTCCAGGGTGGCCCCGGACACATGGGCTGGGGGCCGAAGGGTGACGGCACGGTCACGGCGATCAGCGGCAGCACGATCACCGTCCAGCGCGGCGGCCCCAACGCCAGCGGCGCGACGAGCACCGTGACCGTGACGAGCAGCACCGTCTACCTGATCGGCGACGGCGATCAGGTGAAGAAGGGGAGCCTGAGCGACGTGCAGGCGGGGATGCGCCTGCACATCGAGGGCAACGCCGATAGCGGCGGCACCATCACCGCGCTCGTCGTCCGCGCCGAGACGGCATCGACCACCACGCGCTGACGCCACTCCGAGAAGTACGGGTGCGGGCCGCGATCCGATCGGATCGCGGCCCGCGCGTTCGCCCCCGCCCGCGCCCCGCCCGGCGGTCTGGTATCGTAAGCGCGCGCCTGGCAACGATGGCGGCGCGCATCGTGGGCGTAGAGGGAGGACGACGAGCATGGAGATCACGGCGGTCAAAGGCTTCCCGGTCAAGGTGGGGCACCGCAACTGCTTCATCGTGAAGATCGAGACCGATATGGGACTCAGCGGCCTCGGCGAGGGGGGGATCTCCGGGCGCGAACTGGCGATGCAGGGGATGTTGGAGCACTTCGCGCAGATCCTGATCGGCATGGACCCGCGCCGGATCGAGCACATCTGGCAGATCCTCTACCGTGGGCACTACTTCGAGGGGGGCAAGATCGTTGGCGGCACCCTCTCGGCGGTCGACATGGCCCTCTGGGACATCCTCGGACAGTCGCTCGGCGTCCCGGTCTATCAGCTCCTCGGCGGGGCCTGCCGCGACAGCATCCGCTGCTTCGCCACCCCCGCCAGCCTGACCGGCTCGGAATGCGTGGATCGCGCGCGGGAGTTCATCGACGCCGGGTGGCACCAGCTCCGCTTCGGGGTGGGCATGGACACCGAGGGGTGGACCGGCGGCGACGGCGCGATCTACGAGCCCGCCGAGTCGATCCCGCTCGCGGCGCACTGGATCCGCGAGGTGCGCCGGGCGGTCGGGCCGAAGATTCGCCTCTCGATCGACTTCCACCACCGCCTCTCGGTCGCCGAAGCGGCCCTCTTCTGCCAGCAGATCACCGATGTAAACCTCGAATTCCTCGAAGAGCCGATCCGCGCGCAGAGCCCGGAGGCGTACCGCCAGCTCCGCACGATGACGCCGATCCCGTTCGCCATCGGCGAGGAATATGCCAGCAAGTGGGAGTTCCTCCCCTTCATCGAAGGGGGATTGACCAACTTCGCGCGGATCGACGTCTCCAACATCGGCGGACTGAGCGAGGCACGGAAGGTCGCGGGCTGGGCCGAGGCGCACTACATCGACGTTATGCCGCACAACCCGCTCGGGCCGGTCTGCACGGCGGCCTCGGTCCACTTCTGCGCCGCCACCAACAACTTCGCGGGGCTGGAATACAGCCACCGCAACGCCGCCGCCTACCCGCGCGATCTCTTCCCGACCTTCCCGGAGATCACCTCGGGCGACTCGTTCCCGCTGCCGACCGCGCCGGGCCTCGGCGTCACCTTCAACGAGGACGCGGCCAAGGATCACCAGTTCGCGGTCTGGGACGCCCCGCACTGGCAGCGCCGCGACGGTTCGTTCACCAACTGGTAGGGCCATGCGCGCATGGCACCACCGCAACAACGCGCTGGCCGGGGGTGTACCCCCGGCCAGCGCCTTTCCTATACCGGGCAGCTCACCTCGAAGAGCACGCCACCGAGCGCCGTGAAATAGCAGGTATAGCTGCCGTGGAGGTTGCGCGGCGCGGCGACCTCGATACCGCCCGCGACGAGGCGCGAGCGGGCGGTATCGCCCAGCTCGGGGCCATCCAGGATGAAGCCGAGGTGGAATCCCTCGGGGCGCCGTCATCCCGGTCAGCGGTTCAGCACCTTGCGGGTCAGGAAGTCGTCGATCCGCCGTGCGTCATCAATATGCGTGGCGACGTGCCGCCAGCCGTGCCCCTCGCCCGGATAGGTGTGGTACTCCACATCCTTCCCCGCGCGTTGCAGGGCGTCGTGCATCAGCGCCATCTGGCTCGGATGACAGACGATGTCCTCCTCCCCTTGCAGGATCAGGATCGGCTCGCGCACGTCGTCCACGAAGGTGAGCGGGCTACGCTCGCGGTAGAGCGCGCTGTTCGCACCGGGCGCGCCCATCAGCTTGGCGATGTAGTGGCGCTCGAAGACCCAGGTCCGATCGGTGAAGCTCGCCAGCTCCGCGATCCCGAAGCGACAGACCCCAGCGCGGAAGAAATCCGGTGCTTTGGTCATGCAGATCAGCGTGCCGTAGCCCCCGGCGCTCCCGCCCATCGCGATCACCTTGCGGCGGTCCACCAGCCCCCCAGCGATCACGAACTCCGCGCCCGTGACGTTGTCCGCCAGATCGCCGCCACCCCAATCGCCATAGAGCTTCTCCATGAAGGCGCGGCCATAGCCGAGGCTGCCGCGATAGTTCGGCGCGAGGACCACGTAGCCCCGCCCGACGAGGAATTGGATGTGCCCCTGCCAGTTCGGCAGCGCCTGTCCCACCGGACCGCCGTGGATGTGGACGACGAGCGGATGCTGGCCGGGCCGACTCTCGCGCGGCGTGTAAAGATAGCCGTGGATCGCGGTGCCATCGGCACCCGCCCACGAGACTTGTTCCGGCTCGACGAGATCGCCGCCGAGGATACCGCCGGTCGCGCTGCGGGTCAGCGCGCGGCGCTCGCCCGTACGCGCGTCGATCACATAGATGTCCGCCGGGAGGAGCGGCGAGGTGAAGAGGCCGACGAGGTGCTCCTCATCGAGCCAGGCGAGATCGGTCCAGACGCCGAGCCCGCGCGTGACCTGGCGCGTCTGCCCCTCCGACCAGCACCAGACCTGGCAATCGCCCCGGTCGTTGCGGATATAGGCGATCCGCCGCCCGTCCGGCGACCACGCGGGCGAGAGGTGGCGATTATCCTCCCGCACCAGGCAGCGCGCGTCCGCGCCGTCGCGCCCGATCGTCCAGAGGTTGGTGTACTCGTTGTCCCGATCCGAGACGAACGCGATCTGCCGCCCGTCGGGCGACCAGACGGCGTCGCCGTTGACGACGCGCGCACCACCCGCGATCTCGCGCCGCTCGCCGCTCGCCGGATCGGCGACGATCAGCGCGCGCTCGTCCCAGGGCATGTCGTAGTGCGGCCACTGGCCGTAGAGAATCGCCGTGCCATCGGGGGACCACTGCGGCTGCAACACGTACTCGTCACCATCGCTGATCAGGCGGGCCGCGCGCCCGTCGAGATCGGCCACCATGATGTCGCCGCGCTCGCCCCGCTCCGTTACGAACGCGACGCGCCGTCCGTCGGGCGAGACGGCGGGGGAGTGGTGGTTGCCGGGAGCCTCGTCGATCGCCAGCGCCGGACCGCCCGCTGCCGAGACGATCCAGAGCTTGCCGTCCTCCCCGGAGGCGTAAACAACATCCCAGCCATCGGGGGTCCAGGCGATCGCGGAGGCGTGGCGCTGGCTCGGGTCCGCGCCCTGCAAGGTCGCGCGGTCGCTCAGTTGGGTCGGGAGGCCGTCATTCGTGTCCACGACCCAGAGATCGTTCCGCCCGTCGTAGGCACGCGCGAAGGCGACCCGCGTGCCGTCCGGCGACGGGCGCGGCGTGGCGATCGTCGGCACGGTCGCGTAGGCTTCCGGCGACAACCGCGAGGGCCAGCGTCCCGGCTCGCGGCTCCAGTGCTCGGCACCCGTCGGCATCAGATTCCCCTTTCGCGGCACATGCTCCTCGGCAGCATCGCCGCACTCTACCATCGCCCGCGCGCCCGTCAAGCTATGACCGCCCCGCGCCGCCCCACCAGGCACCGGCGGCATGACGCGGCGGCGCGGACGTGCTACAAAGCGACGGTGGGAATGGATCAGCAGGGAGGACACCGATGAAGATCACCGCCGTCACCGCACAGGCCGAGTCGCTCCTGCGCGCCACGCCGAGCCGCGACGCGCTGCAAACGCTCGATACTCAGGGGGCGTGCCAGATCACCATCGAGACCGACGCCGGGATCAGCGGGCAGGGGACGATCACGTTCGGGCGGCTCGATCGCGGCCCGGCGGTTCTTGCCAAGCTGGTCGAGGAACTTTTTGCCCCCGCGCTCGTCGGCGCGGACGCGACGCTGATCCGGGGTATCCGCGATCAGCTCTGGCGACTGACCGATTACCACGGCACGACTGGCCTCGCTCTCCTCGGGATCGCGGGGGTCGACATCGCCCTCTGGGACATCATGGGACGAGCGGCGGGGCAGCCGGTCTGGCGGCTCCTCGGGGCGCAGCGCGACCGTGTCCCGGCCTACGCGATGGTCGGCTGGCTGAACTACGACCTGCCGGAACTGCAACGGGTCTGCGAACGGGCGATCACCCTCGGCTTCGGTGGGGTCAAGATGAAGGTCGGTGCGCCGACCCTCGCGGAGGATGTGCGGCGGATCGAGGCGGTGCGCGCGGTGGTCGGCCCGGACGCCCGGATCATGGTGGACGCCAACCAGGTCTTCTCGCGCCACGAGGCGCTGCGGCGCGGGCGTGTCTACGAGGAACTCGGCTGCTACTGGTTCGAGGAGCCGTTGCGCGCCGACGACACCGACGGCCTCGCGGAACTGGCGCACGCCCTGACGATCCCGATCGCGTCCGGCGAGAACAATTTCGGCAAGCGCCAGTTCCTCCCTCTCTTCGAGCGCCGCGCCGTGGACATCGTGCAACCGGACCTGCGCCGCGCCGGGGGCGTCACCGAATGCCTGGAGATCGGCCTGCTGGCGGATACCTTCGGCGTTCCCTACGCCTCGCACGGCGGCGGGGTCCACCTGCACGTCCTGGCCGCGCTGCCGAACGCCCTTTTTCTGGAGAGCGGTCCGGCGGCAGACGGCACCGCGCCGGGCCTGATCGACGGGCATTACCGCCTGCCGGAGGAACCGGGCTTCGGCGGGAAGTCGTAGCCGCACACCCGGCCAACAGGCGGGCATGAAGCGTGCCGCCCCCGGTATTGAACCGGGGGCGGCACGATGCGCAGAGGACGGACGCGATGACCCAGCCGGTGACGCTCTTCGTCCTCGATCTGCTGCTCAACGGCTATCTCTGCGGCCTGATCTGGTTCGTCCAGATCGTCCACTACCCGCTCTTCGCCGAGGTGGGTGCCGCAGACTTCCCCCGTTACCACGAGCGACACAGCGCCCTGACGACGCGCGTCGTGGCGCTGCCGATGCTCCTCGATCTCGGCCTCTCCGGGCTGCTGGTCTGGCGACACCCGCCCGGTTTCGCCGCGCCGTGGACCTGGCTCGGCTTCGCGCTGACACTCGTCACCTGGGCCTGCACTTTCGGCCTCGCGGTGCCACTCCACCGACGCCTCGGCGCGGGGCACGATGGTGCCGTGATCGCGCGGCTGGTGGCGACGAACTGGCCGCGCACGGTCGCCTGGACCGCCCACCTGGCACTGCTCGGATGGGGGCTACTGCGCCTGCTAGCGTAGGGGTGTCCCGCCCGGCTTCGTGAGCGCCAGCGCGAGCGCCGCGTACCCGACCAGGCCATCCTGCAACATCGGCAGGGCGAGCTGGTCGTGGATGGTATGCGCGAAGTGCTCCACGCAGGGGGAGAAGCCGATCGTGTCGATCCCGGCCTGCATGAACCAGCCGCCATCGGTCGCGAAGTTCCAGGTGCCGACCTCGATCGGACGCCCGTAGAGATCGGCCAGTGTCCCCTGCGCCGCCACGACCAGCGGGTGATCGGCGGGCAGGTCATAGGGCAACGATTCGCCGGTCCTGCGCTCCTCCACCCCGGTGTAGGTCCGCATCGTCGCCTCTTCCCGCACGATCTCCCCGGTGACTCGGTCGGTCAGCGAGCGGTCGATGAGCCCTTGCACGGTCGCCAGAACCTCCGCCGCCGATTCCGACGGGACGTTACGCCAGTCGAGAGCCAGCCGCACCCCATCGGGGATGACGTTGCCGCTCTCGTTGTTGCTGTAGAGAATCGTCGGGGCGACGGTCGAGCCGCCGAAGGTGGCGTCGGGGCGCATCGGCAACCGTTCCAGGCCGGTCAGGAAGCGGGCCAGCGCGTAGTGCGGATTCGCCGCGCGCTCCGGGGCGCTGGCGTGCGCCGCCACCCCGGTGAACTCGACCCAGAGGCCGACGCGCCCGCGATGGCCACGCCGGATATTGTTGCTCGTCGCCTCGCCGAGGACCGCCGCGTCCGGGCGCAGCCCTTCGACCAACAGGCGCGCGCCCAGCCCGCCGACCTCCTCCTGCACCACGCTGGTGACGAAGAGATCGCCCGCCGGGCGCAATCCGGCCTCGCGCAGCACCGCAGCGGCGTAGACCTGCGGCGCGAGCGCCCCCTTGATGTCGCTGGCCCCGCGCCCGTAGAGGACGCCATCGACGATCTCGGCGGCGAACGGGTGGTGCGGCCACTCGGCGGGGTCGCCGACGCCGACGTGATCGAGATGGGTATTGAGCATCAATGAGGGTCCGCCACCGACCCCGCGCAGCACGCCGATCACGTTGCCGCCGCGATCGATCCAGGCGTCGTCGTAGCCGAGTCGCCCGAACTCCGCGCGCACCAGCTCCGCCAATGCCCCTTCCTCGCCGGGCATACTCGGCTGGCGGATCAGCCGCTGGCAGAACTCGACCGTCGCGGGCATCTGCCGCTCCCCCGCCGCGCGCAACCGCGTCGTCAACTCAGGGCCGAGCACCGTCCACCTCCACCGTCTTCATCGCTCCTCATCGCACATCCGTACCCGGTCGCTGTCGTCAGCACGGGGGTTCGGCACGGTTTGGGGCATTGTACCCGCGACTGCGGAACCATGTGCGTCCTGCGGAGAAATTGACAGCCCTCGGTCGATTCGCTACACTTAGGGTCGGCTGTGCTAGATGGGGAGTTAGCGATACCCTGTAACCCGGAACTCGCTCTACCGGGGTCGAATTCCCTCTTGAGGTAAGCGGTTGTAGGACTGTCCCCCTCGTGATGTGTTGAGAGCCGAGTCCCGCGCGGCGGCGTGCCCCGAACCAGGTCAGGACCGGAAGGTAGCAGCCTTAAGGGGAATTCGCCGGGTGTCGTGGGGTCGCTGGGCTTGAGCTGATCGTTCGGGAAAAGCTGGAGCAGTTCTATCGAGGGAGGGTGCACGGCCTCTTTTTTGCAGACCAGACAGGGCGGGGCTTCGGCCCCGCCCTGTTGGCTTGTCCGGTGCAGCAACGGAGACGAGCGCTTCGGCGTAATAGCGCTCAATACCCGAATAGCGAGGGGCGGGCGAGCATAATACCCGCCCCGTGTATAGGTGGTATTGGGAGCGTTAGCGACTGCGCGGCGTGGAGCCACCGGTCCGCTGGCGACGCTTCTCGGCGCGGGGCGAGCGCGGCGTCGGCTGGCCGTTATCGCCGACCGGACGTTTGCGCGTTTGCTGCTGATAGTGGCGCTTCGCCTGCTGCGCCTCGTACGCCTTGAGCTGCGGCAGGTAGCTTCGCTGGCGGACGATGGGGATGGCGGCGAGCGCGGCGACCACCAGGACGACGCTGACCCAGGACCAGACCCGCCAGCCGAGGAAGGGCAAGCCCATCAACTGGAAAAGATAAAAGACCAACCCGAAGCCGAAGGCCCACATCAGCCAGCTGGTGTAGCGGGTTACGAAGGCGTGCCTGATCGGGTGCTTCTTGAGGGCCGCGCCCAGGCGGAGATACAGCACGAGCGATACGATAAACCCGATCGCGAAGACGCTCAAGAAGCCGATCGCCAGGAGTGACTTCATCTCGTCTTCGAACGGCACCTGCGTCCATTTCGTAGGATTAAACCAGTCGCCCATGCCGACGCCGCCCTCCCCGTATCGCCACTATGCACTTCGTCGCCACAACATTCTGGAAGTATAGCGCCGCCGATGGAGGGGTGTCGAGAGGCAATCTGCGCCGCGCGCCGCCGCAGCAGTGACTTGACAGTATGGGGAAGTGACCGCTAGTCTCCCCTGTACGTGCGAGGGTGAAACGCGGCAGACGGCACGCCAGTGCTCGCGCGACCGTGGCAAGGCGAGACGGAGGGCATGGTGCGGATCGCGATGGTCGGGACGCGCGGGATCCCGGCCAGCTACAGCGGCTTCGAGACCTGCGTCGAGGAGTTGAGCACACGCCTCGCGGCGCGCGGTCATCGGGTCACCGTCTACTGCCGCAGCCACCACATCACCTACCCCGGCGACACGTATCGCGGCGCACACCTCGTCAAGTTGCCGACGATCCGCAACAAGTACCTCGACACGATCGTCCACACGGGCCTTTCCTGCCTCCATCTGCTCGGTAACCGCCACGACGTGGTGTTGATGTGCATCGCGGGGAATAGCCCGGCGGCGATCCTGCCGCGCCTGGCGGGGATGCCGACCGTGCTGAACGTGGATGGGCTCGATTGGCAGCGCGAGAAGTGGCCGACGGCGGCGAAACGCTACCTCCAACTGGCCGAATGGCTGGCGACCAAATTCCCCGACGCGGTCGTCACCGACTCGCGAAGCGTGCAGCGCTTCTATGCGCGCCGCTTCGGCTTCGCCGCCGAGTACATCGCCTACGGGGCCACGGCGCAGTATCGCCCACCGGGCGACACCCTCGCGCGGCTCGGCCTGGAGCCGGGGCGCTACATCCTCTACGTGGGGCGGTTGGAGCCGGAGAACCACGCCGACCACCTGGCCGATGCCTTCGCGGCCCTCGACGACGAGCTGCCGCCCGGCATGAAGGCGGTGATCGTGGGCGACGCGCCCTACGCCAGGGATTACATCGCCGCCTTGCGCGCCCGCGCCGGGGATCGGGTCGTCCTGCCGGGCTACATCTTCGGAGAGGGGTATGCGGAACTGAACAGCAACGCCTACGCCTACGCCTTCACCTCGGGGGCCTCCGGGACGCACCCGGCACTGCTGGAAGCGATGGCGTATGGCAACTGTGTGATCGCCAACGCGATCCCCACGAACGCCGAGACCGGCGGCGACGCCATCCTCTACTACGACGGCGCGCGTGGTGCCGTCGATCTGGCGGCGCAACTGCGGCGGCTTTTCAGCGAGCCGGATCTGCCCGACCGCTACGGGGCGTTTGCGGCACAACGGGCGGCGGAACGCTACAATTGGGATCGCATCACCGATAAATACGAGGCGCTCTTCCGCCGCCTGGTCGAGCGCCGAGGGGATCGAGAGTCGTGACCACGAACGAGCGATGAAGGGGCGATCGATGGGCGCGCGCATGCTCGATCGCTACGTGCTCATCTGCCTGGGCCTCGATAGCCTGCTGATCCTCGCCGCCCTGGCGGTGGCCGAGTCGTTGCGCCTGATCCTTCCCTTCGGCGTGCAGCTGGGAGACAGCAGCTACCTTAATCCGGGCGTGTACGGGCTGTCGTTGCTCTGCTGGCTCGTCAGCTCCTTCCACTTCCGGCTCTACGAGTGGCGCTGGACGGTCACCTGGCGACGCGAGGCCGGGCGGATCCTGGCCTCTTGCGCGAGTTTCGCCCTGCTCTTCGCCGCCGGGCTCTACCTGAGTTTTCGCGAGGTGCCGCGCCTCCTCTTCATCTACTACGCGCCGCTGGCCTTCCTCGTGATCATGGCGAATCACCTGATCGTCCGCCAGGTAGCGGCGATGATGCCCCAGCACAACACCGTGCGGATCGCGATCGTCGGGACCGGGCGGATCGCCGGGGTGCTGGCGAGCCGCATCGCCCGCCGTTCCCGCTCCTGGCCGCCGACCGTGGTCGTCGGCTTCATCGCCGGTGCGCCCGCACCGGACGCGGAGGGGGGGCCATTGCCCTTCCCGATCTTGGGTGACGTGGGCACGATCGAGGCGCTCCTCGACACGCACGGCATCACCACCGTCTTGCTCGCCCTGCCCCCGGAAGAACATCCCCTGGCGCTCCGCCTCAGCAAGACGCTGAGCCAGCATGCGGTCGACGTGCGCCTCCTCCCCGATGTGCTCGACCTTGCATCCGCCCAGGCCACGATCGAATACGTGGAGGGCCTGCCGCTGCTCGGCCTGCGCGACCCCGCCCTGACCCTGCCGAGCCGGATCGTCAAGTACACCTTCGACCGGTTCGTCAGCGCGGTCGGCTTGGTCGTGCTCGCACCGTTGCTGCTGCTGATCGCCCTCGCGATCAAAACCGACTCGCCCGGCCCGCTGATCTACCGTGCCCGGCGGATCGGCGAGGGGGGGCGCGACTTCGACATGCTGAAGTTCCGCACCATGCGCCCGGACGCTGAGGACGAGCTGCTCGCCACCATCGGCCCCGAGGCCGCGCGGCGCGGCATCTTCAAGATACCGGGCGACCCGCGCGTGACCCGGATCGGGCGCATCTTACGGCGGACTAGCCTGGATGAGTTGCCGCAGCTCGTCAATGTCCTGCGCGGGGAGATGAGCATCGTCGGACCGCGACCGGAGCAGCCCTTCATCGCCGAGCGCTACGAGTTGTGGCAGCGCAAACGCACCGGCATCCGCCCCGGACTGACCGGCTGGTGGCAGGTGAACGGGCGCAGCAACAAGCCGCTGCATCAGAACACCGACTTCGACATCTACTACCTGGAGAACTACTCCTTCTGGCTCGATCTGCGGATTATCGGGCGTACCGTCAGCGCCGTGGTGCGCGGCGAGGGAGCCTACTGAGTCCCGTACGTGCGCGGCGCGCTGCCATGTCCGGCGCGTAGGCGGCGCGCTGCTGGCCCGATGGAAGCGCGACCGCTATCCCGTGTATACTCCCCTTCGCCAATGCTCGCCCATGCCGCGCACTGCGACGAATACCTGGAGGGTCCAACACCATTGCGGTACGTCACCACCATGCCGCACAACAACACGTCGATGCGGGCTGGCTACGCCGCGCTCATCCGTGACACGACGGTCGACGCCGCGATTCTGATGGTGGCCTACGTCATCGCCACCTACTTTCGGCAGACCTTACCGATCGGTCGGTCTGTCGGTGACAACTACAGCTGGTTCGGCCCGAGCATCTACGCCATCATCGTGCTCGGCGCGATCATCGGCCACGTCGCCACCCTACCGCTGTGGGCGCGCGCCCACACGCTCGCGCAACGCGACCGCCTCGCGGCGGCGTTCCTCAGCCTCGGCGCGGCGCTGATCCTCCTCGGCGTCCTGCTGCCGGAGCAGTCCGGCGTACAGAGAGGCTATTTCGTCGGGGCGGCGGCGGTGCTGCTCCTGCTGATCGTCCCGATCCCGGCGGCGGCACACAGCGACGAAGGGCTTCCCTCCTTCGGCGCGAATCTCCGCCGCTTGCGCGCGAATCGCGGCCTTTTGCGAATCTGGGTCCAATACAACGTGCAATCGCGCTACTCACAGACCTTCCTCGGTATCCTCTGGATCATCCTGTTGCCCCTCTCCAGCGCGCTGGTGATGAACATCGTCTTCTCGGAGCTCCTGAAAGTGCCGACCGATGTGCCGTTCATCTCCTTCCTCCTGGTCGGGCTGGTTTGCTGGGGTCTCTTCAATCAGGCGATCTCCGCCGGGATGCGCTCGATCCTCGGGGCAATGGGGCTGGTGAATCAGATCTACTTCCCGCGCGAGATCATCGTCCTCTCGGCGCTCGGCGAGGCGATAGTCGACGCCTTCTTCATGCTGGTGGCGACGATCGTCATCAACGCGGTCGTCGGCATCTATCCGACGGTGTATTTCCTGCTCCTCCCGCTCGTGATCATCATCCAACTCGCCTTCTGCCTCGGCCTGATGTTCATCGTCAGTTGGCTGAGCGTGCTGGTGCGCGACATCCCACAATTGGTGAGTGTCCTGCTGCAAATCCTCTTCTATCTCTGCCCGATTATCTATCCACTGGCGGCGTTGCCGAACCGTTTTCAACCGCTGATAGCGCTCAACCCGCTCTCGTCGCTGATTAACGCCTACCGTGATCTCATCATCTACGGTCGTCTCCCCAGTCTGCTCAGTCTCGTCTATCCGGCGGCCCTGGCGGTGGGCGTGCTCATCTTCGGCTATCGCCTCTTCAAATCGAACGAAGATCGCTTCGCGGACATGGTGTAACCGGGATGACCGCACAAATAGAACCCGCAGCGATGCCGACAGCGGTCCCTAAAGCCGAAGATACACGCCCTGCGGTGATCGTCGCCGATCACATCTACAAGCGCTATCGCAAGCAGTCCCAACAGGTGAGTCTGCGCCATGAGGCACAACGGCTCCTCGCGCGGGCGTTACGGCGCAACACCGGGCCGACGGAGGAGCCCTTCTGGGCGCTACGGGATGTGACGTTCACCATCCGCGCCGGGGAGTCGGTCGCGCTGATCGGGCGCAACGGCGCGGGGAAGACCACCCTCTTCCGGGTTCTCTGCGGCATCACCCACGCTAGCCAGGGTCGCGCGACGATCAACGGGCGCTTCGCCACCCTGATCGCCCTCGGTGCCGGTTTCAACATGGAACGCACCGGGCGCGAGAACATCTTCTTGAACGCCGCGATTCAAGGGGTGCCACCAGCGCAAGTTCGCGCGCTGATGCCGGAGATTATCGCTTTTTCCGAACTCGCCGAATTCATCGACACCCCGGTGAAGCGCTATTCGAGCGGCATGGTGACACGGCTGGGCTTCAGCATCGCCGCGCACATCTTCCCGGACATCATCTTCGTCGATGAGGTGCTGGCGGTCGGCGACGCCGCGTTCCAGCAAAAGTGTATGGAGCGCATCATGGCGATGAAGGCCGAAGGACGCACGCTGATGTTCGTCTCCCACTCCGCCGACACCGTCCGCGACCTCTGCGAGCGCGCGATCTGGTTGCACCACGGCAGAATTCGCCTCGATGGACCAACCGAGACGGTGCTAGAGCAGTATGAACTGCTGCTCGCTGGCGAGAATTAGGGAGAGCATGAGCAGCTTCAACCCCCTGGTCCATCCGATTTGCTTCACGCAACCCGCGCGACTCCCCGACGATCCGTCCACGCCGAATTGGGCCGAGCACATCCCCTTCGCGCTGTTCCTGATCGCCGACGCTCGTCCACGCCTGCTGGTCGAGTTGGGGACACAGGCAGGGGTGTCGTATTGCGCCTTTTGCCAGGCGGTACAGGAATTGGCGCTCGACACCCGCTGCTACGCCATCGACACCTGGCAAGGCGATCCGCAGTCGGGATTTTACGGACCCGAGGTACTCACCGACCTGCGCCTGCACCATGATTCGCGCTACAGTACCTTTTCACAGTTGGTACGGAGCACGTTCGATACTGCCGTTGAAAGTTTCGCGGACGGCTCTATCGACCTTTTGCACATCGATGGCTGCCACACGTATGAAGACGCCAAACACGATTTCGAGGTCTGGTATCCGAAACTCAGCGACACCGCGATCGTACTCTTCCACGATACCAACGTCCGTGAAAACTCGTACGGCGTCTGGCGCCTATGGCAGGAGCTCGCGGCGGAGCGCCCACATTTCGAGTTCCTGCATGGCAACGGCTTAGGGGTATTGATCACCACCAAGTTCCCAACGGCAGAGGTGCAGCAGCTGATCGAAACACCGCGTGCTGAAGTGCCACTAATGCGAGAGTTCTTCCAGCAACTGGGCCATCGCCTCACAACGCAGCACCAACGCGATCGCTTGGCGCGAGAGCTCGAATTGAAGGAAGGGTACGTTCAGCACCTCGTGGATAGCGCCGCAGCACAAGAGCAGCGAGTTAGGCACCTCGTGGAACAAGGCGAAGAACGAGAAAAGAAGCGGCTGCAGGACGTCGACGACGCCAACCAACAACTCGCCCGAGACACCGCCGATATCGCGAGACTGCAAGCGCAGCTCGCACGTCGCGTGCGCGCGATCGAAGCCCTGACCGTGCAAGTGAAGGATAAAGATCAGCACATACACAACCTCGACATGATCATCGCCGATCGCGAGCAGCGCGTCCAGCAACTTAACGCTGTACTCAGCAGTAGCCAACAAGTCAAACAGCGCTTACAAGACATCGAATCGCGCGCCAGCTGGCAACTCTTACAAAACCTTTGGCAGCTGCAGATGCGCCTTGCGGCCCCTACTACACCGCAAGGAAAAGCGTGGCTTACGTTGACTCGGGGGGCGAGACGTATCCTCCCGCAACGCCTCCTCGGCAACAACCGAGCAATCGGCACAGTCGAAACGCCGCCCACGAGTGGCGATCTTCCTGTGCCGGTGGCAACCATGTCGGGCGAGAGCGCCGAGAGCTACGCTGCATGGCTGACACGGAACGAACCATCCGAGGCCGCACTCCAGTCGCAGCGCGCCGAGGCGGCGCAACTCGCGTACCAGCCGCTCCTGAGCATCATCACGCCGGTCTACGATCCGCCGGAAGAGATCTTGCAGGAGACGATCGCCTCGGTACAGGCGCAAACTTACACGAATTGGGAATTGTGTCTGGTCGATGGGGGCTCGACCAACCCGGAGATCCGGATGCTCCTGGATCGGGCCGTCACGCGCGATACACGGATTCGCGTAGCCTACTTAGGGGAGAATCTCGGGATCGCCGGCAACTCGAATGCGGCGGCGGCACTCGCGACCGGGGAGTTTCTGGTGCTCCTCGATCATGACGATACGCTCGCGCCGAACACGCTGTTTGAAGTTGCCAATGCGCTCAATGCGCGCCCCGAGGCCGAGCTCATCTACTTCGATGAGGACAAGCTCAGCGAGTTCGGGGAGCAACGCTCCGAACCCTTCTTCAAGCCCGACTGGTCGCCGGAGTTGTTGCTCTCGGCGAACTACCTGATGCACTCGGTCATCCGGCGCGACCTCTTCATGGCCGTTGGAGGATTTGCGACGGACGTTGCCGGCGCGCAGGATTGGGATCTCGTACTACGCTGCACCGAGCGCAGCGGCGCGATCGTCCACATACCGAAAATCCTCTACCACTGGCGGCAGCTCGCGGGCTCGACGGCGGTGACGTACGAAGCGAAACCCTATGTATTCGAGAATCAGCTCCGGATCGTCGCGGCGCACTTGCAGCGCCAGGGCATCGCCGAGGCGGAGGCCCGCTTCGCCAGTCCGGGAGTCGTACAAGTCAGCTGGCCCACACAGCATTCCCACGTCTCGATCATCATCCCGACAAAGGAGAAGATCGAGCTGTTACGCCCCTGCCTCGATTCACTCCTCCAATTAACCGCCTATGAGCATTACGAGGTTATTTTGGTCGATACAGGGAGTCGAGAGGCGGAAACCCTCGCCTACTACGCGGAATTGCGCGATGAGCCGCGCGTCCGTATCCTCGATTACGCACAACCCTTTAACTATTCGGCGGCGAATAATTTCGGGGCGGCCCATGCACGTGGCGACCTCCTCCTCTTCCTGAATAACGATATTGAGATCCTCCATCCCGATTGGTTGGAAGAATTGGTGCGCTGGGCCGAACGACCGGAGATCGGTGTCGTCGGGACGAAGCTCCTCTACCCGGATGGCCGGATCCAACACGCCGGCGTGATCATTGGCATGGAAGGCCACGCGAGCCACGTATTCTGGGGCGTGCCTGAGCAGTACGGCGGCCCTTTCGGCTCAAGCGAGTGGTATCGGGACTATATGGCGATCACGGGAGCCTGCATGATGATGCGCCGAACGCTCTTCGATGAGGTGGGGCGCTTCGATGAGGAGTATACGTTAGCATTCAGCGACATCGAACTCTGTCTGCGGGCTATTGCCACGGGCTATCGCAACGTCTACACGCCATTTGCGCGCCTCCGCCATCATGAGGGTGGTTCGCGTGGCCACCATATCCCTGTCGACGACATGCTGCTGGCGTATGATCATATGCACGCCTTGGTCGCGCAAGGCGATCCCTTCTTCAACCAAAATCTTTCCTACACCAGCCGCGTGCCACAACGAAGCCGCGTGGATGAGCAGACAAGGGAAGCGCGACTGCGGTACCTATGCGGCATTCGGTGACAGCCTTATGGGTAGCGGTGCTGTCATGGAGCACTTCGCACGGGGATACGTATCGTCGCCGTCTCCTGCCCTATCGGCGCGATCTCGCCCTGCTTTTCATCGTTGCCTGCTGCTTCCGGCTGATCTGGGCCTTCCTCATCCCGCCCTGGCAGGTGCCCGACGAAGCCGCGCACTTCACCTATGTGGCACATATCGTCGAGCAGGGTGAGCTGCCCTACGCGCGTCAAATGACGGAACTCCCCCTGTACTCGCAAGAGGTGGTCGAGAGTCTGAAAAACGGCCTCTACTTCGCTACCTCCTCCGGGGGGAGTCCGATTCCGCCCCCCTTGACCGTCATGCCGGCGGGCTACGACTATGCCATCGCCCGCGACTATAACGCCCCGGACGTGGAGCGCCGCAGCGCCGGTGGGGCGACCGCAACACCCTATTCGGCGGGCTCCTATCTCCTCGCGGTGCCGGCCTATTGGCTGTTCCGTGAACTGCCGATCCTTTCGCGCCTGTACGCGGTGCGGTGCGTGATCGCGACGATCGGGGCACTGAGCTGCTTGTTCGCCTACGCCATCGGTACGACGCTCGGGGGCGATCGCGAGTGGGGGCGCACCCTCGGCTTGATGCTGGCCTGGTTCCCGCAATATACCTTCATGTCGGCGGGGGTGAATAACGATGCGGCGAGCATCCTTTGCGCGACGGCGCTCATCTGGCTCACCATAGTGCTGCTGCAACGCCAGCGCCCGAGTGTGACGCTGGCCTTCGCGATGGGCTTCTGCGCCGCCGTCGGTGTGCTCGTGAAACCGACGACGCTCCCGATCGCATTCGTGTCGGGGGTGGTGTTTCTCTGGCAACTGATCCGGGGAGAGCGACAGCCACGAGTCCCGCTGAGCAGCAGGGCACGTCCACTCCTGATGTATACCCTCGGTGCCGCGTTAATCTTCGGACCGGAGTTGCTGCTACGGCGCTACCTGGGGGCGCGCGCGACCGCCGCCGCAGTAGCCGAGGTTGACAGCAGCCTGCCCCTGCATGGTTTTTCGTACTCCCTCGCGGAATATCTGCACGCGAAAACGGCGGCGGGGAGTTTTTATCTCCAGTGGTTTTTTCTCAAGACCGGCTGGGGCTTATTCGGTTGGCTCGATGTCCCCCTGAGCGAAGAGACATACGCCGTTATCGGGTTCATCAGCGTTGTAGGCATCACTGCGGCGCTGGTCGCAATGCTGACGAACGTCGCCCTACGCCGCATGCTTTCCCTCTCATTCATCTTCCTTGCCGCGCAGCTCGTCTTCGTCTTCATCGGCATGGATTACTATCTGAGCTATGCCGCGACCGGCGCACCCTTGGGGATCCAGGGGCGCTATCTCTTCCCGGCGTTGGTCCCCTTCCTCTATCTGCTCCTCTCCGGTTGGTACTACCTCAGCCATAATCACCGGTATACGCTCCGTCTCGCCTCCATCGGCGCATTCGCACTCCAGATCAGCAGCCTCATCGCGTTCATCGGGCACTATTACGGGATCGGTGGCGGATGAGGGCCAGATTTGTGTGCTCTTTGCTCCTCTGGGGCGGGTTACTCGCGGTGCTTGTCTGGCCGGTGTCGCTCACGCTCGCCGATCCGGCGGCGATCCCCCAGGACGCGACGATGGTGCCAAGCGGCGAGATCGCGCGCGGGATAACGGTGCGACAGCAACTCCCGGCACCGGGTACGGCCCTCTCGTCGGTTTCCCTGCTCCTGGGAACGTATCACCGCGCAGCATCAGGGTGGCTCGAAATAGCGGTCGAGATCGCCGACCGTGACGGGCGTTGGATACCGATCAGCCGCACCTCCGTGGCGCTGTCGCAGATCCCTGATACCGCCCCGTATACCCTCACCTTCTCCCCACCGCTGCCGATCCCCCCGACGGTGCATCTCGCGATCGCGCTCACTTCCGATGCTCCCGCCGGCGAGGCGGTTAGCTGGTGGACCGCACCGACCTGGACGAAGGCGGGATATCAACTCTCCACCGACGATCGATTGAACACCGGCAACGCGATCATGGCCGCGACATATGCAAACGCCCGAGGGCCGTTGTTGAAGATGCTCCCCGGTGTTTGGCAGCGGATCACCGTATTCCTGGATCCATTGTGGCAAGGGGTGCTGCTACTCGCGCTCGTGATCGGCATCGGCACCGGCGGTGTCCTGTTGGTACGCTGGTGAGCGTATGGGCGACGCGGCGGCGTATGTCGGCGTACAGTATACTTCGGCCTGGCGGAGGAGAAGCGCGTTGACTGGCTATACCGACGACAACAGTGTGGTAGCGCACGTCCCGCCGGGCGCGCTGGATTATAGCGGCGGACCCGCTGATACAGCGGCAGAGACGACGTCCGGTGTGATCGTGGCCATCCCGGCCTACAACGAGGCCCGCTTCATCGGGAGCGTCGTCCTGCAATGTCGTCGCTATGCCGATACTGTGCTCGTCATCGACGATGGCTCGCACGATCGGACGGCGAGCATCGCGGAAGCTGCGGGTGCGATCGTCCTCCGCCACGGGCACAATCGGGGCAAGGGCGAAGGGGTGAACACCGCCTTTGCAGAAGCGCGCCGCCTGCGCGGGCGCTGCCTGGTGCTGATCGACGGCGACGGCCAGCACGACCCGAGCGAGATCCCGGCGCTCACCGCCCCGATCCTGGCCGGGGAAGCCGACATGACCGTTGGCTCGCGTTTCCTCGATATCAAAAGCGACATCCCCGCATATCGTAAAGTGGGGCAGCACGGGCTAACGATGGCGACGAATTTGAGTTCGGGCGTACGCCTCACCGACTCGCAGAGCGGCTTCCGCGCCTTCTCGGCGGCGGCGATCGCCGCACTCTCGTTTCGTGGTAGCGGCTTCTCGGTCGAGTCGGAGATGCAGTTCCTGATGCGAGAACATACGCTCAGGGTGGCGGAAGTACCGATCAGCGTTGTCTACGAGGAGCCGGCGAAACGCAACCCGGTCGCGCATGGTATGGCGGTGCTGAATGGGATCGTACGCCTCGTCAGTCAAGGGCGTCCGCTCTTCTTTTTTGGCACGCCGGGATTCGTATTCCTGCTCCTCGGCTTTCTCTTGGGACTGCGCGTTGTGGCGATCTACGACACAACGCAGATACTCGCCGTTGGCTATGCGATGATCGTCATACTCCTAACCATCACCGGGATATTAGCAATTTTTGTTGGCATCATCTTACATGCACTTCGCGGATTGCTCGTCGATTTAGAGCGTACATGGCGGACAATGCGCGGATAATAATTCAGTAGTAGGCCGTTGAGTTGCAAGAAGAAGTGGATGTACGTAGGATAATATGTTCGGCACGTTAGGGAAAATTCTGCGGTCGGCAACATCGCGGAGCGGAACACCCGGTCATATCGTCTTTGTGCTCGAATTCTTTTATCCCCATGTCGGCGGTTTGGAGACCCTGTTCCAGCAACTGGCGGAAGGGCTCGCCCGTAATGGGTATCGAGTATCGGTGATCACGCTCTGGCTCCCCGGCACACAGCGGTATGAGCAACACAATGGCGTCGATATTCTCCGCGTCAAGACGCCGCCATTCGCACAACGCTATTGGTTCATGCTCGTTGCCTTGCCCGCCGCACTGAAACACGCGCGAAAAGCGACGCTTATCCACACGACAACCTATAACGCCGCGCTCCCTGCCTGGCTCGCGGGCGTCATCTGGCGACGTCCGACAGTGATCACCGTACACGAGGTTTTTGATGAGCAATGGAATACACTGCCACAGCTCAACCCTATCCTTGGACACGCATTTCGTTTTGTCGAGCGGTTCATTCTCCATCTCCCATTCGAGCATTTTGTTTGCGACTCTGATTTCACAGCGCGACGTTTGCAACGCCGCATAGGTGTGCCAGCAAAGAAAATTTCGACTGTCTATCCCGCCGTTGATTACGCCTTTTGGGACCGCTCGCTTCACACCGCCCGCAATCTCCATCAGCAACTAGACCTCGATCCGACCGTACCCTTGTACCTATATTTCGGACGAGTCGGTATCTCGAAGGGGGTCGAATACTTGATCGACGCGGCCAAAATTGTTCGGGAACGCGCGCCGCATAGCCACGGGGTTCTCCTCCTCGCTCGTGATCCGCAAGCGCCATACCGGCAGATCATACGGCGCATCAAGGCCTACGGTTTGGGTACACATCTCCATATCCTCGATCCGGTGCCGAGGGCAGAACTTCCGAGCTATCTCTTGGCGGCAAGTTGTGTTGTTGTCCCATCGATTTCGGAGGGATTCGGCTACGCCGCCGTAGAAGCCGCAACCATAGGCTGCCCGGTCATAGCGACAACGGGCCATTCGGTGGAAGAAGTGCTCGCCGATAGCGCAACCTTTGTCGCGCCGCGTAGTGCAACTGCACTCGCCGAGGCGATCCTGCATGCCTTCCAATACAGGCCGTCCTGGCGTGAACCGCGAAGGTTTGATACGGAGTCGCACGTCGCAGGCGTTATCCGTGTATATGCCAATATCGAAGGTGTCCCCGCAGCACCTGCGGCAGAGTAGCGAGGCATACATGGGTGACAAGTCACACTTCAGCTTATCGGCGGCTGACTACGAGGCGGCGCGTAGCGGGCATCTGGCATTGCGCCGACGGGAGCTGGTGGAGGAAGCGCTTCGTGGCCAGCGTACCCAGGTGCGACATGTTTCAGATTCAGTGTTTATGCTCGCCGTTATGTTTTCTGTTTTCAGGCTTTGTTAAGCTTATTCCAACGGTGCTCCTCCCGAAGGAGGTGTTGTGATTCTAGAGCGGTACGCCGGATGGTTGGCCCGGCGCGCCGGGGGGTGCACACCCGCGCGGGGGTACGGGCGACCCATGAAGGGCAGTAGCTCCCCTCCGGGGGACACTGCCCCAGGTGTGGGGAGCCAGAAGCGGCACCGGCGCAGCCCGCCCGAGCGCACTGGCTCCGGGGGAGACCCATCATTGTGCGCGGTGCTGTAGTGAGTGATGGCAATGCTTGGCACCCTGAAATCACTATTGTTCGCTCCAACTGGTAGGAATGCTATTAAATCCTGCTCCCTTTCTTCTCTACTATTCCAATAGCGATAGCATTAGCGCAGCGAAAGGGAGTACCATATCTTATACCTATTATTGCGCTGCGATCGACTTCAACCCATTCTGCAAATCGCGAGGTTCGCTTTAAAAAAAGAACACTCGTAAATGGTAATTGGTCCTCTTCGAGCAGAATATCAAGGTGCGGATTATAACCTACGGGAAGAGTAACAACTAACTTCCCGGTTGGGGACAACATTGAAATAAGGTGATTTATGGCAAGACAGATCTTTGTATGGTCACGCGGCGTCTCGTCCCAACCAACATGTTCTAAAGTAGAAACACTGATGATTAACTCATATGGCATTTCTGGTTCGAATTCGACAATATCCTTATTAATAACTCCTACGGCTGTCTCGTACTTATCTACAATATCATGAGAAGTATTGATGTAGTGACTTAGTACATTCCCCACCTCTAGTGTCTTCTTCGCCGCACATTGTTCAAGATATTCTCTTACGATAGGGATTTCAACAGCCCGTTCACTATACCAAGTAACGTTATACAGGTGAATAAAGGTTTGGTATAGCTTGCCTCGAAAGAAGAAACTTCTGCCTCTTCCCAAGAGCTGTACCCCTAAATAACCCACGCCTACTTCAACAGCATCACGTATAAGGGGCCGTATACCATGTTTTCGGATGTACGATAAAACCGCAGCAAGTAAGTATGCCGGGCCTTCACTAGCGTGTTTCTTATCCACCATCTCATTGTGGATGCTCATTCGCGTACTACCCCCCTAATGATGATTTCTAAGACGAGCAGGATATCACAATATCTCTTGGCCGATATTAGCGTGCGATTAAGACAACGCCCAAGAGAATTAATCCGATCGCAACAATTTTACGAACACTTATCTCCTCACCAAGGAAAGTAACTGAAACAGAGAGAAGAACCAGATAAAAAATACCGTTCATTAACGGCACGGCAATATTCGCTTCAAGGCGGGTAAGGACCATTAGCCAAAAGAGATTCGTGCAGACAGCAGTTAGGACACCCAACATGAGAAGCGGTGTTGAGACAAACTTTTGGAACAATGTTATAGGGGCTATGAGATCAGAGATGCTGATACCACCAGCTTGAAGCACGCCAGACTTAAAGAGGCCAACACTGAGAACATTCAGTAAGGCCACTGCCACGATCAGAACATACGCCATCATCATATATTACCCCTAGATACAGAGTATGCTTCACTCTACTAACAGGCCATTTCATAGCCGCACCACCGCTCACGCTACTGTTGTACAGCAGAAACGCCAGTTCTAATAACGCTCAGACGGCTATAAAATGGCCTGTATTGAATAAAAACTCTCGACTCCTCCTCCACATACCAACCCACTCCTCTTCGGCGTCCGCGTTGTGGCGCACTTCCGCTATTACTGGCTAATCACATGCCCGGAGCTGCGCGTCCTGCGGCAGCTGTATGGACGCATGTGCGTGACTTGCTTGGTGAGGAGGCTACGCCATATATCACGCCCCGTGCTGGCCCGTTTTAGCTGACCGTGGAATTGACGTCCGGGATTCCGAGCTTCAGTGCGGTGTCGGGTCGACCGCCGAAGAGCATCGGCAGGTGCCCCTGTCGCTGCGGCCCGGCCAAGGTCGCAGCGACAACCGCTATGAATTGGGAGCGGATGATCTCCCGGCTATGGAGGGCGACGATCCGCTCCCGGCCCCGCGCCGCGAGGCGCTCCCAGAGGGACGCCTCGGTCAGCAGCCGGGTCATCGCCGCCGCGAAGGCTGGCGGGTCATCGGCCAGCAGCAGATGTTCGCCCACTTGCAGCGACAACCCTTCGACCCCGACCGTCGTGGAAACAGTCGGGGTGCCCGCCATCAATGCCTGGATCAGCTTCCGCTTGGTCCCCGCGCCGGTGCGGAGCGGCACCACCGTCAGCCGTGCCCGCGCGAGGTACGGTGCCACGGAGGGGACCCAGCCCACCAGATGAACGTGCGGAGAATCGCAGGCGATGTCATCGACGATCCGATCGAGCCCGTTGCCCACGATGCTGAGCGGGTGCGCGGCCAGGAGGGCCGGGTCGAGCAGGGGTACGATTTCCCGGCATAAGTAATCGATGGCGTCAACGTTCGGCGGGTGGCGAAAGTTGCCGACAAAGAGGATGCCACGCCGCGCCGCGAGCGGCGGCGGGTCCACGACGGGCTCCTCGATATCGGGGACGGTGTGGGCGAGCGCGAGGTCGGCCACCAGATCGTTGATCAGGTCGGCCTCGCGCTGCGACACTGTCAGCACCGCGTCGGCTGCCGCATAGGTGTTCATCTCGCGGATCATCTTGTCGCCGTAGTCGTCGTCCAACCCCTCGGCCTCCCCATCTGCCGTTCGCCGGAAAATGGTGCGAGCATTGCGGAGGAAATGGAGATCGATCGAATCGACGATGACCCGCGTTATGGGTGAGTGCGAGCGGAGCGGCTGCAAGAACGCCTCGGCGGTCTCCCAGAAGCAGAGGAGCGCCAGATCGAAGGCACCGACGGCGATCAGCCGCTCGGGCGTGACGAGATACTCGTCGCCGACCCCCTGGGCCTCCCAGCCGGTATAGACAACCACACCACGCTGCCGCAGCATCCTGGCGTAGCGCTCATCGCCATCGGGGTTACGGCAGATGAACGTGACGGCCCAGTCGGTCTCCAGGAGCAATTCGATCAGGTGCAGGATGCGGCGCGAGCCACCTTCGCGGTCGAACTCGGGCAGATGGGGGGCGGCGACGAGCGCGCGACGAGTCCTCATCTGCCCTCTCCCCGCTCGTCCATTCGGTGCTCGTCGCCGGATGCACCGCGAACGGCCAACCGCACGAGCGACGCGAAGTCGAGGCGCGCGGGCGGCGTGGGCTGATATCGCAAGGCGTCGTGCCACTTCTCCACGAATTTGGCGTGATTGACAACCTGATGGCGCTTCGCACCAGTCTCCAGGTCCGTACCCGAGGTTCCTCCCTCGACATGGACGACGACGCTTTCCGGCTGGTAATAGACGCGGTATCCCGCATCGCGCATGCTGAAACAGTAGTCCGTGTCTTCGTAATAGGCCGGCGCGAAACGGGTGTCGAAGCCGCCGAGCCGCTCGAAGAGGGTGCGGCGCGTCGCCAGCAGGGCACCGGAACAGTAGTCGACCTCCCGCAAATAGTTGTAGAGCGGGGCGTCGACCGCCAGATCGTGCTTGCCGAAGTTGCAGCCGCTGCCATCCGCGAAGATGACGCCGCCCGCCTCCTGCAAGGTGCCGTCGGGATAGAGGAGCTTGCCACCGACCGCCCCGGCATCCGCATGGTCACGGAAGATTCGCAGCAGCGAAAGCAACCACCCCGGCTGCGGCAACGTGTCGTTGTTGAGGAAGACGATCACATCGCCCGCCGCCGCCGCCGCACCGCTGTTACTGGCGTGCAGGAAGCCCCGATTGTCGGCATTGTGCAGGACACGGAGCCGCGCGTCCGCAGCGGACCAGCGGGCGAGCAATGCGGGGGTGTCGTCACTGGAGGCGTCGTCCACGACGATGATCTCACCCGTGAAACGCGCGGGGAGCGTGGCGACGAGTTGGGCGAGACAGGCCCCGGTGTACGCGGCCTGATTGTGGACCGGGATCACGATCGAGACGCTCGGCAGGGCCAGGGCCGCCGCCTCGTCCGCAGCCGTCGCGTCCTGATGCCAAACCGCCGTCAGGTGACGTAGCACTTGGATGCCATCCCCGCCAGCGGACTCACGAGGGGCGTCCGGCACCGCCTCCGCCTCCACCCGGAGGACCAGCGCCGAGGCGACGCGCGCCGCCTCGGCGAGGCGTTCCGCTCCCACATCGGCGCGCACGACTACGATGTCGATACTGCGATCGAGGTAGGGCAACGTCGGGGTGTCGGCGGCCGCGAGGGGGGCGAAGATCGTCTGCTCGGGGAAGACTTCTGGCAGTCCGGGCGCGGCGTGCCAGTCCAGGATCATCGGCTCGCGCTCCATCCGGCTGGCGAATTCCACCAGCACCTCCGAGAACTCAGCCCAGAGTCTTGCGTCGCCCGCCTTGTTGGGGTCGGCGGCGAAGGTCAGGGACGTGTCCAGGCGGCAGCGGTAGCCCGTGGCGTCGACAAGTTCGACCGCGAGTTCGTGCCGCCCGTCCGCCCGCGTCGGCTCGCGCGATGGTGTGAACGGTTGACGGAACCGGAAGCCGCTACGGACGGCGGGGGCATACTGCGGGAAGCGTCGCCCGACGTCTGGGCGGAAGCGATCGATGCCCGCCTCACCCACGGGTTGCTCGTCGACGAAGATACAGGCCCGTTGCGGGGGCGTGCTCGCCGGCCAGACGGCCCAGCCCGCCACGTCGAGGACATGTCGCTCCCAGGTCACCTGCTGGATGTCGGCCATCGGCTCGTCCAACCTGACAACCTGCACCGCAACATCGCGCTCGATGGCCTCGCCCAGCGTATCCGTGGCGCGGATCACCAGGGTATGCAGGCCGACAGCGCTCTCCGGGAGTTCGACATACCCCTGGAATCCGCAGCGAGCGGGTGGGAAGTGCTCGTAAGCGGCTTTCACATCCAACCGCACGAGCCCGTAGGGGATTTGCCCCAGCACTTGCCCATCCAGCAGCACATCGATCGCGGCGATCGGGGCGCGCGCGCCGAAGCTCCAGCCGCGCAGCAGCACGGCGCTCGCGGTTATCGCCCCGGACTGCGGTTCGTCGATCTGCACCTGCATCCGTAACACGGGCGAGTGGACAGAGCGTTCCGACGCGGGCGTCTCATCGGTGGGAGTAGGGTGTTCCCGTGGGGGTGCCGTTTCCACGAGGATGGAGCGGGCGACCTCGGCGGTGCGCCCTTGCCCATCGGTAACGCGCACAAGGAGCGCGTGCGTCCCCGGCACCACCCCGGCGAGCGAGACAACCCCGCCGTAACCGCTGGTGGCGGCGTCCGGCTGCGCGAGATGCCCGGCCACATCCGGGCGAGCGCGCCCGTATTCGAGCGCTGCCAGCGACGCGCCACCGAGCAGCGCCTCCACCCGCGCCACCGGTACATCAGCGGAGAAGGCCCAGCCATCGATGGTGAGCGTCCCGGCGTGTCGGCTGTCGCCCCTCGGCTCGTCGAGCGCGAGCAGGACCGACGATCCGGCAACGATCGTCGCGGTGTGCTGACTATCGACCGCCGGATCGTGGGGCGCAGGCTGCGGCGTTGCCTGACCAGCAGTCACCCGCCGCCAGAAGTTCGACCTCTTCATGTTCCTCTCGCCACCGCCTTTGTCTGCCCGCCCATACCATTCCGCCGCTGACCGAACGTGCTCCACACCCCGCTGGCCCCTATCCTGATACCGCGCCACAGCGCGGCGGGGGCAACGTTCGCACTGACCCCTCGCGATGACATGGGGAATTGATGCGCGGTGTAGTCGCCGCCAGTCGCCGGTAATGATACTCCGGGTGCCGGGGGTTGTCCAAGTAAACCCGGCGCTCACACATGTCCCCGCCGCACCATGCGCCAAGCCAGCCGCAGACGGCGGACGAGATCGTCCTCGGATGCTACGATTTCTGCGGGGGCCGTGAATAGTGAGAGCGGAGCAGGGGGTGGTGGGGCGGGTGGTACGGGTGCGGATGCCGGACGCAGATGCGGATGGCGCTCCCACAAGGCCTGCATATCCGCTTCGAGGTGCGCATCCGTCGCGTCCTCAACCGTATACGCACGATTCACCTGCCCGCAAGCCGCGCAGGTCCAATCCCGGTCAGGGGAGATCGGCACCGTCGGGCCGGTACCGCAGTAGCCACAACCTGCGGTGATCTGCCGCCGCCCGATCCCCTGCCCTTGCTGGAAGACGAAGAGAT
>JAABUT010001407.1_pt1 | contig 27422 bp, 23 predicted proteins | sample 5559281 | NCBI WGS metagenome assembly JAABUT01 (sample SAMN10711880, study PRJNA513359) | rock metagenome | isolation source: Antarctica rocks | place: Antarctica: Victoria Land, Ricker Hills nord | collected 2016-01-04
CCGCAATCGAGACTTACATCGACGCCTGGAACAAACGCTGCCAGCCGTTCACCTGGACCAAAACCGCCGACGAAATCCTCACCAAAGCAACCGGCGGTCAAAGATCATCGTTCACGCGACACTAGGTGGTGCCATCTGTCGGTGCCGGCAACTAGCGTCCCCGTCGTGAGCTACCCACCGGAGTTTCTGGCTTCTACGCGCACCGCTTACGACACCGTCGCCGAGTCCTATGCCGGCCTGCTTCGCAACGAGCTCACGAACAAGCCCTACGACCGGGCGATGCTTGGCGCCTTCGCCGACCTGGTGCGCGACACCAGTCCCGCGACGGTGGTGGACGCCGGCTGTGGCCCCGGCAGGATCACCGCACACCTCGACTCCCTGGGGTTCGATGTCTTCGGCATCGACCTGTCCCCTGCCATGATCGCGGTGGCCCACCGTGATCATCCGCGGCTCCGGTTCGAACAGGGCACCCTGGACGCGATCGATTCCGAGGACGCCAGCCTCGGCGGGGTGGTGGCCTGGTACTCGATCATTCACACGCCACCCGCGCTGCTGCCCACAGTCTTCACCGAGTTCCACCGCGTGCTGTCGGTCGGCGGGTACCTACTGCTGGCGTTCCAGGTCGGCGATGAGCGCGTCCTCATCGAGCATGGGTACGGGTACGACGTCCGACTCCACGCCTACCGATTGGCGCCCGAGCGCATCGAGTCCCTTCTCGACGATGCCGGCTTCTCGGTGCAGGCACGCCTGGTCCGAGAACCCGGCGAACGGGAGAAGACGCCACAGGCCTACCTGCTCGCCAGCAAGTCCGGCTAGTCCGTTGCACGTCCTACGCATGGGCACTGCGGGCGTAGGTCACCCGGCTTGTCCGTCAGTTTCCGGCTCGTCTCAGTTCATCGATGAGCGCCGAGCAGCATGTTCTCGTGACCCCAAGCCCCTCTACCGAGCAGAGCTCCTGCCATCACTGAATTACATACTTCCGAGCTAGAAATTCGACCAAGTAGGGGCCTCGACAGAGCGGTTCATCGGGGACGGCGCGGTCCGCGGCGACGATTTGCCTGAACGGGACGCCCACCTAGCTGGCCTGGCACGACCGCAGAACCTCCGTCGCGAGCTTGATCGCTCGGCACGACTCTCACGATGTCGCCTGGCGTTACGAGGCCGGATCCCAGGTCACGTGTCGCGGTGGTTAGTCGGTCACGCACGGTACTGATCGCGGCTGGAACGACGGTCAGGTACCGGCTGCGATCGAGGTTGCTGAGGGCGCTGCTCAACTCGTCGACGGTGCGGGGGACGATACTGCCCCATCGCTCGTACGTCTGCTCGGTCCACGTCAGGTTGATGCCGCGGCCTTCATTGAGCGTGGCCACCTGGCTGCCGTAGAGCCAGACCGCCAGCGGTGGCCGCCCGCTCACGGGTCAGGGTCCGTCGGTTGGGCGTCGGCACTGTCGCCGCTGTCGGTACCGTCCACGCTGGCCTCGATCGTCACGCGGGCGCCGAGTAGGCGGAGCAGCCCGAACAGCCGGTCGCTGTACAGGCTGGGCTTGCCTGATTCGATCTCGTACAACTAACGGCGGCTAATCCCCAAGGCATCGGCTAGCTCGTCCTGGGTCAAGCCTTGACTGACCCTCAACTCGGCGAGGAAGTGGCCCAGGTCGGCCGCCGATAGCACGCGCGCCCATCGGCGCGGACTCGGTGACGTTGTCATGGTCTTCCCTTCTACCCGGGAGCATATGGCCTCACTAACGCTCTGAGAGCAAATCCGCTCACCGTCTAAGGGGAAGATATATTCCGATCGTCTTCACGGTCCTTCACCCGTTCGGGCGCCCACACTTCACGGCAGCGTTCCGAGCACCACCGTGGCGTCGAGTTCGTCGGAGCGGATCACCTGCGGGATCAGCCCGTAGCAAGCCACCAGCTCGGCGGTCGAGTCCGCTTGGCGCTCGCTTGTTTCAATGAGCAGTTGCCCTCCAGGAACCAGCCACAACGGTGCGCCCGCGGCGACCCGGCGCTGCACGTCGAGCCCATCCGGTCCACCGTCGAGCGCGATCAACGGCTCGTGATCGCGAGCCTCGGGCGGCATCATCGCGATGGAATCACTAGGCACGTACGGCGCATTCGCAACCAGCACCTCGACGCGCCCTTGAAGCGAGGGCGGCAGCGGCTCGTACAGGTCACCCTGGTAGACGTGACCGCCGACGCTCGCGACATTCCGGCGCGCGCACCGCACCGCTGCGGGATCGATGTCGGCCGCATAGAGCTCCAGTTCGCTGACAGCGCCCGCGACGGCAGCCCCGACCGCGCCGGACCCGCAACACATGTCGAGCAGCACTGCTCTCGATCGGATCAGTTTTTGCGCCTGGCAGACAAGCAATTCGGTGCGGCGGCGAGGAACGAACACTCCCGGCTCGACCGCTATCCGCAGACCACAGAACTCAACCCAGCCGAGGACGTACTCCAAAGGCACGCCAGCAACCCGTCGGTCCACCATGGCAGTCAGGTGGGTGGGGCTCCGAGCGGTTGAGAGCAGGAGGTCGGCTTCGTCCTCGGCGAAGACACACCCCGCGGTGCGAAGTGAGGTGACGATTGCCGAGCGTCTGGATGGCAGTTCGGCAGCGAACATGAGGCCTTCCGATCAGGACCAGAGGCGCTCGCTCCGTCTGCTGACGCAGGCTGCTATCGCAGGCGAACCGCACGGCCAGCGGAGGAGGACACCGGGGTTGATGTGACGTTGATGATTTCCACCCTCCCTGCGGTAGGTCGACCAGTTGCCAGCACGAACATAGCACGCGAAATCTTCACATCCACCCGTTTATCAACCCATCGGACCTGGCACGGGAGCCGGCGGCCCAGGCACCGGACCGGGACCCGGGGTCGGAATGGGAGGCGTGGGGACCGGTGCCGGCGGGCCGGGCACGGGACCCGGTTCCGGCGATGGCCCGGGGTCAGGCGCGATCGGGGGGACGGTCGGTCCCGGCTCGATCGGCGGAACAGTGGGGCTCGGTGCTATCGGGTCGGTCATGGCTATCTCCTCGATCCAACGATAGGTACGTCAGCATACAGCGATATACAGCGATATACAGCCAGATACGGCAGAGCAAGCCACATGAGGTTGCCCGACACTGCCCGCATACGGTTTGCTCCCGCCGCGCTAGTCGGCCGAACTCAGGACGTCAGCTTCGACCCGCTCCACGAGCTCGGTGACGGCGGCAGCGACGACCTCGGGGCGGGTGCGAATGATCCAGTGATCCCCGGCAATCGAGCGCAGCGTGAGGTTCCGGACGAACGGCTGCGGTGCTTCAAGCTGTAGGGAGGTGCTGACGAAGGGGTCCGCCGTCGGTGCCAGCACCTGCACCGGGATGTCGGTTGTGCGGGGCTGCGAGGCCCCGACTCGAAGCAGGTTGGCGCGGTAGAGCTGCAGGCCGTTCAGCTTGTCAGGCCAGGACCGACGATAGCCGTCGCTCGCGGTGGATTGGGTGCCACGCCGCTCGACCAGCCGCAACAGTAAGTCCACGGCACCCGAGCGCCACGCCAGTTCGGGCAGCATCGGTACTTGGAACAGCGCCACGTAATAGGAGTCGCTCAGCTGACGGGCGATCTTGCCCAGCGCCCGACTGGACGGACGCAGATTGCTGCGCAGCCATTGGCCGGTCTGTTCGATATCGGGACCCGAGATCGAGGTGAAACTCGCGATCCGGCTCCGCAGCGACTCGCTGAGCACGCATGCCCACCCCTGAACCGACCCCCAGTCATGTGCCACGACGTGGACCGCCCGATCAGGACTGGTCGCTTCGATGACGGCCGTGAAGTCGTCCACGAGATGCTCGATCCGGTACGCGGCGCGCTGTGCGGGCTTGTCCGACTCGCCGGCACCCCGAACGTCGTAGCTCACGACGTGATAGCGCTGGGCCAACTCCCCCACGATGCTGCTCCACCCCGGCGTTGTCCGGGTAACCGTGAATAAGCACCACCGTTGGCGCCGCTGGGTCGCCATGTTCGTAGACAGCCACCCGCACGCCGTCGGCCGAACTCACACGCCGGATTGCTGACACCGTCCGACTATGCGCCGGGATGCAGAGGGCTGTCAACGGGCGCACGTCCCGCCAGCTACCGGCCTGTTTTATGGGCCACTCCCCATGCCCACTCAAGGTGCCGCATGCCAACCACCTCCGTCCGGCGCGCCCTGCCCGGAACCGCCCAGATCGCTCGGCCCGCCTAGTCGTTATCCACAGGATTGCCTACATATCCACAATCCCGAGCGGACGGTTCCCCCGAATCCGGGTAGCCGTCAGGGTTGAGCCATGGCGAGCACCGGACGGACGGACGGGCCGCAGCGGTGGTCTGCGCGCTGTCTCGAATCAACTGACGCCATCTGTGCGATCCTGGCCGCCGCCGCGCTGGCACGGGTGCTCCTCGGCAGTGAACTGGCCACCCTCGGGTACAGGCCTGGACCACCGTGTTCATCGCCATCTGCGTGCAGGCCGCACCGTTTGTCGTCCTGGGTGTGGCGGTGTCGACCCTGGTCTCCGTGCTGGTTCCGCCTGCCTTCTTTGCCCGTGCCCTCCCCGCCGCGCCAGGGCTCTCGGTCCCGCTGGCCGGCTTGGCGGGCACACTGCTTCCGGGATGTGAGTGCGCCTCCGTTCCGGTGGCGGCAAGCCTGTCCCGCCGCGGGGTTCGACCGGGGCCGGCGGTGGCCTTTCTGCTGTCCGCACCCGCCATCAATCCAGTGGTTCTGGTGGCAACCTCGGTGGCGTTTCCCGGTCACCCCGCCGTCGTGCTGGCGCGATTCGTCGCCTCGCTCTGCGCCGCCGTGCTGATGGGCTGGCTGTGGTCGATGACCGGTTGGCCGCTGCCGGTTCGCCGGCGACAGCACGATCACGGCTCGGGCACCGTCAGCGGTCGAGCCCTCGCCACCGCCAGCCACGACATCGCGCAGACGATCGGCCTGCTGGTGGTCGGCGCTGCCAGCGCGGCCACTGTGGCGGCGGTCGTGCCTGAGCAACTGCTGACGGCGGTGGCCGGCAACCCGGTCACCGCGGTGTGCGGCCTGGCGGCGCTGGCCGTAGTGCTGGCGGTGTGCAGTGAGTCCGACGCCTTTATCGCGGCAAGCCTCAGCCAGTTCTCGCTCACCGCCAGGCTGGCATTCCTGGTCGTCGGCCCAGCCGTGGACGTGAAGCTGGTCGCGATGCACGCCGGAACCTTCGGCCGCACCTTCGCGTTGCGGTTCGCACCGCTGACCTGGCTGATCGCCCTGCTCGCGTCGACGGTCACCGGTGCGGTGCTGTTGTGAACGGCCGGACGCAGGCCTACCTGCTGTTGCTGCTGGGGGCCGCGCTGCTCCGACTGGGTGCCAGCGAACTGCTGCTGCGCTACGTCAGGCCGGCGGCCCGGCCGGAAACCGTGCTTGCAGGAGCGGCCATGCTCGCTATCGCCTTGGCGCGGCTGGCGCAGGCTCGACGGGTGGTTCGGGGCGCGCGGGCGGTTCAGGACCAGCCGTCGGTTCAGGATCAGCCAATGGTTGAGGATCGGCACTCCAGCGGTGGGGCAGTGTCCGTTCGCCGGAGCAGGGCGGTTCACGCCGGCTGGCTGATGATCGCTCCGGTGGTCGCCATTCTGGTCATCTCGCCGCCCGCCTTGAGCACGTTCACGGCCAGCCATGCGCCGGTACGGGCCGTCGGCGCGGCTCCTCCGACCGGCTTTCCAGCACTCACCGGTTCCTCGCCACACCGCCTGGTTCTGCTGGAGTTCACCACCCGCGCCCTGTGGGACGCCGGGCGCACCCTGCGGAGCCAGCGTGTCGAACTGACCGGATTCGTGCTGACACAGCGACCGGACGGCTTCATCCTGGCCAGGCTGGTCATCACCTGCTGTGCCGCGGACGCCCGACCGGTCGAGGTGTTCGTCCAGGCCCGTTCGCGGCCGCCGACCGGCGGGTGGGTCACGGTCACGGGCAGCTACGCGCGCACCATGCCTGGCAGACCCGGTTACCCGGTCCTCGCGGCAACGTCGGAGCGACCGGTCGAGCAGCCCACCAATCCCTATGAGTGACCGCCGGCGGGTGGCGCGGACCCGGAACGACGCGACGCCCAGCTGCGGGCTCCTAGGACACGCTGACCCAGAGCACAGCCGACACACAGATTCGCCGCGCAGGGTTAGCGGCATGTCCTCGAATGAGTACCCCCCTCCGCCGCAGCATGGCGATGACGTCCCGACGGAGCAGTCTCAGGCGGGGGCGCCTGAACAAGCGGGGCACTCTCATACGCAACCGTACGAGCCACAACAGCATCAGCAGTCCTACCCGGGCGCGCAGCCCCAAGCCGCACAACCGTTCGACCAGCAGCACGCCAGCTCATACGAGCCGGCGCAACCGCCCGCTACGAACAGCTATCCGGCGGTGGGCGCGGGGTACCAGCCGTACGGTTCCTACGGCAGCAGCAACGTCGCCCCGCAGCCGAACCAGGAGCAGGGTCAGCAGTCGCCGGGACATGGAGGCTACTACCCGCCCGGATTCACGCCGGCCGGAGCCAGCGCGTTCGGCGGTCCGCCTGCCGTTCCAGGAAGCGGTGGAACAACGGAGCATGGCCGCCCCAAGCGTGCTCGTAACGGCCTGCTCATGACGGCGCTGATCGCCGCCTTGATCGGCGGCGGAGTCGGCGGCGGCATCGTGGCAGCCGCGGACAACAACAACGGCAACTCGGTCAACACCGGGCTCAAGATCACCAACTCCACGGGGGCTCCGACCGCTCAGTTGAACGGCACCGTGGGCGCCGCGGCGGCGAAGATCCGGCCGAGCGTGGTGACGATCAATGTCACGAGCTCGCAGGCATCCGGCACCGGCTCGGGCGTGATCATCCGGCCGGACGGCTACATCCTGACCAATGACCACGTGGTGGCTGTCGGCTCCAGCACCGGTTCGACGACCGGCTCGGGTGGCGCAACCGGCACCGTCCAGGTCACCTTGTCCGACGGCAGGACGGCCGGGGCGAAGATCGTCGGACGTGACACCTCGGACGATCTGGCGGTGATCAAGGTCGACGGCCTGAACAATCTCACCGCCGCAACGTTCGCGAAGTCGAGCTCGCTGAGCGTCGGCCAGGCCGTGGTGGCGGTCGGCGCACCGCTCGGCCTGTCCGACACGGTGACCAGCGGCATCGTCAGCAACCTCGCCCGGCCGGTGCGAGCCGGCGACAACGACCAGGCCGTGTTCGAAGCAGTCCAGACCGACGCCGCGATCAACCCCGGCAACTCCGGCGGCCCGCTGGTCGACCTGAACGGCTCGGTGGTCGGCATCAACGCGGCGATCGCCAGTGACCAGTCCGGCGGCGGACTGCAGATTCCGGGCCAGCCGCAGCAGCAGGCCGGCAACATCGGCATCGGCTTTGCCATCCCAGCCGACGAGGCGAGCCGCATCGCGAGCGAGCTGATCGCTACCGGCAAGGCGACCCATGCCGTCCTCGGTGTCTCCGTCGGCGGCGACACGACCGCCAGCCGGTCCGTGGCCGGGGTAGCCCTGAAGTCGGTCAACGCCGGGGGCGTCGCCGCCAAGGCGGGGCTGCAGGTCGGCGACATCGTCACCACGATCGATGGTCAGCAGGTGACATCGTCGGATGCCCTCATCGCGGCGGTCCGCAACCACGCCCCTGGTCAGCAGGTGAAGGTGGACTACGCCCGAGGCGGCAAGGCGAACTCCGTCACCGTCACCCTGGGCTCCTCCAACAGCTGACCCGACCCGACAGTTGTGGCTAGTCCGGCCGGGTCGGCATCACCTGGGTGTCCGCGGAGTTCACGTCCGTAGTGCCCCGCGAGCCCTCCGCCGCAGCGGCGGCTGGGCCGTCCGAGGCAGCTGGGTCGTCCGAGGCAGCTGAGCCGTCCGAGGCAGCTGAGTCGTCTGGATGAGCTGTGTCCGAGGCAGCTGAGCCGTCCGAGGCAGCTGAGTCGTCTGGATGAGCTGTGTCCGAGGCAGCTGAGCCGTTCGAGGCGTCGGCCTCTGCCGGTTGGTCGGCCTTGGGCTTGCGAGAGATCTTGACGGTGCCGGACTCCAGGTCGATCCGCCGGCCGCCCGAGGCGTCCCCGATCTCTTCACGGGTCGATTGCAGGCGGCGCTTCTCTTCGTCCATGTGCCGCTTGCCTGGGTTGAAAAGGGTGTCAATTCCCCACTCCGTCATGGCTTGAGACTACGCCGGGTAGCGGCGACGACGTAGCCTGGAAACATGAGCTTCTTCCGATCCAAGACCCAGATCCCGGCCGCGGAGAGCGCCCTCCCCGGTCGGTCGGATTACCCCTACTCCGTGCCGGAGACGCACCACGTGAACGGCCACCGCATCCGCGAACCGTTCGACACCGAGGGTCTGCAGAGCGCGGTGTTCGGCATGGGCTGCTTCTGGGGCGCCGAGAAGGACTTCTGGGAGCTGCCGACGGTCTACTCCACCGCTGTCGGGTACTCCGGCGGGCACACCACGTACCCGACGTATGAGGAGACCTGCACCGGCCGCACCGGCCACACCGAGGTCGTCCGGATCATCTTCGATCCGACGCAGATCAGCTACGCCGAGTTGTTGCAGGTGTTCTTCGAGAACCACGACCCGACGCAGGGCATGCGGCAGGGCAACGACCTCGGCAGCCAGTACCGATCAGCCGTGTACTACGAGTCCGACGACCAGCGCAAGCAGGCCGAGGCGGCTGCTGCCGCGTTCGGTGAGCGCCTGAAGGCAGCGGGCTACGGTGGCATCACCACCGAGATCGCGCCGCTGGGCGCCTTCTACTACGCCGAGGGCTACCACCAGCAGTACCTCGCCAAGAACCCGAACGGCTACTGCCCGGTACTGGCCACCGGAGTGAGCTGCCCGGTGGGGTTGTTTGCGCCGGCCGGCTGAGCTGAGCCGGCACGTGACAGGCTTGTCGGGTGACCCGCTTCTCGTTCGACACCCTGCGCCGCTATCCCGACGCCGAAGCGGTCAACCTCTATGCGGTGGACGCCACTGACCGGCTGCTGCTCCGCGAGGCCGAGGCGGAACTCCGGTCAAGCTCCTGCGGTCAGCTCGTCGTCGTCAACGACCAGTACGGCGCGCTCACGCTGGGCGCCGCCGCGGAATACGGCCTCACCGGTATTCGCGTGCACCAGGACCTGTTGACCGGGGAGCAGGCGCTCGCCAACAACGCCGAACACACCGGCCTGGCAGGCAGCTACCGCTCCCTGCCACTGGACGCCGACCTCATCAGCGGCGCCCGGGTCGTGCTGGTCCAGGCACCCAAGAGCATCGACGCCCTGCGCGAGATCGTCGAGTTGGTCGCCCGCCATGCCGCCGAGGACGTCACCATGTACGTCGGCGGCCGGGTGAAGCACCTGACGAGGGCGGTGAACGAGGTGCTGGCCGAGTCCTTCGAGCAGGTGCGCGCGAGCCTGGCCGCGCAGAAGTCGCGGGTCATCACCGGCCGCGGCAAGCTGCCCATCACGTCGGAGCCGAGCTTTCCGCGCCGGCGGCTCGAGCCGGAGACCGGGCTCTGGGTGTGCGCGTACGGCATGGCGTTCGCCGGACTCAAGCTCGACCTGGGTACCCGGCGCCTGCTGACGCAGCTGGACCGGCTCCCGAGCGAACCCGGCACGGCGGTGGACCTCGGGTGCGGAACCGGCATTCTCGCGGCGAGCATCGCCCGAGCCCGGCCGGCGCTGTCGGTGATCGCCACGGACCAGTCGGCGGCGGCGGTGGCCTCGGCGGCCGAGACCATGCGCGCCAACGGGCTGCAGGACCGGGTGTCGATGCTGCGCGACGACGCCATGAGCACGCTTGCTGACGGCAGCGTCGACGTGATCCTGTGCAACCCGCCCTTCCACCTCGGCAACTCGGTGCACACCGGGGCGGCGCTGAAGATGTTCCGCGCGGCCGGCCGGGTGCTTCGTCCGGGTGGCCAGCTGTGGACGGTCTTCAACTCGCACCTGGCACATCAGCCGGCACTGGAGCGCTACGTCGGGGCGACCCGGGTGGCCGATCGCGATCCGAAGTTCACCGTGACGGTGTCGCGCCGCCGCTGACGGCCCCGCCCAGCCGGGTCAGCGCAACCGCCGCTCAGCAGGCCCGAGTGAGGAACGCCACCAGGACGAAATACCCGCCCACCAGTCACGCCCTTCGACGTGTCACCACAGCCGGCCGGCCACACAGCCGGAGCGACCATACAGCCGGTACCCTCATCGCTATGCCGGAGCTACCGGAGATCGAGGCGCTCGCCGCCTTTCTGCGCGAGCACGCGACCGAACGGGTGGTCATCCGCTCCGACGTGGCGGCCATCAACGCGGTCAAGACGTTTGATCCACCGCTCAGTGCCCTCAACGGCCTGACCGTCACCGGCGCGAGCAGGCACGGCAAGTTCCTCGACGTCGACATCGACGGCCTGCACCTGATCACCCACCTGTCCCGCGGTGGCTGGCTGCAGTGGCGCGACAAGATGTCACCGGTTCCGCCCAAGCCCGGCCGCGGCCCGCTGGCCTTCCGGCTGCACCTGACCCCGCTGCCGGACGCCCTCGACGGCGAACCGGACGCGGGCTTCGACCTGACCGAAGCGGGCACGCAGAAACGGCTGGCGGTCTACCTCGTGCGTGACCCGATGGAGGTGCCGGGGATCGCCGCCCTCGGCCCGGACGCCATGCGGGTCGATCTCGAGTCGTTCGCTGCCCTGCTGGCCGGCGAGAACCGCCAGCTCAAGGGTGTGCTCACCCACCAGTCGGTGCTTGCGGGGATCGGCAATGCCTACTCCGACGAGATCCTGCACGCCGCGCGGCTGTCTCCGTTCGCGATCGCCTCCCGCCTTGCGGAGTTCCAGGTGAGCGACCTGTATTCGGCGATGCGGGCAACGCTGACGGACGCGGTGGACCGCTCGGTCGGGCAGCGCGCGGCGACCCTGAAGTCCGAGAAGCGCAGCGGTCTCGCGGTGCACGCACGCACCGGCCTGCCGTGCCCGGTGTGCGGTGACACCGTCCGCGAGGTGTCCTTTGCCGACAAGTCACTGCAGTACTGCCCGATCTGCCAGACCGGGGGCAAGAACCTCGCCGATCGAAGGCTGTCCCGGCTGGTCAAGTGAATCGCCCATTGACAGCTGATGATCACGCGCGGACGCTCATGGGATTCCTAGGCGAACTTCGGCGAGGAACCCGGCACCGGACGCCGATCAGGGGCACACTGGGCATCGTGAACGATGTAGGGCTTGAACAAGTCCCGAGTGTCACCCCAGCCAAGCTCAGCTCCGCCGACCGGCCGTCGTCACAGGCACTGATGAGTCAGCGGTGATCGGGTAACCCATGGTTCGCCCGCTATCGCGACCGCGCACGTCCGTGCCGTTGCCGAGAAACGAGAACCCGCTGGTGATCGCGCACCGGGGCGCGTCCTACGCAGTCGCCGAGCACACGCTGCCCGCCTACCTCGCGGCCATCGAGACCGGCGCGGACGGCCTGGAGTGCGACGTCCGGCTGACCAGGGACGGCCACCTGGTGTGCGTGCACGACCGCACCGTCAACCGCACCTCCAATGGCACCGGCATCGTCAGCGAGCTGGACCTCTCCGGCCTGCGTCAACTGGACTTCCTGTCCTGGCACGACGACCTACCGCGGACGACCGGCGAGCTGCTCACCGACTCGCCGTACCTCTCCGGCGTCGCCCCGGACCGGCTGGACGTCAACCGGTCGACCGTGCTCACCCTGGAGACGCTGCTCGCGGTGGTGGCCGACGCCGGCCGGCCGCTGAAGCTGCTGATCGAGACCAAGCACCCGACCCGTTACGGCGGGCTGGTCGAGAAGGAACTCGTCCGGCTGCTGAAGCGGTTCGGTTGGGCGGGTGACCTGGACGGCGGCCCGCCGGCACACCACGCCGATGCCGAGTCGCACGCGGCCGCGCATCCGGTGACGATCATGAGCTTCGCGCCGGTCGCGCTGCGCCGGATCAGGTTGCTGGCACCGTCCATTCCGCTGGTGCTGCTGATGCGGCGGTGGACGTCCGTGCGCCACGACGGCTCACTGCCTACCGGCGTGAGCATCGGTGGCCCCGGCGTCAGGCTGCTGCGCAGCGATCCCGACTATGTAGAGCTGGCGCACGCCGCGGGCAACCGGGTCTACTGCTGGACGGTCGACCAGCCTGCCGACGTCGAACTGGTCAGGAGTCTCGGTATCGATGCCATCATCACCAACCGCCCGGCCATGGTCGCCGGGGAGTTGCGCGGAACGCGTCCCTGACCCAGCAGGTAAGTCGCTCTCCCGTCAGGACGGCAGCCCGCGCATCACCCGTAGCGCAACCGACAGGGTGGCCAGGTCGACCGGATCCCTGGACAGCGCCTCGGCGAAGGTACTCCGTGCCCGCTCGACCCGTTCCGCATTCTGCTGCGCCCACGCCGCCATCCGCTCGGTCGCCAGCAGCGCCGGGTCGGTGGACTTGAGCACCGACGTGGTGATGGCCGCGAGGGCGGCGTACACGTCGTGGCGCATCGCCGCCCGCGCCAGCGCGGACCACCGATCGTCACGCGGCAGCCCGGTGATGGCCGACAGCATGTCGTCAACGCTCAGCTGCTCCGACAGCGCGAAGTGCAGGTCGGCGATCTCGTCGGCGGAGTGGCCGTTGTCCGCCACGATCTCGACGACATCGAGCAGCAGGAACGAGCTCAGCAGGCTGGAGATCCGCAACGCCAGCTCGCGGGGCAGGCCGTGCCCGACCAGCCGGTCCACATCGGCGTACAGGTTCTCGCGTTCGCGGCCGCGCAGCAGGTCCGGCACCTTGGCCCCGAGCGCGGCCAGGGTCGGCCCGAACCGCTCGATCTCGGCGGTCACGTCACTGATCGGGAAGCGCACGTCCACCATCCAGCGCACCGCCCGATCGATCGTGCGGCGAATCTCGCGGTAGCCGATGTGCTGGGCGCTGGTCGGAACCTGATTGTCCAGTGCCTCCAACTCATTCCAGATCCGTTCCAGGCCGAACACCTCGCGCACCACGGTGTAGGCGCGCGCGATCTGGGCCACGTCCACGCCGGTCTCTTCTTCGGCACGGAACACGAACGTGCTGCCCCCGCGGTTCACCATGTCGTTGACCACGCAGGTGGTGATGATCTCGCGATGCAGCGGATGCTCGTCCAGGGTTGCCGAGAACCGCTCGGCGATGGGCCCGGGAAAGTAGCAGCGCAGCATCCCCTGGAACCAGGACTCGTCCGGGACGCTGGAGGAGTCGATGCGCTTGGCGAGCACGATCTTGACGTACGCGGTGAGCACCGCCAGCTCGGGCGAGGTCAGCCCGGTGCCCTCGGCTTCGCGTGCCGCAAGCTCTTTGTCCGTGGGCAGGAACTCGATCTCACGATCGAGCTCACCGGCCTTCTCCATGCTCCGGATCAGCCTTCGATGCACCGAGAGCAGCGCCTTCGCGCCGTGCCGGCCGACTCCGAGCAGCACGTTCTGCTCGTAGTTGTCGCGCAGCACGAGCGATGCCAGCTCCTCGGTCACCGAGGCGAGCAGCGTGTTGCGGTGGGCGATGTCCAGAGCGCCGCTCTGCACCGCCTGGTCCAGCAGGATCTTGATGTTGACCTCGTGGTCGGAGGTGTCCACACCGGCCGAGTTGTCGATGGCGTCGGTGTTGAGGTGACCGCCGTTGCGGGCGTACTCGATCCGCCCGCGCTGGGTGAGCCCCAGGTTGCCGCCCTCGCCGACCACTCGGCAGCGCAGTTCGCTGCCATTGGCACGCAGGGCGTCATTGGCCTTGTCACCGGCGTCCAGGTCGGACTCCGCGGACGCCTTGACGTAGGTACCGATGCCACCGTTCCAGAGCAGGTCGACCGGTGCGGTGAGGATGGCGTGGATCAGCGCGGCCGGGGACATGGTCTGCTCGCCACCGGGGATGGACAGCGCCTCGGCAACCTCGGAGCTGACCGGAATCGACTTTCGGGTACGGGGAAACACCCCGCCCCCGGCTGAGATCAGGGTCTGGTCGTAGTCGGCCCAGCTCGAACGCGGCAAGCCGAACAGCCGCTCGCGCTCGGCGTAGGACGTGGCCGCGTCCGGGGTCGGGTCGAGGAAGATGTGCCGGTGATCGAACGCGGCCACCAGCTTGATGTGCCGGCTGAGCAGCATGCCGTTGCCGAACACGTCGCCGGACATGTCACCGATGCCGGCGACGGTGAAGTCCTCGCTCTGGACATCCACACCGAGCTCGCGGAAGTGGTACTTCACCGACTCCCAGGCGCCCTTGGCGGTGATGCCCATTGCCTTGTGGTCATATCCGACCGACCCGCCGGAGGCGAAGGCATCGCCCAGCCAGAACCCGCGCTCGATCGCGATTCCGTTGGCGACATCGGAGAAAGTGGCGGTGCCCTTGTCCGCGGCCACCACCAGGTACGGGTCGTCGCCGTCGTAGCATCGGGTGGCCGGCGGCTTCGCGACGTACTGGTTGCCGTGCTCGTCCCGGCGGTAGTTGTCGGTGAGCTCCAGCATCGAGGTGATGAATGTCTTGTAGCAGGCGATGCCCTCGGCCAGCCACGCGTCGCGGTCGACGTTCGGGTCCGGCAGCCGCTTGGCCACGAAACCGCCCTTGGACCCGACCGGGACGATGACGGTGTTCTTCACCATCTGCGCCTTGACGAGCCCCAGCACCTCGGTGCGGAAGTCCTCGCGGCGATCCGACCAGCGCAGGCCACCGCGCGCGACCGGGCCGAAGCGCAGGTGCACGCCCTCGACGCGCGGTGAGTACACCCAGATCTCGAACGCGGGACGGGGCGCGGGCAGATCGGTGATCTCGCGCGGGTCGAGCTTGATCGCGAACGCCTCGGGCGACTCGCCGTCGGCCTCGCCGCGATAGTAGTTGGTGCGCAGCGTGGCAGTGATGAGGCCGAGCAGCGAGCGCAGGATCCGGTCCTGGTCCAGGCTCGACACCTCCGCCAGCGCCTTGTCGATCCGGCCCCTGATCTCGGCCTGCTCGTCGGCGGAACCGGTGGAAGCCTCACGCTCGGGATTGAACCGGGCGTCGAAGAGCTCCACCAGCAGCGCCGCGATGGTGGTGTGCTGGCTCAGCGTCTGCTCGATGTAGCCCTGGCTGAACGTGGTTCCGGCCTGGCGCAGGTACTTGGCGTAGGCCCGCAGCACGGTGGCCTGCTGCCAGGTCAACCCGGCCCGGACGACCAGGGCGTTGAAGCCGTCCTGCTCGACGCCGCCGCGCCACAGCACCCGCAGCGTGTCGATGACGGCGGCCGAGCGCTCCAGCCCGAAGTCCACGCCCTCGCCGAGCTTCAGCCCGAAGTCATAGATCCACGCCGCGGTGCCGTCCATACGCTCCAGCTCGTACGGGCGCTCGTCGAGCACCTCGATGCCCATCAACTCCAGCATCGGCAGGGTGCGCCCCAGTGACAGCGGGGTTCCGGTGCGGAAGATCTTGAGCCTACGGTCGGCCGGATCGTCCTGGCTGGGCGTGTAGACGTCGAAGCCCAGGCCGTCGGTGTCGGGCAGCTGTTCGAGCCGTCCGAGGTCGGCCACCGCGGTCGACGCGGCGAAATCCTCTTTGTACGCCTCGGGAAACGCACCGGCGTAACGACGCAGCAGCCGCTCGGAGTCGCCCTCGCCGACGGCCACGGTGAGCAGGTCGGCAAGGTCGTCGCTCCAGCGTCGGGTCACCTGGGCGACCAGGTCCTCGACGGTGGCGCGGTCCGGGTTGGGCACCTCTTCACCGGTCCGCAGCGCGATCAGGAACTGCAACCTGGCCAGGCCCAGCTCGACGATCCGGTCATCGCGGCCGATGAGCTTGCCGGGCCAGTTGCGCAGCACCACGTCGCGGACCTTGCGCCTGGTCTCTGGTCCCAGCCGGTCACCGGGGAAGTACACCAGGACGGTGACAAAATCGCGGTTGAGGTGCACCCGGGCGAAGACCCCGATGCCCCGGCGCTCGGCACGGTCGACCACCAGCTGCGAGAGCTTGAGCAGGTCCGGTGCCGGAGCTTCGAGCAGTTCGTCGCGCGGCATGGTGCGCAGGGCGGCCAGCAGCTGGCGCCCGGTGTGGCTGTCGGCGCGGGCGCCCGAGCGCTGCAGCACCTCGGCGATCCGGCGGCGGACCACCGGCACCCGGCCGACGGTGCCGTCGGTCTCGTCGGTGATCAGGCCGAGGAAGACGTGGATCTTTGGGTCCTCGCCGTCCTGGCCGGGAGCGACGACGGTGACGCAGTCATAGCGGGTCGAGCGCCGGACGGTGGACACCATGGGCGACTTGAAGATGACCAGCGGCGCTCCGGAGCGGTACGCGGGCAGCAGCTCCAGCGGCGAGATGCTGGCCTCGCCGCGGAGCACGCCCCGGGCGGCGGTGGCCGAGGCCGCCGAGCGCGACGGGTTGGTGAGCTCGTTCGCCGAGTATGCGGCGTGGCCCAGGATCATGTAGTTGCCGTCGGCCAGCCAGCGCAGCAGCTCACCGGCCTCGGCCGACGTCTCCCGGTCGAACTCCCCGGGATCGGCGGAGATGCGGTCGGCGAGCTGGCGGATCAGCGAGTACAGGTACGGGGCGTCGCGCACCGCGTTGTGCACGTCGGTGAGTACCCGGCGCAGGTCGGCGGCCACGCCTGCGTGTTCGTCGGCGGGTATCCGGGTCGTCTCGAGGTGCATCCACGACTCGGCCGCGGCTCGCTCCGGTACCTCGGCGGTGTCATCGAGGTCCAGCACCTTGCTGACGACACCGTCCTCGTCGCGGCACACCAGGATCTGCGGGTGCAGCAGGTGCTCGATGGGGTGGCCGGTGCGCTCGATCTCAGCCCGCGTGGAGTCGACCAGGTACGGCACGTCGTCGGTGACGATGTCGATACTGGTGCCCTCGCACCCGTCGGGATTGCTGATCGAGATAACGATCTCACCGCTGGCGCGCCGGCGGCCGGCCTCGAAGTGCCGCTCGGCGATCTCGGTGAGCGCGCGTCCCTGGCGTCCGGGCAGTTGCGACGGCGCCCTGAGCAGGTACCGGCTCAGGAACACGTCGAAGTAAGGCTGCGCCGGGTCGGGCGCGGACTCGCGTTCGGGACGGGAGCCAGCTTCGGTCTGGGCACCGGCGTCGCTGCCGGTTGCCGCGTCGGTCGATAGGTCACTCATCTGCGATGTCACCTCGTTGTGACGGATTGTGACGGGCATGGAGACCTCCGGTGGCACCTCGCCCTTGGGCTAATGGAACCACAGAGCCGATCCCGCCGGACGTGCCCGTGGAAACCGGACCGGCGTGTTCCTACCCAATGGTTCGGGCGCCAGTCGTGACCCGTCGCCGGCGTTTGCGAGGATGTGGCCATGGCCATGCCCGATTCCGCGCGTCCCCGTCCGCTGCCCACCTCCGCGTCGTACTCGATCACGGTCCGCCTCTACGCGGTTCCGGACTCCTCCGTGGTCGGCCGACTGGCGAACGCGGTGTCCGAGGCGGGTGGGCTCGTCACCGCCGTGGACGTGTCCGAATCCCGCCACGACCGAATCACCATCGACGTCACCTGTTCCGCGTCCAACGGCGAGCACGCCGACCAGATCGTCGCCAGCCTGCGCCTGGCAGACGGCGTCGAGGTCCACCGGGTGTCGGACCGGACCTTTCTGCTGCACCTGGGCGGCAAGATCTCGGTCGAGTCGAAGGTGCCGCTGCGTACCCGTGACGACCTGTCGATGGCCTACACACCGGGAGTCGGCCGGGTCTCACTGGCGCTGGCCGCCCATCCCGAAGACGTGGCCAAGCTGACCATCAAAGGAAACTCGGTGGCGGTGGTGACCGACGGGTCGGCGGTGCTGGGGCTGGGCAACATCGGTCCCGGAGCAGCGCTGCCGGTGATGGAGGGCAAGGCGGCGCTGTTCAAGCGCTTCGCCAACATCGACGCGTGGCCGATCTGCCTGGACACCCAGGACGTGGACAAGATAGTCGAGGTCGTCCGATTGATCGCGCCGGGCTTCGGTGGCATCAATCTCGAGGACATCTCCGCACCGCGCTGCTTCGAGATCGAACGGCGGCTGCGCGAGCAGCTCGACATTCCGGTGTTCCATGATGACCAGCACGGCACCGCGATCGTGGTGCTGGCTGCGCTGACGAATGCGTTGCGCTGCGTCCACAAGGGAATCGGCTCCATCCGGATCGTGGTGTCCGGCGGCGGTGCCGCGGGAACCGCCATCGTCGACCTGCTGCTGGCGGCGGGCGTGCGGCACGTGCTGGTGTGGGACCGCGAGGGCATCCTCTCCCCGACGGACCCGTCGCTGAACCCGTCCAAGCAGTCGCTGGCGCTGCGGACGAACCCCGAGGGCGTCACGGGCGACCTGCACGACGCGCTGCAGGGCGCGGATGTGTTCATCGGGGTGTCCGCGCCCGGAGTGCTTCCGGCCGAGTGGATCGCCGACATGGCGGATGACCCGGTCGTCTTCGCCCTGGCCAACCCCGACCCAGAGACCGACGTGGACAAGGCCCGGCTGTACGCCACCATTCTCGCGACCGGACGCTCGGACTATCCGAACCAGATCAACAACGTGCTCGCGTTCCCGGGGGTGTTCCGGGGCCTGCTGGACGCGCAGGCCGGCCAGGTCACCACCGAGATGCTGCTGCGAGCCGCCTCCGCGCTGGCGCACTGCGTGAGCGACGAGCAGCTCAACCCGGCCTACATCGTCCCGTCGGTGTTCGATCCGTCGGTGCCGACCGCGGTGGCAGCCGCGGTCCGGGACGCCGGCCGCCCGGTCGAGCGCATCCGTGGTGACCGGGGCATGGAATAGCGCCAAGCGCCACCCGCGAGTGCCGGTATCAGCATCCGTCGAGTACCGCTGCGCTTGCTCAGCGGCAACCATTACGCCCTCAGTTCGTGTGCGGCCGAGACGAACTTGTCGTTCTCGGCCGGGTTGCTGATGGTGACCCGGACGCCTGAGTCGGCGAAGGCACGGACGATCAGGCCACGCTCCGCACAGCCGGCGGCGAACACGGTCGCGTCGATCCCGCCGGCCTCGGCCGGCCCGTTGGTCAGCCAGACGAAGTTAGCCTCCGAATCCGGCACCTGGTATCCGGCGTTCCGGAGCTCGGCAGTCACCCGCCCACGCTCGGCCGTCACCTCGGCGACCCGCTCGGCCAGCTGCCGCTCGGCGGCCGGCTCCAGGCTGGCCAGCGCCGCGACCTGGGCGATCTGGGTGACCGCGAACGGCACCTGGGTCTGTCGAACCGCCATGGTGATGGCGGGGTCCGCCGCAATCCCGTATCCGATGCGCAGGCCGGCCAGGCCGTACGCCTTCGAGAACGTCCGCAGCACGATCACGTTCGGGTACCGCTCCAGCAGGGTGGTTCCGTCCACGACACTCGGGTCGGTCACGAACTCGTGGTACGCCTCGTCCAGCACCACCAGCACGTCGGAGGGCACCTCGTCCAGGAAGCGGAGCAGAGCCGCACCGGAGACCGCGGTTCCGGTCGGGTTGTTCGGGTTGCAGACGAAGACCAGCCGGGTCCGGTCGGTAACCGCAGCGGCCATCGCCCGCAGGTCGTGCGTCTGGCCGTCGAGCGGAACCTTGACCGCGGTCGCACCCGCGATGGCCGAGATGATCGGGTAGGCCTCGAACGAGCGCCAGCCGAAGAGAACCTCGTCGCCCTCGTCCGCGGTCGCGAACACCAGCTGCTGACACAGCGATACCGAGCCGCAGCCCACCACCAGCCGGTCGCTGCCGACGCCGAACTTGGCGGCCAGGGCGTCCATCAGCTCGCTGGAGTTGGTGTCCGGATACCGGTTCACGTTTTCGGCCGCCACGGCAATGCGCTCCAACACGTGTGGCAACGGGCCGTAGGAGTTCTCGTTGCTCGCGAGCTTGATCGAGCCGGGCACGGACTTGCCGGGCACATAAGCGGGCAGAGCTGCCAGGGTGGGTCGCAACCGAACAGTCATGCGGGAAGGCTATCCCGCCGGCTCAACCGCGAATCGCCGCTACACCCGCGACAATCGCGAAGACCGCGAACAGGCCGGCGGCGATCCTGTGGACGAGTTCCAGTGGCACCTTGCGGAGGATGGCCTTGCCCGCCAGCACCGCCAGCACGGCCACGCCGACCAGGGCGAGGAACGCGCCCAGGCCGATGGCGACGGGCTGTCCGTACCGGGCGACCAGGCCGGCGGTGGCCAGCTGCGAGGCGTCGCCCCACTCGGCGGCGAACAGCACGCCGAACGAGATGCCGAAGATGCGCCGGTTGCTGAGCGATACAGCTGCCGGTGTCTCGTCCTCGATGTCGTCCTCTTCATCGGAGACGCTCTCGCGGAACAGCAGAAAGGCGCCCACCGCGAACAGCACCGCCACGATCGCCTCGAGGATGCGGTGCGGCAGCAGGTGCAGCAGTCCACCCGCGGTGACGGCCAGCACGCACTGGATCGCGAACGCGCAGGCCACGCCCACGAGCACCGGGCGCGGCCGGTACTTGGTCGAGAGGACGAGGGTGGCGATCAGGGTCTTGTCCGGCAGCTCGACGAGCAGGATGGCACCGAAGGCGATGGCGAACACCGCTAGGAAGGAAGGCATCGCCGCCTATTCTGCCCGGACCGGTCCGGCGCCTCGAACCGGTCTACGCCGCAACGTGTCCCTGATCGCAGTCCATGGGCGCTCGTTCTATCCTGTTGCGAATGAGCACCTGGCTGGCGATCGGCGCCGTGATATTCGGGCTGGCCGGCTTCGTCGCCGGTGTGCTCGCCCTGCGCACCCTGGCGCGGTTGCGGCAATCGGTCGCGCTGCTGTCCCGCGGGACGTCCGGACGGGAGACGATCCTTGACGTCGCCGAGAAGCACATGGCCGCCAGCGAGGCCGTGCGCAAGGACATCGTGGAGCTGCAGAAGGACCTCGCGGTCGCCCAGAAAGAGATGGAAACCCGGGTGGCGACCGAGCGCGACGGCATCGCGCAGACCGTGGACGACGTGACGAAGGCGGTCGGGACGATGCTGCGCAGGGTGGCCCTCGTACGCTACGACGCCTTCGAGGACCTCGGCGGCCGGCTGTCCTTCTCCCTCGCCATCCTGGACGACCACGGCAACGGGATCACGCTGACCTCCATCGCCAGCACCTCGGACACCAGGCTGTACGCCAAGTCGCTCACGGCCGGCGCGGGTGAGCACCCGCTGTCGTCGGAGGAGGAGCAGGCGGTCAAGGCCGCGCTCGCCCGGTAGATCCTCTCTCGACAGGTCCCGGCCCCGCTCGTCGGCGCCCCCCGCTCAGGACTCCAGCGCCGCGTCCCAGAACGCCCGTTCCTGGCTGAGCACCTCGTCGCACATTGCCAGGATGTCGGCCGTCCGGGCTTGAGCGGGTTCGTCCTCGACCAGTTTCTCCAGCGCGGCCACGTAGCCGGCGAACTCCGGCGTCGTCCAGTGCGCGACGAAGACCTGGTACGGGCCGGCGGGCGACGAGGCGTACGTCCAAGCTTCCAGGTACACCCGCTCCAGCACCCAGAGCCCGACCACGGCAACCTCGTACGGCGCGCCGTCGAGTGACCGCAACAGCGCGGAGTAGCCCCGGGTGGCAGGCAAGGGCGGCACGTCCAGGCGCAGGCCCCGCTCGCCGGCGCGCTCCTCGAACCAGCCCAACTCGTCGGTGAGCCCCAGCGTGCCGGCGGCCAGGACGGGCTGGGCGCTCCGCGGGGCACGGGCCAGCAACCGTTCCTGAAACCAGAGCAGGTCGGACACGAACAGCACGTCCTGTGCCAGCCAGGTGTCGAACGCCGCGGTCGACACCCGCCCTTCCCGGACGTCATCGAGGAACGGATGGCGGGTGGCCGCGGCCCACAACTCGGAGCGCGATCTGATCGTGTCGATGATGGTCACGCACAGCAGGCTATGCGCCCGGTCCACCCGGCGGCACTTTGTGGCTGCACGGAACCGGTGAAGTCCAGCACGACCCGTTCCGCGCCACGACCGGCTCTTCCGGCGACGGCACCGCACTAGGCTTGACCGGTGCCGTCGCAGACCTCAGATCGCCCAGGGCCTTCCAGCTACGCGTTTCTCGGGCCGGCCGGCACGTTCGCACATGCCGCCACCCAGGCCCTCACGGGCACTGCCGAGGCCACCCTCGTGCCGCACGGCAGCGTGACCCAGGCTATCGACGCCCTGCGGGCCGGCCTGGTAGACGGTGCCGTGGTGCCGCTGGAGAACTCCGTCGAGGGCGGTGTGCCGGCCACCCTGGACGAGCTGGCCGGTTCTCCCACTCCGCTGATCATCGCGGCGGAGACGTTCCTGCCGGTGGTGTTCGACCTGCTCGTCCGGCCAGGCACGACGCAGGACGACGTCGCCACCATCGCCACCCATCCGCACGCCGAGGCGCAGGTGCGGCGATACCTGCTCACCGAGCTTCCCGGCACTACGACGGCCCTGGTCGGGTCGACTGCCGCGGGGGCGGAGGCCGTCCGCGACGGGGAGTACGACGCGGCAGTGGCTCCGGCCGTCGCCGGTGAGCTGTACGGGCTCGACAGCCTGGAGCATGACATCGCCGACAACCCCGGCGCGGTGACCCGGTTCGTCCTGCTGACACAGCCGGCTCCACCGCCGGCGCCCACCGGCAACGATCGCACCACGCTGGTGGCCTACCTGAAGCACAACCGCTCGGGCGCGCTGCTCGAGATCCTGACCGAGTTCGGTGGGCGCGGGGTGAACCTGACCCGGATCGAGTCCCGTCCGACCAAGGGCAGCATCGGCCAGTACAGCTTCTCGATCGACTGTGAGGGACACATCCGGGACGCCCGCGTCGGGGATGCCCTGACCGCGCTGCACCGGCTGTGCGCGGAGGTCCGCTATCTCGGCTCCTACGCTCGCCAGGACGGCCAGCAGAGCCCGGTGCCGGCTGGGCGCTCGGACCCGGAGTTCACCCGGGCTGCTGCCTGGCTGGAGCGAATCCGTTCCACCGGCGAGGCCTGAGACTCAGCGAAGCGCGCGGCGGAGCGAGGCGTGCCACTCAGCAAGGCGTGTCATTTGGCGAGCACTGCCCAGAGCCCGATGGCGACCGCGGCCAGCACGATCAGCAGGCAGCCCACGGCGATCAGCCGCTGCCCCGCCGCTGCCTCACCGGGATGCTCCTCGGCGGCGACGAGTGACCGTACGGCGACCGCGAACAGGCCCGTGATCCCGGTCCCCGCCACCAGCGCCACCACTACGACGTTGCGCAGGACTGCCAGGTCGACGTAGGACCTCATGCTCCGGCCTTGCTCTCGAGAAGGGACCGTTCGATGTCGATCAGCGCCCGGTCGGCGTGGTCGAACTCGTTGACGTTGTCCGGGGTGATCGGGTGGCGGCGGGACCAGGCCCACACGCCGAGCAGCGCCAGCACGGCCACCACGGTGACGATCGAAACCTGCAGCGAGCCACCACCGTCGACGATCAGCCCGATGCCGGCCGCTACCAGGGCTGCGGCCGGCAGCGTCAGCACCCAGGCGACGATCATCGACCCGGCGACACTCCAGCTGACCTTGGCACCTTTCTTGCCCACTCCGCTGCCCAGCACCGAGCCGGACGTGATGTGGGTGGTCGAGAGCGGCAGGCCACCCTGGGTCGCGGTGAGCAGCACCGCGGCCGCGGCCGTCTGTGCCGCGAAGCCCTGCGGCGGCTCGATGTGTGTCAGCCGGTGACCCATGGTTCGGATCACCCGCCAGCCGCCGAGGTAGGTCCCGGCGGCGATGGCGACGGCACAGGCCACAATGACCCAGGCCGGCGGATCGGCGTGCGCGCCGATGCGGTGGTCGGCGATCAGCGCCAGGGTGATGACGCCCATGGTCTTCTGCGCGTCGTTGGTTCCGTGCGCCAGCGACACCAGGGACGCCGAGGCGAGCTGGCCGTAGCGGAAGTACCGGTGCGTCCGGGGCTGCTCGTCCGGGCGGGCGATCCGGTACGCGAGGCGGGTGGCGAGCATCGCCACCAGGCCCGCGATGACCGGCGACAGCACGGCCGGTACGACGACCTTGGCGACGATGGAGTGCCCGTGCACCGCCGAGGTCCCGGCCGATACGAGGGTGGCGCCGATGACGCCGCCGATCAGCGCGTGCGAGGACGAGGACGGCAGTCCGAACGACCAGGTCACGATGTTCCAGGTGATCGCCCCCAGCAGGCCCGCGAAGACGACCGGCAGCGTGATCGCCGTGGACGAGACGATGCCACTGGCGATGGTGGCGGCGACCTTGATGGACAGGAACGCCCCCACCAGATTCAACGCAGCCGACAGCGCGACGGCGGGTTTGGGCTTGAGCGCGCCGGTGGCGATCGAGGTGGCCATGGCGTTGGCGGTGTCGTGGAAACCGTTGGTGAAATCGAAGGCAAGTGCAGCTATCACGACGATGAACAGCAGGGTGGCATCGTGCACAGCGCGAACGATTCACGACGACCGATGGTTATGCAAACCCTCACCGGGATTTAACATCTGACGCCATCGAGCCCACCTCCGTGCACTGGCGAAACGGCGTAGCGCAGGCCGATATCGTGGTGTTCGTGATCGACCTCCGGATATTGCGCGAGCACCCTGACCTGGTTCGCGCGTCCCAGCGCGCCCGCGGCGCCGACGAGGCCGCGGTGGATGCGCTGCTGGCGGCGGACGAGGCACGTCGTGCCGCCGTCGCCCGGGCCGACGGCCTCCGCGCCGAGCAGAAGGCCATCAGCAACTCGGTCCGGTCGTCCACGCCCGATGAGCGCCCTGCCGTCCTACAGCGGGCCAAGGAACTGTCCACGACGGTCAAAGAGGCCGAGGCAGCCCAGCTGGAAGCGGACGAGGCGCTGCGGCACGCGCACCTCGCCGTCCCCAACGTGGCGTCGCCCGGTGCCCCGCCCGGCGGCGAGGACGACTTCGTCACGCTCGAACTGGTCGGTACGCCGCCCACGATCGAGGACCCGAAGGACCACCTCGAGATCGGGAACAGGCTCAAGGCGATCGACACCGAGCGCGGCGCCAAGGTGTCCGGAGCGCGGTTCTACTTCCTCACCGGCATCGGCGCGCAGCTGGAGCTGGCGCTGGTCAACCTGGCGATGGCCAAGGCGGACACCTTCGGTTTCACGCCCGTCATCGCGCCCGCTCTGGTCAAGCCCGAGGCCATGGAGGGCACCGGCTTTCTGGGCGCACACGCCGCCGAGGTCTACAAACTCGCCGACGACGACCTCTATCTGGTCGGTACCTCCGAGGTCGCGCTCGCCGGCTACCACTCGGACGAGATCCTGGACGCCGACTCGCTGCCGCTGCGCTACGCGGGCTTCTCAGCGTGCTTCCGCCGCGAGGCCGGCTCGTACGGCAAGGACACCAAGGGCATCATCCGGGTGCACTGGTTCGACAAGGTGGAAATGTTTTCCTATGTCCCTGCCGACCAGGCGGAGGCCGAGCACCAGCGGCTGCTGGCGTGGGAGCGGGAGTTCCTCGATGCCCTGGAGCTCAGCTACCGCGTGATCGACGTGGCGGCCGGTGACCTCGGCTCCTCGGCGGTCCGCAAGTTCGACATCGAGGCCTGGTTCCCGTCCCAGTCGGCGTACCGCGAGCTCACCTCGACGTCGAACTGCACCACCTTTCAGGCTCGTCGCCTGAACATCCGGTCCCGCTCGAACGCCGAGGGCAAGTCGAGGGTGGAGCACGTCGCGACCCTGAACGGAACGCTGTGCGCGGTCGCTCGGACGATCGCCTGCCTGCTCGATCACCACCAGCGGCCCGATGGCTCCGTCTACGTCCCCGAAGCGCTGCGGCCCTACCTCGGCGGCCGCGAGTTGCTCACCCCGCCGGCCGGCCGATGACCTCGCGGCCTGCCCGCGTCCGGATGCTGGCCAGTGACCTCGACGGCACGCTGCTGCGTAGTGACAACACCGTCAGTGATGCCACCCGTGTGGCGCTGGCCGACGCCGAGAAGGCAGGCCTCATCATCGCGTTCGTCACCGGCCGGCCGCCCCGCTGGCTGCACGAGGTGGCGACCGAGAGCGGGCACACCGGGGTGGCTGTCGGAGCGAACGGCGCGCTGACGTACGACCTGCACACCGAGACGGTGCTGGCCTCGCATGCCCTCGATCCCGAGATGCTGTCGCAGGTCACGACGGTGCTGCGCGAGAAGATCCCCGGCGTCCGCTTCGCCATGGAGTACGGCTTGGAGTTCGCGTACGAGCCCGAGTACCGGCACGACTGGGAGATCACCCCCGCGCCGGGCGCTACCCGCACCGGACGCCAGATGCCCCCGGCCAGCGTCGTGGAGTTGGAGAACCTGCTCGACAGGCCAGCGGTCAAGCTGCTGGCAAAGGGGCGTGAGATGGAACCGGACGAGTTCATGGACCTGGTCGAGGTGCTGGTCGGTGAGCACGTCACCGTCACCAGGTCGGGCCATTCCGCGCTCGTCGAGATCTCGGCCACCGGCATCACGAAGGCCAGCGGGCTCGCCGCGCTCGCGGCCTCGCACGGGGTTGCGCGCGAGGAGGTCGCCGCGGTCGGGGACATGCCCAACGACGTGCCGATGCTGGAGTGGGCCGGGCATTCCTACGCCGTGGCGAATGCGCACCCGTCAGCCATTGCGGCCGCCGACACCGTCCTCACCGAGACGAACGACCAGGACGCGGTCGCCAAGCTCATCCGGTCCTTGCTCGCTTGAGGGTCCGCGCGACATTGTCCTGGAGTGCGTTGTCCCCAGCGCTCCAGGACAATGTCGAGCCCATCCGCTACGCTCGCCTCAACAGACTGCACGCGAAGTATGTACGGTCTATCACTTGGCATAGGTAGCTCGGTGGCTACGTCCAGATGACGTTTCTCATGGTCTTCACCTCCCCGCACACCTGCCGACCGCTAGGACTTACATATCTAAACCGGTAGGGGTACGGGTGTGCGTAGGGCACTGAAAAGCATGGCGTCGTGGAAGCTATGGGCGCAGTCACGCTGCGCCATCGTCGTGCTCCTGAGCGTTGAGTTCCTGGCTCTCGTGGTTCCTTGGATCGGCGCGCCCCGCATCACGTTTCGAGATGTGGGGCTCGCCGCACTGCTTACCTCGCTTAGTGTCTGCTACTCGATCTTCACCGTGACTTGGGAACGGGTACGTGTTTTGCTGAAACACGGCGAGACCGTATCCAACCTGCTCGCGACGTGGACCTTCCCCGCTGCGGTGCTTCTGCCGTTGCCGTTAGCGGCAGCAGTAGTGATCATCGGCGCTTGTGTTGACTGGCAGACGCGCAACATCGCGGGACAGACGACGCCCTATCGGTACATCTATAGCAACGCCGGCGTTATCTTCGCAATGGCAGCCGCAGGCCGTGTCAATTCCCTTCCGATGCCCTATCACAGCGCCTTGCTCGTCGCGGCAGTTGCGTACCTGGTCGTTAGTCTGGTCGTCATAATGATCGCAATGGCATCGGTCGGCGAGCTAGTGTCCCGCTATTGAAGTGACTTTACTGCGGGTGGTACGCGGGATGATCTGGTCGGCGGTCTTGGTCCAGATGAACGGTTCGCAGCGTTCGTTCCACGCGTCGATGAAGATGCCGATGGCCCC